>Ga0257111_1000027_pt1 | contig 51076 bp, 53 predicted proteins | sample LP_taG_6_FD_191567 | JGI IMG/M metagenome (GOLD analysis project Ga0257111, IMG submission 191567) | Marine microbial communities from Northeast Subartic Pacific Ocean, Canada - LP_J_2015_P26_500m | ecosystem: Environmental > Aquatic > Marine > Oceanic | place: Canada: Northeast Subartic Pacific...
CTTTTGCTGGACAAGCGTTGAGGGTTCAGGATATCATGATATTGAGAATTATAAAAGATGCTGATTGGAAAGTACCAATATATTTTGCGGTTACGGTTTCTCAGTCAAATAGAATTGGGCTAGACTCATACTTAGATATGCAAGGACTTACATTTCAACTTAAGAGTCATAAAACAAGCCCCGTTGACCAAAGTATGATGTATAAAAACTTAATGACACAAATAGGTCCTGATGATTGGTCAACGGATTTTACAATGCCTGGTTTTAATAGTCCAATTGATGAAGAATACAAAAACTGGTCCCGGGGATATCTTCCTGGATATTTGTTCAGAAATCTAGGAAATAATGAAATATATTATAATGATCAAGTAATTCGACTATTGCAAAATTATCGAAGTGCTTATATGCAGCTTGCGGTTACATACTATATGGATTATCAGAAAGAAAAAAGAAAGAAAAGTCCTGATGAATATGCTCTAATTGATCTCAGTGAAAAAGCAGTTTCAGTATTAGATCAGATGAGATTTAATATTCCTGAATCAACAATCCCTATAACATCAGAGGATCTTCATTATCAGGTTGCTAGATTATATGGTGATCTTAATCGGAAAGACTCCATGAAAGATATCCTTGATGAATTAATATCAATGGGTGGCTTATCTCCTAGTAATAAAGTTGAATATGCGAATGTTTATTTTAGAGAGCTTGATGATACTGAAATGGCTATTAATATTTTATCAGATTTGCAAAATGAATATATAAAAATGGAAAATATTGTAAAAATTAAAGGTTTTTCAAAAGGTGCCGTATCTACTGCTCGCTGGAATAGATGGCAAAAAGCTTTCCCAGATATAGTATCCTCTCTGGTATATATATATAAATCAACCGATCAGTATTTAGAGGCTGAAGATGTTTTGGTTAATTGGATCTCTAGATTCCCAAATGATAATAATGCCAAAAAATTATTAGAAGAAGTACGTATCCAAGATTAGTGCTTTAAATAGGATTTTGTCTGATATAAAATCAATTGTTAGTATTGTAATCCCGCATTGGAATAACATAGATATTCTATCTGAATGTCTTCAATCAATTTCATCAACAGAATTTCCTGATGTTGAAATCATTGTAGTTGATAATGCCTCAAGTGATCATAGTGTTCGGTGGGTAAAGTCTAATTATCCTAATATTAAATTAATCGAAAATGATAAAAATTATGGTTACGCAGGCGGTTGTAATATTGGTGCTGATAACGCCAGTGGAGAGTTTTTGATTTTTTTAAATAATGATACTGTCCAAGAAAAGAACTGGATATCTGCCTTAGTAAATACGATGGAATCAAACCCTGAGGTTGCTGCATTACAGCCAAAGATCTTGAACTATTATGATAGGAATATCTTTGACTATGCTGGTGGCTCAGGTGGACACATGGATATCTATTGTTTTCCTTTTGCCAGAGGCAGACTTTTTTCTTGCCAGGAGAATGACAAAGGTCAATATGATAATAAAGAAAAATGTTTTTGGGCCTCTGGAACATGTATTATGGTTAGGAAGGGTTTATTTCGAAAAGCAGGAGGATTTGATGAAACTTTTTTTGCACATATGGAAGAAATTGATCTATGCTGGAGATTATATGCTATGGGGTTTAAGGTTTGGGTTGATCCCACCGCTATAGTTTATCATAAAAATGCACTGACATTGCCAATGTATACTCATGGAAAATATTATCTTAATCATAGAAACTCATTGCTAATGCTTTTTAGCAATTATTCAATTTATAATATTTTTGTTATTGGAATTCCAAGATTAATATTAGAAATAGTTGCATGTTTTTATTCTATGTTGATGTTAGACTGGAAGCATTTAACAGCTATTTTAAGAGCGTTATTTTGGATTGTTACTCATCCTCAAGTGATCATTAGAAAACGAAATAAATTTTCAAAAATAAGAAAATTAAGAGATAAAAATATTATGAAAAATATGATGCAGTTTTCTATAGTTATCAAATATTATTTATTGAAAAAACGAACTTATTTAGACATTTTATCTAAATAAATTTGGTATAGTTCGTTATTATCTGGATCCAACTGCTTTAGATCAGCCAGTAGATTTCTTCTGCCAATTTTGCTAAATAATTTTGCTAGTGTTTCAGAATGTATTTTCATAAAAAATTGAGTTGATTGCTCTCTTCTAAAATCAATGTAGCTTTGTTCTAAACCGTTCAGCATATTATTAAATTCTTCCACAGCTTCTTCAATGTTACCCTGATTTATTAGATCTTTTGCAATATAATATGATAAGCGAGCAGATCGTAATCCTGTGTTTTTGCTTATATCATCTACTAAACTAATCCTTGTCCCCCAGCCTTTCTGGTAATCAGATGCAGCTCCCCTTAGACCAATATCTCTGGCTATTTCATATGCTGCGTTTCCGCCTTTAAAATCATATGTGTCGATTTCACCACCTAATATTATATGTGCATAATATGCTAAAAATGCCGATAAAGGCTCAAATAGCACCAGGTCAAAATAAAGACTAGTACCCGTACTATAATAAAATTGAACTCCTTTGTCAAAATATCTTAACTCACCACCATTTGAGAATAAAGCTTTACAGATATATATTTTTACATTTCCTTTTGAGGCTGCCCCTTCAAATATTAGTTGAATATGAAGTGGAATATCCAAATCGCTATATTCTTTGTCCCAGCTTGTGTTAAGATAAAATTGTCTAATATCTTCTTTCAAATTGAGGAGATCATGTTTTTCATCACTTCTGAGCAATCTATCATCAAAATCAATTTTGATTGAACCAAACTGAGGAAATATTGGAGTGATTATTAAGAAGACACTAATTACGAGAGAGGATAGTCTTACCATAACCGAAAGATAGATGAAAGTTTTTCCCTAAAACAAGTGAATTGTCTAACACGTTTTTATATGATGCACATTTCAAGGTAATATTGGTTTATGACAAATATAGGAAAAATACTAGATCAACCTATCTATAAGCATATTTTAAATATAGCAATAACGGCTGGCAATCTTGGAAAGAAAGAAAATATTAGAGTATATGTCGTTGGAGGTGTTGTAAGGGATTTAATCCTAGGCAGAACAATTCATGACATCGATCTAATGGTTGAAGGAGACGGAATATTATTTGCGAAAAAATTAGCTATAAGTATTGGTGTAAAAAAAATTGTTCCTTTTGAAAAATTTAGGACTGCTTTAATTCCTAATAAACCACTCCAGATAGAGGTAGCCAGCTCACGTATGGAACAATATGATAGCACATCTAGAAAACCATCAGAAGTCAAATCTGCTAGTCTTAAAGAAGATTTAAAACGAAGAGACTTTACAATTAATGCTATGGCCATGGACATTCATCCTGAAAATTTTGGAGAGATTATGGATCCATTAGGAGGTGTTGCTGATTTAGAGAAGAAAATATTAAGAACACCATTGGATCCCGATAAAACTTTTTCAGATGATCCATTAAGAATGATGCGTGCTGCTTATTTTGCTTCTAAACTTAACTTTAAGATTGAACCTCAGTGCCGTATTTCTATAATTAAGCAAGCCAAAAGGATAAAAATTGTATCTTGGGAAAGAATTCGAGAGGAGTTTATAAAAATATTAACGACTATAAAACCATCTTTAGGTTTAGTTATTTTGCAAAAAACTGGTTTAATGAAAATTGTTTTTCCGGAAATTGATATCATGTGCGATATGAAACAATCTTCAGAGTGGCATCACAAAGATATTTTTGCACACACCTTGCAGGTTGTAGATAATGCTGCAGAATTAACAGAAAAAATGAAAGTAAGGTTTGCAGCATTGGTCCATGATATCGCAAAACCAAGAACACGTAAAATAGATTCCAAAAAAGGATATACTTTTTATGGGCATGATGCTATTGGTGAAAGGATGCTCAACAAAGTTGCAAAAAGGATGCGACTCTCTAACCATTTGGCTAATTATTTAAAAAAGCTCACACTTTTGCACTTACGACCGATAGCGCTTGTTAAATCTGAGGTTACAGATTCTGCAGTTAGAAGATTGATGGTATCAGCTGGCAATGAACTCGAAGACTTAATGATTCTTTGCAGAGCCGATATAACCACGAAGAATTCGAAATTAGTTAAAAAATATTTAAATAATTTTGATATTGTCGAAAAAAAAATGCAGGTAGTATTAGATAAAGATTCCGCAGAAAAATTTCAAAGCCCAATCAGAGGAAAAGAAATAATGGATATTTTTGGTCTTGAGGAAGGGAAAGAAATTGGTATAATAAAAAAATCTGTTGAAGAGGCAATATTAGATGGGGAAATTGATAATACTTATGAAGCGGCTAAGGAATATTTGATAGCTTATAAAAATAAATGACATTAATTATTTTAATGATGAAATAATTTTCCTCCATTGTTTTATCTTGAAAGTTATTTTATCTCGGTCCTTTGATGGTTCAAAAAGTTTGTCCTCATCCTGTATTTTATAATTACTATTTAATATTCGATATACTCCTAAAGCTGTCTTATCTCTTATTTTAGGACGTCTAATAATTTGACCGGTTAAATCTGAGATAAATTGTAGAAGTGAATCTCTAGAGCCTCCACCACTAGCCGTAATTATAGGGAAATTCATTGAAATACTTTTTGTCAACATTTTTATAATATCATTAACTAAAAAACCAATAGACTCCATCCCCGCCCTAATGATTTCGTTTTTATTATTTTTGTTTATTTTATAATAAATATCATCAAATCCTGATACCCAGTATGGTGCTGCTATTCCTGAAAACCCTGAAATGAAAATTCCTTCTGTGTCTTGATTTTTACAACGTTTATCCCATTTCATTTGCTTGTGTTTAATATTTAATATATCCTCTAAATAATAAAATAGGGAATTACATGCATTTATGGTTCCCTCAGAAACATATGTCTTTTTATTGCTATCCGAAAATAGAACACTTGTTATTAAACCGTTAATTATCTGTGGATTATCACCTGAATTATATAAGATGCTACCAGAGGTACCAAAATTCATGCCAATACTTTTTTCTGAAAATCCGTTTTGTCCTATAAGAGCAGCTTGCTGGTCTCCAATAACACAATTCAGATGAAATTTATAATCTAAAATTTTTCCATAATTATAATTTGTAGGTTTTATTGGAGGCAAACTCAATCTAGGTATTTCAAAAAGATCTAAACATTCATCTGACCAGTCGCAAGTATTTATATCAAGTAATAGAGTTCTAGATGCGATAGAATGATCAATCGCTAGTTTTTTTGTTAAAGCATGTGTTATATAGCTACTAAGTGTTCCAAAAATGATATTTCCATTAGCAATCTTTTTCTTTAATGAGGGAAATTCTTTAATTATTTTTAGATATTTAGGGCCACCAAAGTGTGGACTCAGAGGTAATCCCGTCTTTTTATAGAGCCAGGTTGAATGTTCTTTCAGATTCTCCACTATATCCTTTGACCTACTATCTTGCCAGCTGAGTGCCATTGTAATGGGCATGATTCTTTTTTTGTCCCAAAATAAAAAGGTTGACCGTTGCACAGATAACCCCATGGACAGTATGGGGTTATTACTAGCTTTTACTGCTTTTTTTATTAAAACAATACAAGCATTAAGTATTTCTACTGCATCGCACTCTATGTGATTTCTTGAAGGGTTATATAAAGAGTGTTTAATTTTATTATTATATATAATCTTCCCACTATCATTAAATAGAAATGCTTTTGTAGAAGATGTCCCTTGATCAATTATCAGATACATTGAAATTTTTATTTAAAATGAAATAATTAATTTTTTAAAATCTTTTTTTGTAACCTTAAAATAATTCCTTATAAATTTAGGTGGTTTGGAAACCTAATAAGATATAATAATCTTAACATAAAGTTTTAGGAGAAAAAAATGACTTATATTATTGCTGAACCATGCGTTAGTACATGCGATACTGCCTGCGTTGAAGTATGTCCTGTTGACTGTATCCATGGGCCTGATGATAAAACTGGTGCCGGAGCAGAGGCAAAAGAACCTGGATTTGATCCAGAAGGGAAACAGCTTTACATAAACCCTGAGGAGTGTATTGATTGTGGTGCATGTGAACCTGAGTGTCCTGTAGAGGCTATTTTTGATGAAAGTGAAATTCCCGAAGAGTGGAATAAATATATTCCCCTTAACTATGAATATTTTGGGCAAGAATACTCTGGATAGATTTTAATAATAATAATAAATAAAAAACGGCTGTTTTATGCAGCCGTTTTTTTATACAAAAAGTTTTTATGGATAAAGATAAAGTAAAAGAATTACTTAGTAAGATCAATTACCCTGGATTTAACAGAGATATTATATCATTTGGCATGGTTAATGATATTGAAATAGAATCTGAAAATATTATTATATATTTGAAAATTACATCGCAAAATGAAGAGAAAAAGAAGTTACTTGTAAAAAATATTAAAGAAAACTTAGGAAACCATTTTTCTTCAGTATCAGTAGAGATTGAGGATAAAGGCAATAATAATCCATCCGCCGCTTCATCTAGCGCTCAATTAACAACACCAATTCTACCAGAAGTAAAACATATAATTGCTATCGCTAGTGGTAAGGGTGGTGTTGGAAAATCCACTATTGCTTCAAATATTGCCTGTGGTTTAAAACATAAAGGATTTAGTGTCGGCTTATTGGATCTAGATATTTACGGACCATCTTTACCAATTATACTTGGGATTAATCAACAGCCTAAGATGACTAAAGATAATCGATTGATTCCATTAGATAGATATGGTATGAAAGTAATGAGTTTTGGCTTTATAAGTGGTAATGATACTCCTGTTATTTGGAGAGGTCCGCTTGTTTCAAGAATGACAGAGCAGTTTTTCAAGGATGTAGATTGGGGTCAGCTAGATTATTTAATCTTAGACCTGCCACCCGGGACTGGTGATGTACAACTTACGCTTACACAGAAATTGCGTATATCAGGTGCCATAATTGTAACTACCCCTCAAGATATTGCGCTTTCAGATGTTAGAAAAGGAGCAGACATGTTTGAAAAAGTAAAAACGCCAATCCTAGGAGTTATAGAAAACATGTCTGGATTTATGATAGATGGTGTTATCAAATCCTCTAATGGAGAAATACTTAGTCATGGTGAGATAAACCTAAGCGATGGATCTGTTATACAAATCAGCGAAATCGGAAATTTTGAGATAAAAATAGATTTATTCAAAAAAGGAGGTGGAGAAACTGAAAGTAAACGATTAAATATTCCTCTTTTAGGTCAAATTCCTATATCTAATGATATAGTTGTATCTACCGATAATGGGACACCGATAGTGCATAAAACACCAGAACATAAAACATCAAATATTTATTATTCAATTATTGATCAAATACTCACTATTTTAAACTAAATGAAATTTGGAACACTTTATAATTATTATAGTATAATTTTTAGATAATTATACCATAATGATGACAGCTTGCGAGTTGTTCAGCCAATTTGCCATAAGTAATTTCCCAATATAGATAATGATGATTACTCAAAAATTAAAAAATATTGATTTAGATAATGTTCCAAAACATATTGCGATAATAATGGATGGTAATGGTCGATGGGCTAAAGAAAGAGGTCTGCCAAGAATAGCAGGTCATAGAGAGGGGATAAATTCTGTCAGGGCTATTACAAGAATATGTGGAGAAATCGGGGTAAAATATTTAACTCTTTATACATTTTCTACAGAAAATTGGAACAGGCCGAAAAAAGAAGTAAAAGCACTTATGATGCTCCTTTTAAGTACCATAAAAAACGAAATAAAAGAGCTTCATAAAAATAATGTTAAATTTTCCACGATTGGAAATACTTCATTGTTACCAGAAGGTACAATAAATGGAATTAAGGAAGGGATAGATTTAACAATTAATAATACAGGACTGAATTTAATTCTCGCCTTGAACTATGGAAGCAGACAGGAAATACTTGAGGCGGTGAGAAATATTATTGATGAAATAAAAAAAGGAGAATTAGACAATACATCTATAGATGAGAATGTATTCTCTTCCTTTTTGGATACAAAAAATTATCCAGACCCTGACTTATTAATTAGGACTAGTGGGGAATTAAGAATAAGCAATTTTCTTTTATGGCAGTGTGCTTATACGGAGATGTATTTAACTAATACTTACTGGCCTGCATTTCGCGAAGAAGATTTATTTAAAGCCATATTAGATTTTCAAGATAGAGAACGTAGATTTGGAAAAACTAGTGAGCAAGTTAACGATTAAATGAAAAAACTAATTTACAGTATATATTTATTTACATTATTGTTCCCTCAATCTACTCAGGATTTTGTATTAAAAGATGTAAAGGTAGAAGGGAATGTAGTTTCTTCAGCTAATACCATTATTTTTACTTCAGGGCTAAGAAAAGGATTGACTGTTTCTGCTTCAGAATTTCCTAGAGCGATAAAACGTTTATGGCAACTTGGTTTATTTGATGATGTACAGATAAGGTATGATGATGAATATAATAATGAAGTAAGTATCACGCTTATAGTTACTGAATCCTCTGTGGTTGGAGAGGTTGTATTTGAAGGTAATCGAAAGATTAAAGACAGTAAGTTTATTGAAGAACTAGAGATCACTACTGGGCAAAGGATTAAACCAAACACGCTCCACGAAAAAAAGAAGCAAATGAAAAAGCTCTATGCGGAAAAAGGATACCTAAAAGCAGAGATAGATTTTGAATTAATAGGTTCAAATAAAATGTCTAACCTTTTTGATGGTAAAGCCCAGAGCATTACTAAGGATATTATTTTTAAGATTAAAGAAAATGAAAAGATTAAACTTAGAAACATATATTTTGAAGGGAATGAAACTTATTCTGATTTTCGTCTTAGGTTTTTGATGAAAGAGACAAAACAACAAAGATGGTATTATTTTTGGAGAACAGCCTTTGAGAAAGACAAGCTAGAAACAGATAAGGAAAAAATTATTGAATTTTATCAAAATAAAGGACACAGAGATTTTACTATTATAACAGACTCAGTTTTATATGATAAAAATAGTAAATATCTGGATGTGGTTCTTTTAGTGGATGAAGGCCCAAAATACAAGTACAGAAATTTTTCTTGGGAAGGTCATTCTCTTTATTCTGAAAATATATTATCTCGGGCACTTGGATTATCAAAAGGAGGGAATTATAGCGAAGAAGATTTTACAAGAGCTGTGTACGATAGAATGCAGGGGTTGTATATGGATAAGGGATATATATATAGCCGTATAGAGCCAGAGATCACACCTGTAGATAATGACTCTCTTGATATCCATTTTATTATATCTGAGAACCACAAAGTCTTCATAAGAAATATATTAATCAAAGGTAATGAAAGAACTCGAGAAAATGTTATCAGAAGAATAATGCGAATTTATCCTGGCGATGTATTTAATAAAGAAAGATTACTCCGAACTCATCGTGAAATAATGATGTTAAATTATTTTGGCAATGTTGTCCCAGATGTTGTGCCAGTTGATGATGATAAGGTAGATATAGAAATTGCAGTTGAAGAAAAATCATCTGGCCAGGCAAATATGAATATGGGATTTAGTCAGGCATTTGGAGTTACAGGAGGAGGAGGATTTTCCTTACCTAATTTTAGAGGAAAAGGTCAACACCTTGCATTGTCTTTTGAAGTGGGTGCTGCAAATTATAATAATAGTTATTTTGGGAGCAGTTATAGACCCCAAAAAAGAGAAAGAGCCACACTTAGTTTTACTGACCCTATGGTTAATGATACCAATAATTTATTAAGTGGCTCCTTGTTTTATAGTTTTTCCGGAAGATCCTCAATGTATTATGCGCCACTAGATATGATTACAAAAGGTGGAAGTTTTAGATGGGGAAGAAGATTTAAATGGCCTGATGATTATTTTAGAGGCAGCTGGTCATTTACTGGACATCAGAGAACTTATGAAGCAGAAAATGACGAACAATTGCAACTTTATACAGGTGGATTAAATCAAACAGTAGGTATAAGTATAAACCAGTCTATTAGTCGTGATAGCCGGGATCATCCTGAATTTCCTACAATCGGTTCGTTAATGGCTCTAAGCAGTAGTATATCTGGTGGCCTTCTTGGGGGGAATGAGGATTTTCATAAACATATATTGAATCTGGAGTGGTATACACCTACATTCTGGAAATTTGTCTTAATGAGTTCTGTAAAACTTGGAGGAATAAAGGCTCTCCCGTCAGAGGATAATGAGAGATCAATAATCCCCTTTAACGAACGTTTTATTATGGGTGGAAGTGGTATGATTTATGGCAACCCATTAAGAGGATATGAGGATAATAGAGTCGGTCCTCTTACATCAAGTGGTGGTCCATTTGGTGGTAATGCTTTATTAAGCATTACAACAGAGTTTAGGGTTCCTTTTTCAGAGAATCCGGTGGTATATGGAATGATTTTTGCTGAAATGGGAAATGTTTGGATTGAATCACATTTGCAAGAGAAATTTAACCTGCCTAGAATTGGCCCAATTGATTTGAAAAGATCTGCTGGTGTAGGTATTAGGTTTTTTATGCCTATGATAGGAAAACTTGGATTTGACTTTGGATATGGGTTTGATGATTTAAATGGCGATGGTGAAGCAGAGGGTTGGAAATCATCAATAACAATAGGACAACAGTTTTAATTATTTTAAGGAGGAAGAGTTGAAAATAATGAATAGAAAAATAATAGTTAGTATTCTATTAATGAGTTTAACTACAATTGCTAGTGCTCAGCTAAAAATTGGATACATATTATCTGAGAGGATTAGAAGTGAGTATGAAGAGTTCAAAGAAGCTGAATCTCAATTGCAGCTTGAATATAGAAAAGTGCAGTTTGAGTTTGATCAGAGAGTCAAAAAGCTTGATAGTTTAAAACAGGATTATGAAGTGAAAAGATTAATGTCTTTGGACAAAGGTGAAAGTATAAAGCAAGAAATTGAACAGACTGAAAGACAGATTCAAACTTACCAAGCTGAAAAGGTTGGTCCTCAGGGGGAGTTAATGCGTAAGCAAGCCCAAATGGAATATGATATATTAGGTAAAGTGAAAAAAGCTGTGGATAAAGTTGCGATTAATGGTGGTTACGATTTTATCATTGATGCTTCTGTTGGTCTTCTTTATTATAAACCTAAATATGATCTCACAGATGATGTTCTCCATGAATTAAAAAAACTAGATACTTCAAAATAATATAATAATTGAAATACAAATTAAAGGATATTGCTTTGTTTGTTGATGGAGATATATCAGGAAATCCAAATCTAGAAATTACTGGTGTATCAGAGATTCAGAATGGTGAATCAGGAACCATCACATTTTTAGGCAACCAAGCGTATAAAAAATACATGGATAACACTAAGGCATCGGCTATAATTGTATCTAATGAGAATCATTTGTCTGGTAAGGATGGTGTTGTAGTAAAAAATCCCCAATTCGCTATGGCAAAAGTTTTATCTATGTTTTTTCCTAATGAGTACAAGACTAAAGGAATTCACCCAAAAGCGAGTGTTGATTCATCATCAAATATTGGTAATAATGTTACAATAGAAGCTGGTGCTGTGATTGAAGCTGGTGTAACAATTGATGATTATACATTTATAGGCGCAAATGTATTTATTGGTAAAAATACTAAAATTGGTTCAGAGTGTAATATCTATCAGAATGTTGTGATTTACCAAGATATATTCATAGGTAATAAGGTCATTATTCATGGTTCAGCTGTTATTGGCTGTGATGGCTATGGGTTTGTTAAGGATGAAGATAAACATTTGAAAATTCCGCAAACTGGAACTGTATTAATCGGAGATGATGTAGAAATAGGTGCTAATTCTGTAATTGATCGTGCTACTATTGGGAAAACTATTATAAGTAACATGACTAAGGTAGATAACCTGGTACATATTGGCCATAATGTGCAAATTGGCAGTGGTTGTTTAATCACTGCACAAGTCGGAATAGCAGGCAGTGCAATAATAGGTGACAATTGTAGTATAGGAGGACAAGCCGGTGTGGTTCCACACGTAGAGATAGGTCCAGAGTCAATTATTGCTGCTAAATCGGGTGTAACAAAATCACTTATTGGTGGCGAAATGTATGGGGGTTATCCTGCAAGGCCTATCAAGGAACAGCATAAAAGGGATGCTATTTATAGTGAAATTTCGATTATGAGAAAAAAATTAGATCAATTAATTCAGAATTCTTCAAAAAACTAAAATATGCATCGTAAACAGAGAACTATTCGTAATCCAAAAGCATGTAAAGGGGTTGGACTACATACAGGTGTTGATAGTACTATCACTTTTCATCCTGCTCCTGAAAATTATGGGATCAGATTTGTTCGCTCCGACATTAAAGACTCACCAGAAATAAGGGCAGATATTGATCATGTAGTAGATATATCAAGGGGAACTACCATTGAAGAAAATGATGTCCGTATACACACAGTTGAGCACGCATTAGCAGCAGTTACTGGTCTCAGAATAGACAATATACTGATGGAGCTAAATAGTCAAGAAACTCCTGTGATGGATGGTAGTGCAAAAGATTTTGTTGATGCCCTTTTAGATGCTGGTATTGTGACACAAGATTCAAAAAGAAAAGTTCTAGAGATAACTCGGGCTGTTAATTATACAGATTATTATCGCGATATTGACATCCATGTGATTCCTAGTGATCGTTTCAGGGTTACTTTCTTAGTAGAATATCCGCTCCCAGCGCTAGGGACGCAGTATGAAGCTATATATAATATGGAAGAAGATTTTGCTGTTGAAGTGGCTCCAGCAAGAACTTTCTGTTTTTTAAGTGAGATAGAAATGTTAAAAGAGCAAGGGCTTATTAAAGGTGGCGGTTTAGATAATGCTTTGGTAATTGTTGATAAAAAAATAGATCAAAATGAAATTAATCGATTGCGATACTTATTTGGTATTGAAGAAACAATCATTCAAGGTGCAAACGGCATATTAAACGGTAAACTTCTTAGATTTAAAAATGAACCAGTTCGCCATAAAACCTTGGACTTAATTGGAGATTTGGCCTTACTAGGAACACCTATCACAGGACATGTTACTGCTGCACGAGCAGGACATGCCAGTAATGTTGAATTTGTAAAAAAATTAAAAAGAGTATATGCAAAAGAATTAGAAGAATTATGGGATGGTGAAAAAAATTGAGTGATGATCTAAAAAAAATTAATTATAATATTCAAGATATAATAAAAATTCTACCGCACAGGTACCCTTTTATTTTAATTGATCGTATCGATGAGGTAAAACCCGGTGAGTTTGTAAACGCAATAAAAAATGTGACGATTAATGAGCCTTATTTTCAAGGGCACTTTCCAGGGCAGCCAGTTATGCCTGGAGTTTTATCTTTAGAATCAATTGCCCAGACAACAGCTTTTTTAATGTTATATGAGCTCGATGATCCATTGAAAAAAAATATGTTTATTTCTGGTGTAGATGGTGTTCGATTTCGTCGGTTAATTGTTCCAGGTGATCAACTGCACATTAATATTCGACTTAAGTCAAAAAAACTTACCCTTTATAAATTTGAAGGAACCATAAAAATTGATGGCAAGCTTGCTGTTCAGGCGATCATTACTTCAAATTTAGTTGACCGCGTAGAGGTCTAATATTTCTAATAACATTCATCCAACAGCAATTTTGGATTCAAGTGTCAAACTTGGTGAAGATGTTAAAATTGGAGCATATAGTGTTGTTGAACCTGATGTTACTATTGGCGACGGTACTATAATTGGTAATCATGTTACGATATCTAGTAATACAAAAATAGGATTAGACTGCCAAATATTTCACTCAGCGTCTATCGGTGCAGTCCCGCAAGATTTAAAATATGATGATGAAAAGACCTTCGCTGAAATTGGAGATAGAACTGTAATTAGAGAATTTGTTACAATAAATAAAGGTACAAGCGCCTCTGGAAAAACGATTGTTGGCTCTGATTGTTTGCTTATGGCATGTGTTCATATTGCTCATGATTGTATAATTCGAGATCATGTTATAATGTCAAATCTTACTACTTTAGGAGGTCATGTGACTATAGATGCTTGGGCTATTTTAAGCGGAGGTGTTTTAGTGCATCAATTTTGCAAGATAGGCACACATTCATTTGTAGGTGCTGGAGGTTTTATATCTCAAGATGTTCCTCCATTTATCCTTGCTGCGGGTTCTCCTTTGGAGTACAGTGGAATCAATAGTGTAGGCCTAAAGAGAAGAGGATTTTCTAACCAAGAAAGACAAGAAATAAAATATATATATAAAATATTTTTTCTCTCAAAAAATAATCGAAAAAATAATTTAGAAAAAATAAAAAAAGAATTTTCTAGCTCAGAAAACACTAAAATAATTAGTGATTTTATTAATAATAGTGAGCGGGGAATTATATAAATAAAAAATGAAAACCCAGCTGGTTTTTATATGTTTTTCGATTTCTATTCTTTTTTGTCAAAGTGCAAACTTTAGATATAATATATATGATGATTCAGAAATATATAATAGTGCTGTAAATATTTCTAGATTATCTTCTTTATGGATTTCAGATCAATTAAGTATTGACCAAAATGATAGTCAACGATTAATTGTCAAATTCGGATATTCCATTTATCCAAAATACATAAATAATATGACCTGGAGACTTCCTGATTTTATTTTAGGGATAAGAGCATCAAATAATTTATTGTTGTCTGGAAGATTTTATGGGTTTCACTTAGATAAAGATGCGCCTCAAATTATTGGTTCTGGTTTGCAATATGTATTTGGTCAGGATGATTTGTGGGTGGTATCCTTCCAAAAAACAGCAATAAATGGATTAAATGATTTCAGGTTAGTTTCAAGCACTTTCAATATTGAAAGATGTTTTGAAAAAATGTATTTTGATATCTTTTTAGGAATTGGATCAAATACGTATATAAATCAGTCGTATTTTTCTTCTTTAAATCTCCCTAAAAAAATAGATGGGGATATAAGATTCATCAGTGCAAAACTATTATTTCCTTATAAACAATTAAAGTTTGGCTTCGCTAGTAAATTAAGTTCTGACTTACTGTTATTTCAGATCTTTGTAACAAAAGGGTTTTTATAATGAAAAAGAAAATTTCTATTCTAGGGTCTACTGGTTCAATAGGTGTTAACGCTTTTAAGGTTATAAAAAATATTTCGCAAGAATATGAAATAGTACATCTAACAGGAAATACGAACGCAGATTTAATGATAGAGCAATGCCGGGAGTTTCATCCTAAATCAATTGTCATGATAAATGAAGATGCTTCTGAAAAGGTTGAAAGAGAATTGATAAATAATGATGTTGAGGTTTTATCAGGTAGAGATAATCTTCTCAAGATAGCAAAAAATAATCAAGTTGATTTAGTTTTAAATGCCTTAGTCGGTGCTTCTGGGATGGAGCCAACGCTTCTGGCTTTGAATTCTGGTGTAGATGTTGCACTATCTAATAAAGAAAGCTTAGTCGTTGCTGGAGATTTAATTAAGGCAGCTATGGAAAATACAGGAGCAAATCTTTTTCCTGTTGACAGTGAACACTCTGCAATTTGGCAGTGTATGGTTGGAGAATCAATCACAGAGATTAACAAAATAATATTAACAGGAAGTGGTGGCCCTTTTAGACAAAGGCCTATTGATACATTTGTTGATATTACTGTGTCTGATGCGTTAAATCATCCCAATTGGGATATGGGTCAAAAAATAACGATAGACTCGGCGACGATGATGAATAAAGGGTTAGAAGTAATTGAAGCATATTGGTTATTTAATATGTCGGTTACTCAAATTGAGATTATAGTGCATCCACAATCAATTATTCACTCAATGATTGAATTTAAAGATGGTTCAATTAAAGCTCAGATGGGAGTTCCAGACATGAAGATTCCAATACAATATGCTTTGACTTATCCAAATCATTTAGATGCTCCATGGGAAAGATTGGACTTTAAATCTCTTGACGATTTATCTTTTGAGGCACCAGACTTTGATAGGTTCCCTTGTATAAAACTAGCCTATATATCTTTAGATAAAATGGGGACAGCTCCAGCTGTATTAAACATGGCAAATGACTATTGCGTTTATAAATTTTTGAATGAAGAAATTAAGTTTACAGATATACCTATAATTATAGAGTCTGCGATGAATAATCATCAATGGACTGAACGCCCTAATCTTGATGACCTAAGAGAGTTAGATTTGTGGACAAAAAATTTTGTGGACAATTTTCAGTAATTTTGAACATTAATGATAATTGTTTGTAATATGATTAAGGATACATTATAATGATATTTATTTGGGCTACAGCATTAGTAATTGGCATACTTGTTTTTGTACATGAGTTAGGTCACTATTTAGCTGCTAGATCTGTAGGTGTCAGAGTAGAAAAATTTTCTATTGGGTTCCCGCCAAGATTTTTTGTATTTACTTCAGTAAATGAAGGATGGGATATTACTATTTTCTTTTTCCGGTTTTCAGATGGGCGTTTATCATGGGGCCCAATAATGAATACAAATGTCCATATCAGAGGAAGAAAAGGGACTGGTACTGAATATGTTGTTGCTCTTATTCCATTAGGTGGATATGTAAAAATGGCAGGAGCATTAGATGAAAGTATGGATACCGTGGTTACTAATGCACCTGATGAATTCATGAGTAAATCTGTACCTCAAAAGCTTTGGATATTAAGTGCAGGTGTATTGATGAATATATTCACAGCATTTATTCTTTTTACAGGAATTACTTATGTCCAAGGTATTGTTGAAGCATCTGAGAATCCTATCATTGGTGAGTTAAGTCCTGATAGACCAGCTGAAATAGCTGGGCTTAAAAAAGGGGATGAAATTATTAATATTAACGGAGATGAGATATATAAATGGAGTGATTTACAAGAAATATTACAACCTATCCCTGATACGAAAATTGAAATTAGAGTTCAGCGTGAAGGAGTTGAGCTTGATTTTTCATTTAATACATCCCATATGGTGATACCAGTTAAAAATGGTATTGATACCGTGGGTGTGATTGGCATTGCTCCAGAATATCATTACTTACCAGTAAGTTTTAGAGAGGCTTTTACTTATGGATACATTGGTACAATTAATAGCTTTGGTTTGATCATGTTAACGTTCCAAATGCTTGGAAGTGGTCAAGCTACACTCAAAGATCTTGGAGGGCCTATTATGATAGGTCAGATTGCTGGTGAAACCGCCAAAGCTGGGTGGATACCTCTATTAAATTTTATGGCATTAATTAGTATAAATCTTGCATTTTTAAATATATTGCCAATACCTGGCTTGGATGGGGGCCATATATTTATCATTCTAATTGAATCAATAATCAGGCGTCCTCTAAGCCTTAAATCGAGATTGGTGATTCAGCAAATTGGAATGGTTTTTCTATTAGTGCTAATGGTCACCGTAATGTTTAATGATATATCCAGATTATTTAATTAATATCAACTAATTCAAGATTTAAAGAACCAAACTTTAATTTCAAATTAATCATTAATGGTATTTTTTCTTCTTCAGAGTACCAGATTGTCATTTTTCCAGCGTTTTTAAAAGGTCTCCCATCATTCCTTTGTGGCCAAATTTTATTAGCAAAAAAATTACCTTTAGTGGTTTTTATTTTTTCTCGATGTTCAACATGAAAACTTAGAGGTATTATTTTTTTATTATCTACGATATTGATTTGATAGCTTGTATCAGGTGTTAATGTTTTAGTTCTGAAAAAATAAATAAGTGAGTAAGGGCTCATAACCTTTTCCAAAAATGCGATTGTATCATTTTTAAAAATAAATTTTCTTTCATTATGATTGAATTCTACTATTGAATTATGTATGTAGTTACCTTCTTGTAATTGTTTTTCTACCTTGAGCGGCTCCCAATTATCTGTTTCAACATCAATTGAAATTATATCATTGATTGGAAAAATATATTTCACGGAAGATCTAGATTTTGTCTCAAATTCAATATGTAAAATTTCTTTATTAACTAAGTTGGTTTTTTGTTTTGATTTCAATGTTGCATTTGCAACATGAATCCCGCTGAAATATGCAGAATATTTTAAAATTTCATCCCAATCCTCATTATTACTATATAGAAATGAAATTATAAGAATATATATAGTAATTAATCTCATCTCAGTTTATTTAAACTCCCAGATTGGTACTTATATATACTTGAAGCAGGTCCTGATAGTTCACCATCATCAATAATTAGATCTATGCTATTACCAAAAGATTCTGAAATATCATTTGTATTTGATTTTGGAGATTCTCCTTTTCTATTCACGCTTGTTGTTGTAATTGGGACGTCGCATTGTTTTGCCAGTGATATACAAAACGGATGAGAAGAAATTCTAATGCCAAGAGTACAATTTGGCCCAAGAATTAAACTATTTACAACCTCTTTACGCACTGGATAGATTATTGTTCTATTAGATGTTAGATTTTCGAGTGCCGTTTCTTTTTCATTGTTTGGTATATCAATCCATGTAGATACGACATTTTTATCTGGTGCTATCACGCTTATGGGGCCTGTTCTATTTTTTAGTTTATTTAATTGATTAATAGAATTTTTGTTAGTTGCATCTACTCCAAATCCATATATTGTATCCGTAGGATAAACTATTATTCCACCTTTAAAAATAATCTTTATTGCTTGCTGTAATGCTTCACTATCATTCCAGTTTAGTAGACTTGCTTTCATTTCATTGGAGTTGTTTTCCATCGATTATGAAACCAGAAATATTGCTCAGGATATTTTCGGATAATTTTTTCCAGAGTAAGCGTGTACTGTTTGGTAATATCTTCTATGGTATTATTAACGGGTATAATAGGAATAAGTTCAATCTTATATTCTTGAAATCCAGTTTGAATACACAAACCAAATATCATGGGGGCACTTGTATTTAAATGGAAAATAGCAGCACCTTTATGTGTAGACGCTGGTGTATTAAAAAAATTAACAAAAATTCCTTTATTTTTTGCATCTTGATCGCTAACAAGACCAAGCATTTTGTTTTCTTTTAAAATATTATAAAGAACATCCATCCCAACTTTTCTATAGATATGTTTTATGCCGCTTAGTTGTCTTTTTTCTTCGAAAAATTTATTTGCGCCTTTATTTTTTTGTGTTTGTGCTACGCCTCTAAGTGGATAATTATTCACACCAAGCCAGTGACCAAGTATTTCCCACGCGCCAAAATGTGCTGATATTAATATCACACCTTTTCCTTTTTCTAATGCGTCATCTAATGCTGTTTGACCATTAATTTGTATTTTAATTGAATCAGTAGATTTAGGAAATGCTAAAAATTGAATAAAATTATAACTAAGAAATTTGTAACATTTTTTAAGTGTATTCTGTATCCCTATATCTGAATATTCTGGGAAAGCAGTTTTTAAATTTTTTATCGCAACCTTTTTTCGTTTTGGTATATAATGGTATAGGATGCTGGCAATATGCTGACTGATAACAACCTGATTTCGCAAAGAAAATTTTTCGATAACTTTGCTTATAGTTCTAAGAAAATGATATGTTATTTTATCTGTAAAATTCAATTGTTTGTTATTTTTCTGTTTTTAATATAATTGAATACTTATGATAAAGATTGTAGACAAGTTCTATCATCTATGTCCAAATTTAAGCTTATGAAACAGTTAATAATCTATTTTTACATTGTGTCTACTTTTCTTTTATCAAACACTGTTTATCATATTCCGATAGAAGGGACAATTGACCTAGGCCTGCCTCCATATATTGAGAGATCTATTAAAGAAGCTGAAACAAATAATGCAGTTTCAATTATTTTTACGGTAAACACATTTGGAGGTAGAGTAGATGCTGCTACACAGATAAAAGATGCAATATTAGACTCAAAGGTGCCAACAGTAGCGTTTATCAATAAGCGAGCTATTTCTGCTGGAGCACTTATTTCACTTTCGTGCGAAAAAATTTATATGACTGGCGGTGCTACTATTGGTGCAACAACAGCTGTTGACATGTCTGGTAATAAAGCTAGTGAAAAAGTTATAAGCTATATGCGAGAGGAAATGGCAGCAACAGCAGAAAAAAGAGGGAGGAATAAACAAATTGCTCGTGGGATGGTTGATGAAGAACTAGAATTTCCAAGTAAAGTGAAAAATGAATATGTTACGTCTGATGACGAAATAGATACCGTAAAAACTATAATCTATTATCTAATTATGGATAATGACACGATCTATGTCGATGATATAGAGGGCCGAAAGCAAGGTAACTTAATTACGCTGACGACTGAACAGGCTCTAAAATATAAGATAGCTGATAAATCAGCAGATACGTTTAATAGTGTTTTAGACTCTCTGGGGTTTTCAAATGCAAATGTTCAAACAACAAGTGAGAATTGGTCTGAAAATTTTGTACGGTTTTTAACAAATCCTGTTGTTGCATCACTACTAACGACATTTGGGTTTTTAGGAATATTATTTGAATTACAAAGTCCAGGATGGGGTATACCAGGATCGATAGGACTTATTTGCTTAATTTTGTCTTTGGGCGCTTCTTATATAGCAGAGCTTGCAACAATGAATGATTTTCTAATAATTCTTATAGGCATGTTATGTATTATTCTTGAAGCTTTAGTTATTCCTGGGTTTGGAATACCTGGAATAGCGGGAATTGTTTTTATTTTGTGGGGGTTATATTTATTGTTATTGCCTGACATTCCGGTAGGTGAAGAGGTACTTAGCCAAGCATTCAATGGCCTTGTCATTGGTATCATTGGTGGTCTTATTGGTTTAGTGCTTTTATTCAAGGCTATGACAAAAACAAAATTTTGGAATGACTTAACTTCTCCAGGAGGGCAAAATAAAGAAGACGGATATGTTGCTAGCGTTGGTTGGGAGAAATTAGTTGGTGAAATAGCTTTAACCGAAACAGATTTGCATCCATCTGGTTGGATAGTTGTGAATAATGAACGTATTTTTGCAGTTAGTGAAGGTAATTTCATCGATAAAAATGTTAAGGTAATTGTTTTATCAGTTAATGGTAATAGAGTCGTTGTCAGAAAAAAATAAATATCATTTATTAATAATTTAATAAGGAGTTTGCTATGCCAATAGTTCAAGGAGTTTTTCTAGTTTTTTTAATTTTATTTTTAATTCTTTTCTTTTATTTCGTACCACTTGGAATGTGGGTACAAGCGGTGGTTTCACTTGGCTTAGGAAGAATTCGTATTGTTGACCTAATTAGAATGAGACTGAGAAAAATATCTCCGAGATTAGTCGTCGATGGCGTAATAAATACTCACAAAGCAGGGTTAGAACATATCACAACAGACATGCTTGAAACTCATTACTTAGCGGGCGGGAATGTAGAAAAAATAGTTTTTGCATTAATCGCATCTAATAAAGCAAAAATACAATTACCATTTGAAACAGCTACTGCAATAGATCTTGCAGGTCGAGATGTCAAGGCAGCTGTAGAAACTAGCGTTTATCCTAAAGTGATTAATGCACCGATTGAAGGATATTTAAGCGCAGTGGCAAAAGATGGCATTGAATTAAAAGCTAGAGCCAGGGTTACTGTTCGGACAAATATACCAGGCTTAGTAGGTGGAGCTACTGATGATACAATTATCGCTAGAGTGGGTGAAGGTATTGTAAGTGCAATTGGTTCAGCTCATACTTATTCAGATGTACTTGAAAACCCAGACAGTATTTCAAAGTCTGTGTTAGGTAAAGGATTAGACTCTGGAACTGCTTTTGAAATATTATCTATTGACATTGCAGATTTAGATGTAGGAAAAAATATTGGTGCTTCGCTTCAGGCAGATCAGGCTGAAGCTGATTTGAGAGTTGCCCAGGCAAAAGCAGAAACCAGAAGGGCAATGGCTGTTGCGGTAGAACAGGAAATGCAGGCACGGGTCCAAGAAATGAAGGCAAAAGTAGTTGAGGCTGAGTCTGAAATCCCGAAAGCAATATCTCAGGCATTTCGTGAAGGTAATTTGGGAATTTTTGACTATTATAATATGAATAATATTAAAGCAGATACTAGTATGAGGGATTCTATTTCAGACTCATCAGGTGCACCAAAGGATCATCATGATGACTCAGAACATGATGGCTAATCAATAATAATATTTGATAAAATAAAGTAAACATTATGGGAAACTGGTTATTCTTATTGCTTTTATATGCTTTCTTTGGCTGGATGAAAAAAAAACAGCGAGACAAGGCCAGAGAAAAAATTGAAAGTCAGGAAAGTTGGGATACCAGAGATGTTGTTGAGTTTGGAGAAGGAATATTAGATAGTATTTTAGGAGAAGAGGGTGATAAGAAAGATGAAATTATTAGTGAACAGAATGTCTATGAAAATGAAGAAAGAAATTTGGATATAGAGATAATTGAACCAGATAAAGAACATGACGAGATACCTAATAATATTATTTTTGACGAGAAAACAGAAAATCTAAAAAAAGAAGTTCCAACTAACTATGATCATAAAATAAAAAGAAAAAATATCAATGTATTAAATACATTAATTGATATAAATAACCCTGCAAAGACCGCAATAATTTTCAGAGAAATATTAGATAAACCCAGATCGCTAAGGAGAAAAATAAGGTAAAACTAAAATAATGATTCAAATATATTTTTGGACTCTTTTTCTAAATTTTTTAGGTCACTATTATTTTGAATTATAAAGTCCGCCAGGTGTTCTTTATCTTCATCTGACCATTGTAGAGTAACGCGTTTCATAAAATCATCACGTGTTATATTTTGTCGTGACATTACTCTATCAGTTCTATATCTCAATAAGGAAGTAACAATAATAACATAGTCCATGTGAGTATCAGCACCTGATTCATAAATAAGTGCGGCATCTACAACGAAAATTTTATGTTTATTTTCTAATTTTATTTTATCAAAAGTTTCATCAATTCTTTTAAAAACAAATGGATGAATGATAGAGTTAAGGCTTAACTGATGATATTCATCTTGGAAAGCTACTCTAGCCAATTTTTGCTTATCTATCCTATTATTTATATTAATTACATCGGTTCCAAATTCTTTAATTATTTCTTGCTGTGCCTTTTCATTTTTATCAATAATATTTTTTGCTTCTTTATCAGCATCGAAAATAAAGGCGCCCCATTTATGGAAAAATTTACTAACCTCACTTTTTCCGGATCCAATCCCTCCCGTTAATCCTATTTTTAACATATTATTTAATAGCGTCTATGATTCTTTCGGTTATTTTTGCTATCGTTCCAATACCATTCACTTCTATTAAGATACCAGCTCTTTTATAGTATTCAATTATAGGTGCTGTTTGTTCCCAATAAACTTTTTGCCGTTTGGAGATTATTTCAATTTTATCATCACTTCTACCTGAATCTTCACTGCGCTTAATAAGCCTTTTTATTAGTTCGTTTTCATCTGCTTTTAGGTTAATAGCGATATCAATAGTATGATCTAATTTGATTAACAATTCATTCAAGTTTTCTACTTGTTGTAGGTTTCTTGGGAAGCCATCTAAGATATATCCATTACTGCATCTGGCATCTAAAATATTATTCTCAATTATTTTTAACAAAATTTCATCTGGAACAAATAAACCGTCATCGATATATTTTTTTGCTATTACTCCAATTTTTGATTCCAGTCTTATTTCTTTACGCAGGATCTCTCCTGTTGAGAGGTGTGGGATATCATATCCATCTTTTATAATGTTTGCTTGTGTACCCTTACCAACACCTGGCGGACCCATTATAATTAACCTTATTGACATAACTTAAATTAAAACTCCTGCAATGGAAGCAGTTAGCCAAGAAGCTAACGCTCCCCCGATCATAGCTTTAATTACTAAATTTGATAGATCAACTCTACGTTCAGGGGCCATTGCTCCTATCCCGCCTAATTGTATACCAATTGAACCAAAATTTGCAAATCCGCAAAGGGCATAGCTCGCTATGACTGAAGAACGTTCTGATATTAAATCTTTTTCAATAAAATTACTTAAATCTCTAAAAGCGATTAGCTCAGTTAGTACTATTTTTTCGCCCATTAATGTTCCAACGATTGTTGCTTCTTCCCAAGGCACTCCCATAGACCAGGCAATTGGTTTAAATAAAATACCTAGAATTTCTTGTAATGAAGTATTTGCGTAACCTAAAAGAAAATTAACCATTGCTACCATTGAAATAAAAGCAATTAACATTGCAGCAACATTAGCGGCTAGCTTCATTCCATCAGTTGCACCTCTTCCAATTGCATCCATTGCGTTCGTGTCTTTGGTTTTTAGATGAATATTTTTTGAGGTGACTGTTTTTGGTTTTTCCGTTTCAGGATAAATAATTTTTGCTATCATTAATGCAGCGGGAGCAGACATAACTGAGGCTGCCAATAAATGTCCAGCAATGTTAGGGATATCATTGAGCCAGCTTACGTAGAGTGCCATTACGCTGCCAGCAACTGTAGCAAACCCGCCTACCATAACAGTCATTAGTTCTGATTTGGTCATAGAAGAAATAAATGGCCTGATTAAAATAGGGGCCTCTGTTTGACCAACAAATATATTTGCAGAAACGCTTAATGTTTCTGCTCCACTTGTTTTCATGGTTTTTTCCATAATAAATGCAATTTTCTTTATTATGAATTGAATAATGCCAAAATAATATGTTACTGCAATAAGGCTAGAAAAAAAGATAATTACAGGAAGCGCACGAAATGCAAAATTAACCAATGCTAAATGATATCCAATCTCTGGGACAAAAGATGTAAAAAGGAAGTCACTTCCAGCATTCGCAAAACTAATTAGTTTCATAATAATAATATTTAAATAAGAAAATAAGGATTTTCCTAAGGGAGTTTTTAGTATGATAAAAGCAAACGATATTTGCAGACCTAAGCCCCAAACAATAATATTTATGTCAATCAGCTTTCGGTTATTAGATAACAAATATGCTATCCCCAATAAAATCATAACTCCTAATATGCCAGTGAATTGTTCCATTATCTATTTCTTTGGAGGTTCAAAACAATTTCTGCATCGAGCTTCATAAATGTCAGTTTCACCAATGACTACTTGTTCAAGTTGCTTATTTATTCTCTGCGTACAGGATGCAGGATTTCCACATTTTATACAAATAGCTGTTAGCTTATCCAAATAGTCAGACTCACACATAATATCAGGCATAGGGCCAAAAGGTGATCCTCTGTAATCACTATCTAATCCGGCAACAATAACTCGGGTATTTTTATTTGTTAGGTTTTTACACATTTCTATTAAATCACTATCAAAAAATTGTGCTTCATCAATTCCTACAACATCATATTTATTGCCTATATCAAATAAATCTTTCGTCTTTTTTATTATTACCGAATCCATACTATTATTGTTGTGGCTAACGATTTTATTTTTACTATAGCGAGTATCAATATGAGGTTTAAAAATAATCGTAGATAGGTTTGCTATTTTCGCACGCCGAATTCTTCTTAATAGTTCTTCTGTTTTCCCACTAAACATTCCGCCACAAATCACTTCAATCCATCCTGAGTTTATAGGTTTTTGATGCAAGCTATTTCCTCTTTAACAATAATGAATCAATCGATGTAATAATTTTTTGTACAGATTTTTCCGTCTTATTTTGACCAGAGATATTTATATCTGCAATAGATTTTGAAGGTTCTACAAATTTTTTATGCATCGGATATACAGTTTCTTTATACTGTTTTAGCACGGAATCAATCGTCCTTCCTCGCTCAGACATATCTCTTGCAACACGTCGATCAAATCTAATTTTTTCTGGTGCATAAATAAATATTTTTTTTAACATTAGATTAACGAGCCTTTTAAAATGTAAAACTAGAGTGCCTTCAACGAAAATTAATTTTTTGGGAGCAATGGATTCAAAAGAAGTATTTCTAGTGTGGGTATTATAATCATATGTTGGCTTATTTATCTGGTGCCCATTTTTTAAAGAAACTAGATTTTCGTAAAACAGATCGATGTCTATAGAATTAGGGTGGTCATAGTTAATTAAAATTCGTTGTTTAAAATTCAAATTATTATGATCCTTATAGTAGGCGTCCTGCCCAATGATAACGCATGTATTTTTACCATAATGATCATACAATTTAGATACTATAGTTGTTTTCCCTGCTGCTGTTCCTCCTGCGACACCAATAATATTATGACTGCTCATTATAATTTTGTTTTGTTAAAAGGTTGGGGTATCAGTTCAGTTGTATAGTTAGTATTAACTAAACCATTGTCATCACAAATATAAATAGGTATATCGCCACAGAGGTCCCATATCACTTGTCTACATGCTCCACACGGCATACCAGCATTTTTGGTTGAGACAGATAATGCTTTAAACTTTGTGAACCCTTCTGCTATGGCTCTAAATAAGGCGACTCTTTCTGCACAGCAAGTTAGGCTATAGCTGCTATTTTCTATATTACACCCACCAATAATTTCGCCTGTCTCTGTTTGGATGGCTGCTCCAACTTTATATTCTGAATATGGTGCAATGGCCTTAGCCCTCATATCAATCGCTGTTTTTATAAGTTTGTCTTTAGACATTTTCAATTATTTATTTTATTCACATTTGAATAAAATATTTTTCTCAATCTTGTTACCTACTTTATCTAAAACAGTAATATTTAATTGGTGCGCACCTGGTGATAATCCTCTATCAAAACGATAGGAGATTTGTTTTTTTACCGGTTGATATGCACAGAATAATTTTTCCCCATCAAGCTTAATAGAAAAAGATTTTTCTTTTGGTTCTATTCCTGAAATAGTATCATCAATGTCTATAATAATTTTTGTGACATCTTTACTTTTATAATACCCATTGTTGGCAGGGAATGTTTTTATTATTCTTGGGGCAACTAAATCTTGAATAATAGTAATAGCATGAAACTGATCTAAGGAAGCGGTAAGAATATTCCTTTCGGGGTTATTTTTTGTAGAAACATATTCCCAATCATCTGCTTTTTCATCATAATAATATATTCCCATTTTTGTGTGTCCAGAGTATCTGTGATTATATCTTAATCCAATTAAAAACTCATCTTTTAAGACTCTGTCAAATGGTTGCAACTGATAGACTGATGATAAATGATAACCATTTTTAATTGGAGCATGTTTATCGACCTTTTCAATCCAAACTGCAGTGGGAGAATACACGGTGCTTGATAATGTTTGTATGGAGCAGTTTTTATCTCTGGAAAGAATAACGGTTTTCATCTTTGGCTCTGCAACTCCTGGAATAAAATTAAATCTAGTTTCTCTAGACTGGTCGTTATGAGTTAAAGATACATCTACATATTTAACATTGTTTAATATTTTTGGAGATAACATATCCGAAAGGAACACGGTTGGTTGTATTTGTGTAACAGGATATGATTTAAATGTATTATCATTTGATAGTTTCAATTTCACCCTTGCTGGTGCGTATTGATCCATTTCAATTTGAAAAAATATTCCACCTTCTGTATGCATTATATCCAGTTTTGGGTTAACATCTAAAACTGTCTTCAGACTATTGTAGTTAGACCAATGATAAGGTGTTGCAATTGCTCCTATTTGATTAATAGCTAAAATTTGAAGTATTCTATCCTTTGCCTCTTCAATTGGGAATGAGATATGTAGACTTTTTCCAACTTTCTGGGTATGAATATTGCTCATTTTGATATCTGGGAAACCAAATGGAGTAAAACTATAGGTAACTGCATCTCGTATTGCGAGCCCACCTCTGATTGGGGTCATTGAAAGTGTAATTATTTTTTCATCTCTCGAAACCTCTTTGACATTAATTGACATAGGGAAGGTAGCTAGAAATATACCTCTTGCTATGGCTTCATTCCCGGCTGCATCTGTTATTTTAATTTCAATTTTGTGATATCCTGGAGAAAGGCTAAGTATTCCAGTTTCTTCAAGCTCATGAACTGACATTTTAGGATGTTCTGGCAATCGATATAGTTTTTGATATTCACCTAGGTTTTGTTTTTTCAATTCATACTGAACAAGGGTTCTTACATTGTTTGTTTGATTATATGGAATTCTATTATAGTTAAGACTAAAAGCAGGTTTATTATCTACAAATAATTCAGCTTTATGAAATTGATATTTATATTTAGATCCTTCTCTTTTATCAACAGCCTTTATTGCTAAACCAAAATCACCCATCACGCTTATGGTGTCAGCAAAAAGGTATACTCCATTTTTATCTCGAAATAAAGGGATCGTTTGAACTAATGAGCTTGAATTAATCAGAGCGCCTCTTGACAGTGGTACCAATGCGATCTTATTCATAACAGGTGTTACCTTGTCTGATATTAAATAACCGTTATTTAAAGGGTCTAATGCTGCATCTGATTCATCTCTAACTTCAAAATGGAGGTTAGGACCAAATGCGTAACCTGTTTCACCGGTATATCCGATCACTTCTCCTTTGGTAATACGAAACTCGTTTGAAGAAAAGTTTGTACTGATACTATACTTTTTATTTTTTGATTGTTGGAGTTTTACTACTTTTTCCATCACTGGGCTAAATTTATCTAGATGAGCATACACTATAGTTTTGCCGCTTATGGTTTTTTGATAGATAGCTTTTCCGTAGCCAGAATAATTAGTAACGATTCTATAGATAAATCCTCTCTCAGCTGCATAGACCTCATGACCTATAACCCCATTTGTTCTAATATCTAGACCCATATGGAAATGATCATCACGATATTCACCGAAGTTTGATGAATAAGCATTCCCGGCATCAGTTGGCCAATTTGGTTCTTGCGCATAATAGCTCGTAGAGAGGAGAAGCGGGATGAGAATTTTCTTTAGTTGCATGGAGTAAATTATAGTACCAATTTATTGAGATAAAAATGGAGAATTCAACAATAAATAGAAATATTCATTTAAATAGTTACATTGATTAAAATTACATAATAAATTTATTAAATATTTGGAGATTATAATGCGCAAAATTAAAATATTAATTCTTTCTGCACTTTTTATTTTACCGAGTACAGTATTTGGAATTATTGGCTTTGGTTTAAATGTTATTCAGGACGGTACGAAGCTCGGAGGTTCAGTCAATGTAGAAGGCTCTGGGCTTACCGCTGCAACTGTTGAGTCTTTTGAAATGGAAGCGCTCCCAGCAGGTATTGGGGGATACATATTTATAGATCTTGCTGGCTGGGCTGTGGAGCTTGAGGCCAATGCTGTTGGTGGTGAATATGCATTTACATTTACAAATGCAACTCCTTATAGCATTGATAATGCTCCTTTTGGATGGCTTAGAGGTTCAACTGCTATAACCATAAAAAAAAATATTGCTGATTTTTCGATACCTTTACTTGCGAAAACTGCACTTTCTGTTGGGATTGGGACTAGTAAACACAGTTCAACTCCAAGGGCTAGCGTGTCAATGGTAATGGAGCTTTTGGACGTTGAGAACCCTGCAGATCTAGTAGATGCAGAATTCACTCCTGATGCTCTTGAAGAACAATTAATAACTTACTTAGAAGATAATGTAATTGAAGCAAGTGGAATCCATGCTCAGCTAGGATTAAGATTTAAAGTCCTTATAGTCGATGCACATTTGAATTTTCGCTATAATATAGCTGAAGATGTATATGATGGCTCAGACAGTTTTACGGAGATTCAGTTTAAGCTCGGAATAGGCTTCTAGTTCGCAGGAAGATTTTCATCTAGAAAAAGAGATTTATTCATAGAGGCAAAAAATCTCTTAAAAAATTCAGGCTCATGAATCCCACCTGATTCTAAAATTTTACCATCTTGCTCTAGTTCTCCGCTAGCACTTACTCGTACGACTGTATTCTCTATTCCTGATTCATCAATATTTATTGTTACCTTGTACCGGTAGATACGTGGTCCATCTGGTGTATTATCTTCGTAGTAATTATTAACTGTTCTATGTTCTGTCTTTGATGATCTATCGCTTCTTCTCCATCCAGATGATGAGCTCGAGCTTGAACTCTTTTTATCATCATCATCTTCGTCATCATCATCTCCAAAAATAGCCCCAAGTAAAACGACAAAGAATACAGCAATAAATGCTATCCCAATTGTGTTTATACATGCTTGTCTGTTTGCTTCATCTTCTGCTGCTTCAGCATCGAATTCTGCTTTTGTTTTCACTAGTTTTGGTGCAGGTCCGGTTGCAACTCCATCGTCAGATACTTCTGCTTTTTTTTCTTCTGTTGTTCTACTGGCAGTTATTAGTCCTACGTCTGAGTTTAAAACATCTATGGTGTAGTCTAAATCTTGAAGAGCATTTATAGATGCTTTTAATGTTGTTTTTACATCTGCCGGGAAACTCTGGGTCTGGAGCGTTCTTGCTACTGCAGTGGACGGCTTGTTTTGTGCAAGTATAACTGTTGAACTGGACAGGTATAATATCAGGGAAAATAAACGTATTTTACCGCTTATTGTTTTAGGACGGATTATTCGCCGCATATTTTAGTATTTTAAACTTTGATAAGTAAAATCGGACACATTGCTACTACTATCAAAAGTAATAATAACAGTTAGTGATTTTGATTCAGTGCTTCTATCAGATCCGGATTCAGCAGAGTTTGTTGTTCCTCCAAATAAAAATGCCCAAAAACCTTGGTTAAGCTGCCGTTGTCCATAAGTAGCAGATACCTCGCTAGATGAGGATTGGCTACTTCCAACTTTGTCATAGGTCCAGACCTCGTTTCCTTTAGAGTTTTTTGTTACAATGTTTGGAGAGCCGAGTACTTCAAGAACCTCTGTTTGATTCATTCCCTTTTTGATTCTACTCTGGACTGTTCCAAGGGTCAGTTTATCTTCTTTTTCTACAGGAACTTCAATGATAATTGTCTTGGGTGGTGCGCAGTTAAACATAACAATACTGATGGATAGAATTAGAATGACATTTTTCATGATACGATAAAACCTCTTTATTATTAAATCTTATACTAAATCTTATATTATTTTGTTCCAAAAACAAATATATAATTATAACCAAAGCTCATTAGTTAAACAGTGTATGGATCCTCCACTTAGTTGAAATTGTGATACTGGACTTACTTCCATTTTTATATTCATACTATCTAGCTCTTCAATTACCGAAGAATCTGAAAATCTGCGAGAACTGATTAATAGCCCTGGAACTGATAAATTATTTACTGCTAACGACCCAATATTTTTACTTGATCCGATTGCATCATGAGAAGGAATATTAAAAATTTTTATATTTGTTGAGTTAGCGAATTCATTTAATCTTTCCATAGAATTCTTAGATATTAATTTTTTACATACAATGACAGCGCATAAACTTCCATCGTGATCAAATACAGTTGTAAAAACAGTGTCTAGATGGAATGCCTTCGTCTCAACAATGATTAGCTCATTTACTTTTAAAAATGAAGCAACCTCTTCAGCTCCGCTAATTGAATTTCTAGTTACACCGCTAAACAGCAAATTTTCTTTTGGACAATAATAGAATTCGCCTCCCTCTGCGAATATGTTTTTCTTATTTGGTAGTTCTTTAATATTAAAATCTAATTTTTCAAGATAGCCTGAGATCATTTGTGATTCAGCGTTTCTATTTTTCTGTGAAAACTTTAATAATAATGCGTTGCCGTTTAAGTCGCTAATAAATGTATCTCTAATGAAAACATAGTCATGACCATATTTATTGTTTTCAAGTTCTTTTGGAAAAGAAAACTCAACCACATCGAGCTTATTGTTTTTCATAGTATTAATGAGATTTAATCTTTCCCTGATAAGCAAATCTTGATCAGGGATTACCCGATCTCTCATAACAGGGTTATCTTTATAGCTTATAACTCCAGTACCCCACCATGGGTTATTAGGCAATTTGGATATTGCGATCTTCATTTTACAATGAATCTATATTTTCTGATGATAGAAACTCATCTATTCTTTTTTTTAGTTCATCCCTTGCAATACGATATGGCGGTAGACCTTCTTGATTATCACTCCATCCATGAAAAGGATCTTTAATACTCCAGTGGAGCCTAATTTTTTCATTTGGGAATACTGGGCAAGATTGATTTGCATTATCGCATACTGTAATTATTATATCAAAATTATTATCAATAAAGTTATCTATGCTTTCAGACTTTTGATTGCTGATATCAATACCCCACTCTTCCATTACAGATATTGCTGCTGGGTGAAGGCGAGAAGGGTCACTGCCCGCACTAAAAATATCAAATCTATCGTCAGCTTCTTTTCTGAGGAGACCTTCAGCAATTTGAGATCGACAACTATTGCCTGTACAAATAAAAATAACACGATGCTTCATTAAAAAATTGGTTTAGTTGCAGGTGAAATATGCAGTTTCTCCAGCTTCTCTATGGAGGATATAGATTAGATCAATAATATTTATTCTACTGTCAGAGTTGATGTCAATCGTAGCTTCATAATTATTGTCTCCAATTATATGTTCAATTAGTTCTTGGGGTGTAACATTTTCATAGCAGTTAAAATACCAAATTCTTTTTACAAGGGTTGAGTCAATTACAAAAGGATTAACAATATCATCCTGATAACTTGCAATTGATAATGTTCTTGCTAATTCGATATCATCAACTGGATCCTGCCTATGCCATAAATTCAGAAAATCTTTTTGCTCTTCAAAAAAATTATGATCAGCCTCATCATTATAGATAGTGAAAAAATAAAAAATTCCTCGAGAAATATTACCCTTGACAACTTCTCTTGGTTCAAATTTACCATTGTCATTATCTACTTCAGAAAACTCATCAATATATTGACTAGGAATACTCGTTTCATAATAATCAAAACGCCACCATTTATCTGTATCATTATCATCAATTTCTGCATAGGGTTTATTCCCACGAGATGAGTTTACATTTCCTCTGCAGGGGTATAGATGGTGCAAATCACTTTTTTGAGGTTCAGAGCCTGCACCCATACTTTGTGGCCATGAATGTTCACAATTCATATTTTGTGCGTTAGTTTGTGGTCTTGGTTCTTGATTTGGATCAATTGTAATGGTGTAGTTAGTATAGATTCCTTTTAAAGTATTATCATCCTCTAAATCAATAATTGAATACATTACATCTCTTGCCTGATTATAACCAAGTGTTGTGCTTGTTTTGTAGTTTGTATTTAAATAATCAAATAGATTTACTCTGGTTAATCCAGGCCCTATGATTGTTTGAGAAATCAAAAATTCAAAAATGAGCCAAATAAATAAAATTATTTTATACATCGTCTAGAATCTAATTTTTTCTGCACAAACAAAAAAGATTCACAATCAATGATAATTGTTAAGCTAAAAATCTAACTATCTTAATGTTTAGTTAAATAATAATTATTTAAATTTATGCATGGCTGAATCTGAGACAAAGTCTTTTGAACCTATATTTAACAATCCATTGGGAAATTCACCAGGATTAACAATAAATGATTTAAATCGTTATTTACCAGCTATTCAAACAATAGAAGATATTTCTATGAATGCTGAAGAAATGAAAGAAGGCCTTTTCCTTTCGGAAGGTTCAGAGGGCTTAAAAAAACTGCCAGACCAATGTATAGATTTAATCATTACAGAGCCACCTAGAGAACCGTGGGTAGATATAGACAATCGTGGCTCTCAAATGACACTAAAAGAATATTATGGGTGGAATCAAAATTGGTTATCAGAAGCGCACAGAATTTTAAAAAATACTGGAGGTATTTATCTGATTTGTGATTGGCATTATTCTAGTATGTATTATGGATTACTAAGTAATGAGTTTATTATACAAAATCGTATTACTTGGTATAATAGATCAGCAAGAGATAAGTCACAAACGCCAACATGGAAAAATCAATCAGGTGATATCTGGTTTGTAACAAAAAACGAAGATTTTTTGTTTAATAACCATGCTGTTAGTTTAAAATCAGAAAGAGGAAACCTTATTCATGACAGGGATAAAAAATCTCAAAATAATTTTTGGTTTGATATTCCTGCAGTTAATAATCAGGATGCACGTTTGCCAGATAGATTATATGCCAAAATATTAGAGGCAAGTAGTTTTAAACTAAATTGGATATTAGATCCTTTTATGCGTAATGGTGATGTGGGTGTAAGCGCTAAGAAAATAGGTAGACGCTTTATTGGTTTTGAGACCAATAAGGATTTATTACTTTTATCTATGAAAAGGATAGATCAAAATAATTAATAATAATGGATTTTACAGATCAAATAAAACAAGATATGTATAGTGCTATGAAGTCTGGTGATAAGATTAGAACCAACATACTTAGAATACTATTATCATCACTTAAAGAAAAACAGATTGAAAAAAAAGACAGTTTAAATGAAGAGGAATATTTTGGTGTAATTAAAAGATTCGTAAAACAGCTCAAAGAAGCTGCTGATGCTTATCAGAAAGCTGGAAGATTAGAGCTAGCTGAAAAAGAAACGTTAGAATTAAATATTCTTAAAAAATACCTTCCAGAAATATTTTCTGAAGAACAAACTCTTAATTTAGTTAAGGAAGTTATTGCTCAAACTTCAGCAAATAATCTTTCTGATATGGGGAAAGTTATGTCTGCTGTTATGCAGCAAAGCAATGGGAAAGTAGATGGAGGAATTGCTAATAGGTTGGTTAAAGAACTATTACAATAAATGAGTTGGTTTCTAGATGGCCTTGCTTTTTTATATATGCTACTTAATGGTACGCTCGGTTTTACTAGAGGATTAGTAGATGAATTAGGTAGATTGATCGGCTTGGCAATATCAATATTAGTAGCAATTAGCCAGACAGTAAATATTTCTAATCTAATACTAGATAAAATAGATTTAGAGCCTTGGTTAGCCGTTTTTATAGCTTTTAGTAGTGTTTTTGCAGTTATACTAATATCTAGCAGGTTAATAACGAGACTATTTCAAATCGCTCTTCTTTCAAAAGCAAATATTTGGTTAAATAGCTTATTGGGGTTTTTATTTGGGATGCTTAAAGGTTTTTGTATTATAACAGTTTTTGTTTGGTTACTAATTATTTTACCTTTGGATAAATGGACTAATATAATAGAACAAAACTCAAAAATTTTTCATACCACAACCAATTTTCGTAGTAGTATAGTTAATTTTTTTGGTTGGGAAGACCCGATAAATTATAGTGAAAATTATATAAAAGATTTGGTGAAGCCATAATGCCTAAAATTTCACAGAGTACAATTGATAGAATTAGAGATCAAGCTGATATAGTAGATATTATCTCACAAGAGGTAAAACTAAAAAGAAAAGGAGTTAACTATTTTGGTGTTTGTCCATTCCATGATGAAAAAACACCTTCTTTTAGTGTGTCACCATCTAAACAGATATATCATTGTTTTGGATGTGGAAACGGAGGAAATGTTTTTACATTTTTAATGGAATTTCAAAAGTTAACTTTTTATGAAGCAGTTAAATCATTAGCTGAAAGATATAATATAATTGTTGATGCAACTCAAAAAGATTCTAGTTTTAGTGAATACTCTTTTTTATACGATCTTCATGAAAAAGCAGCAATGTTATTTCAAAACAATCTATTTTCTGATTCAGGTGGAAAACCTATGCAATACTTGCATGATCGTAATTTAAATAAAGAAACTATCATAAAATTCCGTATCGGATTTGCAATTAAAAGTTGGGACAATCTATATAATAAAATAAAAACGGAGGGCTCTGAAAGTGATTTAATGAAATCAGGCCTGCTTATTCGATCTGATAAAGGAATTTTTGATCGTTTTAGATCAAGAATAATTTTTCCAATTTTTCATCAATCGGGGAAAGTTATTGCCTTTGGTGGTAGAGATTTTGAAGACAATGACGCTGCGAAGTATTTAAACTCACCTGAGACAGCATTATATCAGAAAAGTAATACATTATATGGATTGCATGTTACTAAAGAGGATATCCGAAGATCTGGATATGTAATTCTAGTTGAAGGCTATATGGATCTTTTACAATTATACCAGTCAGGAATAAAATCTGTTGTTTCAATATCAGGGACCTCATTAACGCGAAACCATGCAAATATGTTATCTAAATTAGTTAATAAAGTGATATTGCTTTATGATGGAGATTCTGCGGGAGGTAATGCTACTGTACGTGCTGGATTTATTATATATCAAGCTGGTATGGAAGCGCACGTTGTTCAGCCACCAAATAATTTGGATCCTGATGATTGGTTATTAAAGAGTGGCTCTGGTGAAATACAATTAGCAATCGATCATCCTAGAGAATTTCTTGATTTTCATATCGATTTTCATAATGCTACTGATTTAAAAGGTACTGATAGAAGAGACTATTTACATGATATTTTATCAAATATGAACGAAATACAAGATACTATAATAAAAAATGAATTAATTAAAGATTTATCAGAGAGATTTAAGATTAAGGAAATAGAACTATTAGAAATAATAAATTCAAAAAAGATTTATAAAAAAGAACAAGTTGCCAGTGACAATACTCATAATATTGAATTTACGTCTAAAGTTCACAGAGCGGAACTAGAGCTTATTAAAATCTTGATTCATTCAAATATAGAAGACAGAAGAGAACTGAAAAAATTAATTCGTGTTGATATGTTTTCTCACAGATTACTTATAAAGATTGTAAGTAAAATAATGACGGATGAACTAATAGAAACATCAAAACTCATAGAATATTTTCCAGATAAAATAGAGCGAGAACTATTGTCAAAGTTGTTAATTGATGATAAAAATAGTGTGTTATCTGAACAAATTGTTATTGACTGTCTTAGAACCTTAAAATCAGTACCGATAAAGGATAAGATAAATAAGCTTCGTGATATAATACAAAGCAAAGAATTGTCCGGACGAAATACTAGTGAGGAACTAAAGGAAATAATGAGATTACAAAATAAACTTAGTGGGGACCTAGATTGAGAAATTGGTTTTTCATTCTTATTTTTTCAACCCTTCTAGGAAATATGAATGCGCATCAAGTACAGCTTGTAACATATCATGAAAAAACCAATGGTATTCTAATTAGAGTTGTTGTTAGTAATGTTCCTGAAGTAAATAATATTGCGGCTTGGGTTGGACAAGAGAATTGGTTCTATTTAACGTTAAATGAATCAGTATTTGCAGATAATGTCTTAGAAAATCTTAAAGCAAAAGCGCCTTTATTAGAAATCGAAGGCATTCAGAATAAGGAATCTGTTCAATTAGGATTTTTAATGGAACATTTCATATCAGATTTTGAAATATTTCATTCTCCTTCAAATCGAGTTTTTTTAATTCACATATGGCATGAGTTAGATGGTGGAAGCATTGCGGATATAAAAAGTTCAGAGGAAAAAAATAAAAATAAGATATTTTCATTATCCAATCAAGATTCAAAAGGAAAACCATTTTATGAATCTTTTGTAGATGCGCGTGAAAAATACGGTCCAGAAAAATATTTTGTCTGGTATAATAATTGGTACAGTACTGAAGACAAAATAGAGAGCAGTAAAAAAGAGAAAAAAGATAGTATGGACATATGGGAAAAGCATTGGTCTGGAACTCAAAAAAACAAACCAGAACTTACAAGTATATATGGCCCTTCATTGCCAAGTAATACAGAAACAAACAAAAATGATAAAATAAACATTGTGGTTAATAAGGAACCGTCTGTTATAAAAAAGGAAGAAAAGAAGCCTAAAAATAAAATGGTAGATAATGAGCCTAATAAAAATCTTTCAGAATTAAAAAATGATATTGTAAAAAGAAAGAAAAAATCTGATGAAAGAAAAAAGGAAAACACTTCAAATAAATCTTCTGTTTCTGATGTAAAAGCTCAACAAAAATACATTAATAAAGGAAGCAGTGAAGATTTAGCAGCATATGCTATAGAACCTAACCTAGAAAAAAGGAAAACATATTTAAAAATTGGGTGTGACCTAGCCAATGTGTATGTTTATCTTGATGGGAGAAAGATTGGAAAAACACCTTTATCAAAAAGACTCCTGGTTTCGTCTGGATGGCATAGAATAAGAATTGATGTACCTGGAGCAAAAAAGTTTAACAAATCAGGCATACCTTTACCAGACTATAGAGATGTCTACATTACAAAAGGTAGAACACAAAAAGTCACATTTAAATTCTTGAATAAAACAGAAAAACCTGGTTAAAAATGACGTACTTTGTTTTTTTTATAAAACAATTTTTTAGGTTGATCCAGTGTTTTTTTTTCTTATCCTTTCTAATTGGTCAAGGCCAATCAAAAATCGTTCATGCTGATATAATATCTGAACCTGATAAGGTTGAGATCACATTTATTTTTGATGAAATAATTGACAGAGATGATGTGTCCGGATGGATAGATAGAAATAATTATTTTACGCTTAGTCTATTTAATGTATCTATGGGTCCTAGGGATATATTTAGTAAAAAATATAAATATCCTCTTATTTCTGTTGAAACAGCAGATACAGATGAATCAGTACAAATTATTTTTAATACTGCTCGCGTGCTTGATTCTTACCAACTTATACGCCATTCAAAAGGAAAAAATTTATTGGTTGTACTTAATTATCTAAATGAAGAAAAACAATTGCATAAAGAGGAAGGTGAATTAGTACAATCATTTATTGTTGAAGAATTACCGGATACTTTTGATATAATGAAAGATAGGTGGCGTCATCCTAAGACATGGAAGGATGCTAGAGAACGCTCCAGTATTAGAATATTATGCGACACTGAAGAGTTGCCTATTTATGTAGACAATCAACTTGTCGGAAAATCGCCTTTAGAATATGCTGTTGATGTACTTCCTGGTTGGCATCAGGTTGGGTATTTCCCAACTGATCCAGCACTCACTCCAGCTCCAAGATCACCAAAAGAAAAAATGATGGATAATATATTGAGGATGGGGATTTTAGATGTTTATGTTGAAGAGGGGAAAGAACAAGAAATTGTTTTAAACTATCAAAATCTTGATCAAGATGTACTAGCATTTCAACGTAGTATAACTGCCGGAAGTTGGATTGGTTTTAGTCTGTTTTTTCTTTTAATTATGTTAATTAGCTGGGGTATAGCATAATAAAAAAATATTTTTATGGACTAATTATAGTCCTTTTTATTAGTTCCTTAAATAATTTTATTATAGCCCAGGCGGAAACCAAGAAAACTCGATCTGAAAAACAATCAGTTAATAAAATAAAATACTATAGTTATTGGAACCCTTATCGAAGACAATTAAATGATCAAAATAGTCGTGATTTTTTCATTTCTACCCCGTACTATGAGGCAAAAAAAAATAAAAAGGGGAAATTAAAATCTGTTGCAAAATTTGATAATAAAGGTGAAAAAATTGATTCATGGCACTTAGTATGGAATCGTAAAGGCACACGCTCTGAGTATAGTTTAAAATTTCATCAATATGGTGTAATTACAAGATTAGATAGCTTATTATTTTCTCATAAACTAAGTGAAGTTAAGCCAGGGTGGAGAGCTAAGGTAAAAAGTAAAAAAGATGGCAGACCCTTACGTTTTGATATTTATGATGAATTTGGTATTAGATACTATTTTTATAGGTTCCATTATAAACAGCGATCAGATTCAATATTATCTATGGAAACAATACAGTCTTCGTATTTTAAATCGGACAGTTCACTAGTAGGAAGACATCTCTTATTTATGGAAAATGGTGAATGGTTAAGAGAGATCCACTATAAAAACTCTAATGATGAGCTTGAACAGATTGTCAAATTTGATGTTTCTTTGGAGAAAGAAGAAACAGTGAAAACCACATTAGATAATGATGGCCGCGAGATTGAGAGCAGAATAATACAACTATCATACCCCGATAAATATTCATATAGTTTTGAATGGAAGCCTGACACTATTATGATAGTTGAAGATATTAAAATAGAAAAAGATACTACAATTACGTATATCAGTCCTGTACTTGCTAGCGCTTGGTATGGATTACCCTTAATCAGAGAAGCTTCACTTGGTCCAGATCCAATTTATCCATCTTATGGTTTTTTCTTTGCACCAAGAGGAAATATGATAATTAAAGGGAAAAAGTATAGCCTAGGTATGGAGGTAGTCTCTTATAATATACCAATAAAGGCCTCAACTGGTTTTTTTATTAGCGGTGTTGGTGCTTTTGCAGCAGCACAATATAATTTGAATTATAATTCAGATTGGATACCTCAAAATGTCGAAGCAGCTTTAAGATTTGGAGGAGGTATGCTCGCTTCAGGATATGGATTATCACTTAGTGGATCTTTTGGCTACCATTTTTTACCTAGTCGATATTATTTAGGCGTATATGCTCAATCCATAATAGCCTTTAATGAAATAAATGATGGTAACATTACTGGGTGGGGTAGTTTAGGTTTATCATTTGGAGCAAACGTCGGTGATATTAACCCAGACCTATTAAAACCGTATAAAGATAAATTAGATGAAGAAGCATTATTTTTCAATTTAGTTAAAGAGATAGCTACTAAATCAAATATTGTTTTTACAATTGATAACCCTGTTACTGTAGATAATATAATTACAGAATCATATTTTTCTCCTAACGCTTTCAATGGGGTTACTATAAGAACCCCATTTTCTTTAAGCATTGGTTCAATAGATTTTAATATTGTATTAGAATATCTAGACTATGGTTTTGAACCAAAAGACATTAATGATCCAAATTATGAAGGTGACGCATTATTTTTTGGCACAAATATAGTTCTCGATAATCTGTTGAAATTAGGTGGCGAAAGTTTTGGAAAATCTATTTTACTCGAAGTGGGATCTTACCATAGTGGTTTCGGAATATGCACTGGTTTAGAGCTGGACTATCATTTTAATCGAATTCCATTTTTTATTCACAGTTTTGGAAAATTATATGGACTGCCTAATGAAGAAATTTTTACTGGATGGTTTAGTATGGGATTAGGCCTAGGCATAGATTTAGAAAATTTACTTTCACTTTCCAAAAGTGAACAAAAGGAAAATCAGAAATAATATTTGAAAAAGAGATTTTAAATAAAGGTATAAATAATGAAACTAATTTTACTCCGGCATGGAGAAAGTAAGTGGAACTTGGAAAATAGATTTACTGGATGGACAGATGTTGGCCTTACTTCAAAAGGGGAAGAGGAGGCTAAAAACTCAGGGGTATTATTATCCAAAGAAAATATAGAAATTGATATGGTTTATACATCGGTCTTAAAAAGAGCAATTAATACTATGAACATTTGTATAAAGAAGATGAATAAAAACAATATTGAAACGATTTATAGTTGGAGGCTTAATGAACGTCACTATGGAGCCTTACAGGGGCTGAATAAATCAGAAACAGCTCAAAAATATGGAGATAAGCAAGTATTGACCTGGCGTAGAAGCTATGATATTAAACCTCCTCAGCTCGATTGGGATGATGACCGTCATCCTAGGTTTGATGAAAAATATAATACTTTGAGTAAAAAAGAACTTCCTTCCTCAGAATGTTTAAAGGATACGGTATCAAGATTTTTACCATATTGGAAAAAAACAATTAGCCCTCAAGTAAAATCTGGGAAACATATAATGATTGTAGCACATGGGAATTCACTAAGAGCCCTGGTAAAACATTTAGATAAAGTTTCTAATGAGGATATTATCGGCTTGAATATTCCTACTGGTATACCCTTAGTTTATGAATTGGATCAAAACCTAACTCCTATAAAACATTACTATCTAGGTGACCAAGAAAAAATATCCGCAAAAATTAAATCTGTCGCAAACCAGGGTAAATCTAGATAAGAATAATATTAATTAGTCTGATAAGAGACTAATTACATTCTCTAGTTTACCATCTATTTTGTGGTAGGGTTTAATATTAAGTATCTTTGCAATTAGGGGATAGATATCAATATTGTTTATACTAGTAATAGTATAATTTTTTTTGAACGCAGGACCTTGTGCAAAAAATATTGCCTGCATACTTTGTAAATCATTGTCATAACCATGTGCAGCTTTAGAATAAAAATAATAGCTACCTTCAAGATTATCTTTAAGTATTGTCCATCCTTCTTTTGCCACGACCAATATTTCTTTTATCCGGTGATGATTTTTAAAATGCCATTTTTGAGGTATATCTTCTTTTTTATATACATCAATATTGGGTAACGGCTTTAGTTTTAAGTAAGATTTCCCCATTTCATTATTATCATCACTATATAATAATGTATATGGTCCAGATCCTTCCAATTTAATTTTTTTTGTATCAATATATTTACTAAGTACTATTTTTTTTGTTTTATCAATCTCTGTCATTCCATGATCACTAACTATTATTACATTTAATTTTTGATAAATTGTTAAAGTTTTCAGTTTATTAAGAATCTCACCAATAGTCCTATCAACCGACTCTACCATTCGTTTATTTTCTTTACTCCTAGGTCCATATTTTTGTCCAGTATTATCTGGCTCATGAAAATATAGCATAACTAACCTAGGGCGATTTTCTATAGGCATATTAAACCACTTAGTTACTGAATCAATCCGTGCATCAAAGGATTGTTTTTGGTCATATTTTTTCCATATTGATGGGTAATGCCCGCCAGCTTGAGCTTCTGAACCTACCCAAAAATAAGAAGCAGTTTTTAATCCTTGTTTTTCGGCAGTGGACCAAATTGGTTCTCCTCCATAGAATCTTTCATCTTCTACTTTTTTTCTGTCTTTCATTTGATAAAACTCATTTAGCTTTTTATCAAAAAATTGATTACCAATTAGTCCATGATTCTCAACGTACATACCTGTGGCGATACTATAATGGTTTGGAAATGTTTTTGTTGGGAAGACTGGTTTTAATTGTTTGGCCATTACGCCATTTGATTTTATTTTATCAAGGTTCGGGGTATTATACCAGTCTACGTAATCAGACCGAAACCCATCAAAGGATATTAGTAAAACATATTGGTCATTATTATTTGGGAATAATAGCGTTATGAACAATACGATTTTAGAAAGAAAAGAATATAATATTTTCAAATTCAGTCTAGTGGGACATATGCCAGAATAGTCGTAGGATATTTATCAGTGGCAATAAGAAATCCTTTATTCCCATATCTAGCTAGAGCTTCCCATTTTCTAGAAATTTTTTCACCTTCTAGCTCAAGTTCTATATGTGGATTACCTGTTAGCACAACTCTATTTTTATTTATCTTATATTCTACAAGTCTTTCTACTCGCTCTGATTTACTGTGTGTAGGTCCTTCACCATACTTAGATATCATTAAATCTTTGCTAGGCTTCAGTGTTTGTTTATCCCCTGGGTAATGATAATTAATTGCCCAGAAACGATTATATTGATCGATTCTAGTAGCATCAGCAATTCTATAATTAATAGAGCTAGTTGGATGTTTTTTTATATTATTTCCAGATACATTTACCGATAAAACATATGGATTCTCTATTAGACTGTCACCATTTGCTTCAAATAATGCATACACTCTATTCTTTTTAATAACTAGAGATTCATAGGACATATTATCTACAAAAGTAGGTACCTCAAATGGGATAAGCGTTTGTTCAGGGATTGTAATTTCGAGAGTTTCTTCATCTATATGGCCTCTTGCAAGTACGCAGCCCATGTCATCTTTGAATCTGATTTCAATGGATATATAGACCTCATAACCTCTAAAGGCAATCGCTTCAAATGAATCAAACCCAGGTAGAATTTTTTTATAATCAGGGGTATTAAATTTTATTTTTTGTGGAGTTATAGCGCTGGTATCAGTTTTATTTATTCTTGAATCAAGATCAGATTTATTAATTAAAAACACATACCCATTCAAATTTTCTGGGAGCAAGAACAAGTTATTTTCATACCAGTCCATTCCCGAGATCTCTTGTTTTTTATCTGCCATTGGGCCACTTATTTTAATATAAAATGGAGTAACCTCTTTTGACATTCTCCCCCCACAGGATATTATCATACAAATAAAAAATATAATTATGCAATTCAGTATATTTAATCTTCTAATGTTTCTCTCTCTTTTCATTTAATCCTCTACTAGATTTTCGCATAAAGTTCGCAAAAATTCAAAAGAATAAATACCACTGTGATGGCCATCATTCCAAAATGGTCTCAATGCATAATATCCAACCGGTTGGATCCCTTTTAATAAAAAACTATTTTCATTCATTGGGTTAGTGGTGCCTTTATAAATATTACCAAAAACATCTTTTTCTCCTTCGCAGGTTGCACATGGACATTTCTCTCTAAGAATTTTTAGTTTAATATATGATTCTAAACCATCTCCCCATTTAAATAACATTAGATCATTAACGGTTTCAAATGTTACCAGCTTATTCTTATCACTCATTAATACGTGTTAATTATTTTGTAAGTATTATTTTTTGTGTTTGAATACCCTCTATATTTTTGAGCACGACAAAGTAAATTCCACTAGGTATATTATGGGCCAAGAATTTTGTAATGTAATCTCCCGGATTGTGATATTTATTTACCATACCATGAATTTGTTTCCCCTTTATATCAAAAACTGAAATAGTGATATTTTGCCCGGTGTCTACAGTATATGGAATTTTTGAGTAAGGATTAAACGGGTTTGGAAAAGACTGGTGAAGAGATACTGTATTTGGAATAGTAACACTTGGAACAGTGGATAAAATTTCCAGATCAATAGGCTCAAAATTGAATTCTGCATTAGTGATATTCATAAATGAGAATAAAGGCTTCCACATTGAGCAACTGAAATTTCCTACTATCCCTTGTTCATTTACATCTGTGATCTCAACATTCCCTTGGGTACCTATATACATATCATCTATTAAATTTTCAAAAAAAGAAGTAGACAAAGAATCAAATGATAGTGAATCTCCAATATTAGTAGTGTCAGTAAAAAAAGAAAGCCACTGATTAGCAAATGTAGAGTCTAGTCCAGGGATAAAAATAGATAATGTTGGAAAGCTAAGAGGGTTTACTATGATATCGGTAAGATCACTAATAGTCACACTCCATTCCCAAGTACGTGGTTGAACAGGGTAAGTTGTATCCTGTAAGATAGTAACAAATAGATCAAAAAGATTTTCATCTTGTGGTGAAATCCCCATCATCATAAAAGAGGTTGAATCATTCATGGTGAGATTTAAAGCACCGCCCATATTGGTGGTATCATCTAAGGCTGATGAGAATATCCCATTTTCAGCGCCGCTATATGAAAAATTTATTGGGCCTTGATATAATGTCTGTGAGAAAAGTAGTCCAAAAAAATAAGGAATAATATATTTCATTAAGCTGAAAGGTCTTGTATGAATTTAATCTATTCACCTCGTTTTAAAACGAGTATTAAAGAAGCGCCAACGTTTCCAAACCCTGTCATTCCTTCTGCTGGCATAGGAATCATATAACCATTACCAAAAAAACGAATAGCTAGTGGTAATTCTTCAAACCAATAATCTAAATTTCCACCAACGACAACGCCAATTCCTCCAGCATAATCTTCGTCCCATCCCAATGAATATGTAAGGCCTGTTTCCATCCCAAGATGAATATTGTCCCCGAAAAAATTTAAAATTGGTTGTAGGTCAGTGAACAATATTCCAGCTAGAGTAATTGATTTAATTTTTTGTGGTTCTTCTTCTCCTCCTCCTCCAAAACTCTTATCAAATCCTATAGTAATAAGCCGTCCCCCCATAGACATATTTATTGGGCCAACAGGGAAATATGGGAGAGACCAACCAATCCCTAGATTTGGCAATGCTGTTGGATTTTTACCATCATCTGACTGTAGAGAGGGTCGAAAGTATACAGACGTTCCATAAAAAGTATTTATAGAAAAGTAGTCAAGGTTTCCGAGGATATAATCCTCATACTCCTCTTCACTATCTGCCATAGAAACTTCTTCTGATTCTTTTCTTTCAATAAGAGAGAATTTTCCATCCATATAAGTTTGTTGTGCTAGTCCATCTTCAATTAATACAATTCCGTTTTCTAAGTTTAATGCTTCAATATCTACGACCGGAATTTTCTCTGGCATTACTAAACCATCCGGAATGATAAAAACATACCTTGTATCTGAAGATGATAATTCCCCTTTTAAATTCGTCCCATCATAGAATATAATAGTACCATTTATAGAATAAGCATATCCTATCGTTAAGAGAGCAATAAAGAACTTTTTCATATTATTAACCTATTTATGTTTAAATGTATCCAATGTGGGCCCACAGGGACTCGAACCCCGAACCAACGGATTATGAGTCCGCTGCTCTAACCAATTGAGCTATGGGCCCAAAAAGGAATAGAAATTATATAAGAGAGACCATTTTTTGAACAACTATAATTGTTTTCTTCGCTAACCATTGATTCCTAATTTAGTATTAAAGCTGAATGTCAAAAACAATTAATATAAGAGAAAAAGTCCACCAGGTTTATGGTATTAATAATTGTTTACCCCTAATTAATAAATCAAACTATAATATAATTGATATTTTTATATCTGATGATAAGAATACTGAATTAAAAAAAATAATTAACTATGAAAAGTATCGTGAAAAAATTCACTATTTAAATAGAAATAATTTTAATGAAAAATTTGCACGTTATCGAACTCAGGGTATAGTCGTTACATTTACTGGAACATTAGTAAAAAACATACAGGAGAATAATTTTACCAATCAAAACTCATGTCTGTTAATACTTGATCAAATAGAAGATCCACAGAATGCAGGTCAAATTATAAGAACCTCAGAATGTGCAGGGATAGACGGAATTATTTTTCCCCTTCACAATTCGTTTAAAATTTCAGACACGGTTCTTAATGTTAGCCAGGGTGCATTTGTAGGGGTTCCTTTGTATGAGGTAACTAACATTAGTAGAACGATCCAAGATTTGAAAAATAATGATTTTTGGGTTATCGGGATAGAAAATGGTTTAGATTCAAAACTATGGAACAATATTGATTACTCAGGTAAAATTGTTATAATTGTTGGTAGTGAAGGTAAAGGGATTAGAAAAAAAGTTCTTGAGCACTGTGATTTTTTAGGAAGTATACCCATGCAGGGGTCTATCAATTCTCTTAATGTTTCAGCTGCAGTTTCAGCTATACTATTTGAACGATTGCGACAGATTAAATATTGATAAGGAGTTATAATGGCATCAACACATGATTATGTTAAAGACAGCCGTAATGATAATATAAAAATTTATATTAATGGTGAGTATTATCATCGTTCAGAAGCTAAGATATCTGTATTTGATAGTGGATTTTTATTGGGTGATGGAGTTTGGGAAGGGATAAGATTACATAATAATAAATTAATTCATTTAGAAACTCATATTGATCGATTATTTGTTGGTGCAAAATCTATTGCCATGGAAATACATTTGAGTAAAGAAGAAATAATCAATGCAATCTGGTCAACATTAAAAGAAAATAATATGATCTCAGATACACATATTAGATTAATAGTATCGAGGGGGATAAAAAGTACTCCGTATCAACATCCAAAGGTTACAATTAGTCCCCCCACGATTGTGATAATACCTGAATACAAAAGACCAAATAAAGATGTTATTGATAAAGGCCTACGACTTGTTTCAGTACAAACACGTCGTGATAGTGCAGTGCAAGACCCTAAGATTAATTCATTAAGTAAAATGAATTGTATAAGTGCTTGTATTGAGGCCGAAAACTTAGGAGCAGAAGAAGGATTAATGTTTGATCCACATGGGTTTGTGTCAACGTGTAATTCGACGAACTTTTTTATAGTTGTAAATAATGAGATTTGGACCTCTACTGGTGAATACTGTCTTAATGGAGTTACTAGAGGTGCTATCATAAGTTTGTGTAAGGAAAATAATATTCCAGTATATGAAAAAAATTTTTTAATTCAAGATGTATATAATGCAGATGAAGCATTTGTCACAGGCACTTTTGCCGGAGTTATACCTATTGTTGAGATTGATGGTAGAAGAATGAATAAAGGATATTTAACAAATGAACTACAAAATTTGTATGCAAATGATATAAAAAATTTATCTTGATAATGACTTCTCAAAATCAAATAAGAATAGCTATGTGGTCAGGACCAAGAAATATTTCTACTGCCATGATGCGTTCTTTTGAAAATCGAGAAGACACTTTTGTAATTGATGAACCTTTTTATGCTTACTATTTATATAAAACTGGTTTTGATCATCCAGGCAAAGAAGATGTGCTAAAAGCTCAAAGTACAAAATGGGAAGATGTTGTAGAATTGATCATTGGTAAGATTCCTGATAAAAAATTAATCTGGTATCAAAAGCACATGGTGCATCATATTGTAAATGGTAGAAATATTGCTTGGGTTAAGTTCTTTAATAATTGTTTATTAATTCGTCATCCTAAAGATGTAATCATAAGTTATGCAAAGCAGAGCCCAATAAATGGAATAAATGATTTAGGCTATCTCCAACAGGTGAATTTATTTAAAAAGATAAAAAACATAACTGGCAAATATCCCTTTGTTTTTGATGCAAAAGATGTTCTTACAAATCCGGAGAAATATTTAAGGATAATGTGTAAATATTTTAAGATAAATTTTTCAAAAAAAATGCTTAACTGGCCACAGGGAGCAAGAATAACAGATGGGGTATGGTCACCTTATTGGTATAAAAATGTGATTAACTCAAGTTCATTTAAACCATATAATAAATCTATAGAAAAAATTCCCAGCAAGTATAAAGGTTTACTAGAAGAATGTTTACCACATTATAATTATCTTTATTCATTTAAAAAGTAATAAAGAAATGAATGAACTCATTTAGTTTCTTACTAATTAATACTAACTTATATACCAACAATCAGGTAAAGAACTAACACTATCGGTAGCAATCATTGGTTATTACAAATAAAAAATTATTAATAATTAACACATTCTTTTTTTTCTTTACGTCATGTGCTTCAATCTCAAAAAAAGAACCAGTTGAATATAAACCGGTACAATACGCAAAAAATGATTACCGTGTATTAAAAAAAGAAAATCGTTATACTGGTACATTTATGATTCGTCAGAAGTCTAATGGGTTTTTTATTCCAGACGAAAAGATTTCAGTTGATATGGATATTGTCATATCATCCTTAAAAGTTCCATATCTTAGAGTGTCATACTATGGTAATCAACAACTTGCTATACCTGATGGCCAGACATTATCATTCTTTTTAGATAATGAAGAAATAAAGTTGAGTTCAAAGCGTGAATCAAATAGACTAAAAAAAGGAAATGAAGCGGTTGAGGTTTTATCGTATTTAGTAACTCGTGGTCAGATGAAAAAGGTATCTAATGGTCATAAAGTAAAATGTTCTTTACATAGTTATACTTTTCCGGTTCCCAAAGGCATGAAAGACAATTGGGGTTCCTTTATTGATGAATATTGGCAGTGATTAATTTTTTATTGGTATAAAACGTACAATTCTACCAGGGTCTTCTAGGGCTAGATATATAAATCCTTCTGGACCAGTTTCAACATCCCTAATTCTACTACCTGCGCTATAAACTATTTCTTGTTCGGTTACTTTGTTATCTTTTATTTCAAGTCTATATAGGTTTTCAAATTTAAGAGAAGAGACTAGTAAATTATTTTCCCAGTTTTTAAATAGTTTACCGTCATAAAAATCTATACCGCAAACTGCGATTGATGGAGTCCAATGGATTACTGGTTGTTCCATGCCTTTTTTGTGGGTGTATTTTGTTATTGTGGTCCCACTATAATTTTTCCCATATGTTATTTCAGGCCAACCATAGTTATTCCCAGACGATAAAATATTTAGTTCATCTCCTCCTCTAGGGCCATGCTCAGTTTCAAAAATAGTTGATGAAATAGGGTGTATTGCCAATCCTTGAGGGTTTCTATTCCCATAAGTCCAAATTGATTTTATAGCATTTTTTTCTTGGATGAATGGATTATTTTTTGGAATAGATCCATCATCATGAAGTCTATGTATTTTACCGTTTGGATAGTCTAATAATTGTGCTTGATTACGTTTTCCTCTATCTCCAATTGAAAAATATAAATATCCTTCCTTATCAAATACTATTCGAGTTCCATAGTGAACAGTAGTGCTACTATAATATATATCATCTGCTTTATAAATAATTTTTTGATCAATTAATTTATTGTTTTCAAGTTTAAATCTAGTAACTGAGGTAAATGTTTTATTTTTTTTACTTTTTAAATAACTGGTAAAACCAATATAAATGAAATTATTTTTGATAAAATCCGGATGTACTTGTACATCCAGTAAGCCTCCTTGTCCTTTATATCTTACTTCTGGCACACCAATAATCTGAGTTTTGGTTTTTGAATTATAGTCTACCAGCCAAAGGCTCCCATTTCTATCACTGACGATTAGATTTTTGTTTGGTAAAAAAGCCATTCCCCATGGGACATCAAACCCATCAATAAAGGTCTCAACTTTGAATGTTTCTTTTTCCGTTTTTTCAATTGAATCATCCCAATTCTGGACATCATTAGCATTAACATATGATGAAATAAAAAATAATAATAAGAAACGAGAGGAAGTTATCAAATTATTATTTATCAACTCTTGAACCGCAATTACTACAGAATAAAGAACCTTTTTCTAAATTAATCTTTTCACAAACATCACATTCTATTTTATTCTCATCATTTGATTTTGAAAAATGCAACTCTGTTGTAACAATTCCTGTTGGTACAGCAATTATACTATAACCCATTAACATAATTAGTGCTGATATTGCTTGTCCTAATGGCGTGAGCGGATGAATATCGCCATATCCAACCGTTGTTAAAGTTACAATTGCCCAGTAAATACTCTTAGGGATACTGGTATAACCAGCAGTCTCACCTTCAATTAAATACATGATAGAGCCTAAAACCACTACTATATTCATTACTGAAAAAAGAAATATGAATATTTTTCTTTTACTTGCAATTAGAGCGTCAACTAAATTATTTGCCTCACCCATATATTGTACTAGCTTTAATACTCTAAATATTCT
>Ga0257111_1000028_pt1 | contig 49069 bp, 52 predicted proteins | sample LP_taG_6_FD_191567 | JGI IMG/M metagenome (GOLD analysis project Ga0257111, IMG submission 191567) | Marine microbial communities from Northeast Subartic Pacific Ocean, Canada - LP_J_2015_P26_500m | ecosystem: Environmental > Aquatic > Marine > Oceanic | place: Canada: Northeast Subartic Pacific...
TTCTGGCCGTAGGTCGGGCCGAGCGGCTCCTTGGAGATCGGCGTGGCCGGGAAGATGGCCCACTCCTGATCGGCAGGCTGCATCTTGACCTTGCGGCCCACGAGAGCCGAACCATCGGTGGTGGTGACGTCACAGCCACCGGCGATGAATGTCTCGTACACCTCGTCGCTCGTCTCGAAGCCGAGCAGCGTGATCTCGGCACCGGCCAACAGGGCGGCCTCGGCGATGTTCTTCTCCGTGGTCGTACCGACGTTGGTGCACACGATAGAACCGTCGATGTCGGCAACCGTGCTGGAACCCGAGAAGCCGTCGCTGACACGGGCCATCAACTGCTGGCCGTCGTAGTAGGTGGTGGGACCGAAGTCCATGCCCACCGAACTGTCACGGCTCTGCGTCCACGTGGTGTTACGCATCAGGACGTCCACGTCGCCGGTCTGAACGGCGGTGAAGCGCTCCGAGGCCGTCAGGGCCACGAAGTTGACGGCACCGGCGTCACCAACGACGGCGGCGGCCACTGCGCGGCAGAAGTCGGCGTCGATACCAGTAACGGAACCGTCAGCCTGGGTCTCGGAGAACGCCACGGCGGAGCCGCTGACTCCGCAGTTGAGGGTGCCTCGTGCCTGAACGGTGTCCAGGAGGCTGCCGCCTGCGACGACCTCGACCTCGGCGGTCGTGGCTGGCGCGGCTGCTGTCGTTGCGGGTGCTGCGTCGTCCCCGTCGCTGTCGCTACCGCATGCTGCGGCGACGACACCGATTGTGAGGAACATGGCGAGAAGCTTCAGAAGCTTGCTCTTGTTCATAGGTAAACCCCTCCGGTTTGTTTCTGGTTCCCGTTGGGCGCTCACCGCCACAGCCGGGGGCTGTCCATCATTGGACAACGGGGGTAAATCGTAGGTGCCGCCGGTCACATGGGCAACCTGTCCTATACAGATGATGCATAGAGCGGCATCGGAGCGGCGGTCCTGGCGTGAAGACCAGGAGCGCTGGGCCCGGTCAGGTCACCTGGATCAGCCGGGTTCGACCTCGGTGAGCAGGCCCGTGGTCACGCTGTAGACGAACCCCCGGATGTGGTCCTTGTGGGTCAGGAAAGGAGACATGTGCAGTCGCTGCATCGACTGGCGCACGCTGGCGTACGGGTCGGTGAACGCCTCGACCACCCACGGTGGGGTCACCCCCAGCTCGTCCTGGAGCTCGGAGCGGAACGTGTCCTCCGTTACCTGTTCCAGACCACAGTCGGTGTGGTGGACCAGCACCACTTCGCGGGTCTTCAGGAACCGCTGAGACAGGCAGAGCGAGCGGATGACGTCGTCGGTGATGACCCCACCTGCGTTGCGGATCACGTGGGCCGCACCGTGGTCGAGGCCGAGGAGCTGGAACATGTCCATCCGGGAGTCCATGCAGGCCACGATGGCCACGTGGCGGGTCGGCTCCACCTGGAGGCCCGCATCGGGGAAGTCGACGGCGAACGCCCGGTTGGCGGCGAGGAACTCGTCGGCGATGGGGAGGTGGTCGGACATGGCTACCTGATCGTCGTCATGGGCGCCCAGGTGGGGGGCACCTGGCACGATGATGCCATACCGACGAACCGCTACCAGCCGGCTGAGTCAGCGGTTTTCTCGGGCCAGCAGGCCGGCCGTCACCAGGGCGCCCAGCACCCCGCCGGCCGTTGACAGCACCAGGTCGCCGACCGTGTCGTCGTAGGTGAGCTGCAGACCGGTGGTTCCCAGCTCCTGGATGATCCACTCCACCCCCTCCCAGGCGACGATGGCCAACGCCCCGAACCCGGATCCCATGAGCACGAGGTTCCAGCGGGCCAGCCCGGCTGGAGCCACGAACAGGACCAGCGCGGCCACCAGGAACGTCCAGTTCACGAAGTGGAGCACGTCGTCGAACTGCTCCACGGTGTCGAACAGGTTCACGAGGTTGCCCAGCAGGTCCAGGACGAACGGCACAACCAGCAGGGCGTCGGCAAGGTGCGGGTAGCGGCCTCGGCGGCCCCGCAGCACCCAGATGGCCGGCACCAGCAGAGCCGAGATCGGGTAGCCGACGCACCGTTCGGGCCAACCCTTGCCTGCCACCCCGGGAATTCCGGGAAAGAACAGGCCGGCCAGGAGGCTGGCTGCCAGGGCGCCCTTAACCACCCACATGAGCCGGCGGCCACCCTCGAGGCGGGAATCGTCCATGGCACAGGTTTGCCTATGTGACTGCCTGGTTCAAGGTACGTCTCGGTTTCACGGCGGGGCCTGTCCAGAGACCCTCCTGCCCATGTGATGTGGCCCGTCGGCCAGATCGGGTCGGTGCCCGTCTAGTTGATCTGCTTCTCCATGCCCTCCCAGTAGGGAGCGCGCAGCTTGAACTTCTGGAGCTTGCCGGTGGCCGTCCGGGACAGCTCGTCGCGGAACTCCACCGAAGTCGGGCACTTGAAGTGGGCCAGGACCTCCCGGCAGTGGTCGATGAGGGCACGCTCGTCGGCTGGCGCTCCGTCGGCTAGCACGACCAGGGCCTTGATCGTCTCGCCCCACTTCTCGTCTGGGACGCCGATGACGGCCACCTCTGCCACCGCCGGGTGCGAGAACAGGGTGTCCTCCACCTCTATGGACGACACGTTCTCGCCGCCCGAGATGATTACGTCCTTCTTGCGGTCCGTGATCGTGGCGTAGCCGTCCTCGTGGATCACGCCGCCGTCACCGGTGTGGAACCAGTCGTCTGCAAGGGCTGCCGCGGTGGCTTCCGGCTGCGCCCAGTAGCTCTTCAACACGTGGTTGGTGCGGGCCAGGAGTTCGCCCTCCGCCGACGTCGACATGGTTACGCCGAGGGCCGGCGCTCCGGCGCGTGACAACCTGACCGCCCGCTCGGCGGGGGTGTCGGCGTCCCACTCGTACCGGCTTCGGCTCATCGTGAGCAGGGGTGCGGTCTCGGTCAGTCCGTAGATCTGGATGAACTCCCAGCCCAGCTCCGTCTCGACTCGTTCGATGGTCTGTGTGGGCGGCGGTGCTCCGGCCACCACGATGCGCATGGTCCCGGTGCCGGGGATCGGGCCGTCCCAGTCCGGTGCGGCGTCGAGAACGGCGCTGATAACCGCCGGTGCTCCACAGAGCAGGGTCACCCCGTGCTGCTGGATGCGGCGGAGGATCTCGGGGCCGTCCACCTTGCGGAGCACGATGTGTTTCCCGCCCATGGCGGTCACGGCGTACGGCATTCCCCAGCCGTTGCAGTGGAACATCGGCAGGGTGTGGAGGTAGACGTCCCGGTCGTTCACGCTGGTCTGCCAGCCGAACACTGCTGCGTTCAACCACAGGTTCCGATGCGTCATCTCGACGCCCTTCGGGCGGGCCGTGGTGCCGCTGGTGTAGTTGATGGTGGCGGTGGAGTTCTCGTCCGGGGTCCACGGGCGTGGCTCGACGCCCTCCAGGAACAGCGAGTCGGATTCTTCGCCGTTCAGGAGACGGTGCTTCACCTTCACCTCGCCCAGGTCGGCTTCCAGTTCCGGGTCCATGAGCAGCACCTCGGCGCCCGAGTGGTCCACGATGTACTGGACCTCCTCGGCGTTCAGGCGGAAGTTGATCGGTACGCCAACGCGCCCGAAGGCGCTGGTCCCGAACAGGAACACCAGCATCCGGGCGGCGTTGTGGCTGACCATCGCCACTCGGGCTCCCATGTCGAGACCCATGGTGTCCAGGCCGGCCGCCATTGCCCGGGAGAGCTGGGCGGTCCGTGCGTACGTCAGGTCGGGGAGCGGCGGCGCCACCTGGTCCGGTTCGTCGACGATGGCTATCCGGTCGCCGTAGACGATCTCGGCCCGGCGCAGGTGATCGGCGACGGTCAGCGGTATTTCCATGTGGGGGCTTCCTTCCGAGAGGTGCTTTCGATTGTCGGGCCGTGAACTGCCTCGGACCCGGTGGATCTCGATCGGATCGAGGGTGGCCGGGACTGGTCTGGGCTGGTTGGGCCAGCAGGTGCGGTGAGACTAGTTCGGAGGCCCAGGTCTTCTCGTCTCAGACTTTCTCTCCCCAGGGCCTACGCTGCGCGGGCGGGTCAGGACGGCCTGCCGGGAAGGCAGGTGAGCCATGGGCCACGATGAGATCCTCGATGGTTTCCGGTCGAGCATCGACAACATCGACGTCGCCCTCATCCACCTGCTGGCCGAACGCTTCAGGGTCACCCGACAGGTAGGTGCACACAAGGTCGCTGTGGGCCTACCGCCCGCGGATCCCGACCGTGAGGCCCAGCAGGTCCAGCGGATGCGCGACCTGGCGGTGGCGGCCGGCCTGGATCCGGTGTTCAGCGAGAAGTTTCTGCGGTTCGTGATCGACGAGGTGATCCGCCATCACGAGCAGGTCGGCTACGACTCGGCCTGACCGGGGTTGGCTATGCCGGTTGGGGCTGACTTCCGGACCCGGTCCGGGGGCCCCGGACCCTGCCGGGTTCAGCCCTCTTCCAGAGCCCGGTCCTTTGCGACCTCGTCCAGGTCGGCGTACTCGTCAACGGTATCGACCCAGTTCTCGAACTCGATTACCCCGATGTCGGTGAACCGGTCCCGCAGCCAGCCGTCGCCGGCGTCCAGCAGGCCCAGCTTCTTGCAGTTCGGCACGATCTTGGAGAACAGCATCTTCTGGAAGATGCGCAGCTCGTCCGGCATGGCCAGCGTGAACTTCACCATGTCCTTCACGTCAACGCCCATGCGCTCCCACACCTCCTGGCGCATGAACCGGTCCCGCATCTGCAGGGCGGCCTCGAAGGCGAACTCCTGACGGTCGCGTAGTTCGGCCACCGTCAACTCCTGGTACACCTCCTGGAGGCTGAGGACTCCGAAGGCGACGTGGCGGGCCTCGTCTGACATGACGTAGCGGAGCAGCTTCTTGAGCAGCGGCTCCTCGGTGGTCTGGTGCATGAAGCCGAAGGCGGCCAGGGCCAGGCCCTCCACCATGATCTGCATTCCGAGGTAGGTCATGTCCCAGCGGCTGTCCTGGATGATGTCGTCCAGCAGCGAGCCGAGGTGGGTGTTCACCGGGTACTTGACGCCGTCCAGCTTCTGGTCCAGGTACTGGGCGAACACCTCGACGTGGCGCGCCTCGTCGACCACCTGGGTGGCGGCGTAGTACTTGGCGTCGATCCACGGGACGGTCTCGACGATCTTGGCGGTGCAGACCAGAGCGCCCTGCTCGCCGTGCATGAACTGGCTGAGGCTCCAGTTCATGGACTCCACCCCGAGGTCCTCCCACTCCTTCTCGTTCAGCTTGTAGAGCGGCGACTCCGGGTTCTCGGCGAAGTAGGCCACCTCGGCGGGGTCCGCCGGGGCCAGCACCTTGTACGGGTCGACGTCGATCGACCAGTCCAGGTCGGTCTGGCCGTTCCACTGGGAGACCTTCGCCTTCTCGTAGAGCTTGTCCAGGCGGGCCCTTTCGCCCTTGTCGTAATTCCACGTGAAGATCGCATCCGCGTTGTCCTCCACGGCGTGGATGACGCTCGTCACGTCATCGTTGAATACCGAGAACTCGGAGATGCGATCCGGGTCGTTGGCATACGCCTGGAAATCGAAGGTCTCGTCGGTGATCTCACCGCTGGGCATCGGCTCTGTGGTGGTCATGTTGTTCTCCTGGTGCGGGGGCTTGCGGTTGTGGGCGGTTGTCGTAGGCGGGTGGCTGTTGGTCGTGCAGGCGGTCCGGGTGTCTCAGCTGGTCACGGTGTCGGCTGAATCAGCCGTACCAGCGTGGATGGGCTCAACGGCATCGCCGATGGTGAGGGCCTCGGCGGTGTTCTCCCAGTGCTCGTACTGGATGATTCCCATCTCCTGGAACCGCTCGCGTAGCCATCCGTCGCGGAGGTCGAGCAGGCCGAGCTTCTTGCAGTTGGGGACGATCTTGGAGAACAGCAGGTGCTGCATGCGCTGCTGGGACTGCTGGCTGGGCAACAGGGCCTCGATCTCGTCGTTCGAGATCCCAAAGCTGGGCCAGAGTTCCGAGTTCAGCGTGCGCCGCCGCATCATGTTGCAGGCTTCGTAGGCGAACTCCTGGCGTACCCGGAACTCGGCTGCGTCCATGTCTTCGTAGAACTCCTGGAGGGAGAGGATTCCGAAGGCCACGTGGCGCGCCTCGTCGGCCATCACATAGCGGAGCATCGCCTTGAGGAGGGGCTCCTGGGTGGTTCCGAGCATCAGGCCGAAGGCGGCCAGGGCAAGTCCCTCTATCACCACCTGCATGCCTAGGTAGACGAGGTCCCAGCGTTCGTCGCGGAGCACCTGGTCTATGAGCGACTTGAGGTTCTCGTTTATCGGGTAGGTGGCCGGCATCTTTTCGTCCAGGTACTTGGCGAAGGCCTCCACGTGGCGTGCCTCGTCGACGACCTGGGTGGCGGCGTAGTACTTGGCGTCGATCCACGGGACGGCCTCCACGAGGCGTGCGGAGCACAGCAGGGCCCCCTGCTCGCCGTGGAGGAACTGGCTGAGCGAGGCCGACTGGGCCTGTACTGCGAACTCCACCCACTTGTCGTCGTCCCAACTGGCGACCGGCGATCCCTTCACGTCCAGGAGGCTCCTTGCCGGCATGCCCGCAGGTACTCCCGTGGCTTCGACCTGAAGACGGATGGCGCGTTCCGGGTCGACGTCGATGGACCAGTCCAGGTCGTCGCTGACGTTCCACTGGGAGCGCTTGGCCTTCTCGTAGAGGCGGTTCAGGCCGTCCCTGGAGCGCTCGTAGTCCCAGGTGAAGGTGGTGTCGAAGTCGGTCCGGACGTGGTCCAGCAGGGAGTCGAAGGCGGAATCGGCGTCGGTCCCGGCCTGGCCGGGGTGGCCGCCGGCCTGCTGGCCTGCATGCTCGCTGGCATCGTGCTGGTTTGCGTCCAGGACCGTCATGGCGTGCCTCCGGGCATCTGGCTTGCTGGGCCAGCGCGGCCGGCAGGTTCCGCCAGTCCGCCCAGGACCCGGTCGATCACGGTGTGCCAGTGCTCCGGCGACGGGAGGCTCAGGCCCATGGAGCGGGTCAGGAGCATTCCGAGGCCGATGGCGTGTGCCAGCCTCACGACCGCCTGTTCGTCCAGGTCGGCGTCGAAGAGGCCTTCGCTGGTGGCTTCGTCGACGAGCTTGCCGAGACGGCTGTCCTCGTCTCCGACGCGCAGCCTCAGGCGATCGGCCAGGTCCGGGTCGCGTCGGGCGGCCACGATGGCCTCCAGGAACAGGCCGTGTCTGCCATCCAACGGGTCGAGCAGGTGGTCACCCAGCATCGAGAGGGCCTCCGTGGGGGAGCCCGGGTTGCCGCCTCCGTTCAGGACGCTGTCGATGGAGCCGGGTACGTGGTGGTCGACGGCCTCCAGAAGGAGCTCCGCCTTGCCGCCGTAGCGGGAGTAGATGGCGCCTGTCGTGACCCCGGCGCGGCGGGCTATCTCGGCCACGCCGGCCTTCTCGTAGCCCTTCTCGGCGAACACCTCGGCCGCGGAGCGCAGGAGCCTGTTCGTCAGGTCGCTTCCCGCCTCATGGGTGGCGGTCGGGCTGATCCTCGCCGTATCTCGCTCCGTATCGGCCATGATCTGGATAATAACCGTTGTTATCACCATGTCAAGCAGGCTCGCCAGACCTTAAGTTCCAACTCGGATTCCAGAACGGGAGCCCGGGACATGGCCGCCCCGGTACTAGTTTTCCGCCCGAGACACCCAGAGACCCGAACCTGAGAGAAAGATCCACTACGTGCACTTCGGCGCCTGCTTCTTCCCGACCTCGTATGCGATCAGCCCGGCCGAACTGGCTGTGGCCCTGGAGGAGCGCGGCTTCGAGTCGATCTGGCTGGCCGAACACAGCCACATCCCTGCGTCCCGGGAATCAGCCTGGCCGGGTGGCCCCGACCTTCCCCAGATGTACTACGACACCCTCGACCCGTTCGTGACGCTGGGTGCGATGGCAGCCGTCACCACGACCCTGAAACTCGGTACCGGCATCGCCCTCGTCGCCCAGCGGGACCCGATCCACACCGCCAAGCAGGTGGCCAGCCTCGACGTGCTTTCCGAGGGTCGGGTGCTGTTCGGGATCGGGGCCGGCTGGAACCGCGAGGAGATGTCCGACCACGGAACCGACCCGGACCGCAGGTTCGGCCTAATGCGCGAGCGGGTGGAGGCGATGAAGGCGCTATGGACCTCGGAGATCGCCGAGTACCACGGCAGTCAGGTCGACTTCGGCCCGACCTACCAGAACCCCAAGCCCGTCCAACGCCCCCACCCGCCCATCCACGTGGGTGGCGTGGCGCCCGGCGGACTCCGTCGGGCCGTGGCGTACGGCGACGGTTGGATACCGATCGGGGGAAGGACGACCACCGATGGACGTGGCCTGGCCGACCTTCGTGCCGAGGCGTGCGGTGAGGTGGGTCGGGACCCGGCGAGCCTGGAGGTCTCCATCTACTACGCGCCGCCGGAAGCAGCGATCATCGCCGACCTGGCCGAGCACGGCATCGAGCGGGTCGCCTTCGGCATCCCGTCGGAAGGCCGTGACGCCGTGCTGCCGATTCTCGACGGCTACGCCGAGGTGATGGCCGCTTTCTAGCCGAGGGTTGCCGCCAGGTCTGCTGCGAGGGCGGCACGCTGCCCCCCGTCCAGGTCCACGGCCAACTCCAGCACGGGGAAGTCGCTTCCCAGCCGCACCGGGCCTTCCGGGAGGGTGAACCGCAGGTACTGGACCGCCGACAGGCGACCACGCCCCACCTGGGCCGGGTCAAACTCGGCACGGATACGGCTGCCGTCGGCCAACTCGGCGTACAGGCACTCCTGCAGGCCCACCCAGGCCTCCAGGAGGGGGCGGCGTTCGGCCTCGTCCTGGATCTCGATGAGCAGGGCGCACCCGAGCTGGCCCCGGCCGCCGAGCATCGCGTTGTAGGTCTCTACCTCCAACTCGATACTGGACTCCCGGGTGATCTGCTCGGCCCGGGTGATCTCCTGGATCTGGTAGCGGATCGTGTCGTGGTTCTCGAAGAGGAACGTCAGGTGCTCACCCAGGTGGATGCGCCGGGGCTTCTTGAGTTCCATGGTGGTGGAGCGCATCGAGTCCCGATCATCGGAATACGTCTGCCAGTCCACGATGTCGGCTCGCCGTACGTGATGTGCAGCACCCTGGCTCATGACGACGCACCAGCCTGTCCAGTTGGATTGCCAGGGCTGCCGGAGTCAGCCCGGTCGCCGGGAGCGCCGGCATTCGGGAGTTCCACCGGGGTGGGAAATCCGTCCGGCTCGTAGGCCCTCGCCAGGATGGTCATGGGGTGGAGCGGCCGCCTGTCGGCGTGCTGGGCGAACTGCAGCGCGGCCAGGGGGCAGTCCGTGGCCCATACCTCCGCCGACCCGTTGCCACCGGACGCCATCTCGTCGAAGGCCCTCCTTCCGATGCGTACCGAGGCCTCGAATCCCTCCACCTTCATCGCATGCGTTCCGTCGTGCCCACAGCACTCCATGGTCATGGACGGCTTCACCCCGGGAATCTTGCCTAGCAGGTCCCGCCCCCTGAAGCCCACGGCCTGGGCCCTGAGATGGCATGGGGCGTGGTACGAGACCGCTCCCGGGGTGGATGCGAACCCCTCGTCGAATCGGTCCTCGTTGCGGATCGACCACAGGAACTCAGATGGGTCCGACACGGCTTCGGCGACCTTCGCGGCCCGTTCCCGGTCTTCGGGGGCCACCAAGGTCGGGTACTCCCGGCGGAACATCATGGAGCAGGTCGGGTTGATGGCGAGCACCTTTTTGCCGGCGTCGACGTGTGGCTCGAGGCGGTCCAGGTTGCTGGCTGCCCGCGTCTGGAGGCCCTCCAGGTCACCGGATTCCCACGCGGGCATCCCGCAGCAGACCAGGCCCTGCTCGCAGGTGATCTCCACGCCGTTTCGCTGCAGTACCGAGATCGTGTCCCGCCCGACCTCCGGCTCGTTGTGTTCGACGTAGCAGGTGGGGAACAGGACGGCCTCGCCGTTGGTCGGGTCGTCTGATACGAGGCCCTCACCGCTGGCCCACTTCGTGAAGGTTGTAGTGGCGAAGGTGGGCAGGTCCTTGTCGCGGTGGATGCCCAGGACCTTCTCCAGGAAGAGACGGTGCAGACGGCTCCGGGAGTTCAGGGTGTTGGCCAGGCCTCCGGATGCCCGGGCCAGGCGGGCGGTCCCATCAGGGTCGCCGAGCAGCTTCTCACGCCGGCCGAGGCCCTCGGCCATGGTCCGTTGCGCCTTGAAGCGGTGGACCAGCTTCGGGAAGTCCAGTTGGAAGTCGTGCCCGTCGCGCACCGTGTACGGGCACTGCACCTCGCAGAGCTTGCACTGGAAGCACTCGTCCATGACCTGGGCCGTTTCAGTGGCTGTCACGGACCGCACGTCACCATCGTGGCGATCGTCGATGAATGAGAACAGGTCCGGAAACGAGTCGCAGTACTTGAAGCACATCCGACACCCGTGGCAGATCTCGAAGGTGCGGTCCACCTCGGCCTGGAGCGCCTCCGGATCCCAGTAGACGTCCTCGGAAGGGTCGTAGGAGATTCCCGGTGTGGGGGAGTAGGAGATGTGTTCGGCCATGTCGCTACTGGTTTCCGCCGGTCCTCGGGCCAGGTCTGGTCAGGCCAGGCCGGACGCGACGCACCGGCCGCTTCCGTGGGATGCGACCGGTGCGTGGCACGTCTGGTTCGACTGGTCCAGCCGGAAGAGGGTCAGCTGGCCTCGTCGAGCAGGGACTGGAAGCGACCGGCGTGTGACTTCTCGGCTTTGGCCAGCGTCTCGAACCAGTCGGCGATGTCGTCGTGGCCCTCCTCGCGGGCGGTCTTGGCCATGCCCGGGTACATCTCGGTGTACTCGTGGGTCTCGCCGGCGACAGCGGCAGCCAGGTTCTCCAGGGTGTCGCCGATGGGCAGGCCGGTTGCCGGGTCGCCGACCTTCTTGATGTAGTCGAGGTGGCCGTGGGCGTGTCCGGTCTCGCCGTCGGCGGTGTCGCGGAAGTTGCCGGCGATGTCCGGGTAGCCCTCGATGTCGGCGACCTTGGCGAAGTAGAGGTATCGACGGTTGGCCTGGGACTCGCCTGCGAAGGCGGCCTTCAGGTTCTCGAGCGTCTGGCTGCCTTCGAGGCTCACGGTATTGCTCCTGGTTCTATGTACGGGTCCGGCCCGGTGGGGCTCAGGTCGTCAATGTACCCGGCCGGTGGATCCCCGGGGTCGCCCGGCCACTCGTCGGCGCTGCCTGGTTGATTCCGGGTTCCAGCGTTCGTCCCACGGCTCTATTCCTCGCCGTATCTGGGCACATCTGGGCCCATCAGATCAGCGAACAACGCCAAAACCTCGCCGCCGTCCGCATGACGGCCGGTTCTGGCCTTGGAGTAGATCAGGACCCCGTCGACCGTCACGTCGAACACGCCGTTGTCGCCCGTCACGAGGAGCAGGTCGGTCATGACGTGCTGGTAATTGGAGAGGAGGTCCGAGACCGCGCTCACGGCGCGGGCCGAATAATCTCAGGGGACGCAGTAGGTGATCTCGACGTGGTGGTCTGCCATGGGCAGACCCTAGGCGCGGCCCGGGGGAGTGGTCACTGCTCCTGCGACCCGGATGGCTCCCGGCAGCGCCGCGAGGTCGCACGGCAGCGAGCCGAATGCTTCTCCGTCGGCCCGGAGCGCGGGCCGGGCGTCAAGCGCCTCGATCCCGACTGAGGCGGCCCTGAACATGGAGACGTCCGGATGGTCCAGATGGGCCCCCGTCCGGACCTTGGCGAATGATCGGAGCAGGCTGAGACGACCCACCTCGCCCACGACGCAGACGTCGAGCAGGCCGTCGGTCGGGTCGGCGTCCGGACAGATCCGCATGCCGCCACCGAAGAACGCCGTGTTGGCCACCACCACGACCGCTGCGGTCAACTCCACGACCTCACCGTCCAGGGTGAGGCGGTAAAGGCCGGGTCGCATGCCGGGCAACTTGGCCAGGGTGGCGAGCGTGTAGCGCGACGGGCCACGCGGAAACCGCATCACCTCGGCACGCACGTTCACCGCCGCCGGAAAGCCCGTGACGCAGCTCGTTACCGCATGGCGTTCACCGCTCCGGATCAGGTCGACCGGAACCGGTTCGCCGAGGGCACGATCCACACGATCCTCCAGGGATCCAGCCCGAAGCCCCAGTGCCTCGGCGGCGTCGTTCCCGGTTCCCCCTGCGACCAGTCCGAGCACCGTGTCCGATCCGCTGGCGGCGTCGGCGGCGATCTGGACAATGCCATCGCCGCCGAAGGCCACGAGACGCTCCACCCCGGAAGCCACGGCATCGGCGGCGGCCACCGACGCCTCGTGTGCGGAGGCGGCATCCAGGAGGAGTGGTTCGATGCCGTGTGTCCGTAGCCGGTCGACGACGGTCTGGACGTCGCCCGCGGCCCGCCCGGACCGGGCGGCGGGGTTGGCCAGGAGTGCCACCTGTGACATGGGGCCATCTTCACCCATCGCTAGCCTCGGTCGGGTGACCGGCCCAGCCGGCCCGATCCGAAAGGAGCCTCCATGCGCCCTAAGCCCGCCATCGTCAAGCCCGTTGGAGTTGCTGGCCCCGCTGGACTCCCTGGACTCGCCAGGCCCCTCGGGGTAGTCATTTCCGTAGCGTTCGCGGTTGGTGCCTGCGGCGGAGGCTCGAGTAGTTCGGGCATCGGCCAGAAGCCGGAGGAGGGCGTGCTGCGGGTCGTCGCCGACGACACCCATGACTTCGACTCAGATACCTACCGGGCTTCGGCCGGCGATGTCCGGTTCGAGTACGTCCAGCACGGCTTCCAGAATCACACCCTCGTGATCGAGGGGTTGGAGGACCAGATGCACCTCGAGGTGGAGAACGGCGGCAGCGATTCCGGAACACTGACCCTCCAGCCGGGTCGTTACATCATCTACTGCGACGTGGCCGGCCACCGTGAGGGCGGCATGGAGGCCCGACTTCTCGTGGAGTAGGGAAGCCTGCCCGGGCCAGCCGACAGGCCGACCCCGCGCCGACGGCGCTCAAGACAGCTGGAATTGAAACGACCCGCCCATCGGGCGGGTCGTTTCGCGTTAGGCCTCGTCGGATCAGGCGAGGATCTCGAAGAGCAGGTAGAGGACCAGCGTGATGCCGAACCCGTATCCGATGGTGTGCTGGTGCTTATCCAGGACCTTCTTGTTGAGGAAGCCGTCGTAGCCACCCAACTTGCCGAGGGCCGCGAGTTCCATTGCGATCCAGATCACGAAGAAGACGATCCAGATTGTGATGCGGGCGCCGGAGTCCAGCGAGCCGGAGTTTCCGAAGTTCATCGAGAAGTGGCTCGGGAACATCATGAAGAAGATGAGCGGGATCGAGAACAGGGTGTTCACTCGGCTGGCCCGTGCCGCCCGCTTGGCCGCTGCGGGAGCCGCCGGATCGGCCTCGCGACCCTCGGACACCTTGACCGATGAACCGATTGCGATCTGCTGTGCCGGCCAGATGACCATCCACACGTTGGCGGCCATCGTCGTACCAAGGAGGAAGCCGAAGGAGATGCCCATTCCGGCAGCGGAACGGAAGTAGTCGCCGCGCACCTCCTGGGCGATGAGGATCCAGATTCCCGTGAGCCACGTTCCGAGGGCTGCCCAGCGGAACCACCAGAGGGTGCGCCAGGTGATCTTGCGCAGGGCCTCGCCGCGGGCGGCGTCGCCCATCTCGGCGAAGGCGGCGCCCTGGATGAAGTTGAAGAAGTAGAGGAGACCTATCCAGGTGATCCCTGCCAGGTAGTGGGCGTATCGACCAATGGCCTGACCGCCTCCGGTCATTCCCATGAAGTCACTGAACAATTCCACGAAGGTCTCCCTCGAATCGGTGTGGACTAACGGTCAGATCATGGCACGGGGAGCGCGCGCCGACAACGCCCGGGGACCGCCTCTCGTCGGCGTCGACGTCGCCGATGTGGCAGGTGAGACCCTGTTGCAGGACCTATTCCGGAGGTGGCTGGACGGTCCGGCGGCTCTTCAGTCGACCGCCAGGTCGGCGAACCGCTCGCGGAGGGTCTTCTTGGAGAACTTGCCGACCGAGGTCTTGGGTACCTCGTCGATGAACTCGACACGGTCGGGCATCCACCACTTGACCACCCGCCCGTCCAGCCACGCCAGGATGTCGTCCGCCGAGAGGTCGGCCCCTTCGGCAGCCACCACACAGGCCATCGCCCGCTCGCCCCACTTCGTCGACGCGATGCCGATGACGGCAGCCTCCGTCACGCCCGGGTGGGCCATGATCTCGTTCTCCAGTTCCACCGAGCTGATCCACTCGCCGCCCGACTTGATGAGGTCCTTGGTGCGGTCCACCAGACGTATGTAGCCCTCAGCGTCGGCCGTGGCCACGTCGCCCGTCTTGAGCCAGCCGTCGGCGGTGAACGACTCGGCCGAGCGGTCGTCGTTGTAGTAGGTGCTGGCGACCCATGGCCCACGGACCTGGAGCTCGCCACGCGATTCGCCGTCCCACGGCTGCTCTTCGTCGGTCTCCTGGTCGGCGATCCGGAAGTCCACTCCCGGGGAGATCAGCCCCACGGCCGTGCGGACGTCGGCCTTGGCGTCGACGTCGAGGTGGTCCAGCGTCGACTTGATGGTGCATACGGCGGCCAGCGGGCTGGTCTCCGTCATTCCCCAGGCCTGGAGCAGGGGCAGGCCGGTGGTCTCCCTGTAGCCCTCCGACAGCGACCGCGGTACGGCCGAACCGCCACACGGGATTGCCCGCAGAGCGGAGACGTCGCGGCCCTCCAGCTCGGGCAGCACGCCCATCCAGATGGTGGGAACCCCGGCAGCGACGGTCACGCCCTCGCTCTCGATGAGGTCGGCCAGCGAGGCTGCCGAGAGGTCGGCGCCAGGCATTATCAGGGTCGCCCCGGTGGCCACACCGGCGTGGGCGAGGCCCCATGCGTTGGCGTGGAACATCGGAACCACCGGGAGGATCACGTCCCGCTCGTTGATTCCCAGCGTGTCGGCCATCATCGCCCCGAAGGTGTGCAGGACCATCGAGCGGTGCGAGTAGACGACGCCCTTCGGGTTGCCTGTGGTCCCGGACGTGTACATCATCGAGCCGGCCCGGTTCTCCTCCACACGGGTCCAGTCGACCGGCGAAGCAGCGCTCAGGAGGTCCTCGTAGTCGTGGACCTCCGCACGGATGGCGTCCGGATCCGGAGCGGGGGCGCCGTCGTCCATAAGCACCACATGGCGGACCGTCCCGAAGCCGTCCATCAGGGGCCAGATCAGGCCGGCGACCGAGTGGTCCAGGAAGATCACCTCGTCCTCGGCGTGGTTCACGATGTAGCTGAGCTGCTCGGGGAACAGCCGTAGGTTCAACGTGTGCGAGACCCGGCCGGTGCATGGCGGGGCGAAGTAGAGCTCAAGGTGTCGGGCGGTATTCCACGAGAAGGTGGCCACCCGGCCGTCCTCGCTGATGCCCAGGTCCTCCAGGACGCCACCGAGTCGACGCGTCCTCTCACCCCACTCGGCGTAGCTGACCCGTTCCCGTCCGGTTGGGGTGGCGGTGACCACCTCCTTGTCGGCGAAGAGGCGGGTGGCGCGGTCAAAGACGTGCACCAGCGACAGCGGTGTGTCCATCATCAGGCCATCCATGGGGAAGGTTCCTTTCGTTGTGGTACCGGTTTGTAGGTGTAGGTGTAGGTGTAGGTATTAGGGGTTCGTTGGTGGTGAAGTTCCGGGCCCTTGGCCGGCTGGGCGTGCCCTCAGGCGGTGTGGACCACCGCCGCTTCGGCGAGGGTCACCAACTCCGTCCTCTCGTCGGCGGTCAGCACCTCGAAGTCGGTGGCGTTGGCCTGGTCGGTGACCGCTCCGATGGCGGTCAGGGTGGCCTCGTCCTGCGGGCCGGCGGCCAGGTCCTGGTATCCGTGCATGGCGGTGAACCTCTCACCGTCCACGGCCAGGACCATGCCCATCGGATCGCCGTCGGCGGCACGTGCGGCAAGGACGTGCCGGCAGAGTCGGAGTTCACGGGTGGCCTGGGTGAGCAGGTAGGCCCGACCGGTCGCATCCGGTGGACGGGCAGCGTCGCGCCATCCGGTCGCCAGCGCCAGGCCTGTCATGTCGGCTGCGTCCAGCACGGTGGCGAGGAGGTCGGCCATGCGTTCCGCACCGTCGAATCCGTCCAGGTACGTCCGGCCCAGCTCGACGCATACCTGCGCGTAGGCGGCGCCGCCCTCGGACCGGCTCAGGTCGCAGTCGGCTTCCCAACCGTTGGTGATCAGGCCCCGATCGAAGAAGAAGGCGGCATCGGCGGCCTCGTCGGCCGAGACATCGCCCATGACCCCAAGCCGACCCTTCACGTAGCTCGACATGCCGGCTGGGAGGCCCAGTTCGGCGCACCTGCCGAAGGTGGAGCGATCCAGCATGAACCTTGCTCCGAGGCTTCCGATCGGGTCGGCCAGGCGTCGGGCTGTCGCGAGGGTGTCCACGTGTGCTGCTTTCTGGAAGTGGGGGCTGTCCTGTTGGGGGAACGGCCGTGTCGGCGCCTGCCCCAGCTGGCCCCTGGACGGGTTCAGGCAGGGCCCGCGGACGGTATCAGTCGGTCTCCCGGCACTTGGAGCCGGGGTCTTCAGCCGAACGCTGCAGCGACGCCGAGGGCGACCAGGGCAGCGTTGCGGGCCAGGTCGCGCCATGACAGTGGCCGGACCGCCCAGGTTCCGAAGCAGCCGCAGGACTCGTGATGGCCCGCCAGCAGTCGCCCTGCTATGAGCGTGGTGAAGGCCACCAGGAGGGCGACGGCACACGGGCCGCCGGTGCGGGGGTCCACAAGGAGCAGCGCCGCGGTCGCCAGCTCGGTCACGGGCACGGCCACGGCCAGCAGACGCGGGTTGGGAAGGTCGAATTCCGCCATGGACCTGCGGGTGGCCGCCGGATCCCGGAACTTGGCGGCTGCGGCGACCACGAAGACGATGGCCAGAAGGACGGCGGCGATGGTGGCGGGGTTCGGCATGGTGTGGGCCTCAGTATCCGAGGGCGACGTCGACGCCGGCGAGGAGCTCCCGTCCCTCGCAGAACCGACGCACGTTCTCGGCCACGAACGGTTCCAGCAGCCTGATGCCCATCTCCGGGGTGTTGGCGATGTGCGGGGTTATCAGGCAGTTGGCCAGAGACCAGAGCGGGTGGCCGTCCGGGAGCGGCTCCGGGTCCGTCACGTCCAGGGCCGCAGCGCCGATCCGGCCATCCTGTAGTGCGTCGACCAGCTCATCGGTCACCACGTGGCCGCCGCGTGCGACGTTCACGACGATGGCGTGGCCGGGAAGGGCATCGAACTCGGGCCTGCCGATGATCCCGGTGGTTTCGGCGGTGAGGGCCAGCGCCAGCACCAACACGTCGGTCATGGGCAGCACCTCGTGGAGGCGGGTCGACGTGATGGTCCGGCTCGCACCGGCCACGGGCGTGTCCGAGCGACGAACCACGGTCACGTCACATCCCCATGGGGCGAGCAATGGCAGGAGGTGGCTTGTGATCCCGCCGCCGCCCAGGATCGTGATCCGACTATCGGCCAGGATGCGCCCCTCGGGGCTACTCCACGAACGCGCCCGCGCATAGCTGTGGAGGTTCTTTCCAAGGGCCAGGATCAGCGACACCACCGTCTCGGCCACCGCCGGTGCGTAGACGCCCTTGCCGCACGTCCACGTCCAGCGGTCGTCCAGGTGATGGGCGAACGGTTCGATGCCGGCGTACGGGAGCTGGATCCATGAGAGCCGTTCGGCATCGGAGACGATCTCGGGAAAATCCTCGGTCCGCCCGGGGTCGGCCCAGATCAGGCCCTCGGCCTCCCGGGAGTCCACCAGCCGGCCGCCCGCCGCCGAGACGGCCCGGCACATGGCGTCGTACATGACCGGCCGGGTATCGGGGGCTACGGCAATGGGTCGGCTCATCGGGCGGTCTCCCAGCACGGTCAGGACTGCAGCGGAAGCAGTTCGTCGGCCACCTCGATGACGGTGGCATGCCAGTCGTCGGGTTCGTCCAGCGGAAACGCCACGAATTTGGAAGCGCCGGCCGAGACGAACTCCTCGAGGCGGGATCGCAGGCCCCGGATTCCGTGAGCGACCACCTCGGTGGGGTCCACGTCCGGCTGGCGGGCACGCAGGCGCTGGGCGAAGCGTTCCGGGAGCGCACCGTGGACGAACGGAATGAGTGCCCCGAAGTGCTCCGGGTCGATCGACCGTCCGTGCGAGGTGGCCGTTTCCGATACCAGGCGAATGCCGTCGGCGACCGCCGCTGGGGTGGTGAACGACGGAAGCCAGCCGTCGCCGAGCCTGCCGCACCGTCGCAACTCTGATGGTGCCTGTCCGCCCAACCAGACCTCGAATGGGTCCTGTACCGGCTTCGGCAGGATCCGTACGCCATCGAGGGTGAAGCGTTCGCCGTGGTGGTCGACCGCGTCCTCTGTCCAGAGTCGACGGATCAACGGGAGGGCCTCGTCGAACCATGCCGCCCTCTCGGAGCGCTTCACGCCGAATGCCTGTTGTTCGGCGGTGTCGGCGATGCCCAGCCCGAAGGCCGGCAAGGCCCGACCGTTGGAGATCCGGTCCAGGCTGGCGAGAGCCTTGGCGCACAGCACGGGATTGCGACCGGGCAGCACCATGACGGCTGGCCCGAACTTGAGCCGCTCGGTCCGACCGGCGGCGTAGGACATGGCGACCATCGGGTCCAGCGTGGCGCCACCCGCACGTTCGCTCACCCAGAGGGAGTCGAACCCCAATCCTTCAAGGTCATCGACCAGGTGGCCGAAGGTCTGGTGGTCGTCGGGGCGTGCCGCCCCTCCGAAGCCGAAGCCGACGCGGATGTGCACGTCGACAGGCGGGTCAGCCCAGCGCAGCGGTTCCGGCGTAGGGCGCCGGATCGCCGGCTGCGGGAATCTCGGGTCGTGACCAGCTGGTGATATCGGCCAGCTCCGTGGCGGCGAGGCGCCAGGCTGCGGGGTCCCAGCCTTCGGCGCTTCCGATGATGGAACCGTTCTGGCGGATCGCCACGAAAGCGGGGAGCGTCTCGAGGCCCAGCGACCGGACCAGGGAGCGGTCAGGGTCGGCCAGCGTGAGGATCTGGTCCGTCAGCGGGCCCAGGAACCGGCTGGTGCCTTCGATGTCGGCTCCGGAGACCAGGAAGGCCACCCGCACGTCGGCTTCACGGAAGATGGTCAGGATGCGATGGGCGGTGTCCAGTAGCCAGGAACTCTCGTGCGTGTACGGGTCCAGGACGACCGCAGCGAGGGGAAAGGTGGTCAGAAACTGCGCCAACGGGCGTGGCTCGCCGCCAACCGGATGCAGTTCGATCGAGAGGTCAGGTGCGTTCGCCACGGCGGGTGACGATAGCAAGGACTCGGGCCGTAGTCGGCGGCGCGTCGTTCCCGGACCGGCTGTAACGGCCCGACGGTCACCGCGTAACGGCTGGTGCGCTGGTCAGCGCGCTGGTCAGGGCATCGAGGGCTTCGTCGGCCAGGGACCGCATCTCGTCGTCCGTGCGGTCCTGGATCGGATGTGCCACGAAGACCCTGGCCACGTCCAGACCGAGGGCCCCGGCCTGGGCCGCGGCGGCGTCGGCGAACGGTTCGGAGGCCACGAACACCCCCGGTAGGCCCCGGCGTTCCAGATCATCGATGTCGTGCACACTGCACGTCGTACAGGATCCTCAATCGGCCAGCGCTTCGATCACGGCGTCGCACTGCGTGGCGATCTCGTGGCGCAGGTCGACGGGGGCCGGCTTGGTGAAGGTGGGCTTGGCGTAGCGACGGACCATCGCCCCCCGCGTGGTGAGTTGCTCCTCGAGTCGGTCCAGGAAGACGTCACCCCGCGGCTTGGAGATGTCCAGCAGTCCGACCGTCAGGCCGTCCAGCCCTACCGGCCGTGGATTCAGGGAACGCCGGCCGGGCGTGGCCTCCGCCGTCGGATCCAGAACGGTCAACGGTTCTGTCATTGGATGATCTCCCTGCTGGTCGGTTCGCTACCCATCGGTCCGTTCACCCACCCGCCGATGATCGCCGAGAAGAGGCCGGCCGGCCCTCCCGCGTGGACGACCAGCAGCCCCCCCGGTCGGAACTTCGGGAGGGTCAGCCCGCCGAGGCCCTCAGGTAGGCCCTCGGCTATGCCGCCGGCCCCCGCCAGGATTCCGTCGGTCTCCACCATGAGGAACTTTTCAAGCTCCCCCATGAAGCGTGGACGGTCCCAACCGGCATCGCTGAACCGGGCCATGTGCTCGGGTGACAGGACCAGCAGTCCGTCCATGCCCATCACGGTCCGCGGGGACACGCTGGCGAGCAGGCCCTCGGCCAGCATCCGGACCAGCGACTCGGCCGACCGGCTCTGCTGGTCGACCAGGATCCGGGGCCCTTCACCGCAGAACGCAGTCACGACGTCGACGGAACGGTCGAAGCCCCGATCCTCCGCGAGGGTGGTCCACGGGGAGCCCTCCTCGTCCTCAGCGAAGCAGAAGCCGAGCTTGGACATGCTCCCGTGGGTGGCCCGGTCGACGCCGCCCGGGGCGCCCCCACCTACGTTGCGGACGACGAGTTGCACGGCACGACCAATGGTGGCGTTGGCACGGTTGCCGTGGCCGAGGACGTTCACGCCGCTGTTCATGCCTATCCGGACGGTGATGGGTCCGTTGACGACGAGGACGGGCCCCACGCCCATGGTCGTGGCCAGTACCCCGTGCATGTTGAAGTCGTCCGTGCAGATGGCCTCGAGGGAGGCCAGCACGACCGGTAGGTACTCGGGTCGACAACCGGCCATTACCGAGTTGACCGCCACCTTCTCGACGGTGCAGTCGACGAGGTTCGGCGGCATGAGGGCCACGACCTCGTCGGCGGAGCGTGACGTGCCCTCCAGCATTCGGAGCACCCGCTCCCGGGTTGGTGGCACGAGCGGCAGGCCATCGGACCAGCCGCGGTCGTACATGGCCTCGGCCTCGTCCTCGAGGGAACCGACCTGAATCTGCCGCGAGGCTAGGCCTGAACCGGAGTAGCGGGCCCTCAGTTCGTCGATCCGCCCGGGATCGACCGTCAGGGATCCTCAGCCGGGTTTGAAGGCGGGTAGGTCGGGTCCGAGGCCGTCCAGCTCCGTGAGGTGCTCCCACCCCTGGCGGTCCCAGCCGGCGGTCCGGGCTATCTCCTCGCCGTCCAGAATCCTGATGAGCGTGGGTACCGCCTCGACGTCAAGGTGCCAGCTGACGGCCAGGTCCCGGTCGTCAACGACCCAGTCGGCCACCTCCGGAAAGGTCGGGTCGTCCTGGGAGTAGACGGTCAGGCCCAGGCGGGTGACGAGGTCGGACAGTACCGGTTGCACCAGTTGGCAGGCCGGGCATTCGGCCTTGACCACGACCACGAAACCGTCCGGGATGCCTGCGGACTTCACGTCGACTGCCATGTCCGGAGCCTCGCACCAATTCCGGTTCGGTGTGGTGTCGGTCCGGAGACGCTGGTGAGAGATCGGTCACAACCACGCGGTGGCGGCCGACGACCTCCCTAACCTTTTCCTCCGATGGGCGATTCTCTGGACGTCACCTTCTACGGCGTGCGTGGTTCGACCCCCTGCCCATGCGAAGACAACCGCCGGTATGGAGGCAACACCTCCTGTGTGGTAGTCGACGTACCCGGCGGGGAGCCGATCCTCCTGGACCTCGGCACCGGCCTGCGGTTCTATGGCGTGGCCGAACCGTGCACCGAGGTGCCCTTCCGCGGCACCGCATTGCTCAGCCACCTGCACTGGGACCACGTCCAGGGCCTGCCGTTCTTCTCCCCGCTGCACTGCCGGGGTTCCCGACTGGACGTCCGCGGCCCGGTCGAGGCCGGCAGGTCGTTGCAGGACTCCTTCGACACGTTCATGAACCCTCCCTTCTTCCCGATCTGCATCCACGACCTGCCGGGTGAGATCACCTTCCAGGACACCTCCACGGGTTCGTTCGACGTGGGGCCGGCCCGGGTGACGGTCCGCGAGGTTCCCCACGTCGGGACCACGTTCGGGTACCGGATCGACTGGGGTGGGGTGAGCGTCGCCTACATCAGCGACCACCAGCAGCCCGTGGACGACCCGAAGAGGGTTGTCGAGGCGGTCCTGGAACTCGCCGACGGAGTGGACCTGTTGATCCACGACGCACAGTTCACTCTGGAGGAGTTCGTCGAACGGCCCAACTGGGGCCACTGCACCGTCGAGTACGCCCTAGAGGTGGCACACCAGGCGGCGGTCCGCGAGCTGGTGCTCTTCCACCATGATCCCGGGCACTGCGACGGAACCATCGATGGGATCCTGGCCGATGCGGTCGAACGGGCAACCGACCTTGACATCGGCTCGGTCACCGCTGCGATGGAGGGCCGGACGGTCCAACTTCGCCCAGCCACCGCGCCGGTCACCAGCTCCTGACCCGCATCCCCCGAACCCTCAATCTCCTGACCAGTGTCCCGGCGCAACCGGGACCGGGTCTCCCCGCTAGCGTCCGGATCGACCGGATCGACCGGATCGACGACGGTGGAGTGGGGCTTCAGGTGCAGGACGGGATCGACGGCGACCTCTACCGCAAGGTCCTTGGGCGGTATCCCACCGGGGTGACTCTGGTGACGGGCATGGGCGACGGTGAGCCGTTGGCCATGGTCATCGGCTCCTTCGTCTCGGTCTCGATGGACCCGCCTCTGGTCGGATTCCTCCCGGGCCGCAACTCGTATACGTGGCCTCGAATCGCGGCCAGCGGTTCGTTCTGCATCAACGTGCTCTCCGACGCACAGGAGGACCTCTCCAACGCCTTCTTCCGCAAGGACGGAGACCCGTGGGAGGGGACGGGCTGGGTGCCGGCGGCATCGGGTTCACCGGCCATTCCGTCCTGTCTGGCGTCCATCGACTGCTCGATACACGAGGTGGTCGACGCCGGGGACCACCTGTTCGTCATGGGGCTGATCACAGGCCTCTCACACGTCGACGAGGGCTCGCCGCTGGTGTTCCTCGGAGGTCGGTACGGCCAGTACCGCCCGATGGTCTGATGGCCGTCTACGCCCTGGGTGACAGGGTTCCCCAGGTCCACCCCACCGCATACGTCCACCCGCTGGCCGTTGTGATCGGCGACGTGGTGCTCGGACCGGAGTCCAGCGTCTGGCCACATGCGGTGATCCGGGCCGACGACAACCGCATCAGCATCGGCGCCCGCTCCTCGGTGCAGGACAACGCCGTGCTCCACTGCACGAGCCACCTGCCGACGATCGTCGGCGAAGACGTCACCCTGGGGCACCTCTGCCATCTGGAGGGCTGCACCATCGAGGACCGGGCACTGGTGGGCGTGGGGGCGGTCATCCTGCACGAGGCGGTGGTGGGTCGGGGATCCATCGTCGGTGCCAATGCCGTTGTCCGCAACGGGCAGGTGGTGCCCCCGCTGTCCATGGCCCTCGGCGTGCCGGCCGTCGTCCGCGAGGGCGTGGTCGCCGAGGACACCAACATGATCAATGCCGTGGTCTACGTCGAGCGGGGTCGCCAGTTCCGCGAGACACTCCGAAGGGTCGACTGAGGGGGTGTCCACCGCAGGCCTGGTCACAAATGGAGCCGCCGAGTCCCTCGAGAACCACCGGTTCGCTTCCGGGGACCTGACGCTGGCAGCGCACCTTGAACGTCCTCCGGGCGGTGGGACGGGCCTGCCCGGGGTCGTCATCTGCCATGGCTTCCCGAGTGGACCGGACGGTGGTGCCAACTCGGTGACAACCTTCCCGGAACTGGCGTTCCGTATCGCCACGGAGATGGGGTGGGTGGCGATGGTGCCGTACCTGCGGGGCATGGAAGGTTCCGAAGGGGACTTCAGCCTGGACGGGTGGCGGGATGACGTGGTGGCGGCCGTCGCCGACCTGAGGGCCCAGCCCGGAGTGGACATGGTCTGGGTGGTCGGGTTCGGTACCGGTGGGGCGCTGGCGATCTGTGCGGCGGCGGTGGATGAGGAGATCATGGGAGTGGGAGCCCTGGCAGCACCCGCCGACTGGTCTGGCTGGGCGGCCAACCCGCGTCGCCTACTGCTGCACGCACGCGACGGCGGACTCCTCAACATGTCTGGCACCCCGCCGGACTTCGGACGCTGGTCGGCGGCGCTGAGCGAGGTCTCCGCCGAGCGGGCGGTGCAGTCAATGGCTCCGCGCGACCTGCTGCTGGTGCACGGCACCGACGACGAGTTCGTGCCGCCGCTCGACGGCCGGGTCATCGCCGGCCAGCATGGCTCGGCCGACCTTCGGATGATCGCCGGAGCGGGTCACCACCTGCGCCACGATCCACGTGCAATTGCCACCCTGCTGGGCTGGTTGGACCGCCAACGGCGGCAGCACGCCTGAGTCGGCGGGGTCGTTCCCGGTCGAGCCTGCTGGTACCGGGTATTCGGACCCGGGGATTGTTACTATCTGCGTAGGAGAAATACCCGTAGTCGCGACGGAAGCCCTTCGTCGGTACTCATCAGGATCCCGGCTCCAGGAGAGGAGAAACGATGTCCGCAACCGATCTCGGCCTTGACCTGAGTCGCTACAAGCTCGGCTGGAGCGACGAGGAGAACTACGTCTTCAAGCCCAAGAAGGGCCTGAACGAGGACATGATCCGCGAGATGTCGTGGATGAAGGGCGAGCCGGACTGGATGCGGGACTTCCGCCTGAAGTCCTATGAGAGGTTCGGCCGTAAGCCCATGCCGTGGTGGGGTGGGGACATGTCGGGCATCGACTTCGACAACATCTTCTACTACATCAAGCCGACGGAGTCCCTCGTCGACGACTGGGACCAGGTTCCCGAGTCGATCAAGAACACATACGAGAAGCTCGGCATTCCTGAAGCCGAGCGAAAGTACCTGGCCGGAGTGACCGCCCAGTACGAGTCCGAGGTCGTCTACCACCGCAACCGTGAGGACCTCGAGGAACAGGGCGTCATCTTCTGCGACATGGACACCGCTCTGCGGGAGTACCCGGAACTGGTCAGGGCCTACTTCGGTCGGCTCATTCCGCCAGGTGACAACAAGTTCTCAGCCCTCAACTCGGCCGTGTGGAGCGGTGGTTCGTTCATCTACGTGCCGCCCGGCGTGAAGGTGGAGATGCCGCTGCAGGCCTACTTCCGGATCAACGCCGAGAACATGGGCCAGTTCGAGCGCACCCTCATCATCGCCGACGAGGGCTCCGAGGTGCACTACATAGAAGGCTGCTCGGCGCCCGTCTACAGCACCGACTCCCTGCACTCCGCGGTGGTCGAGATCGTGGTCAAGCAGTCGGCGCGGGTCACCTACACCACCATCCAGAACTGGTCCTCCAACGTCTACAACCTGGTCACCAAGCGTGCCCTGGTCGAGGCTGAGGGTCACATGGAGTGGATCGACGGCAACATCGGGTCGCGGCTGACCATGAAGTACCCAGCGGTCATCCTGGCCGGCCCGAAGGCTTCCGGCGAGGTGCTCTCGGTGGCCTACGCGGGCCATGGCCAGCACCAGGACGCCGGAGCCAAGATGACGCACGCTGCGCCCGAGACGACCTCCAAGATCGTTTCCAAGTCGATCTCCAAGGACGGCGGCAGGACCAGCTACCGCGGCCTCGTCAGGGTCGAGGACCATGCCTACGGCTGCAAGAGCCACGTCCAGTGCGACGCCCTGATCTTGGATGACGACAGCATCTCTGACACCTACCCCTACATGGAGGTCGGTTCGGCCGACGCCGTGATCGGCCACGAGGCCACCGTGTCCAAGGTCGCCGACGACCAGCTCTTCTACCTGATGAGTAGGGGGCTGACCGAGGAGCAGGCCATGTCGATGGTCGTGAACGGCTTCATCGAGCCGATCACCCGGACGCTGCCGATGGAGTACGCCGTGGAGTGGAGCCGTCTCATCGAGCTCCAGATGGAGGGTTCGGTCGGCTGACCGGGCCCGCCCGGACTCATCCGGCCGAGGGCGGGGTCACACGCTCGGCGATCGGTGCGGGGCACACTGGGTCCATGCCGATGCGCCAGGACTGCAAGAACTTCGAGAGCCGGAGTTACCCCAACGGTGACACGGTGCGGAAGTGCAATCTGGACCTCGCCCCTGAGGCGCCGTGGCGCTGCCCCGATGACTGCGGGTCATTCGCAAAGCGCCGTGTGGACGTGAACTGGAGCCACGGGACCCTCATCACGCCGGAGACGCCGGACGAGCCCGCCAGCCTGGGCGAGGACGGGAGCATCGCCGCCCTGCTGGACGCCGCCGAGGACATCATCAACGCTGCGGGACCGCAGGTGATGGCCGACCTGGATGCCGAACGCTCAGGGAAAGGTCGCTTCCGCCGAAAGAAGAAGGGCGGCAAGGGCCCAAAGGGCGGTCGGGGAAAGGGCCGTCGCCGCAGGTAGCAGGCCCTCAGCCGTCGGTCAGGTGGACTCGACGACGGCCGTGAGCGGAATGTGCACCGTGGAGCCGTCGGGGCACGCCACCATGAGCAGGTCCACGCCCAGGCGGGCGAGGGTGCCGGGTACCGGATCAGGAGAACCGTCGACCTCTGTTCTGCCGTTTCGCATTATGCCCCTCTTGCGAACGCTCCCACTATCCTTGTGGACCGCACATGGAGTCGACCGCTGTAACCGTCACCGTTCCCGGAAACGACCTCATGTCGGACCTCGTCGGCGAGAGCGACGTGCTGCTCCGGCGCATCGAGGGGGCATTCCCCGGATCCGATATCCACGTTCGTGGCAACAGGATCACCATCGATGGGCTGCATGCCACCACCGTCCGACGGGTGTTCGACGAGGTGGTCGTCCTCCTGCAGAGCGGGCTCCTGGTCGACGAGATGACCCTGGACCGGACGATCGCCATGGTTCGGGCCGACGAACGGCCATCCGAGGTACTCACCACCGAGATCCTGCGATCGGCGCGCGGCAAGCCCGTGAGACCCCGGTCGGCCGGCCAGAAGCGCTACGTGGAGGCGGTCACCGACGGGATCATCACCTTCGCCATCGGACCGGCCGGCACCGGTAAGAGCTGGCTGGCCGTGGCGATGGCGGTCAGGGCCCTGCAGGCCGGACAGGTGGATCGCATCGTGCTGACCCGACCCCTCGTGGAAGCCGGCGAGCGGGTGGGGTTCCTGCCCGGCGACCTGATGGCAAAGGTCGACCCGTACCTGAGACCCCTCTACGACGCCCTCTTCGACATGGTGGATGCCGAGTCCGCCCAGCGGCTCCTGGATCGTGGGCTGGTCGAGGTGGCGCCCCTGGCGTTCATGCGGGGGCGGACCCTCAACAACAGCTTCGTCATCCTGGACGAGGCACAGAACACGACCCCGGAGCAGATGAAGATGTTCCTCACCCGGGTTGGCTTCGGATCACGCGTGGTGGTCACCGGGGACGTCAGCCAGGTCGACGTCCCCGACGGCCGGAGTGGCCTCGAGGGTCTGGAGCCGATGCTGGCCGATATCGACGGGCTCGCCTTCGTGAGGCTCGGGGCCGCCGACGTGGTCCGCCACCGGATAGTCCAGGACATCGTGGAGGCCTACGAGCGGGCCGGAACCGACAGGCCGGACGGCAACAGGTCCAGCCGGTGAATCCTGGGCGCGACGACGGGCCTGCCTTAGATCGTCCAACCGTGATCGTGGACGACGAGAGGGAATCCGACGGCTCCGACCACGCCGTGGACGTCGACAGGTGGGCCGGCCTCGTGGCTGATGTCCTCGATGACGAGGGTCTCTCCGACCGAGCGGTGGAAGTGCACCTGCACTTCGTGGATGAGCCGGCGATCGGGGACCTGAACCGCGATCACATGGGTGTCTCGGGTCCGACCGACGTGCTGGCCTTCCCGGTGGATGACCCGGCGATGGTCCCCGACGGGATCCCGGTGCTGCTGGGAGACGTGGTGGTCTGCCTTTCGGTCGCCGCCAGACAGGCTCCTACCCATGCCGGCGACTACGACTCCGAAGTCTCGCTTCTCATCGTGCACGGTGTACTGCACCTCCTGGGCCACGACCATGCCGAGCCCGCGGAGACCGAGGCCATGCAGGCCCGTGAGCGGCTACACCTAGCGCGCTACGGGATGGTCCGTCCGTGAGCCTCGGGGTCGGACTCCTGATCGTCGGGCTGCTCATGGCGGCCAGCGCTGTCCTGGTGGCCACCGAGACCAGCCTCCTGCACATACGCCGCGCCAGGGCAGAGGTGCTGGCCGATCCGAACGGAGACCCCCGAGGGGCTGACGACAGGACTGCGGAACTTCTCGGGCTGTTGGACGACCGGGTCCGCGGCCTGGGCCCGGTGCTGTTCCTGCTTATGGCCTTCCGACTCATCGCGGCCGGCCTCCTGGCCGTGCTGGTGGCCGACCGCCATGGCGCCGGGTGGACCGCCGTGGCCCTGGCGGCGTTGCTGGTCGCCGGCTTCGCCCTGACCGATGTGCTCCCCAGGACCGTCGCGTTGCGGTCCACCGACCGACTGGTCCTCCGATTGGCTCCGTTCGCCCTAGCGGTCGGCCGGATCCTGCCGGTCCGGTGGCCGGCACTGGGACTGGTGGGGTTGGCTGAGCGCCTGTTGCCGCGCCAACTCAGGACGGGTGGACCAATTGTTTCCGAAGAGGAGTTGCTGGCCGTGGCAGAACGTGCCCTGGCCTCACGGTCGATAGATGCCGACGAGCACGACCTGATCGAGTCGGTGATCGCCTTCGGTGACACGCTCGTCCGTGCGGTGATGGTGCCCCGGCCGGACATGGAATGCGTGGCTGCTGACCTGACCGTCGCCGAGGCGATGGCTGTGGCCGCACGCAACGGACACAGCCGCGTGCCCGTGAACGGCGACGGCGTGGACGACATAGTCGGCGTCGTCCACGCGAAGGACCTGATGCGGGCCCATCTGGAGGGAAACGACGATGCCCCTGTGAGCGGGTTGGCCCGACCACCGCGCTTCGTTCCCGAGACCAAGCAGGCGGACGACCTGCTCCGGGAAATGCAGGAAGATCGGTACCACCTGGCCATCGTGGTCGACGAGCACGGTGGCACCGCGGGGCTGGTGACCATGGAGGACCTCCTCGAAGAGGTGGTCGGGGAGATCGAGGACGAGTTCGACCAGGCCGAACCCACGGCCCAGCCCCTCGCCGGTGGCGGACTGCGGGTCCACGGGCGGATGCCGATAGATGAGCTGAACGACCTCCTGGGGGAGACGCTGCCGGAGGGAGACTGGGACACCGTAGGGGGACTCATCTTCGATGCCCTCGGCCACGTACCCGTCGTCGGCGAGGGCATCGAGGTGGCAGGCCGACGATTCGGGGTGGAGCAGGTCGAGGGTCGGAGGATCACGAGCGTCAGGATCGGCGGACCGGGGGTGGCCCCGTGAGTTCGGTGGAGGGCGAGACGTCGGACGTGTACAGGTCGGGCTTCGTGACGCTCGTTGGTCGACCCAACGTTGGCAAGTCAACGCTCCTGAACCGGTTCTTGGGGCAGAAGGTGACGATCGTCTCCGACAAGTCGCAGACCACGAGGACCGAGGTTCGCGGTGTCCTGAGTCGCTCCGGGGTGCAGGCGGTGTTCTGCGACACTCCGGGCATCCACAAGCCCCGGACGCTGCTGGGAGAGAGGCTGAACCGGACGGCCCGTGCCACCCTCGGTGACATGGACGTGGTGCTCTTCCTCGTGGATGGCGATGGTGGAATCGGCAGGGGTGACGAGTTCGTAGCTGCGGGCCTGCCAGCGGATCGCACGGTCCTGGTCTTGAACAAGACGGACAGGACGGCCAGGGACCGGGTCGCCCAACAGCTGATGAAGGCCAGCGGTTTCGGCTTCGACGAGTACTTCCCGGTATCAGCCGAGACAGGTGATGGCGTCGACGCACTTCTGGAACACGTCCTGGGTCGGCTTCCCGAGGGTCCGCAGTTCTACCCGGACGACATGGTCACCGATGTGCCCGAAGCCTTCTGGGTGGCCGAACTGGTACGCGAACAGCTCCTGGCGATCGTGAGGGAGGAGCTCCCGCATTCCATCGCGACACGCGTGACCGAGTGGGAGTGGCCCCGGATCCGCTGCGAGATCCTCGTGGAGCGTGACTCCCAGAAGGGGATGGTCATCGGGAAGAAGGGTGCGGTCCTGAAGCAGGTAGGGATCGCGGCCAGGGAGCAGCTCCCGGAGGGGGCGTTCCTGGAGCTCGTCGTCCGTGTGGACAAGGACTGGCAGCGCCGCTCCAAGGCCTTGGATCGGCTCGGGTACTGACCGACCGGGCGCCTACCGGGCCGAACTATGCATGCCCTCCAGGAACGACGTGACCTCTGCCGAATCCGAGGTGCGTGCCATTGGTGGCATGGCCTCCAGCAGGTCCCACCGGTAGGACCTGCTCGTGGCGAGCCGCCTGTCCAGGACAGCGACGACGCCGACGTCGCTCCCGGCGCGGATGAGGCGTCCGGCGCCCTGGGCCAGGTCTGTGGCTGCCCGCGGCAGGTCGATCTCCCGGAATGCCCCTTCTCCCACGAGGTCACGCCTGGCGCTCAACAACGGATCGTCGGGGCGTGGAAACGGAATCCTGTCGATGACCACCAGCGAGAGGCTCGGGCCGGGGACGTCGATGCCGTGCCAGAGGCCCTTCGTGCCGAAGAGGCAGCTCGTCTCCTCGTCGGCGAAGCGGGCCATGAGGAGCGGCCGGGGCAGGTCGTCCTGGTGCAGGACCGTCCACGGGAGCCGGCTCCGGAGTGCCTCGACGGCCTCGTCCAGGGCCCGTCGGCTGGTGAACAGGGCCAGCATCCGCCCGCCGGCGGCGACCGCCAGTCGTTCGATCTCGTCGTGGCAGGCCGTCCTGTAGTCGGCCTCGCGGGGGTCGGGGAGCGAGGTGGCGCAGTAGAGGAGCGCCTGCCGGTCAAAGTCGAACGGGCTGCCGACGTCCTCAAACCGGTGTAGATGGTTGGTCAGGCCGAGACGGCCAGCCAGGTTCGCCGGCACCGTGGCGCTGGTGAGGACGACCGTGCGGTCACCCCAGAGTCGCTGGTCGAGCACCTCGGACACCTCCACCGGGGAAACGTGAAGCACCGGCCGATCGGACCGCCCCTCCACCCAGGCCACCTTGGACCCGGGCACGGGGCCGCCGTCCAGGTCGAGCGCGGCGTCGACGTCGCCGGAGAGCGTCCCGAGTGCCTGGAGGGCGCGGGCCCGACGGGCCGCCACGTCACCGGGTCCATCGGTCGGCACGTTCATCAGTTCGGAGCGGAGCCCGGCCAGTCGGGACCGGGCCAACTCGAGCGCGCTGCGGAGGTCGCCGTCGTCGGCCGGGACCAGGCGACGGCCGATGTGTCCGGCGATGGCGTCAACCAGGTGGCCCGCCAGGTCGTTGACGTCCTCGACCGCCCTGGATCCGGTCAGGATCGAGCGGGCACTGCGGACCAGCGCCGTGAAGCGGCCACCCCAGAGTTCGAACCCACAGGCCTGGGCGAGGACGTCCTCCGTCTGGTGGGCCTCGTCGAGGATCGCCAGACGGTGCTCGGGAAGGATCTGGCCGTCCGTGGCCACGTCGATCCCGTACAGGTGCAGGTTGGTGACGACCACGTCGGCTTCGGCCGCCGCTGCTCGCGCCTTCTCGGCGAAGCAGTCCGCACCCCGCGGGCACCGGACGGCTCCCGGACACTCGTGGGAGCCCACGCTCACCGCCGACCAGGTTGCGGGGGTGGGTTGGCTAGGGAGGTCGGCCCGGTCGCCGGACCGGGTCACGTCGGCCCAGGCGGCAATGGCCTGCAACTGTTCGGCATCGGCCGTCTCGGCCAGCCCGTCGAGGGCCTGCTGGGCTGCGGAGCCGGCCACCTCGTCGAGCCGCTGGCGGCAGACGTAGTTGGAGCGACCCTTTAGGACGGCGAAATCGAAGGGGTGACCGAGGTGTTCGGCCAGGAACGGGAGGTCCTTTCCGGCCAACTGGTCCTGGAGGGCCTTCGTGGCCGTGGCGACGATGGTGGTCCGGCCGGAGAGGATCGCCGGCACGAGGTAGGCCAGCGACTTCCCGGTCCCCGTGCCGGCCCGTATGACCAGGTGGGATCCCTCCTCTATCGCCTCTGCGATCCGTCGCGTCATCGCCTCCTGGCCCGGGCGACGCTCGCCGCCACCCGGAAGGGCCCCACAGACCTCCTCCAGGGCGATCGCCGCCTCCTCAGCCCTGCTCGTCGACCCTGCCACACGCCGGAGGCTACGGCCGGCCCTCCACTCCGGGGTCGACCGTCATGGCCCCGACACCGGTGGATCGGGAGCGGCGGGTAGTTTCGTGCCGTGCTCTCCTCGGACCTCGACCGGGCCCGGATCCCCGGCCACATCGCCTGTGTGATGGACGGCAACGGACGTTGGGCGGAGCAGCGCGGCCTGCCCCGGACCGAGGGCCACACGGCCGGCGAGAAGGCCCTGTTCGAGGTCCTCAACGGCGCCGACCAACTGGGCGTCCGGTGGTTCACCGTCTACGCCTTCTCGACGGAGAACTGGCGCAGGCCTGCCGACGAGGTGCAGTTCCTCCTGCGCTTCAACGAGGAGATCCTCCTGAACCGCCAGGAGGAACTCCACGAGCGCAACATCCGCATCCGGTTCATCGGCCGACGGGACCGGCGGGTTCCGCGACGGCTGGCCCGGCGGATGAAGGAGGCCGTTGAGCTGACGAAGGGCAACACCGGCCTGACGTTCACCATCGCCTTCAACTATGGCGGCCGGGCGGAGCTCGTGGACGCCGTCCAGCGGATCGTGGATTCGCGGGTGAAGCGGGTGTCGGAGAAGACGATCGTCCGCCACCTCTACGACCCGGAGATGCCCGACCCGGACCTGGTAATTCGGACCTCCGGCGAGTACCGGGTGTCGAACTTCCTGCTCTGGGAGCTGGCGTACAGCGAGCTGGTCTTCAGTGAGACGCTCTGGCCGGACTTCAGGCGGGAGCACCTGTATGCGGCGATCAAGGAGTACCAGGATCGCGACCGGCGCTACGGCGGCGTAGGCGAGGTCGACGGGGACGCTGGATTCCTCGGGTGACCCTCTACAGCGATGATGGGATCGTGCTTCGGACCTGGCGGCTGGGCGAGGCGGACAGGATCGTCGTGTTGTTCACAGCCGGGCATGGCAAGGTCCGGGCGGTCGCCAAGGGGGTTCGTAGGACCCGGAGCAAGTTCGGCGGGCGGCTGGAGCCGACGAGCCACGTCACTGCCCAGCTCTTCGCCGGAAGGGGAGAGCTCGACATAGTCACCCAGACCGAGACCATCGACCGGTTCGAGGGCCTTCGTCTGGATCCCGACCGCTTCGCCGATGCTTCGGCGCTGCTCGAGGTGGTCGACGTGGTGAGCCTTGACAGGGAGCCCGACGAGCGCCGCTACCGGATGCTGCTGGGTGCACTCCGAATACTCGACGAGCGCCCGTCGTCGCTGATAGTGCCGGCGTTCTACCTGAAGCTGCTGGCCAACGAGGGGCTGGCACCGCAGCTGGACCGTTGCGTGCAGTGCGATGCCGAGGAGTCCCTGGTGGCCCTGGACATCGGCGAAGGCGGTGTGCTCTGCGCCGACTGCCGGAGGGGGCGACCGGTCAGCGAACCGGCCCTGGCCGTGCTGCGGGCGATCCTGGGTGGCGGGTTGACCGATGCGCTGGAGGTGACGGACCCCGGGGTCTGTGGCGAGGTCGACGCTCTTGCCACGGCGGTTGCCGAATACCACCTTGAGAGGCGACTCCGGTCCCGGCGGGTCATGGACAACGCCTGAGGATTTCCGATCCGACCGACTGGTCGGTTCGGCTCAGCTCAGATCAGGTCGTCTCCCGGTATCTGGTCGTTGCCCTGGACATCGTCCAGTCCCGGAACGAAGAACGGCTGACCGGCCCATCCACGGTCGACGACGAGCGTCGCCCCGATCCTGTCGCCGATCCGACGGTGACCCGTGCTGGCCAGGATCAGGCCAGCCTCGATGATCGGAATGAACGGTATGGGAATCACCCACGGGAGGGTCCGGCCGGCGGCGCCACGGAACCCGGGCAGGCCACCGTCGTAACGGTTCACGACGCGTAGCCCGGTGACGGCCTTGCCGAGGCTGAACCCGGTGGCCATCGTCAGGCCCACCTGGTTCAGGACCATGAGGAGGGTCGCGGTGTAGATCACGGATGGATTGATGGTCAGGTTCCCGGCCTCGTCCATGAACGCCACGCCGCTGCGGTGGATCATCAGGATGATGATCGCCATGAAGAGGCTGTCCAGGATCCACGCCACGAACCGTCGACTGGCGACGGCGGTCGGGTCGTTGGTGGTGGCGCCACCACCCCGAAGTAGCTGCATGATGTTCACCGGCCCATTCTGGCCCCGGATCACCCCGGATCGTCGACGTTCACCACGGGGTGCTCCGGTACCCTGCACGCCCATGGTCACCAATGACGAGACGCTCTTCGACAAGGTGGTGAACCTCTCGAAGCGGAGGGGGTTCGTCTTCCAGTCAGCCGAGATCTACGGCGGCTTCCGCTCCACCTACGACTACGGTCCGCTCGGCGTCCTCCTCCTCCGCAACGTCAAGGAGCAGTGGTGGCGGACCATGGTCCAGTTGCGCCACGACGTGGTCGGGCTGGATGCCTCGATCCTGTCTCCGCCGGCGGTGTGGGAGGCCTCAGGCCATCTGGCCAACTTCTCCGATCCGATGGTCGACTGCCGCGAGTGCGGTGCCCGGCACCGCCAGGACAAGTTGGAGGATCCGGACACCTGCCCGTCGTGTGGCAGGTCCGGGTCGCTCACCGAGGCCCGCGAGTTCAACCTCATGTTCAAGACCCACGCCGGTCCCATGGTCGAGTCGGCCGCCGAGGTGTACCTACGCCCCGAGACTGCCCAGGGCATGTTCGTCAACTTCGCCAACGTCCTGAACACGTCGCGCAAGAAGCCGCCCTTCGGCATCGCCCAGATCGGCAAGTCGTTCCGGAACGAGATCACGCCGGGGAACTTCGTGTTCCGGACCCGCGAGTTCGAGCAGATGGAGATGGAGTTCTTCGTGCCGCCCGCCGACTCCGACGAGTGGTACCGCTACTGGTGCGGTGCCCGCATGGGCTGGTACCTGGACCTGGGCATGCCCGAGGACCGCCTGCGCCTCAGGGAGCACGATGCCGACGAGCTGAGCCACTACTCGACCGGTACATCCGACGTGGAGTTCGCGTTCCCGTGGGGCTGGGACGAACTGGAGGGCATCGCCAACCGCACCGACTTCGACCTGAAGCGGCATGCGGAGAGTTCCGGGACGAAGCTGGAGTACCACGATCCGGCATCCGGTGAGCGTTACGTACCCCACGTCATCGAGCCGGCGGCCGGCGCGACCCGCACCGCCATGGCGTTCCTGATGGCCGCCTACGACGAGGAGGAGGTCAACGATGATGTCCGGACCGTGCTGCGTCTCGACCACCGCCTGGCTCCCTACAAGATCGCGGTGCTTCCGCTCTCCAAGAAGCCGGAGTTGATCGACCCCTCCAACGAGGTCCTTGGGCTGTTGCAGCCTCACTGGATGTGCGACTACGACCAGACCCAGGCCATCGGCAGGCGCTACCGGCGACAGGACGAGATCGGCACGCCGTACTGCGTGACCGTCGACTTCGACACGCTCGAGGATCGTGCGGTGACTGTCCGGGACCGTGACTCGATGTCCCAGGAGCGGGTGCCGATCGACGGCCTGGTCGACCACATGGCAGCGCTGCTGCCTGCCTGACGTGGTGGCCCACCCGGACGACCTTCGACGCCTCGTCGCTGAGGCTGTGACGGCCGGCAGTGCAGAGGCACGCTGGACTGCCGTAGCCGCGGTCCCCCCGGCGCTAGTCGAAGCCCTCTTGCATGCCGACATGCAAGCCAGGGACGACCTGGAGCTGCTGGGAACCGGGGTGGCGGCCAGCCCGGGCGCTGCCAGCGGTGTCCTCTGCCTCACCGCCGAGGCCGTGCTGGATGCCTCTGACCGTGGCGAGGCCGCGGTGCTCGTACGCGTTGAGACCACGCCGGCCGACGAGATCGGAATGCAGCTGGCCGAAGGCATCGTGACGGCCCGCGGCGGCATGGCTAGCCACGCCGCCGTGGTGGCACGCGGCTGGGGTGTGCCGGCCGTGGTGGGTCTGGCCGACCTACTCGTGTTCGACGACCACGTCACCGTGGATGGCCACCGCATCGAAGAGGGATCGCCTGTCTCGCTGGACGGCACGAGCGGCGAGGTGTTCGCCGGGGCGGCCGGGGTGGCTGCCGCCGCCGAGGTTCCGGAGCTGGACGTGCTGCTGGGTTGGGCAGACGAGGTACGCGGCGACCGGATTGGGGTGAGGGCCAACGCCGACCGGGCGGACGACGCCGCCAGGGCCAGGGCCTTTGGAGCCGAGGGGATCGGCCTCTGTCGAACCGAGCACATGTTCCTGGGCGACCGCCTGCCGACCATACGGAGGTTCCTGCTGGCGGCGGACCCGGACGAGGAGGCCGCGGCGCTCGAGGAGCTGGGTGCCGTGCAGCGCGCTGACCTGGCTGCGGTGCTGGAGGCCATGGCGCCGCTGCCGGTCACGGTCCGGCTGCTGGATGCCCCTCTTCACGAGTTCGTCGGCGACGATTCGATGCTGGGCGCTGAACACAATCCGATGCTGGGCGAGCGCGGCGTCCGGCTGGCCGTGATGCGTGAAGGCCTGTACCGCATGCAGACACGTGCCCTGCTGGCCGCGATGGCCGACGTGGAGGAGTCCGGGGGCCACCCGCATGCAGCGGTGATGCTTCCGCTGGTGGCCACGGCTGCCGAGTTGCAGCTGGTCCGGGGCTGGGTTCTGGATGAGATAGCCGCTGCGGGTCCCGTGGAGCCGCCGACGGTCGGCACCATGATCGAGACGCCGAGGGCGGCCCTGCTGGCCGGGGAGATGGCCCGTCACGCCGACTTCTTCTCCTTCGGAACCAACGACCTCACCCAGATGGTCTTCGGGTTCAGCCGCGATGACGTCGAGCAGCGGATCATGGGGGAGTACCTGTCACGGGGCCTGCTCCCGGACAACCCGTTCGAGAGGCTGGACCCGGGCGCGGTGGCTCCGTTGGTGGCAGCGGCGACGAGGGCCGGACGGCTGGCCCACCCGGGCCTCGAGGTGGGCGTCTGTGGCGAGCACGGCGGAGATCCGGCGTCGATCCACCTGCTCGTTGCGGCCGGTGTCGACTACGTGTCCTGTTCACCGTTCCGGGTGCCGGTCGCCCGGTTGGCCGTGGCCCAGGCACTCATCTCGCTCGACGCCTGAGCGTTCCGGTTTCCGGGCTCCGGCCCCGGGAACGGAGCGGCACGCCGGAGAGCGGGCTGGAGGCCGGTGGTACGTTCGGCCCATGGGCATCGTGGACGACGACGTGAGGCGTGTCCGCGATGAGACCGACATCATCCGGATCATCACGGAGCACACGCAGCTCAAGAAGCAGGGTTCCCAGTGGATGGGGCTCTGTCCGTTTCATGGCGAGAAGTCTCCGTCGTTCTCCGTCAACGCCGAGAAGGGCGTCTATTACTGCTTCGGCTGTCAGACGAAGGGTGACGCCATCGACTTCGTGCGCGAGGCCCTCGGCCTCGACTTTGCCGGATCGGTCGAGTTCCTCGCCTCCAAGGCTGGAATCGCCCTGCGGTACACCGACCGGAACGAGGGTCGCAGCCGGAACCGCCGCCGGGAGCATGCAGGGCACGTCGGACGCGCGGTGGAGTTCTACCACGAGCGGCTCCTGGAGGACCCGGCGGCCCGCGCTGCACGCGACTACCTCCGATCACGGGGTTACGGCGGCGACGTCGCCCGGCGATTCAACATCGGCTGGGCGCCGGACGAGTGGTCGGAGCTGTCACGCCACCTTCGCCTGGGTGACGACGAGTGGACGGCCACCGGCCTGGGTGGCATCAACAAGAGGGGCGGCCAGTACGACTTCTTCCGTGCCCGGATCCTCTTCCCGATCTTCGATGCGCAGGACAACGCCATCGGCTTCGGGGGGCGGAAGCTTCCCGACGGGGAGGGACCCAAGTACAAGAACACCTCGGACGCTGCCGAGTTCTACTCCAAGGGCCAGGTGCTCTACGGGCTGAACTGGGCCAAGGCGGAGGCCAGCCGCATCGACGAGTTGGTGGTCTGCGAGGGCTACACGGATGTGATCGGCTGCCATCTGGCAGGCATCGAGCGGGCTGTGGCCACGTGCGGAACGGCTCTCACCCCGCAGCACGCCCGGGCCATGGCACGTTTCTCCAAGCGGATCGTCTTGGCATTCGATGCCGACGGCGCCGGACAGGCGGCAGCGGAGCGGGTCTACGAGTGGGAAGAGGAGTTCGGCCTGAGGTTTGCCGTGGCGGCCCTGCCCGAGGGCAGCGACCCCGGTGACCTGGCCGGAAGCGACCCTGATTCGCTGCGTGAGGCGATCGATGAGGCCCGCCCCTTCCTGGAGTTCCGGGTGGACAGGGAGCTGGGCCGAGGCGATCTGGGATCAGCGGAGGGGCGCGCCCTGGCCTCCACTGCCGCCATGCGCCTCGTGGCGGAGCACCCGGATTCGCTGGTGCGCGACCAGTACGTGATGCGGATCGCCGATCGATGCATGGTGAGTGCCGACGAGGTGCGGCGTCGCGGCGAGCGGTCGACCGCCGAGTCGGGGGGGCGGGGGCGCAACGTCGGCGTCGACACGGGCGGCCGTGTCGACGGGCCGGGCCACCTCACCCCGGAACATCAGGCGTTGCGCCTCCTCGTCCACAGGCCGGAGGAGATAGGAGACCACCTGGTGGCAGCGTTGTTCGACGACCCGTTGAACAGGGCGGCCCTCGACGCACTCTGCGACGGCGAGAACCTCCATTCGGCCATGGCGGCCAGCGACGGCGTGGTCGCCGACCTTCTGGGTCGGCTGGCGGTCCAGGATGCCTCCGACGACGAGCCGCGTGGGATCATGTCCCGACTGCTCTTCCTGGCAGCTGAGCGTGCCGCTGTCGCTCTGGAGGCGGAGGCCCGTCTCTCCGGTGATCTGGCCACCTACCAGCCGTCCATCTCGTACCTGCGTACCCAGATCATCGTGTTGCGTGAAGTACCCGCCGATCTTGCCACCGTCGAACCGCTACTACGGTGGTTGGTGGACTACTCGGAGGGGAGCGTGGATGCCTGAGGCGACCTCTGGGCCTCCAGCCTGGCCCGGGGTTTCTGAGTATGAGGTGACCCGCCTGCTCCGACGCGGTCGCGCTCGCGGAAAGCTCACCCTGGACGAGGTGCTCGATGTCGTCAGGGATGCGGAGTTGACAACGGACCTGATAGTTGACATCCGTTCCTCGTTGCATGCCGATGGCATCGAATTCGATGAGACGGTTGCCGTGGAGACCGACGCTGACGAGGTGATGCGCCTCGTGAGGGCCAGCAGGGTCGAGTACAAGGTGCGATCGGAATCCGGCGTGGACCAGGGTTCGGCGAACGACTCGACCCGCCTCTACCTGCGGGAGATCGGCCAGGTGGCCCTGCTGACCGCCTTCGACGAGGTGGAGTTGGCTGGGGCCATCATCGACGGGAACGAGGCCGAGGCGCAGCTGACCGTCCTGGCTGCATCGGTCGGGTTGGACAAGGCCGATCGGGCCGAGGTGGCACGGCTACGCCGTAGGCAACGACGGGGCGACCGCGCCCGGGACCGCTTGACCCGTGCGAACCTGCGACTGGTGGTCTCGGTGGCCAAGAGGTTCGGTGGTAGGGGCCTGCCGCTCCTGGACCTGTTCCAGGAGGGCAACCTCGGGCTGATGCGGGCTGTCGAGAAGTTCGACGCCAGCAAGGGCTTCAAGTTCTCGACATACGCCACGTGGTGGATCCGACAGGCCATCACCCGCGCCATAGCCGACCAGTCGCGCACCATCCGGATACCCGTCCACAAGGTGGATGCCATGAACCGGGTGCTGAGGGTCCAGCGTGAGCTTGCCCAGGAGCTCGAGCGGGAGCCGACGCACGCAGAGATCGGCGACCGGGCGGTCCTGGAACCCGACGAGGTGGAGAAGCTCCTGCGCCTGGCCAGCGAACAGGACAACCCGCTCTCCCTGGATTCCCCGATAGGCGACGAGCGGGACGTCAGCCTGGCCGACCTCGTGCCCGACCTGGGGGCTATAGCTCCGGCGGATGCCGCTGCCCGCCGACTCCTGGGAGATGCGGTCCTGGCCTCCCTGGAGGACCTGGACGAGCGGGAGAAGGACGTCGTTCGGATGCGGTTCGGTCTGGATGGTGAGAAGCCGCGGACCCTGGAAGAGGTGGGTCGGCACTTCGGGGTGACGCGCGAGCGGGTCCGGCAGATCGAGGCCCGGACCATGGCCAAGCTGCGACATCCCCACCGTTCCCAGAAGCTCCGCGCCTACCTCGACGAGAGCTGAAAAGGGTCCGGTCGGGACCCGCTGGAGGATTCCGGCACGGGGGTCGCGCTGGTATCGTGGCGCTCGCCCATTCCGGGGTAGCTCAGCTGGCAGAGCGTCGGACTGTTAATCCGCAGGTCGTGGGTTCGATCCCCACCCCCGGAGCCATCGCTCGGCCCCCGCCCTTGGGTGGGGGCCGGTTGGCGTGTCGGGCCGGTCGGTACCTACGATTCGGGCGTGGTGATACGCCCTGATCGGCCCGCCGGTTGTCTCGCTCCGGTGCTTTTCCACGAAGCGGTAACCGACCCGGAGTCGATCCGCGCGATGGGACGGACGAACGGTCCCTACTTCATGCCTGCGCGCTATCTGGTAGATGGACGAGCCGCCGAGCAGGCAGGCGACGGCGAGCGGAAGGAACGGGCTGACGTCCCGAAACACCTGATTGGACCGACGTGGCGTGGCGATTGGGGGGTGGGCGGTCGAGCGATGGTGGAGGGCGCGGACGCGCTGCTCGGCCACACCGGTTTCGCCGAGGCCGCGTCGGCGATGTTCGGCGGTGCGGTGGTTGTCCCGGAGCAGGTCTTCGTAAACCTCACGACGCCCTGTTCGGGTCAGGGGTTCTCCCACACCGACATACCGGAGTTCGTAGGCGCCGACCGGTCCAATGCTCCCGGCTGGCTGCTTCAGGCCATGGGCGTGTCGCGTCTCTTCGAGGACGTCAGGATTCCGATCGTGACAGCTGTGTCGTGGTTCTACCGGGGCGAGCGTGGGTACTTCCGGTACTGGCCGGAAGGTCGTGACGCCGCGAGTGTGCGCCATGAGGACGTCTGGAACTCCGGTGTGCTGGGTGACAACGACTTCATGCACCACCAGGTGGAACGAACGGGTCCCGCTGGATCGTTGCCGCCGCCAGGCCTGACGATCGACAGTTCCCTGGACCATGACGGGTCCCGGTGGATCGTGGTCGATGGCGACGACGTGTTGGCTGAGTTCGACGAGTCGGAGGTCCGGTTGTCCCTCTCGTGGAAGGCGAAGGTCTACCGCGATGAGGCGGAGCGACAGGATGTTGCGGCGGGCGTCGGTGGGATCGGCCTCGACGAGGTGCTGGCCAGGTTCGCAGCCCTTCCTGACCTCGATGTACCAGACGGCGTGGACGCTGCCCTGGGTGACGACGGATTTCGAATCGCCCTGACCGGACGATGGAACGGCTACCGCGCCGACTGATCCACCAGCGGACCGCTCCGTCTGGCGACTACGTTGCCGGGCGGGAGACGGGAGCAGGCGGTGATTCCGAACCAGTGGTACGCGGTGCTCGAGTCCCGCTCGTTGGGAGCGAAACCGGTTGGCATCGAACGCCTTGGCGAGCGGCTAGTTGCATGGCGGGCGGCGGGAGGCGAGGCCGTCGTCCAGCGGGATCGGTGCAGTCACAAGGGAGCTCGGCTGAGTCCGGGGCGGGTAACGGACGGCTGCATCGAGTGTCCCTACCACGGGCTCCGGTTCGACGCCGCCGGTGCATGCCGGTTGGCCCCGTTCATGGGCCGCCAGTTCGAAATCCCCTCCACCTGGCGGGTGGAGGCCTACCCGACGAGGGAGGCATGTGGCCTGATATGGGTCTGGCACGGAGACGCCGAGGCTGCTGACGAGCTTCCCTGGTTCGAGGCGCTGCCGTCGGGAGGGCGCCACGCCTGGCAGACGCAGTCGATCTGGCCGTACCACTACACGCGGCTGATGGACTCCAACTTCGACATCTACCACTTCCCGTTCGTGCACCGGTCGCTGAACCCCGGCATGGGCCCTGTCGTGGTCGACCAGCATGTGGAGGACCGCGGGGACCGCATCGACATGAGGCTCACGCTCGACGGTTACCCGGATGAACGAACGGGTCGACGGGCGAGGAAGGACTTCGTCCTGAAGGTGCGAATGCCGAACCTCCTGTATCTCGAGATGAGCCCGAGGTTCCGACTACTGGCGATCATGACGCCGGTGGCCGAGGAGCGGACATGGGTGTTCGCTCGCTACTACGCCGACATGCCCTTCGGCCGTCTGGCGGCATGGATCGGTGGTCGATTCGAGTACGGGTTCGTCCAGAGACAGGACAGGCGCATCCTCGACACGTTGCCTTCGGGGCGGTTGGAGTTGGACGACTACGCCTATGGCACGGTCGATGAGGGCAGCAGGTTGTGGTTCGAGAAGCGGGACCGACTCCGTCGGGACGAGCAGACCCGGTCCTAGGACCTGACGCCCCGCCAGGTGAGCCTGGATCCGAGTAGGTGGCTGGCAGGCGTGACCGCGGCCAGGGCCACCAGAAAGGCCGCAAGCGGGCCGAGGCCGAACCAGTTCACGAGGGCGTTGATGACCAGTAGACGCAGGAACAGCAGCACGCCGAGCGCCAGTTGCACTCCAGCGAGGCGTCGGAACCGGTCTAGGGAACTGCGGGCGGCCCGCCCGGCGAACGTCCAGAGGTCGTGGAGCGCAACGGTCAGGAGGATTCCGACCTCTCCGGCGATGGCCGCCGATCGTGTCAGGTTCCAGCCCTGCATATCGAAGATCCAGAGGAACGTCAGGGCATCGGCCAGCAGCGCCAACGCTGTGACCAGTAGGTAGCGGACGAGCGCCCGGCTTCGCAGCGGATGCAGTCGGAGGCGCATCAGGTGGCGGAGGTAGCCGACGTAGTGGGCGGGGGAGACCTTCGACTCGCCCCGCTCGCGCTCCAGGAATACGTAGGGACGCTCGGCCACACGGCGGACGTCACCACGGGCCAGAACCTCGAGGAGGATCTTGTAGCCCACCGGGTCCAGTTCGGTTCCGGCGATGACGTCCCGCCGGACCAGGAAGTAGCCGCTCATCGGGTCGGTCACACGTCCGACCGTCCCCGGTAGGAGTAGCAGGCCGAGAGCCTGTGCGCCGCGTGACAGCATGCGTCGGAGGGCCGACCAGTTCGAGACTCCTCCCCCCGGTACGTGTCGGCTGGCGACGGCCACGTCGACCCTGTCGTGCATGGCGTCCAGGAGGTCGGCTACCACGGCCGGTGGGTGTTGGCCGTCACCGTCGATGACACCGAGAATTCCACCGCGGGCGTGGGCCCAGCCGCAGGTCACGGCGGTTGCCAGGCCGGAGGCTCCGGTACGTCGGATCACCCGGACGCCGGGCAACTCGGCAGCGAGGCTCCCGGCGACCTCCCAGGTGCGGTCGGGGCTGTCGTCGTCCACGACCAGGATCTCGAAGCCGACCTGGCTGTCGGTCAGCACGCCGTGGAGCGAGCGCAGCAGCGGCTCGATGTTGCCGGCCTCCTCGTAGGTGGGGACGACGAGGCTCAGGACGACAGCAGGGTCGTGCTCGGCCGATATCGCAGTTGGGTGGTCGCCGACCTCGACGACCGCATCGCCGGTCACGGTCGCTCCTGCCGGTTTCCGTCGGGGTCGGGGCAAACGTATCGGATGGTGGTGGTACCCGGAGTGGCCCCGACACCTGACGATGGACGTCTGGCGGTGGGCATCGGGGCGTCAGTCAATGGGTCCTCCTGCTGCCAGACTGCCGACGGGCCGGTAGCTCAGTGGTTAGAGCAGGCGACTCATAATCGCTCGGTCGGGAGTTCAATTCTCCCCCGGCCCACTTTCAATTCTTGCTTGACCCGGCAAAGCAGTCGCTGTGGGCAGTTGTGGTGGGTACATGCCGTCTGTCTGGCTGTCCCGTTGTGGTCGGGTTCGCGTGTGGGTGGCAATGCACGGTTGCGGTTGTCGCCTGCTGCCGGTGCGCTGCTGTATCACTGTTTCTGCGTGGCCTTGGCTGTTGTGCGAGGCTTGGGCGGTGAAGAGGTTCCTGGCGGGCAGCGGGACAATGGTGGCGTGACCCGTCCGGTGTTCGTACACGAAACCGTCGACATCGTCGGTCAGGGCCAGTACGCGTACATGGAGCACGTGGCGCGCGAGCCGACCAACCGGATGCCGGGAATGACCACCCTCCAGGGCAGTTTCTTCGTCCTGGGCTTCGGGGGCGGGCGCTGGCCGCAGGTGGTCAACATCTGGGACTGTGGCGAGGACGGCTGGGAAGGCTGGCGACGGAACCTGGACCGCCTGAACCTGAAGCGCCGTAGCGCCTTCTACGGCGACTGGTGGGACAAGGCCTCGCAGTGGAGGACCGGCGGCTACGACCGGGTCTGTGCAGGGGTGCCCGGGTCACCGACCACCGCAGAGATTGCCGAGCGGGGCATCCGTGGGTCATTGTTCGTGAACGAGGTGCTCACGGTCCGGCCCGGCAGCCAGGCGGAGTTCCTCGCCGATGTGCTCGAACGTCGTGTTCCCGTGTTCGCCGACCATGGGGTGGTGGCCACCGGACTCTGGGAGGTGACCACCAATGCCACGGAAGTGGTCATGGTGTGGGCCACGACCGTTGACGACTGGGCGGCGATGCAGCGCAGCCTGGATTCCGCTCGGGGTCTGGACGACGGCGAGCCCGACGATCGCTTGCTCGGATGCCGGGACCTGGTGGCGGAGTACGTGACTGCAGGTGACACGCAGCTGATGACCCCCCTGCCCGGCACCGTCTACGGCCCGCCGGACTGGGAGGACGCTGACCTTGACGACTGGCTGGAGGACGAAGTCCCGAAAGGGAAAGGGTAGGTAGCAGTCCGGGGGGTGGCGCCTACGAGGTGACGCCGATCTGCTGACCGACTGCGCGAGGCTTCCGAGAACGGCCGACGGGAGGTCTCGTGGAGTTCATTCTGGTTGTGGCCCTGATTTTCGGCATCATTGTGTACCGCCGGCGGGCCGACGGCGAGCGGGTCGACGTCGGCCTGATGGCCCGGAGGCTGTTCGAGTTCGGCTTCCTCTTCGGCCTCGTGGTCGCTACGGCCATCGGCACCACCGGCGCCCTCGGCCGACTCCTCGACGTGGTGGAGGATGGTCGGGGTGGCGACCCCGAGGGACTGGCCATCTGGTTGAGCCTCGTGATCGTCGCCGGAGCGGCGCTGGTCGGCTTGTCTCTCTGGTTGCGGCGCCGGTTCCGGTTGTCGGAGTCCGAAGCGGGGTCCGGCGGTTGGTCCTTCTACCTCTCGGCCGTGGACCTCGCGTCCACGGGAATGCTGGTCGGGTCGTCGATCATGGTCATCGGATGGCTGATCGATGGTTGGTCGTTCGATTCGTGGGCGCTGGCGGCGCTACCGGTTTGGTTCGTCGTCTCGGTCGTGCACTGGCGGCTGCCGGGTACACGTCGCCTCATCCACCTCCTGTTCGCCTCGGGAGCGGCGCTGGTCGGAATGGCGTTCAGCACGGCGATGATCGTCGAACACCTACTCCGGTGGGCCTACGAGGGCATCACACCGGATCCCCTGTCGCTCGGGCACGGATATGGGGGCGACACGTCCTGGGCCAACAGCTGGGATGGCCTGCGTGGTTCCATCGGACCACTGCTGGCCTTCGGCGTGGCCTGGTGGTGGTTCTGGTGGCGAAACGCCCGAAAGTCCGCCCGTAGCCCGGAGCGCGACGGATACGTCTTGGTGGTGGGCGTTCTCGGCGGGTTGGCGACCACGGTGGTCGCCGCCGCCGGCGTCCTACACACGGTGCTGTCCTGGCTTCTCGTGGCGTCCTCCCGGGAGGGTCCGGCGGTCGAGCACTTCGACGTGATGACCATCTACGCCACTCTGCTCGTGATCGGCCTCGGCCTCTGGGCCTACCACCGGCGCGAGGTTCCCTACGCCGTGGCAAGGCAGGCCGAGGGTCGCGACGAGGTGGCCCGCCTCTACGACCACCTGGAGGCCGGTGTCGGCCTCGTGGCTTCCACGGTAGGCCTGGCGGTCCTCCTTGGAATCGTGTTGAACGAGGTGCTTCCGGCGCCCGACGACTGGGACGTTGATGTCGGGGAGCTGGTTGCGTTCGCCCTGACCATGCTCCTGGCTGGAGGACCCATCTGGAACCGTGCGTGGCGTCGCATCCAGGCCCACGCCGGGAGCCTTATGGAGGAGGCGTCCGCGGTTCGCCGCGTGTACCTGTTCTCTGTGTTCGGCGCTACGGCCCTGGTGGTGCTGGGCTCCGTACTGGCGATGGTCTACATGGTCCTGTTCGGCGTGCTGGACGGCAGCCTCGACGGAGACTCGGTGGCCGGCTTCCGCATCCCGTTGGCCCTCATTGGCGCAACGGCCGGCATGTCGGTGTACCACGGGCGCGTCCTGCGGTCCGGGCTGAGGTCCGTGCCGACTTCCAGCAGGCCCTCGTCGCGCACGGTCACCCTCGTGGGGCCAGCGGCGTCTGCTCTGGTGTCGGCCATCGGGGAGGTGCCCGGGGTGCGGGTGGTCCACCATCGGCGCCTCGACCTGACGGATCCTGCCGAGGTCGACCCGGAAGTGGTCCTGGGGGCGCTCCGGGCCGGTACCGGCGACATAGTCGTCGTGGTGGCCGGGGACGGCTCGATCGAGGTCGTTCCCGTGGCGGGCTGATCGGCCATGTCGTCGTCCGGATTGTCCATGGGCAAGTATCTGGGCATCTGACCAACCGGGGGTCCAGTAGTGGTGAGCGTAGAACGCGAGGTGGCAGCGGATCCGGAGGCGGTTTGGGCGCTGGTCTCGGACCTGCCGAAGATGGGGGACTGGTCGCCTGAGAACGACGGCGGGAACTGGGCCGGAGATGTCACGGAGGCCGCCGTCGGGGCGGTGTTCAACGGCCGGAACCACAACGGCTGGCGCCGGTGGAGGACCGATGTCGAGGTGGTCGAGTGTGACCCGCCGAAGCGCCTGGTCTTCCGACTGCGGATCGGGCCGTTGGGCGGCTGTGACTGGATCTACGAGATCAGCCCGACAGAAGGTGGTTGCCTGGTCACGGAGTCATGGGTGGACAACCGGTCCTGGCTGCTGGTCAAGATCGGACGGCTGGCCAGCGGGGTGGCAGATCGGGCGACCCACAACCGTGCCGGCATGGAGGCGACGTTGGAGAACCTGGCCGCCGCTGTCGAGGCGGCCTGAAATCGGTTGGGCCGGTAGGTCGACGAGGGCGACCAGGTCGCCTGGTTCCGATCAGTCCCAGGTGTTCCACGAGGTGACGGCCGAAGCGCCACCCTCCCGGCTGGCCGGCTTGAAGTCGGTCCCGATCGTGTGGCCGATCGTGATGAGCGCAACCTGGCTGACCGACTCGTAGGGAATCCCCAGCAGCTCGGAGGCCTCCTCCTCGAACATGAGGTGGATGGTCGTCCAGCAGGTGCCCAGGCCACGCTCTCTGGCGGCCAGCATGAAGCTCCACGTGCTCGGGATGATCGATGCCAGGCTCGATGTGGCTCCCATGGCCGAGCCGTCGATTCGGCCCGGAAGGCAGGGGATGAGCATCGCCGGCACGCGGTGCATGTTCTCGGCCAGGTAGGAGGCGGAGCCGAGCACCCTCAACTGCTGGGCTGCCTTCTCGTCCGGGGCGCTTTCGGAAGTGTCTCCGACGCTGCCGGCCATTGATGTGTAGAGGTCCCAGCCCCGGCGGTAGAGGTCGGCCAGCCCTGCCTTCTTCTCCTCGTCGGTGACGACGAGGAACTGCCAGCCCTGCCTGTTGGAACCGGTGGGGGCCTGAACGGCGTATTCCAGGCATTCCCGGATCAGGTCGTTGTCGACGGGGCGGTCGAAGTCGAGCCGCTTGCGTACGGAGCGGGTGGTAGTGAGTAGGTCGTGGGCGGAGAGTCCGAGGGTTGTCATGGCAGGTCTTTCTGTGTCGTCAGTGCGGTCAGTGAGGTGAGCGCTTGTCAGGATCGCGCTTCGGGTGCTCCGGTCTGATCAAGCATGGCCTTCGACGAGGTCGCGTATGCCCTCGATGGTCTGGCGCATGTTCAGCGCCTGACCCCTCTGGCGGGTGGCGATGATCCTGGCTTCCTTGTCGGGCATGGAGGCGATCGCAGCCGTCAGGCCGGACGGGCCCGGGCCGAGGATCATCTCGAACCGGAGTCGGGTGGAGCCGGCCAGGGCGATGAGCTCGAAGCGCCACTGGGCGGCGGGGTCGGCTGCGTCGACGCTGTTCCAGGCGAACACCCGGTTCTCCTCGTGGCCCATGACGTGGCAGGTGACCTCCCATTCGCCGAGGTCGTCGCGACGGTTCCGACCAACGAAGGTGGCGCCCACCCGGGGCGTGTCCGAGACCCACTCGGCACCCTGGAACTCGTCGCTGAACCTCGCCGGCAGCTCGATGTCGCTGATGTACGGCCAGATGTCAGCCGCGGGCGCCTTCACGTCCACCTCGACGGTGACGCCGGGCCCGTCGGCGAGGGTGACCGGACCGGTGACGGGCCTCTGGGTGGTGCGCCCCCAGCGGTCGAACCAGGTGATGTCACGGGCCGGACGGCGCGGAGCCGGTCTGAAGTCGTCGCCGATCGTCCACGCCACGGGGAGCAGGACGATCTGGGTGACGCCGGCTGGCAGGTCCAGCAGGTCGGCCACACGGTCAGCGGCGCCAAGGTGCAGGGTCGTCCATGCGCTGCCGAGACCCCGGGACCTCAACGCCAGGCAGAACGACCACGCCGCCTGGATGACCGAGTCGAACAGGCCGGGTCGCCCGCTGCCGTCGTGCTCGCCGTAGATGGTGACGAGGACGATGGCCGGAACGTGCTGGAGGTTGCGTGCCAGGTGGGCACCGGAGTCCAGCGTCGCCTCACTGCGGTGGCCGGTACCGGCAACCCGTTCGGAGTTGCCGATGATCCAGTCGCCACCGGCCTCCCGGTAGAGGTCGGCGAGCTGCCGCTTCGTGTCCAGGTCGCGGATGACCAGCCAGCGACGGCTGGTCTGGTTGCCACCGGTCGGGGCCTGCTCGGCCAGGTCGATGCAGTCCAGGAGCAGTTCCTCCGGGACGTCGCGCTCTAGGTCCAGACGGCGGCGAACGGACCTGGTGCTGCTCAGCAGTCGGTCGGTCTCGTCGATCGGGAAGGCCATGTGGCGGAGTCCACCACAGGCTGGCCG
>Ga0257111_1000029_pt1 | contig 48795 bp, 44 predicted proteins | sample LP_taG_6_FD_191567 | JGI IMG/M metagenome (GOLD analysis project Ga0257111, IMG submission 191567) | Marine microbial communities from Northeast Subartic Pacific Ocean, Canada - LP_J_2015_P26_500m | ecosystem: Environmental > Aquatic > Marine > Oceanic | place: Canada: Northeast Subartic Pacific...
GCTTCTTCAACTGACCCCTTAGGTTCAGCTTCAGTGTTAGCGTCTGCTTCTTCAACTGACCCCTTAGGTTCAGCTTCAGTGTTAGCGTCTGCTTCTTCAACTGACCCCTTAGTATTTTTGGTATCTGTGGATGATTCTTTTTCAATCGCACCATCTGATTCATCTTTTAAATCAACAGTAATAGTTTTTTCTAATACACTAGCTGATGGTTTAGATTTTAATCGGATGGTCTGAGCTCTTAATACAGAACTATTTAATTTCATAAATGATTCGAAACCGCTTATACGATTAGAATTATCTGATTCAAAATGTAGTAAAACAAAAGTTCCATATTTTTGACCATTAATTTGATATGCGAGTTTTTTCTTCCCCCACATATTGTGCGAAATAATCTTACTAAATTCACCTAGATGTTGTTCAATTTCTTTGATAATAATATCTAGCCGACTTTGCTCGAAATTCGGATTTATTATATATACTGTTTCATAATATCTCATTTTTTTTCTCCCTAAACAATCAAATCAATGGCGCAATAACAAGTGACACTACTGACATTAGTTTTATTAATATATTTAACGATGGACCAGAGGTGTCTTTAAATGGATCACCAACAGTGTCTCCAACTACAGCTGCCTTATGCACTTCAGACCCTTTTCCATACTCATTGCCATTAATATTAACTCCTTCTTCAATCATTTTTTTCGCATTGTCCCATGCACCACCTGAATTTGATTGAAAAATTGCCATTAATACTCCTGTAACTGTAACCCCTGCTAACAAACCCCCTAAAGTTTGTGCTCCAAATAAGAATCCTACAACAACAGGTGTTAAAACCGCAAGAATTCCAGGTAACATCATTTCTTTAATAGCAGATTGAGTTGATATGGCTACACATTTACTATATTCTGGCTTTCCATTAGCAGCATCAAATATTTTTCTATCTTTATCTGTCCATTTATCATTTTCAGAATATTTATTCATTACAGCTAGAGCAGCAGATAATTCTGGTATTTCATTAAACTGTCTTCTTACTTCTTCTATCATTGCCATAGCCGCGCGCCCAACTGCTCCCATAGCCATAGATGAAAAAAGAAATGGCAACATACCTCCAACAAAGAGACCAGACATAACCATAGGTTCAGAAATGTCTATTTTATCTATACCTGCTTGAACCATAAAAGCAGCAAATAAAGCTAATGCAGTTAATGCAGCTGATCCTATTGCAAAGCCTTTCCCTATAGCTGCTGTTGTATTGCCAACTGCATCAAGTTTATCAGTGCGGTCTCTAACTTCGCTAGGTAAATCAGCCATTTCAGCAATTCCACCAGCATTATCACATATTGGTCCATAAGCATCTACTGCTAATTGAATACCTGTATTAGCAAGCATTCCAAGGGCCGCCATTGCAATACCATAAAGACCAGCAAATTGATAAGCCCCAATAATACTAGAAGCTATAATTAGAATAGGAATTGCTGTTGATTGCATTCCAACCCCTAATCCTGCTATAATATTTGTTGCTGGGCCCGTTAAAGACTGCTCAACTATTGAATTTGTAGGTTTAGTATTGGTGCCTGTATAATATTCGGTAATTAAACCAATGCCCAAACCAGCAAACAGGCCAATAGTAGTCGCAATAAATACACCAGTATTTGTATAAAGAATATCATTCTGTGAAAAGCTGTCAGGTAGAATATTGATAACTAATAAATAGATTATACCAATCAAAATGATTGATGAACCAAACTCTCCCTTATTTAGTGCTTTCTGGGGGTCGCCTCCTTCTTTGACTCGAACAAGAAAAGTGCCAATAATAGACATTATTATTCCTGAAGCTGCTATTATTAAAGGTAATATAACAAAACTAATATCAAATCCACCCATTACGACCACACTTGCTCCTAAAACCATTGAGCCAATTATGGAACCAACATATGATTCAAATAAATCTGCCCCCATACCTGCTACATCGCCTACGTTGTCACCAACATTATCAGCAATTGTTGCTGGATTTAAAGGATGATCTTCAGGAATTCCGGCCTCCACTTTTCCTACAAGATCAGCTCCAACATCAGCTGCTTTAGTATAAATACCGCCACCGACACGAGCAAATAATGCAATAGAAGAAGCTCCTAAGGAGAAACCAGAAATAACTGTTATTATTTTATTATAATCACTAACAAAAATATTTTGATAAAATAAGAATAATGATCCTAAACCTATTAGCCCCAAACCAACAACGCTTAATCCCATTACAGACCCACCTGTAAATGCTACATTTAAAGCGCTCTCTAAACTATTTCTTGCAGCGTTTGTTGTGCGATTATTTGCTTTAGTTGCAACTCTCATACCAAGAAAACCAGCTAAACCAGAAGCAACGGCACCAGTAATAAAAGATAAAGATATAAATGCGCTGGAATCTTGACGACCTGCATTAGCAAATCCAAGAAGCAAAGCAACAATTAATACAAAGAAACTTAAAACACGGTATTCAGCACGTAAAAAGGCCATTGAACCTTCTGCAATACTCTTCCCAATTAGTTTCATTTCATCAGTGCCCTGATCTTGCTTATTTATCCAATTTGTTTTTATAAAAGCAAAAATAAGCGCCAAAATACCCGCAATTAAAACTATCCATAAGTAAGTATTTGTATCCATTTTTGATTATTCCATTTCTAATTTATTATATTGATTCATTGTTTTATCTAATCCCTTATCTAAAAGTGACTCAGCTGCATCAGCAGCAATTTGAATCATTTCTTTAGAAAAATTTTGATCCTTCTTTTTGAATGGTTTAAGCACGTATTTTTCTGATGGTCTTTTATAGTCACTTGAAGCAACTCCTAATCTTAATCTTGGGAAATTTGTATTTCCTAAATGATAGATTATTGATTCTAATCCCCGATGACATCCATCCCCTCCTTTAGGACGTATTCTAATACGTCCTAAAGGCAAGTCAACATCATCAACACAAACAAAAAGGTTATTTAAATTAATATTAAATAATCTCACAAAATGTTTTAACGCCATCCCGCTATTATTCATCCCTGTTGTAGGCTTCATTAACATGGCATCCATAGTTTTTTTTTTCGTAAAAATATAGTTTTCTTTACCCGGATTAAAATTACAAGCCCATCTTTCAGCCAATTCATCAATAATCCTATAACCTGCATTATGTTTTGTGCTAGAATATTCATTTCCTGGATTTCCAAGTCCTACAAAAACGACCATTAATCAGATCCGCTATCCGATGAATCTTGTTTATCGCTTTCTTTGTTATCATTTTTCTCCGTAGCGGCTTGTTCTTGATCGGGTGCCGTTTCTCCATCAGCAACTTCTTCTCCTTCAGGAATATCTTCTCCCTCTTCAATAACAGGTTCTTCCTCTTCTCTTGGTGGAGCAAGAGTTGCAATAGTAGATTCTAAGTCAGATATGATTTCAACATCTTCAGGAATATCAACAATATCACTAATAGTCATATTGCTATTAAGTTCCATATTTGAAATATCTACTAAAATATTATCAGGTACACTTGCAGGTAAACAGTTAACTTCAATTGAAGTCAAAATCTGACTTAAAACTCCGCCTTCTTTTACCCCATCTGCCTCCCCCTCTAAGGAAATAGGTATAGTAAAGTTCATTTTTTCTGACATATTCACCTGCATAAGATCTATATGAAGCACTTCATCGGTTACAGGATGATACTGTATGCCTTTTATAGTAACATATTGGGTCGCGCCATTCATTTCTACTTCAAAAACATGCTGACCTGAACTCATTGCATGATAGAGTTTCTTTTTGTCAATTTGTAAATTAACATTCTCTTCTCCACGAAAATAATATACCCCAGGGACCATTCCATCTCTTCTTAAAGATCGAGCCTTAGATTTACCTTTAGCTGTTCTTTCATTTAAATCTAGTTTTTCATATTCTTGTGCCATAATAATTTTCCCTTACTTATAAGTTAAATAATGCACTGACAGATTCACCCTTATGAATACGTTTAATTGCTTCACCAAAAACATCAGCAACTGAAACTATATGCATTTTAGATATTTGTTTATTATCTGGAATAGCAATTGTATCTGTTAAAATAAGATTATCAATTGGGGCACTATCCAATCTTTCTATCGCTGGGCCAGACAAAACCCCATGGGTAGCAACTGCTATAACAGAATTGGCGCCTTTATCAATTGCGGCTTTTGCTGCAGATACCGTTGTTCCAGCTGTATCAATCATATCATCAATAATCATTACATCTTTGCCTTCTAATTCTCCAATAAGATGGCTTACCTCTGCTTTATTTGGCGCATAACGACGCTTATCTATAAGCGCAAAATGAAAACCCAAACGTTTAGCGTAAGATTGCCCCATAGCTGCAGATCCAACGTCAGGGGCTAAAACAGTGCAATTTTCTGGATTAAGATTTAATGATTTCAATGTATCTAATAAAACCATACGACTATATATATGATCAAATGGTATTGATGCAAATCCTTGAATTTGTGTAGAATGTAAATCCATACTAATAATTCTATCTGCACCAGCGCCAGTAATAATATCTACCATAACTCTCGATGATATTGGGACCCTAGGTTGGTCTTTTCTATCTTGCCTACCATATCCAAAATATGGGACTACAGCAGTCACTCTTTGAGCTGATGCTCGTACTGCTGCATCCAGTAGTAAAAATAATTCAATCAAATTTTCAGCAGGACCAGATGTTGATTGAATTATAAATACATCATTACCTCGTATATTTTCTTCAAATTTTACCCATAGTTCCCCATCAGAAAATGTACGTATAGTAACATCTCCAAGATTTATTCCTAGACGATCAACAATTCCTTTTGCAAGAATCGGATTACTTCTTCCACTAAATATTTTTAATGTTTCTTTCATAATAATCTTACCTCAAGCCATTATGACAATGACGCATGATTTTTGCTGGGGTGCAGGGACTCGAACCCCGACTGCCGGGACCAAAGCCCGGTGTCCTACCGTTAGACGACACCCCAAATTATCTTCATATTCAGAGATTGTTTTTTACCTGCTAGATAGCGGCTGTGTAATTATTGTCTTATAAGACTTGGAAAATAATAACTCTGCAGATATAGCATCTGCTTCATCGTTAAAAAATCCGAACACAGTCGAGCCACTACCCGACAGACTGGCAAATTTTGCATTATTATCAAGCAATTCACTTTTAATCAACCCAATCTCTGGATATGTCGAAAAAACGATTTTTTCAAAATCATTCTCAAAAAGCTGAAAAGGAATTATCTCCTTTTCCATAAGGTCGGCGAAGTTAATCGCCTTGATAGGTATTTCCAACTTGTTTCTAATTTGCGAATAAGCCCATCTAGTATTAACTGTGTTATTAGGGAAGACCAATAATATAGTATATGTCAGCTTAATGTTTAAAGGCGTTAGTTTATCTCCAATGCCTTGCCCGCGCTGTATTCCTCCTTCAATAAAAAAAGGTACATCAGCGCCTATATCTTGAGATATATTTTCTAATTGCGGTTTTGTTAAGCCAATATCATACAAATTATTTATACCAATAATAGTTGACGCTGCATTGCTGGAACCTCCGCCTAAGCCAGACCCTATAGGTATATTTTTATTCACATGAATCTTTACACCTTTAAGTCCTGGAAATTCTTTTTTTAATCTAAGATACGCCTGAACGCATGTGTTTGAAGATTCTATCGGGAAATCAATATTATTTGATGATAATTCATACCCTTCATTAATTTTATTAATTGTAATTATATCATGGAATTGAACTTCTTGAAACACTGTCTCTATATTATGATAGCTGTTAATGCGTTGGTTAATTATTTTTAAACCAATATTAATTTTTGCGTAGGAATTGACAGTTAAGATCTTCAAATATTACTTTGATATTGTAGCAATAGCCAGTGCTCCAATACCGGTGTTTTTTCCAATAAACCCAAGACCGTCAGTTGTTGTAGCCTTTATTGAAATTGATGATTTATCAAGATTGATCGCATTACTTATATTATCAATCATATCAGATATTTTATTTGATACTTTAGGGCTTTCTAAAATAATTGTGCTATCTAGATGTTCAATCTTATATCCTTTTTTGTACAATAGCTCTGCTGCATATTGCAAGAAAAACAAACTATCCTTTCCTTCCCATTTCTCATCAGAGCTTGGAAAGTATTTCCCTAAATCCCCTAGTGCAGCAGCGCCTAACAATGCATCTACAATCGCATGTAATAATACATCCCCATCAGAATATGCAATCACACCAATTGAGCTTGATACTTTTACTCCTCCTAAAATTAGGCTCTCACCTTTTTCAAGACGATGAATATCGTATCCTATCCCTGATTTAACCATAAACTACTTTTTCTGCTAATTTCCAATCATCAATTGTAGTGATTTTAAAATTCAGGACAGATCCTTCTGTTACGGAAACTACACCTCCAGCAGCTTCAATCATTGAGGATTCATCTGTTGCATCATTATTATTCATTGCTTCTATAAGGACTTTCTTATTAAATGTTTGTGGGGTTTGAGCCAGCCATATTTTATTGCGATCAATAGTCCGTACAATATTAAAATTTTTTACTTCTTTTACTGTATCATTAGATAATAAGGCTGCAATACATCCATCATTATTCTTACAGCCCAATATAGTAGATAATATCAGATCCTTTGTAACGAATGGCCTAACAATATCATGAATTGTTACCAATTCCATTGAGCTTGATAATGTTGTGCATCCATTCATTACGGAATCCTGTCTTCTTGGTCCACCAGCTATAACTTTAATAGATTTTTTAGTATTTAATGCCTCTATTTCCTGATAAATATATTCAATTTCATCTTCATTTGTGACAATAACTATCTCAGCAATTTCTTTACACTTTAAGAATGCATTTAAAGCATATAAAAAAAGTGGTTTGCTCCCTAGACGCTTGAACTGTTTTCTTTCGCCAAATCTGGCGCCAATACCTGCGGCAGGAAGCACTGCCCCAACATTCAATATTGATTTGACCATCAATCAGATAATAAGCATGGCATCACCATAACTCAAAAAGCGATATTTTTTCTTTTTAGCCTCATTATATGCATGCATAATTAATTTTCTAGATGCAAATGCAGATACCATCATTAGTAATGTGCTTTTAGGTTGATGAAAGTTTGTAATTAAAGCATCGACCATTTTAAAATCATAAGGAGGGTATATAAACTTATCAGTCCATCCTCTTTTTGGAGTTACCTGAAAACCTGACACAACTACAGTTTCTAAAGATCGCACAGTAGATGTTCCTACCGCTACAACTTTTCTTCTTTTTTTCTTTGTTTCATTAATGACCATTGCTGTAGGGGGGGACAATTCAAAATATTCAGAATCCATTTGATGACGATTAAGGTCTTCAACCTGAACAGGTCTAAATGTTCCAAGTCCTATATGAAGTGTAGTATAATCTATATTTATTTGTTTATTTTTGAGTTTTTTTATTAGTGAATCAGTAAAATGAAGCCCTGCGGTTGGAGCAGCGACTGCGCCTCGACGATCAGCATATACTGTCTGATATCTAACTTTATCAGATGGGACAGCCTCTCTATTTATATATGGGGGCAAAGGTGATAAACCAATACGATCGATAATACTATAAATATCTTCATCATTATATTCGAACCTTACCACTCTACCACCAGAAATAGTATTATCAATAACATCACAATACACATTTTTTGCAAACATTAGCTTATTACCAATTCTAACTTTCCTTGCAGGTTTAACCATTACCTCCCAAAGGTCATTTTCCAATTCACGCAAAAGAAATACTTCAACTTTTGCTTCTGTTCGATCCTTGTTTGCAAATAACCTTGCAGGGAAAACCTTAGTATTATTTAACATAAATAAATCATTCTTTCTAAAGTAGTCTGGCAAATTAGTAAATTTCTTGTGTTCAATGTCACCTGTGTCTCTATGTAAAACCATTAACTTTGATCCATCACGCCTCTTTGCCGGATATTGTGCAATATATTTTTTTGGAAGCGCATAATCAAAATCCGCTAGTTTATATTTTTTCTTTTTTTGTATCATTAGAATATTCCTGTCTGTTTGTTTGGATTAAAAACTTTACCTAAAATTTTATATGCTTTTTCTTGAGCAATACGTCCGCGCGCAGTCCTCTGGATAAATCCTTCTTTTATTAAAAATGGCTCATATACATCTTCAACAGTTGTAGTGTCCTCACTTATAGCTACCGCTAGCGAACTAACGCCTACAGGACCACCATCAAAGTTATCTATTAATGCAGATAATATTTGACGATCCATATCATCAAGACCATGATTATCAATACCTAAAGACTTCAAAGATTCTTGCGCAATTTTCTTATTTATCGCACCATTTGATTTGACTTCAGCATAATCTCTAGTCCTCCTCAATATGCGATTTGCTATCCTTGGTGTTCCTCTAGAACGTTTTGCTAATTCTTTAGCGCCTTCTTTATCAATACTTACTTCTAAAATTTGGGCAGATCTTTTTATAATTTTAAATAGATCTTCTGGGGTATAATAATTTACGCGTAGAATAACCCCAAATCTATCTCTTAATGGAGAAGTTAGATTCCCCAATCTAGTAGTTGCGCCAATAAGTGTAAAGTGTTCAATATTTAATTGAACACTACGAGCGCTAGGGCCAGAATCAATCATAATCTCCAATTGATAGTCTTCCATTGCTGAGTATAAATATTCTTCTACTACACTATTTAATCTATGAATTTCATCAATAAAAAAAACATCCTTCCTGGCAACATTTGTTAACAGACCTGCAAGATCTCCTGCTCTATCTATTACTGGCCCAGAAGATTGCTTTAGGTTAACATTTAACTCTTTTGATATTATATTTGCTAAAGTTGTTTTACCAAGACCAGGTGGACCAAATAATAAAACATGATCAAGGGCTTCATCACGTTTATTAGCTGCATCAATATATAACTTCAAATTGTCCACAACATCATCTTGCCCAACAAAATCATCAAAATGAGATGGGCGTAAAGTTTTCTCAATAGTTATATCATCTTCAATAATAGATGGATCAGTGATATGTGTTTCAGTCATTAATTTTTGTAGAAAATAGAGATAATATTACCATTTAAAGCTACTAAAGATAACATATGGAATGGGGGGTCGCCAAGTTCGTAGTAAATAAATTCAAAATTTTTATATTATAAAATTTTATCTAAAAATTTACCTGTATAGGACCGTTTAGCTTTAGATACTTTTTCAGGAGTTCCAGATGCTATTACTTGGCCCCCCTCGTTTCCTCCTTCTGGCCCTAAATCAATTATCCAATCTGCGCTTTTAATAACATCTAAATTGTGTTCAATAATTATTACAGTATTTTCTCTATCTACTAATTTGTGAATTACATTCATTAACATTTTTATATCTTCAAAATGAAGACCCGTTGTTGGCTCATCTAAAATATATAATGTGCGGCCTGTTGATACTTTTGATAGTTCAGTTGCAAGCTTAATTCTTTGCGCTTCTCCGCCAGATAAGGTAGTTGCTTGTTGCCCAAGTTTTATATATCCTAATCCAACTTCATTAAGAGTTGATAATTTTTTCTTTACAGATGGTATGTTCTCAAAAAATATCAGCGCCTCTTCTATCGACATTTTTAAAACATTATCTATATTTTTCCCCTTATATTTTATTTGTAATGTTTCTCTATTATATCTAGCCCCTTTGCAAACTTCGCATGTCACATATACATCTGGTAAAAAATTCATTTCAATTTTTATTATACCATCCCCCTCACACGATTGACACCTTCCTCCTTTTACATTAAACGAAAAACGACCAAGTTTATAACCCCGGATTTTTGATTCTGGAAGTTGGGAAAATAATTCTCTGATAAATACAAATACTCCCGTATAGGTTGCAGGGTTTGATCTTGGGGTGCGACCAATTGGCTTTTGATCAATATTTATTATTTTATCAATAAATTCTAACCCTTCAATTGATTCATGATATAAAGGAAATTGACGAGATCTATATAACTCCTTTGATACTGCAGGATAAAGCGTTTCATTCACCAACGTGCTCTTACCGCTTCCAGATACACCTGTAATAACGATTAACTTTCCGAGAGGAAAATCAACATTTATATTTTTTAAATTATTTCCTGTTGCGCCCTTAATAGATAAAGAATATGAGCTCCCTATGCGTCTTTTAGCTGGGACTGGTATGTTTTTTTTTCCTGATAAATACTTCCCTGTAAGAGATCTAGAAAAATTTACTATTTCTTTAGGTGTTCCCGCATAAACTATTTCCCCTCCATGATGTCCTGCTCCTGGGCCAATATCAATAATATAATCAGATGACTCCATAGTTTCTCTATCATGTTCAACTACAATCACTGAGTTACCAAGATCTCTTAGTTTCTTTAATGTTGTTAGTAAGCGATTATTATCTCTTGGGTGTAATCCTATAGAAGGCTCATCTAAAATATATAGAACCCCCATAAGCTGTGAACCAATTTGAGTTGCTAATCTAATACGTTGTGCTTCTCCACCTGAAAGAGTAACTGCAGATCTTTCAAGCGTTAAATATTCTAAACCAACATCAACTAGAAACCCTAATCTACTATTTATTTCTTTTAATATTTGTTCCGCAATTTTTGAATCTGTTGAATTCAAGCTCAAGCTCTTAAAATAGTCTCTACATTTTTTGATGGTCATTGCTGAAATGCTGCCAAGGTTATTTCCTAAGATTTTTACTGACCGACTTTCTTTTTTTATTCTAGTTCCTTCACATTCTGGACAAGGTCTCATGCTCATGAATTGTTCTATCCATTGTCGAATATGTGATGACTTTGTTTGCTTATATCTACGTTCCATATTCGGGACAGCCCCCTCCCAACTTCCAGTATAAGTTCCTGTCCATCTTTTTGATGAATATTCCATCTTTACTGTATCTTTTCCTGTTCCAAATAACAAAACTTTGCGGATTTTTGGATCTATTTTTATCCATGGAGTTGTAAAATTAAAATTATAATACTTTGCCAAACTTTTTAAAATTTGACCATACCAACTTTCTCTTGGTTGCTCCCCCAATGGAACAATTGCCCCTTGTATAAGAGATTTTGATTTATCTGGGACTAATAAATTGGGATCTATATTCATTTGGCTTCCCAATCCATCACATTTTTGACAGGCGCCATATGGAGAGTTAAATGAAAACATTCGTGGCGATAGCTCATCTAGTGATGCTTCTGGGTGCTCTGTACATCCAAAGTGTTCACTAAATAAATGATCTTTTTTGTTATTTAGATCATGAATGATTATTGCGCCAGAACCGACCTTAAGAGCAAGTTCAACTGATTCTGTTAATCTATCTTTATATTCCCCATCAAGTATTAACCTATCAACCACAACTTCAATATGGTGCATTCTATTCTTATTAAGATTAATATTATCCTCAACATGGAGAATTTTTCCATTTACTCTTAAACGTAAAAACCCTTCTCTTCTAATATCCGAAAACACACCTTTATGCTGTCCTTTTCTTCCTCTTATAACCGGCGCTAATATATAAATCTTCGAATTTTTATTAAACTTGCAAGCGCTATCAACTATTTGTTGTACAGTTTGCTTTTGGATTGGTTTATTACATATCCAACAATGAGGTTTTCCTACATTAGCAAATAATAATCGTAAATAATCATGAATCTCTGTAACTGTTCCAACAGTTGATCTTGGGTTGCGTGCTGTGGATTTTTGTTCAATAGAAATAGCAGGTGAAAGACCTTCTATATAATCAAGATCAGGTTTTTCCATTAAACCTAGAAATTGTCTTGCATAAGAGGAAAGAGATTCAACATATCTTCTTTGCCCCTCCGCATATATTGTATCAAAAGCAATTGAAGATTTCCCTGATCCAGATATGCCAGTAATAACCACTAGTTGATCTCTTGGTATAGATAGATCGATATTTTTCAAATTATGCTGACGAGCACCTTTGATTACTATGTGCTTTGGTGATTGCTTCAATTATTTTGTTTATTATGATTCTATTTATTTCTAGGCAGACAATGAATATATGTTAATTAATTATATCTTCAAATTTGGATTAGCTATATTTATTAAAAGGAAATTTATAGAGTATAAAATAAATGAACTATATTTCGCTATGGGATCACTCGAAAATCATATATTAATATCAATGCCACATTTACAGGATCCTAATTTTAACAAAAGTATAGTTCTAATATGTGAACATAGTAATGATGGCGCTCTAGGGTTAATCATAAATAAAGCATTCGAAAAGGCGAAATTAAAAATGTTATTTAATAATATTGATAATGAAGATGATGATATTTTAAAAATTTCTCCAAAATTATTTTTTGGTGGACCCGTATTCATCGAAAGAGGAATATTATTACATAGTAATTCTTATAATAGTAAGGATAGTATAAAAATTTCGGATCAATTTTCTATAACTAGCAGTAATAAAATATTAAAAGATATACATAATAGTAATAGCCTAAAAAATTATAAACTCATGCTAGGGCATGCAGGGTGGACATCTGGCCAACTAGAAAAAGAAATTGAAAATGGTGATTGGCTAATGCAATCTACTTCAATTGATTTTGTATTTAATACTAATGAATCAAAAATGTGGCAAATTGCCGCAAAATCTTTTGGAGTTGAATTATCTGAAATTTCAGGTTTTGGTGGATCAGCTTAAACCAATAACTATATAGTTTATGAAAAAAAATTTACCAAAACTTGCTATTATTTTTGCAGCAATTTTATGGAGTTTTGACGGCTTATTAAGACAGGCGCTTTATAGCGTACCATCGCTAATAATAGTTACAATTGAACATATTATTGGAGCAGTTTTATTTATTCCATTCATTTTAAAAGCTAGAAAAGAAATAAAAACAATAAATCAACAAACATGGATGTCTGTATTTTGGATAAGTATATGCGGTGGAATTTTAGGTACTTTTTTTTATACTAGCGCTCTAAGCTATGTAAACTATATAAACTTATCAGTTGTTGTTTTATTACAAAAACTTCAACCGTTATTTGCAATAAGCTTGGCTTCTATAATTTTAAAAGAAAAGCTTTCAAAAAAGTTTTTATTTTTAGCAAGTATAGCAATTATTGGAAGCTTTTTAGTTACTTTTGGATTGCAACCATTATCTCAATGGGAAGATAAAATGATCATTGCATCATTATTCGCATTGCTTGCTGCATTTAGCTGGGGAAGCTCAACAGTATTAGGCAAACATGCTTTAAAAAAACTATCATTTCAAATTGTTACATCACTTAGATTAATTATTACATCGATTACTTGTCTATTTATCATTATTGGAACACAGGATTTACATATAATAGTTGATTTAACCAAATTCCAATGGTTATCAATATTTATCATAAGCATATCCACAGGGTCTATAGCATTGTTTATTTATTATTACGGACTTAAAAACATACCAGCATCTCATGCGACTCTATATGAACTATTCTGGCCGCTATCAGCAATGTTTATAGATTGGTTTTATAGGTCAAGAACTCTTGAAGCTGCACAATTTATAGGAGCTATCTTATTATTATCTTCAATTATATTATTATCAAAAGATAACAATGAGTAATTATGAAAGATATAAATAATCAAGACAGGCATAATCTTATATTAAACTGTGCTCATGAGTTCTTTTGGGGTATAGGTCTATCTTTTCACACTGTGTATGCTATTATTCCATTATTTTTAAAACAACTTGGTGCTCCTCAGGGCATTTGCTTATCTGTTGCGGGATTGTGGTCAATTTTAGTTGCATTTCCTCAATTATTTACAGCAATTATTGGTAGAAATATTAAAGATATAAAACGTGCAGTAATTAGAGTTCATGTTTTTGCTATGCCGCCAATATTTTTTGCTGGGTTCATATTTGCCTTTTTTGCCCCCTCTGGTCCTTATTCTTGGGTGTTATATTATATATGCTTTATTCTTTATGGAATGGGGATTGGCATCATTATTCCTATTTGGACTGAATTTCTTAATCATACATTTTCAATTAATAAACGCGGTAAGTATCTTGGGATATCTTTTGCATGGAATAGCATCGGAGGTTTTTTTGGTGGATTTGCTGTCCGATTAGTTTTAAATAGCAATGTACCGTTTCCACAAAACTTTGGATTGGGATTTTTAATTTTTTTCACCTGTATTTTAATAGGGACTATATTATTTAAATGGTACCATATAAATATTGATACAAATAATGATAATAATAGATCTATAAGTGAATTTTTAACTGAAACAAAATCTATAATAAAAACAAATTATAATTTTCGTAATTATCTTATATCTAGAATCTTTCTTACTGCAAATTATCCTGCAATTAGTTTATATGCAGTATATACACAAAACAAGTTTGATTTTGATATTAGTGAAGCTGGTATATTTGTTATTATAAATGTTATTGCTTCAGGTGCTGGCAGTCTTCTTTCAGGATGGATTGGAGATTTGTATGGTCACAAAATTTCAATTTTATTATCATTCATATCCTACTTAATAGCTCTTGTAGTTGCATTATTAGCAAAAAACATGTTACATGTTTATATTATTTTTTTATTTCTTGGCCTTGGATTAGGAGCATTTATGCCATCAGCTATGAATTTGATATATAAGTTTGCAGATGGTGGGGATAATAAAATTTATATGGCTTTAACGGATACAGCTTTAGCGCCATTCACTTTTTTAGCGATTGCAATTGTTGGAAGTATTAGTACTATCATTAGTATGGAAATTATATTGATGGGAATTGGTGTATTTTTATTAACAGGAATACTCACTATGATATTTTTTGTAGATGATCCAAGCAATATGGATAAAAAGCAAATTATATCTTATAATATTAGATAATATATTTTTACTTGCATTTCGAATAGGACAGAGCTGAAATTATACCGTAGTCAATCGCAGATGTTTAGGCTTAAATCATACCAAATCATCATTACCTCGGTCATCTTGATGGCGCTGTATAGCTGTGCGGATAATGATCCAAATAGACATTTGGAATTAGCAAAATGGTATAATTCTAAAGGTTTGTACGATGAAGCAATATCTGAATATCGTGAAGTTATACGTCTTTATCCTGAGTCAACTCAAAATCTAAGTAGAGAAGAATATAATAGTTTATCTACTGCACATTATCATTTAGCTTTAATGTATACAAAAAAAGGATGGTGGGAGTTCGCACTAGATGCTGCAGAGTCTAGCTTCCAATTGCAACCAAATAATGATGTGCATGAACTAGTAGACTTGATAAAAAAACAAATAAGGTTAAACAAACCTTCCGACTCTTCATAAGCTTAGGAAATATATCTAAACTTTTACTAAAATCTACCAGAACGGTGTTCTCCACCATCACAATAAATAATAGAGCAATTTATAAAATCAGCTTCTTGCTTTAATAATAAAGAAATTGTATTTGCTATATCACCGGGGGTAGTGGTTCTTCTCATTGGATTACGTTTCTTTGTTTTTTCTATCCAATCTTCCCAATTATCGGTTATTTTTGTAAGAGCCCTTGTTGGCGTAATACCAGCTTGTAAAGAATTTGCTGTTATACCGTATCTCCCAAGTTCCCAACCTATTTGTCTTATTATAGCTTCCATTGCAACTTTTGCTACACTTACAGGGCCATATCCATCCATGGCTAAATAATTACCTTCACTTGTTAATCCTAAAATTCGTGATCCCTCTCCTAGCAATTGCATATTAAATAATTTTTGTGTCCAGTATAATAAAGAATTGCCCATAACATGAACAGTCATATCCATTTGTTTTTGAGTAACGGGCTTATCAGAAAAAAAGTTTGTTGTTGTTCCAAAAGCTATTGAATGGAGGAGTAGTTTTATTGACTGTCCATTGGTTATCTCACTTATTTTAGGAATATATTCATCCATAACATCAATAGAAGCCGCATTTATGTTCCAAAAAAATACTTTCCCATCGTTTATTTTTGATATTTCTTCCTTTAATAATTCAGCTTCTTTTTTAACCTCTCCGCGATCAAGATGAAATCCAATAATTCCATAACCATCTTTTGCTAATCGTTTTGCTGTTGCGCCCCCGTGCCCAGTTGAACAACCTAATATTAAAACCCATTCTGACATAAAAACTCCATTATTTATTATATTGAATTTAGAAAAGAGTAATATGGAAACTAAGTTTCTTATATAAATTCCCAATTAATTTATTAGTGAACTATGAGTCGTAAGTCTTCATTTAACAAAAAAGATCTATTAGAAATTGCTAATGGACAATTCATTGATAAGAGTATTGGAAAATTGCCTTTACCACCAATGTTGATGATAGATCGTATCCTAGAAATTTCAGAAACAGGTGGGAACTATGGAAAAGGTTATATAAAAGCTGAGCTAGATATATCTGAGAATGATTGGTTTTTTGAATGCCATTTCAAAAATGATCCTGTAATGCCTGGCTGTTTAGGGTTAGATGGGTTTTGGCAATTAATTGGTTTTTTTCTATCATGGGGTGGGGGAAAAGGAAAAGGCAGAGCATTGGGTGTAAAAGAATTAAAATTTAAAGGTCAAGTAAGACCATACCATAAAATTATAACATATACGATACATATCAGAAAATTTATTAAAAAACCAACTTTTATGGCATGGGGAGATGCTATCCTGTCAGTAAAAAATAAAGAGATATATTTTGCAAAAGATCTACAGGTTGGATTATTTGAAAAACTAGTCTGGGATATGGGCATGGACCCATCTCTAGACCCCTTTTAATAATTTATATAAGTTAATATTATTATTTAATGTCTTTACGTTGTGGAATAATTGGGCTACCAAATGTAGGAAAATCTACACTGTTTAATGCTTTAACATCTTCAAATGTGCCAACAGAAAACTATCCATTTTGTACAATTGACCCTCATGTGGGGGTTGTAAAATTACCCGACCAACGATTAAGCTCTTTAAAAAAAATTTATAACCCAAATCTTGTTACAAACTCAACTGTTGAATTTACAGATATAGCTGGTCTGGTAGAGGGCGCAAGTAAAGGTGAAGGATTAGGTAATCAATTTTTAGGACAGATACGCCAAGTAAATACAATAATTCATGTAGTGCGTTGTTTTAAAGATGAAAATATAACACATGTATCTGGGAAAATTGATCCTATTGGAGATGCTGGAATAATTGAAACTGAATTGATCTTAGCTGATATACAAATACTTGAAAAACAATATAGAAAAACAGAAAAACTTGCAAGATCCGGAGATAAAAATAATCAGATAAAATTTTCATTAATTAGTTCTCTATTAGATCATTGTAATAATGGAAATAAAGCTAAAGCTTTTACTACAAATAGTGCAGAAATAGAAATTATCAGAGAGCTAAATTTACTAACGTATAAGCCTATTCTGTATATTGCCAATGTGAGTGAATCTGATATCGTAAATAATGAAATAAGTGATTTAAATAATAAATTATCTGAATACGCAAAAAAGGGGGGCGATATTTCTATTTCACTATGCAGCAAGCTTGAACAAGAAATTGCAGTCTTATCTGAAGACGAAAAAAAAATCTTTCTTAAAGAATATAAATTACCTGAGCCAGGATTGAATAAGCTCATTAAATCAGCATTTAATCTTTTAGGTCTTGAAACTTTCTTTACGGCGGGACCGAAAGAAGTACGAAGTTGGACAATAAAAAAAGGCTCCACTGCGCCATTTGCGGCTGGTACAATACATACAGATTTTCAGCGAGGTTTTATTAAGGCTGAAGTAATTAAATATACCGATATAATAGAACTTGGGTCTGAAAAAGCCGTGAAAGAAGCTGGGCTGGCAAAGCTACAGGGTAAAGAATATGTTGTATGCGATGGAGATTGTATTTATTTCCATTTCAATGTGTAGGTTTTTTTATGTGGTTTTTTATGATAATATCATATGTATTAATTTTTCTATCCGGTGCCGGTTTAATATTAATTGGTATAAACCACTATGTTAATATTTGGCCTACACAACATATTTCATTTGATTTATTTGTCAGCTTAATTTTTATTGCTACTCAAACTTTGATTATTTTCTTTTTTGTTGGTACTGGAGTAAATATAAAAGATTACACACTATCAAAAGATAATAAATTTTATAAGGGAATTCTTTCTATTAAAAGAAGGTTATATCCACCGACTCTTGCAGTAACTATATTATTTATGATTACTGTAATTATCGATGGAGCATTTTTTCTAGGTAAAGTAAATGAATGGTGGTTTCATATATCTTATGTGCTCACACTATATTATTTTGTTAAATCGTCGATTGAACAACATAAAGCATTTGTCGGTAGTACAAATATTGTTTTAGCTATGACTGAAAATGAAAGGGGGAATTAACTTCGATTTATCTATAAAGCTATAATATTTTATTCATCATCTTCATATTCATCATCTTCGTATTCATCATCATCATAATAATCAGGTGGATATGCATACATTTGGGAATAATCCCACTCTTCTTCACTATCTTCATCTTCTTCATCTTCATCTTCTTCTTTAGACATTTCTTGCTTTACCACAATAACTTTTGGATCAGATTTTGTTTGACCAATATTTTCAGATTTTTTTAAGGCTCTATTAACTAAAGCTAGGTCCTCTGAGCTTAATGAAGATGCTGGAGCTGCTGAAATATATTCCCGGAAAACCATAGCAATTAACCCGCCAAAAAATAAAACGAGAAGAGCAATTAATGAACCATCAGATTTTAGTTCATAACCGCCAAAAATATTTTGTGAAAGGCCATAGTTTAGAAAAATAGCTAAGGACAATAAAACAACAAAAAGTATTAAAATATTCCCCATTAAAGCTGGTGTAGTTGATTCAACAACAAGTATATACAGCATCCATACTATCATACCTGCTATAATAAAAATAATACCATTAAAATAGGCACTTGATAAAATAGATAGAACAAAGCCAATTAACGAGGCAGTTGGAATGATAAATCCAATACCAGTTTTTATATTATCGGCCATTAGCAAACGGGATAATCTTTGTAATTATAGTTTACCATGCTTGGAATTCTGATGAAAAATTGAATGTAATTCTTCCAAAAAACAAGATATTTCGAAATGATGTATTATTTATTTTATTTAATGAACAATTAGTTTCTTTTAACATATAAAAGATTTTAATACTTAATTTGAGTTAGCATCTTTTTTTAATAATGAATAAAACTATAAAGAAAATTAATATTGGTGTCGTTGGCGTTGGTCACTTAGGAAAACATCATGTAAAACATTTAAAATCAATTGATAGTTTTAAATTAATTGGAATTTATGATATTGATGAAAGAAGGGCTAATTCAATCGGAAAAAAGTACCGTGTTCCACTATACAATAATATCAATAAATTAATTGAAGCATGTGATGCAATCTCATTGGTTACCCCAACAGAAACACATTATGATATTGCATATAATTGTCTTAAAGCTAAAAAACACATATTCATTGAAAAACCAATAGCTAAATCTGTAAACGATGCTGAAAAACTGATAAAATTAGGAATTAATAATAATGTGATAATTCAAGTTGGCCATATTGAAAGATTTAACCCTGCATTAATTCCGCTAAATAATTACACGATAAAACCAAAGTATATAGAAATACAAAGGCTGGCTCCCTATAATATTCGTGGTACAGATGTTCCAGTAGTCTTAGATAAAATGATTCATGATCTTGACATATTATTGTTTTTAGTAAACAGCGATATAGAAACAATTTATGCCAATGGCATATCAATATTAACTGATTCAATAGATATTGCTAATTCAAGAATTCGATTTAAAAATGGCACAATTGCTAATGTAACATCAAGTAGGGTGGCTCAAGACGATGTGAGAAAAATCAAAATATTTCAACAAGATCTCTATATTACAATTGATTTATTAATTGGATTAACAGAAGTCTATAGCATTGTTGAGAAAAATGAAAAAAATATAACTGCAATAAAAGATGTTGATTTTGACTATCATGGAAAGAAAAAACACATTATATATGAAAAACCTAAAATATTATCTTTTGATGCATTAAAAGCTGAACTTGAAAATTTTGCTGATAGTATAAATGGTATGTCAAAGCCAATGGTTGATGGCGCTGCAGCAAAGGATGCATTGGAATTAGCAATAAAAATTGATCAGATGATACGTGAGGATCTGCATTAATGAATACAGGTAATTTACTATTTAAGTATAGAAGTTATACACCTATTCCTTTAGCTCTATATATATTATATAATTCTCATCCAGAGATTCAAAATATGTTAATAGGATTTATATTAATAGTTATTGGGGAATCTCTCCGTATGTGGGCAGTGAGATATGCAGGAGGAGTCACAAGGACTACAAAGGTTGGAGCTCCATCATTATGCACATCGGGTCCATATAGCTATACAAGAAATCCTTTATATATAGGAAATATGATTATTTATTCTGGATTTGTGTTTGTCGCAGGTTCGCTCAATATTTTATCCATGTTAATAATAACATGGGTCTTTTTTATCATACAGTATTACTTAATTATTAATCTAGAGCAAAATACGTTAATTGATATTTTTGGAAAAGAATACAAAAATTATATGAATAATGTTCCAATATTATTCCCTCGATTATCATCATGGAAAAATAAAGATAAATATGTACCAATAAAATTTTCAAAAACAATAAAAACCGAAAAAAGGACCCTTCAAAATATAATTTTATTAATGCTGATTATATATTTTATACACTATTTAAAATGAAAAATAATAATTCTTATAAAGTGTTTATAGTAGCTGGCGAAGAATCTGGGGATTTGCACGCATCTAAATTAGTGCAGCATATAAAAAAATATAATCAACATATTGAATTTTATGGTCATGGTGGAGATCGAATGGAAAAAGAAGGTGTTCAGATTATTGAACATATCAATAAGCTAGCAATTGTTGGATTTATTGAGGTTATAAAGCATCTGCCATTTATGATGAGTGTGATGGGTAAAACAATTAATTGGATAAAAGAGAATAAACCTGAACGTATTATTTTAGTTGATTATCCAGGTTTTAACTTGCGCTTAGCAAAAGAATCAAAAAGATTGGGTATTCCTGTTACATATTTTATCTTACCACAAGTATGGGCGTGGAAAGAAAAAAGAGTCTCTATTTTAAGAGATAACGTAGATCAATGTTTATCAATTATTCCTTTTGAACAAGAATGGTTTGAAAAGCGCAATGTTAAGACCAGCTTTATAGGGCACCCATTTATAGAATTAAAATATCCAAATTCATCTTTAGATTTTTATAAAAAGCATGACTTAGATCCCAATGATAAAATATTATCAATTTTTCCAGGGAGTAGACAGCAGGAAGTAAAGCAGCATTTATCAATTTTAATCAAGACAATTGAAAAAATAATGTTAGATATTCCTAATCTAAACGTTATACTTGGGAAAGCGCCTGGCGTTACCATTGATAATATTCCCAATTTTATTAAAATAGAAAGAGAGAACCCTCAATTAGCACTACAGTACGGAAATGCAGCATTAGTAGCCTCTGGTACAGCCACATTAGAATCAGCAGTTCTAGATATTCCAATAGTTACCTTTTATCGTTTTTCCAGCCTAACATGGTTATTAGCCAAAAATATGTCAAATGTGAAGTATGCATGTATAGTAAATCTGATTGCAAATAAAATGATAGTACCAGAATTTATACAAAATAATATGACAGTAAATAATCTAGCAACCGCAATTATCCCGCTATTAAATAATACTTCATCACGAAAGAATATGCTATTAGGATATGATCAAGTAAGACGAACCTTAGGAATCCCTGGGGTTTATGATAGAGGCGCTCAAGAGATAATAAAAAGATTACCTATATGAAATCGATAAAATTATATTTACTATCTAAATTAGGTAAATGGATTCTATTATTATTGTATAATACAAATAAATGGCGCATTGAAGGTGAGAATAATTATAAGAATTTAATTAATAATAATCAGTCGGTAATAATTTCAATTTGGCATGGTAGAGTTTTAACTTTTGTAAAACAATTATCAAAAAAACAATATTATGCTGTTGCAGGAACGCACAATGATGCAGAAATCATTTCTCGTATATGCCTAGATATAGGATGGAAAGTTATAAGAGGGTCAAGCTCCAATAAAGGAAAAGAGGCTTTAGAAGGCATAGTTAATGCTTTAAATATTCCAGGTTCATTAGTCGCAATAACTCCAGATGGGCCAAAAGGTCCTGCTAAAATACCTAAAGCTGGCATCGTTAAGGCCGCACAATTTACTGGTTCGCCTATTATTCCTGCTGCAGCACATTGTACAAAACATTGGGGGTTTACTAATTGGGATACTTTTTATATCCCGAAACCTTTTGGTCGCATTGAAGTTATATATGGAGATCCTATATATTTTGATAAAGAACAATCTTTTGATGAATGCTTATCTATAATTAAAGAAGCAATGGATAACTTAGAATTATTAGTTGATAAACGTGTTCTTGTATAGTTTTCTTTACAACCCTCAATTCCGCATATTCCTTTTCCCCTTATCCCTATTTTATTGGGTTATAATATTTTGGCGTAATATTTTTTATAATTTAGGAATATTCGTTTCATATAATCTTCCATGTAAAGTTATTAGCATTGGCAATATAACAACAGGTGGAACTGGAAAAACGCCTGCTGTAATATTTTTTGCAGAATTTTTAAAAAATCGAGGATTTAAAATTGGTATTTTAAGTCGAGGGTATGGAAGGAATTCAAAAGGGACCATTGACTTAAAATCAGAAATTTCAAACAAAAAAAATTGGAAATATTTTGGTGAAGAGCCGGTTTTAATTTCACAGAAATTAATTAACATACCAATCGTTATCGATAATAATAGATATAGGGGGGGTAAGTATTTATATGATAAATATAAACCACAATTAATCATCTTAGATGATGGTTTTCAACACCGATCATTAAATAGAGATCTGGATATAAATTTAATTAATGCAAATCAACCAAAGCATCTCTACAAATTATTACCGTATGGATTATTACGGGAACCATGGCAACACTTGAAAAGGTCTGATATTGTAATAGTAACTAAAATGAACATTAAAGCTCCATCAAGCTTTATTATTAATAAACTAAGATCATTAAATATAAATCACTATCATAGCAAATATGAACCATCTAATAACTTATTAGATATTAATGGAGAGAAAATTAACTTAGCAAAAATGAAAAATAAACGAGCATTAGCTATCTCAGGAATTGGAGACCCATTAAGTTTTGAATTAACGCTAAAAATGCAAAATATAGATTTTATTGATCATATCACTTTTAATGACCATCATGAATATAAAAATGATGACTTCCGTCTTATTGAAAATAAGATTATAAATTATAATCCTGATTTTCTTATTACCACAGAAAAAGATTTAATTAAACTGAAATATGCTAATAAAAATATTATTAATAAGCTGTTTGCATTGCCAATGCAATTTTCAATATCAAAATTATGCTTAGATAGTATATTACAAAAACTTGATCTTAATTAGATTTGGGCTGCTCCCCAAGCAAACATCATTCCTACAAAAGTTAACATAAGTGGCCACCCTGTATTAACAAATTGTCTTGCACTTGGGTTTTCAAAGGCATGTATTTTAAACTCATGAGCAGTTGTAGCCCCTCTTTCATCTATAGCTGCAATAATTACGTCGTTTGGCCCAAGCTGATTATTCCTTGGGCGCCATTGTATTAAACCAGTTCGTTTATTAAATGTAGAATATTTTGGGAGTTTAATTGGTTTAAATTTTATCTTATCCTTATTCAAATCTTCTGCCACTAATTTATACGTATATTCATATCCGGTAAGAGCAACGGGTTTAGGAATAGAAATAATAGAAGGTGGAATATTTACAAAAACCTGCGATTTTTGAACATCCTCAGAATAACCATCTGTAACTCGCACTGTAAACAAATGATTGTTTATTTGTGCCGCCCGAGGTATCCATACAACTTTACCATCTTCTGTCATCTGCATACCTTGTGGTGCTTTTAAAAGCTCATAACCTAATTCAGAATTTGAGTTTTTATCTTCAACTTGAATTTGGTATCTATAAACTTCATCTACTAAAGCCGATTTAGGGGCATTAGATACAATTACAGGTTTATGGTTTACATAAATTTCATAGGTTTGTTCATCTTTCATATATCCATCTGAAACTAGAAGTTTTATTGTATGAGAATCATGTTGCTCGGGACCCGGTGTCCAATTAATTATACCGGAATACTCATCAACTTCCATCCCATCAGGAAATTCTAGGAGTGTATATTTTATAGGACTTAATCTTTCAACAATAACCTTTGGCGGTTTACCCTTTGATCCCTGAAAAAATTCCCATAAAAGATCTTTTATCCCTATCGTTCTATCATCAACCGTCTTTATTAATATATAAAGTCTTTCATTTTCCCAAAAAATATTATTAACATATTTTTTTGCATTTAATCTTGAAAAAGCACTTGATTCAGGCTTGTCGTTATCTGTTAAATAAATTTCCTCAGCGCTTTCCCATTCACCAATATACCTTCCGATATTTTCTTGATAAACATCATCAGTTATATCAATAGAGTAGATTCTAACTGAATTAATTTCATCTATGCGTATAGTCTTATCATAAGGAAGCAAGGCGCTCTTATTTTTATCCGAATTCAATATCCTATATTGATAGGGTTCCCCTAAATTAGCTGTCATAGGAGGGACTGATACTATTTTTATAGGAGCATTAACATAAAAGTCTGAATCTATAAAATATGTTTCCTTTCCATCTGTAATCTCTAGCCTCATATGTGAAAAATCAAGTTCTTCATCTGTCGGATCCCAACGTAATCTCCATGTAAAAGGGTCTATTCTCATTCCCTCCGGCAATTCTAATGATGTAATAGTTAATTTATCAGCCATATTTGGATCAGAAATTTCTAATTGAAAATCCCAAGTTGATCCAACATTGACCACATTTATAAGTGGTGGTGCAGAAGAAATAATAGGTGGATGATTAACAAATACTATCACATTTTGAGTATCTTTTGCAACGCCATGGCTAGCTTCTATAGCAAAATATTGAGAGTCTAACTGAGTGGTCTCTGGTGTCCAATTAATTAAATTATTTTTATTAATTAACATACCAATTGGGCCATGAAGTAATTTAACTTTAATTTCTTGAGATAATTCAGGCCTCCATACTTCTACTTGATATTGATAAGGTTCATTCACTTTTAAATGAACAAGTGGGCTTGAAATAATTTTCACACCAGCTCTTGCATATAATTTAAATTCTTGTATATCGCGATCAAATCCATCTGTGGCAATAAGCCTTACATCATAAACATTTACATCTGCACTGTCTGTTTTCCAAACTAAGCTACCATTTTCACCTAGAATCATATCATCTGGAGCAAATTCGAGAAAATATCTAATGTTTTTATCAATATTTCTATCTGCTACTACAGGGCTATAAGCGAATGTAGAGTTCGCAACAAATTCTGTTAAAACAGGTTTGGTTACAAATTTTGGTGGATCATTAACATAAATCCACAAATATTCATCATCTCCTTCTAATTCTGGGATCATCTGGTATGTTAATAGTGAATCTTGAATGGTTGCTTCTAATGAAACCGATTCCCCTATTTTCATCTCTACTCTATATCCTAATTTATAGGCTCCCAACTGTGTATCATCAGGGACCCATTGAATAGATCTACTTTCATAATGAAAAAACATTCCCTTAGGTGGAGGAGTTAGCCAACGAAAACTATAAAATTGGCGAGCTGCATCCTCAGGTATTTTATAAGTAAAAAGTTGGTTTTCAGTTAAAATATGTCTAGGTAAAATATCTTTTGGCAACATCTGTCCAGTGGTAACAGGAGGCTTAGGGAGCTTTGGCAAATCCATAGCATGTTTAATTTCTGGAAATAGATCTATTAAATCAATCTGTTCATCTAAAGCAGTTATGACATCTTCTTCATCTGGAGATGGAATATTAATTTCAACCTTACCAATTTCCGTTAAAAAAACATTGCTTACTTGACCGTTCCAGCTTGAAGCAACTATGGATCCAGTATATACCCCCTTTTCAGTAATAGGAATAATATTAAAAACCTGTGCCTCAGCTGTATCAGTTTCCAAAGTAAAATAGCTAGTTTTTAACCCAACTGTATCCAAAGATCCTATAGCCATAGTTATCATATTCATTTCTCCAGAAACAAGGAATAGATCGTTAACGTTATCTAAATTAATATCAACAACGCTCATATCAGATAAAGGGCCTGCATCAATAGGCAAAACATCGACTGCGACAGTTGCTGGAGATAACGTCATAGCAACTACATGTCCAGACTGAAAAGGCAAAAGAATATCTTTAAATCCATCAGAATCCCAATCAGAAACAACTATAGACCTGGGCAAAAGTCCGTTTATTCCCGTTATTATTTCTTGTTTAGCGTTTCCTAAAACCAGTGTCCCATTACGATTAAAATATGGTTGAATTTTTAGAACATTACCCTCAGGGCTAAAACTAATTATTTCATCATATCCATCATTATTCCAATCAATAGATTTACCATACACAAAACCTACTCCAGTGCTTAATGCGGTTGGCTCTAAGCGCTCTATCATAATCAAATCGCCCTCACTGCTAACATCAATTAAAGCTAATGCCCTCATTGGGCTTCCAAGAGATAATAATATTTCTTGAGCATCATCATTATCCAAGTCAATAAGATCAAAATTATGACATCTAACAAAATCTTTTTGATCTCCAATATTTAAATATCCAGAGGGGGTTTCAGAAAAACCATCATCATACCATTGATAATAAAATATTATTGGTTGCAATATTGTTTCATCTCCATTAGATGATAAATTTGCAACAGCAACAAGCTCTGGTATGCCATCTCCAATAATATCAGCTAGCTTTACTCCTACAAAACTTCCCAATAATCCATCCGGCATTTCTAATTCCCAAGATAAATTCTGATACCCATCAATATCTATCTCATAATAACGTATCATAGAAATAGTATGTCCATTTAATCTGTTATACTCTAATGCAGCAAATTCATATTGACCATCACCATCTAAATCATACGTTCCTTCCATATCAATTATTTTTAGTTCCTTAGATAGACCAATTTCTACAGAACATAAAAAGAAAAACGTGATAATATATTTATAGGTCATTTATTTTTATTCTATTTTAACAGCTGCGCTGTCCGGGTCAACTATACTGGTAGAATCACCCTGCAGTATAGCTGCGCTGTCCGGGTCAACTATACTGGTAGAATCACCCTGCAGTATAGCTGCGCTGTCCGGGTCAACTACACTGGTAGAATCACCCTGCAGTATAGCTGCGCTGTCTTGTGTAACTACATTATTATTTTGTAAAGTTGAATCTGAAGTGGAAGGGGTATTATTAAATAAATTAGTTGAATCTGAAGATAATGAATCAGTAATAGAAGAGTCTATTGTAGAAGTATCGTCACTTGTTGTATAGGTTTGTAAACTAGTGCTTTTTAATAGTTTTTTGCTTTCTAGAAATTGTTTATTAAACCTTACTCGATCTTTCAAATCGAAAACCCCAGCTAAAGAATTGGCAGAAACTTTTCCATAGAATTCATAGGTTGCTGTAATAGATTTTCTAGATAATGAATCCACCGTAATAATAACATCTATAGTCTTTATATAAATTTCATTTGGAAATGAAAAGGCGCTTGTATAAAAATTTTCGCCTAACGGTACAGTTACAGAAATATTAGTATAAGGATGGGCTTTTAAATCTTCATTTATCTTGAATTGTAAATTATTATTAATAGAATCCATAGAGAGGGTTTGAGGAAATCCATTAAATACATAATTAGGATACAGATACCAATCTGGATTCCAGTCTTCAGGACTATATGATTGTGGAATAGAGTCATATGTATTAGATGTTGTTATATTTAAAGTGTTGTTAATTAAGTCGTGATCCATGGATATTGTTGTAAGAGAACTATCAGGTATATTCTCTCGTATAAACGATAATTTTGAAGAAACAGACCTATCCACTAGGGAAAGATTAGATCTAATGCTTGTAGTAAGTACAGATTGTGAATTATTTTTAAATAAATCATAGCCTACATCTAATTCGAAGTAATGTTCGCCATCAAAATGATATCTAGAAATAGCGCTATCCCTAGTAACTAGCGTTATTGATGCTGTTCTATTTTCAGGAATTATAAATTCATCTGGAACGTATTTTATAATAGGGGCTAATGTATCTTTTACAAAAAGTTTAAATGCAAAAAGGGAATCAGATAATATTGGCATTATTTGATGTTGTTTGCCAAATGGGGTGGATACACTAAGAACTTTTTCACCCAATCTTATTTGAGAAAGATAAGCAAAAATATTTTCTCCTGTTTGATTATCGGTTGGGATCCAATTAATTTTCCCAGTATGGGGCTTATAGACTGTACCCATTGGTGGCTTTACTAGCCATTGAAAACTATAAAATCCTCCAGCGGAATCAACTGTCGCCGGGATATTTGTAGAATCTCCAACAAATATTGAATCGACTTTAGAAATATTGCTTATGAGGGAATCAATTGCTGCTTGATCAATTGAAGATTCAGTAGATAATTCCTCATCAAGTATTTTATATAATCCCGATTCAATCCTTTTTAAAATAGTATTATTTATCACTTCTGATGATGATGTGTCGGGAATATTAAACAAACCTTTTCCTGAATATTCAGATTGCCTTAAAGATAGTTTATTATCCAAATAAGATAGCATCAAAACCTCATCATTCTGAAATGGTAATAAGACTCCTTCTTCATCATTATAAGTAATATCATGCACCCATATGTCTGGTGCATATAGATTTTCTTTGTCTTCTAAAACAAGTAAATCTGATGAAATTTCTGATCCATCATTAACAGAAAATATTCCTGTTTTAAGTATATTATTTTCTTTGCTAAAAATTAATATCATTTCACCGTTATTTGTTGTTAGTAAGGCTGTATAAACTCTACCATAACCATTTTTTAATATTTCTGGTTGAATAATTTTAGGCTCATTTATAGATAGGGTTCCAAAATCCTCTACTAAATTAAAAATTGCAGCCTTTCTAGAAGGGCTTCCGAAAGACACTGCAAACATAGACAGGGAATCTGCCTGATGAAAATTAATATTTGAAGGACGTAAAAAATCTATTTCACCAGGGAAATCAAAAAGTTCCATAGGAACCGAAGAAAACCTTCTTCCTGTCCACTTGAATGCTACAAGCCAAGGAGTTTTTTTATCCGAAATAATTGATGGGGAGGATATTATTGCAATTATTTCTGGCTTAGGATCTTGATTAATATTTGCTATTACTACATCAACTATTGAGGCAGATCTTATTCCATTAGGATGATAGTACCATAGTTCTTGATGATTACTATCATCATCAATTTCTACATATTGTATCCCACCATCTTTTAATATCAGAATTTCATTGAGATTATTTTTATTAAGATCATAAGTCCCTATAATCTTAATTGGCTGAGCATAAAGACACAAAGATAGGGGTAGGGCTAATAGCAAAATCAGCCCTCGCAAATTATTCCTTAGTGCCTTCCGAGGCTTTGTGCGAAAACAATTGTACATTGATTTCTATACTAGAATATACAATAATATAATATCAACCGTCTAATATCTAATTATCATATATAATTTTAATATTATTAAGTAAATATGTAAATAATTGTTCTTTCTTTTTTATAAACATTTCGCTACCAAATTGGAATTGTAAAGGATAACTTTCCAAAGTTAAAATTTGATACGATTGCAATCTGAAGGCATAATGAAACTATATAAAGTACTTATTCTTTCTATTCCATTATTAGTTAGCGCACAAAGTGACCTCTACCCCGTGGAAGACTATTTTGGCGGAGGGATAGGGTATAGTCCCATGTATATGATGCTAGATTCAATACCGGGCACAAACCAACTAAAAAAAGTGGGGCTTAACCCCGATGATTTTAATGACCCTTTTGTTGTTCATGGTGGAGAAGGTTTTACACAAATTTCCGGGAGATGGAGATTGGGGGGATATGCCGGTATTGGAGCTTCCAGAATAAGTAATGCATTAAGTGTTACTCTTGCTATAGATAATAATGGACTAGCTGGAATTCAAGATACTATAACCCCAGCTCAAGGTGGGGATCCTCAATATAATGCAGATATAACTGAGTCTTACAGTGGGATTTTTGTCCCAACAGTTGAAGCAAAGTTTACCTTTATGATAAGTGCAGTAACCCTGGAATATGTAGTTCCAATTTTTCGAGATTTGGAAGTTGCTAGCGGAGCTATGTTTGGAATTGGAAGAACCATTATTTCAGTCGATCAGAATACTGGCACCCCAAGATGGGATTCGAGTTTTAATAACAATTATGGGTATGTTCAAAATAATAATCTTATATATGAAGTTAATACTGAGCAAGAAATTCAAGATTTACAAAATTCATATTTACCACCAATATCAATTAGTACTGGCATGACAAATTTGAGTGGATCATTTTTTAACTTTCAACCATATATGGCTGTTAAATGGCAAATAACAGATCGGGTTGGCCTCAGAATAAGCATCGGATATAATAAGGGCATTATTCAGGCCGGACAATGGAAGCTAAATGATCGTTTTCAAATTAGTGATTCACCAAAATCTGCTTTATCTGCACTTTCATTCAGAACAATGATATATTTTGGTTTATAATTAGACCATATTAATTTTAACTAATCATGAAAAAATCATATAAATCCCATGTAAATTTTTCTTTTCTCACAACAGTAATTATAATTACTATAATTATTACTCTTCCTTCTGTTCGTCACCTTTATTCTGCAACCAAGGACACTTACCGTATTATTGAAAATAAATTCAGAATTTTTAATCAAATGATACAATATGTTAACGAATATTATTATGACGATGTTGATTTAGATAAAATATGGGATGGTGCCTTTCATGGGTTTATGGAAAAGCTTGATCCACATTCTGTATATATACCGCCTAAAAAACAAGAAGAAATCGATGAAATTTTCCGTGGAAAATTTCAAGGCATTGGAATTGAGTTTGATATATTAGATGGATATATAACTGTAATAGCTCCTGTAGCTGATAGTCCATCAGAAAGAGTTGGACTTCATCCCGGTGATAAAATAATTGAAATAGATGGTAAAGATGCTTACGGAATTTCTAAAAATGAAGTAATGAAAACTTTACGTGGGCCAAAGGGAACAAGTGTTGACTTAACAATTGCTAGGATAGGCGAGGAACCGTTCCCTGTTACAATAATTAGAGATATAATTCCCATTTATAGTGTTCGCGCATCCCTAATGCTGGATGATAAAACTGGATATATATGGTTAACAAGATTTACAGCAACATCATCAGAAGAGATGAAAAATGCGATAAAGAAATTAGATAATCTTGGTATGAAACGTATGATCTTGGATTTAAGAAACAATAGCGGAGGTTTTTTGGAACAGGCTGCTCAAATAGCAAATATGTTTATAACATCTCGAGATACTCTTGTATATACGATTGGCAAACACAACAATACCAATGAAGTCTTTATGGCAAAACCTTCTAAAGGGAGATCAGATTACCCATTAATAATTTTACTAAATAGAGGTTCAGCCAGTGCTAGTGAAATTGTTGCTGGAGCAGTTCAAGATCTTGACAGAGGATTAATAATAGGTGAAACAAGTTTTGGTAAAGGGTTAGTACAAAGACAGCTTGGACTGCGTGATGGATCTGCTATAAGGGTAACAATAGCTCGTTATTTCACGCCAAGTGGACGATTAATTCAAAGGCCTTTTAAAGATGGAAATACACGGGAGTATTATTCTGAATTGTACAAAAAAAATAGAGAAGCTATAATTGATTCATTAAAAGAACTTCGTCCCAAATATAAGACTAGAGCAGGTAGGGTTGTATATGGGGGAGGCGGCATTACTCCTGATGAATATATACCATATGAATTAAATTTAAATAAAAATACTCAAAAAATAATTGGCAGTCAAAAAAGGCCGCTATTTAATTGGGGTACAAAATTTGTTTCTGAATATGGAGATTCATTAAATGATTTTGAAAATTTCAAAGAATCATGGAAGGTTAATGATTCAAATTATGCTAATTTTTTAAATTATTTGATTGAACTAGAAATAAATTCTGATACTACTAAAATTTCAATTGATGAATCATATATAAAAAATATGATTAAATCTGAAATTGCTGGGGCAAAATGGGGAAAAGATATGCAATGGGGCATTAGGCTAATGCAAGATAATCAAATAACAGAGGCCCTAAAATATTTTGATCAAGCAGAAGAGTTTTTATCTAAAAATTGATTTAATGAAATTAAAGGGAGCTAAATTTTTTAAGAATTTGATAATTTTATCTAAAAATTGAATTTGTGCGGTTATCTAAAAGCTTATGGATAGACAAAAAAATTAAATTAAATTCCCCACTATTCATTTTTTTATTAATATATTTTAAATATTTAGAGGTAAAAGAAATGGAATTGAACAATATTAACGGAGGTTTAATAATATGGTAGAATATTTTATTAATGGTGGCCCATTCATGTGGCCAATATTAATATTGCTTCTTGCAGGACTTGGAATTGTTGGTGAAAGATTTTATTCGCTTATTTCATCATCAATCAATACATCCAAGTTTTTTGAAGATGTTGAAGAAACTCTTAATAATAATGGTGTGGAAGCTACTCTAGAGCTGTGTAAAAATACAGAAGGTCCTGTTGCGAAAATATTTAGTGCAGGACTATCGCGAATCGGTAGAGGTTTAGAAGAGGCTGAAAAAGCTATAGCTAATGCTGCATCTTTAGAAATGTCATTTTTAGAAAAAAATATGATTTGGCTTAATGCCGTAATTACTATAGCTCCTATGCTTGGTTTTACTGGTACGGTAGCAGGGATGGTTAACGCATTCGATGCTATTGCAGCCGCTAATGATATTTCGCCTGCCGTTGTGGCGGGAGGTATTTCGCAAGCTCTTTTAACAACAGCATTTGGATTAATTGTGGCTATGATTATTCAAATATTTCAGAACTTTTTTGTTTCAATGATCGATAAACTAATATTAGACATGGAAGAGTACTCAGCTAAAATATTAGATAGACTATACGAATCAAAATAAGTCAAATTAGATTTTATAAATTAAATGAGTAAGAAGCGCAGGTTTAAAGGTGGCGAAATCCCAACGTCATCTATGGCAGATATTGCATTTCTGCTGTTAATCTTCTTTTTGGTAACTACAACCATTGATATAGATAAAGGGCTGGGGATTATCTTGCCAGCTGAAGGTGAAGAACTAGAGATTAAAAAAACAAATATTTTAAATTGCCTAATAAACTCACAGGGGAATGTTTTGCTTGGAGGTGACCCCATTGCGCTAAAAGACGTAAATAAGGAAATACGTAGGAGGTTAGCTGAGAATAATAAATTAATTATATCTGTGAAAGCTCATGAAAAAACAAAATATGGGGATTATGTTTCTTTAATTGATCAATTAAAGCGTGCAAATGCGACTAGAATTTCTATTGCAGATGCTGAATAATGAAGCTTGATAGAAAAGTAAATATTAACAGTGATATTCCAACGGCTTCAATGCCAGACATTATTTTTATGCTTCTAATATTTTTTATGGTCACTACAGTTTTACGGGAATACTCCGGTTTAGATATTGAACTACCTAAAGCAAAACGAATTCAAAAATTGAAATCGAAAAGGCATACTGCTCATATTTGGCTATCAAAACAAGGGCAGATATCTATAGAGGATAAACTTATCCGATCTGAAAATATTAGACATATCATGTACTCTAAGCGTGCTGCTGATCCTCAATTAACTGTTTCCATAAAGGCTGATAAATCAGCTCGTATGGGCTTAGTTTCAGATATTCATACTGAACTTCGTAAAGCTGATGCGCTTATGCTAAATTATTCATCCAAAACTTCTATAGAATAATAATATAATGTCAGATCAAGCAGCTATTTTATCCTTAAAGTTTAAGTATCCTGTAATTATACGTCTTGCAACTCTCTTTAGCATAATACTATTAATTTTTACATTTTTAATTTATCCTAGGTATTTAGGATTACTTGAATTTGAAGATTTTGAGCTTCAAGAGATCATTATAGAAAATATTCCTCAAACTCAGCAAATAGAAAGACCTCCGCCACCTGCAAGGCCGTCTGTCCCTGTTGAATCTGAAGATGAAGACATTGCTGATGATTTAACTATTGAAGAAACTGATTTAGATAGTTTTGAGGCTTGGGATGCTCCACCTCCTCCCCCAGAAGGCCCAAGAGTAAAGTTTATTCCTTATGATGATCCTCCACAACCTTTATCATCTATTAGGCCAGTTTATCCTGAAATTGCTCAAGAGGCAGGAATTGAGGGAACAGTTGTTGTTCAAGTTTTTGTTGATAACAGAGGGCGTGTTCAAGATACCTTAATTCTAAAAGGAATCCCAAATACTGGATTAGATGAAGCAGCAGTAGCGGCTATTAAGAAAACTCGTTTTCGTCCCGCAAGGCAAAGGGAAAGGGCTGTTGGAGTGTGGATTTCTATACCCGTTAATTTTAGATTAAAATAATCATTTATTCCTTAATAGAATAATAACTTAATTAAAAAAGAGAACTATTTTGGTTTACCAAATAATTTATTCCACAACCAAATAATCGGATCATAATATCGATCTACAACTCTTTCTTTAAGAGGAATAATGCCATTATCTGTGATTTGGATATGCTCTGGACAAACATCAGTACAGCAGCGAGTAATATTACACATACCTGATCCATAATCATTCTTAATATTTTCTATTCTATCTGCTTTATCAAGTGGATGCATTTCAAGACTTGCCAATCGTATCATAAATCTTGGGCCGACGAATTCATTTTTTTTATCATGATCTCTCAATACATGGCAAACGTTTTGACATAAATAACATTCTATACATTTTCTAAATTCCTGTACTCTATCCACATCTTCCTGCATCATAATATAATTACCATTATTATCTTTTTTATCAGGATCCGGGGTAAATGGGGCAATATTTTTATTTTGTTTATAATTCCATGAGACATCAGCAACTAAATCCTTAATTAATGGAAATGTTTTTATTGGTCTAACTGATATTGTTTCTTCCAGGCTATATTCATTCATTCTTGTCATACAGGCTAATTTTGGTTTGCCATTAATTTCAACACTACATGAACCACATTTCCCTGCTTTACAATTCCACCTTACGGCCAAGTCTCCTACTTGTTCAGATTGTATACGGTGTATTACATCAAGAACAACCATGCCTTGATCCACCTCTACTTTGAAATCTTTCATAGTTCCTTCTCTTGAATCACCGCGAAATAATTTGAACTTTCTTAATCCCATATTCTATTACTGTCCCTTTTCAAGTAATACTTCATTTTCTAATTCTTCAATACTGAGCTCGGCAATTCTTTTTAACTCTGGGTCGGGCTCATCCCGCATAACCTTATCAGCGATCATCGTGCCTTCATTAGACTTGCTAATAACAACATTATATTGAAGCCATTCATCGCGCTCCCCTTCAAAATCAACGCGAGTATGTGCTCCTCGGCTTTCTTCTCTCATTTTTGCTGCTCGAGCTACAGATTCTGCTGTCACAAGTAAGTTTCTTAGGGAAATAGCTTGATGCCAACCTGGATTGAATTGGCTCGCGCCATCAGCTTTAACATTATTAAATTTTTTCCATAAATTGGAAAGTCCATCTAGTCCTTCAGATAAAAGCTCATCTGTCCGTACAATTCCAACATTATTTTGCATTAATTCTTGCAGATCTTCATGGATTAAATATGGATTTTCACCCTTTTCACGATTTAAAATATCCGTTGCAGAACGTATAATTTTTTGAATAGCAACATTGTTTAAGTTGAGATTATTATTTATTGATTTGATATAATTAACCACACCTGAACCAGCAAGTTTCCCACAAACTAGTAAATCAGAAAGCGAATTCCCGCCCAATCTATTAGCGCCGTGTACCCCCGCTGCACACTCTCCACACGCAAACAAACCAGGAACTCGGGTCATTTGAGTATTAGCATCTACTTTGACACCTCCCATAAAATAGTGTAATGTTGGGCCAACCTCCATTGGTTCATTTGTAATATCTAGCTCAGCTAATACTTTAAATTGATGATACATAGAAGGCAACTTGCGCTTAATATCTTCAGCGTTTCTACGGCTGGCAATATCTAAGTAAGCACCGCCATGAGGTGAACCTCTTCCTGCTTTTACTTCTTTGCGTATTGCACGTGCAACAACATCTCTAGTTAAAAGTTCTGGAGGCCTTCTTGCATCTTTATCACCCGCCAACCAGCGATTAGCTTCTTCCTCAGAGTCAGCAGTCTCCGCTGCAAAACGACCTGGAATATTATCATACATAAATCTTTTATTTTCACTATTAGTCAATATTCCACCCTCCCCACGAACACCTTCAGTTACTAGTGTCCCTCTCACCGATGGTGGCCACACCATCCCAGTTGGATGAAATTGGGTAAACTCCATATCCATTAATTCAGCGCCAGCTTCATAAGCCATTCCGTATCCATCTCCTGTATATTCCCATGAATTGGAGGTGATTTTCCAGGCCTTCCCTCCTCCTCCCGTTGCTAAAATAACAGCACGACATTTAAATATTATAAATTCTCCATTATCACGCCACATCCCAACCATTCCGCTAATGCGATCACCGTCTTTAATTAAGTCCAACCCAGTACATTCCATATATATATCAATACCTTGGTGAATTCCATGATCTTGAAGTGTCCGTATTATTTCTAAGCCAGTTCTATCACCCACATGCGCAAGTCTTGGGTAACGGTGGCCCCCAAAATTTCTTTGATTAATTAATCCTGATTTTGTACGGTCAAAAACAGCTCCCCATTCTTCGAGTTCTCTTACTCGCGCTGGAGCTTCACGCGCATGAAGTTCGGCCATTCTCCAGTTATTTAAAAATTTTCCCCCACGCATTGTGTCTCTAAAATGGACTTTCCAATGATCTCGGGTATCAACATTGGCTAGTGAAGCTGCCACTCCTCCTTCAGCCATGACTGTATGTGCTTTACCCAACAATGATTTGCAAACAAGACCAGTGCTCAGACCTTCCATAGAACATTCTATAGCAGCACGTAGCCCTGCGCCACCAGCTCCAAGTACAATAACATCATGTTCTACAGTTTTGATTTCAGATATATTCACTAATTATTCCAAGTATTCATATCTATCCAGTAACCACTAGCAACCATTCTGACGTAAATATCAGTAAAGGCAACCCATATCATGCTTATCCATGCCCACATCATGTGGCGGCCATTTAACCAACTAACCCCTTTCCAAACCTGATAACGAAATGTTGGTTTTCCATTTGGGCATGTAAAACAATCTTTGTGCCCACCGCTTAAATGTCTAAACACATGGCAACCAAATGTATATCCAATCAATAAAATTGGATTAATTGTTAAAATAATAGATCCAAGACCAACGCCAAATTCCCCACCTTGAAAAAACGATAAAATTGCATCATAGCTCAAAATAAATATAATACCTATAGCTATATAAAGGGTAAACCGATGTAGGTTTTGGAAAATAAGCAATGCCGTTTCCCCTTTATATTTTTTATTTCTGATGCCTTTTACAGAACATCCAGGGGGACTCATAAAATAAGATCTATAATAGAATTTTCTATAATAATAACAAGTCATTCTAAAAGATAACGGGCCAGCAAGAATTAATATTGCTGGAGAAGCGGGTATAAGATTAGGCCACCATTCGGGCCAAGACCCAAACCAGCTATGATCGATTGGGGCAGCTCCATTAACTATTGGATTAATAAATATTAGTGGAGAATAAAAGGGTGATAAATAACCGCCAAAACCTTCAACTCCTGCAGACCACCAATAATAATCTCCCTGTAACATTGCCCATGTTGTATATATAACAAAACAAAGGAAGCCGACGCCTGTCCATAATGGCTCGAACCACCATCTATCCGAACGCTGTGTATTAAATAAAGAATTAGAATCCATAACAATAATTTGCTGTAAAATATTGGATGAAATTAATTATTATCGTAAGTAAATAGAAATAATTTCTATCATGGTACATTTATGGATAATATAGAATATCTTTGTTAGAAATTAATCAATGGAATGAAAAGAATTTATTTTTTGGTGGTGTAAACGCTGTTACAAAAAATGAGGCTGTTAGCGATATTCGAAGAGGCGGTTGCGGGTTGATCTGTTAAGATCTATTTTTTGCTTCACTAGTAAGCCAACTAAATAACTTTTTTTGATCAATATTATTTGGCATTAGTTCAGGGTGCCACTGTACTGCTAAAAATGAGTTTGGTGATTTAGAGTCTTCAATAGCTTCTATTAAACCATCATCAGACCAAGCTACTGGAATTAAATGACTACCTAGATCTCTTATGCCTTGATGATGTGTACTTGCTACTTCAATTTTATCATTATTAACAATTTTATTTAGTATAGAATTTTGATCAATTTTCACATTATGCATTGACCACTCTCCATTGAATTTCCCATGATTGATTGATCCTTCTAACTGTTTATTTAAATCTTCAAACAAACTGCCCCCTCTTATCACATTAATATGTTGCATACCTACACAAATTGCTAAAATTGGTTTATTCAACTTGAACATTTCTGAAAATATATTTCTATCAAATATTTCACGTTCAGCTGACATAACATCTGAGTCAAGTAATTCAGGAAATTCTCCATTGTATAATTCATTCGGAATATCAGGTCCACCTACTAGCAATAAAGCATCTATAATATCTGCAATCTCACTCATTGCAGTATTGTCTTTTGGGTAATTAAGAGTAAAAGCAATACCGCCAGCATCCCATATAGATTCGTAATAGTATTCTTTTGTTGCATTCCACATAGCACCATTATGCTCATAATAATAAGGGGTTATTCCTACAATTGGTTTCTTCATGCAGGTTCCTTTAAAAATTCTATCAGGGGTTTATTACTATTCATATACTCATGCTGACGAAATAATCCCGGTATTCCTTTATTCCGGAATAATTCTAAATATGGTATAAATAAATCTGCTTCATTATTAATAGATAAAAGTTGGCTTCGGTGTGATAGGCCTTCTAATGCTAATTCAACAAAATAATTAATCCAATCAAACATGCTTGTTTTTTGCGGTCCTATTTTGTCTAGATTTAAATTATCAGCATTCTTAATTGCTAGCTTTCTATCAATAGTATTCCATGACAGAAATAATTCCATCAACTTATCTCTTATGGTATCATCAGCAAATATACCAACCCAAAAGGCCACTGGTGCAAATTCATATCCACCCGGAGGTCGGTCAGTGCAGCGAAGCTCTAGCATGCCTTGTTTAAATCTAACATGAGTAAATATTTGATGAATAGCAGCATTAATCATTTGATCATCTAGTTCATTATTATCATTTAATAAAGAGAGCCACTTATTTATTGGTCCCATAAAACGTTTTATATCATATTTTTTGTCCATAGAAAAGATTGATGGTGCATTTAAAACTATACCTGAAAATTTTTCAATGAGATTTTCTGTAGAAAAAATATCATGTTCAAATAAGTAGCCGCATCTCGTATTATCTGTGTTTGCCCAGATTGTATGTCTAAAGTTATTTTCCTCAACTGGATCCGAATTAATAAATGGAGAATTTGCAAATAATAAGGAGGCGAATGGATTTATGCAATCGGATAGAAATGCCATTTGTTCACCATCTACTCTAGAAAGAATATCTATATTTATTTGAACACTAGCTGTGTTTTTCATCATCCAATGTCCATGAGTCCCTGTTTTTTCAAATAGATTATCCATTAATTGATATTTAATATTATCAACTAATTCAATAGAAGATGGCGAATATAGTGGTTCAACTGTACAATCAATTGTAAATAAATTATTATCAACTAATAGCCCTCTAAAGCTTTCCAAATGTCTAGTATATTCCTTGTGAATATCATGTAATGATACATATGGTGCTGATGCCCATTCAATTTGACCTCCAGGTTCCATAGAATAATCATATTTTTCATTCTTATTGTTTTTATTTTTAATTAAATCAATCAATAAATCGGATGCAGAATAATCTTCAGATGGATTTACAGGAATTCTATTTCCGCTTTTCGTATATACAATATTTTCAATTTCCACACCAATTAATCTATCATTGTTTGTTGATGATTTTTTTAAAATTAATTCTATGATCTTGTTTTTCATTAATAAAAAATAATGTTATTAATTATGTTAGAAATTAAATAAAAAAAAACCCCCTATATGGGGGTTTTATATAAAATAACAATAACTTGTTACTCAACCATTTCTCCGCCACCAATGAAATCTTCTAACTTAAAAGCGCCATCTTTTTCCATCTGTTTTGCGGCCTGAATAATTCCTTTTCTAGCATTATCAACTTCTCTTTTAGATACTGCTCCTTCTACAGGTTCATACATAGCTTGTTTTTTCTGAGGTAAATTATTTTTAACTCTTGTAACCGCTTCTTCGTCCATTCCTTTCATTGACATTGCAATAAGGTCAAGCTCTACTGAGTTCATAAGATCTCGTATTAAATTATCAGGAAAAAATTCGAAAATATCATCCCATTTAAGATGGTATTTTTTTATTTCTTCTGCTAAGGCAGGGGCGTCTCTTGATATAGCTTCTAAATATTTTGATTCATCCTCTGGATCCATTCCCCCCAAAATATCTGCAACATCTTTACCACCTCCCCTAGAAAAATCAACAGTTTTAGGTAAAAAATGTGATTTTTCCTGCAAATCTGAAGCAATACTTACTACAGCTTCTAGGGGGACTTCATCAAGTGTACCCATTTCAATCAACACCCTACCTTTTTCCTCTGGATCTAGTCGTTCTAAAACTTTTGTTCGCTTCTCAGCATCAACCTGAGCCATGACAATAGCCTTTACTCTTGTATCTTCTGGCAAAACCATAGAAATTAACTGCTCATCTGTTAAATCGACTAGAAAAGCAAATGGCTTCTTTGGCGCATCTTCTGCTCCCTCTTCAGACTGAAATTTTTCGCTTACAAAACTATAATAGAATTGCTCTATGACATGTTTTTTTACTTTAAAAGAAACACTATCCATATCTCGCGCAACAGATCGAACTTTTCGTATATCAGTCTTTGTTAATTCTTTTAATAAGGTTATTGACAAACCTTCTCCAAGAATATTAAATAATATAGCTACTTTTTGTAGACCAGATAATCTTTTTATATCAGTGATCATATAATGACCTCTTTATTTCTTCTTTTTCTTCTTTTTATCAGAATCATCTTCTTCTGGTTCCCCTGGTGGGGGCTCAGGTTCCGGAACAACATCATCCTCTAACCATTCTTTAACAATGCGAGTAGCAGTTTTTGGCTGTCCAACGCTCATTGAAACTACAGACTGTCGCATTTCACCGATTTCACCCCTAATAACATCGGGATCTTCTTGTGGCTCATTATTTGCTACAGGTGCACTTTTACGCTTTTTTTTTCTACGTAATGGTGGTGGATACGGCCATGGCATTGGAGGTTGTTGTGGGCTTTGTTTTTTCTTAAATAATAAAATCACCACTAATACGAGCAATACCACAACAAGCGCCCCTAAAATTGAAACCAAAATTATAAGAGCAGATGAGCTTTCAACATTTTCCATTTCTTGCTCAAGGCCCATTTGAACAGAATCAAGCATCGCAATTCTATTTGTTAATTGCGAATCTACGCGAGCGTCATTTGTGAATGATAATACATTCTTTAATGAAGTTATCTCCTCTTTTAATGCTCGTAATTGTAATGAGTCCCGTAATAATGCTGTTTTTCTCTCATACTCAAATTTATCTGCGGCACCTCTTCGTTCTAAATTATTTAGTTGTTCTTTTAATTCTAGCAATGGACCGCTGATTTCCTTCTCAATAGATTTTGTTAATGCATCATCTCCTTCACCCGATTGAAGCATCTCTAACTTATCAGCAATATTCTTTAATAAAACTTGTTCAGCGCTTTTTTCATCTCTTCTTTCCTTAAAAGACGCTGTCATAATGCTAAGGACATCCCCTCTTGTGCGATCGAACCTAGAGGCCACCATAACTATTTGACGAATGTTTTCAATTAATTCTGGAGCAGCACCTTCTTGGAGAATAATACTGATTTGTAAACGTTTGACTGACGCTATAGCAGGCACTCTTTTTGTTAAAGTTTTAGATTGAACTCTTTCGGTTTTATTCCCAGGCTCTTGAATTGGCACAACCATTCCTGGTCCCTGCTGTCCTTCATTAGAGGACCCTTGAACAACCTGAGGCTCTGCTTCAACTTCAAAATCAAAACCAGGGATTGGAAGTCCCATGCTAGAAAATTCAGATTCAGAATCAGACCCCCCCTTTGGGGCTGCTTCACCAATTATCGTTGTTAATTCTTCGAGAGCTGAGGCTTCATCATAAATTGCCCTGTCACTAGGTATAATTGTGATTTGCTCTTCTTTCTCTCCAGTTACTTCAATATTAACATCCACATCAATTACATATTTTTGATCATCGATAATCTTAGATAAAGCACTAGCTATTCTAGATCTTAGATCGCTTTCTACCATTAACTTTTGTGTCAAATAGGATGAATTTTGCTGACCTAATAATAAGCTTAGGCTTAAAACAAATAACCAAATGAAAGGATATATTTTATGTCCTCTCTTCATATTCTACTCCTTTTGTAATTCTTAATATACTCATAATAATCAACTATCGTTCCCCACATAACTTGTTGAGTGATGTGAAGGTTTTAAAAATGTGATCTCTATTCTTCTGTTTCTACCTTTTTTTTCCGGTGTATCATTCAATTCCAAAACAGTGTTTCTATCTACCTTCTGTGTCAGGTTTTGAGCTTGACCCCTTGGAACCCAATCAGCATATCCCGCAGCAACTAACCGGGTCGGGTCGACTCCGTGATCAATAACATTTCTTACCACTGACGAGCCACGTGCCGTAGATAGCTCCCAATTTGATGGAAATCGTTTTTGATATGCTTTGGGCAATGCATCGCTATCTGTGTGCCCTGCAATTTCAATTTGAAAGATTGAATTCTTAATCTCAGGTACTATTTTTTCTGATAATAATTTCTTTAGGCCTGGACTTATTCCAGCGCTTCCAGATCCAAAACTAAAATCACCGCTTATCTCTAATGTAACGCCTTTAGAACTAGTGGTGACTTCTACTGGCGGATCTCCTTTACTATCCTTCATTTCTGCTTCAATTTTTTCTATCATTTCATCCAAAGATGCTTTTACCTCTGCTAACTTTGTAGCTTTTTTTTCAAATTTCCCCTCAAGCTCTGCAGCGCCTTCTTTTTTAATTTTACTCCCTAATGATTTACCTGTAGAATTTGCCATCTCCATTATTTTTACTGGATCCATTGTAGATAGAGCAGCAAGAAGAACAAAAAAGGCAAAAAGAAGTGTCATCATATCTGCAAATGTGCCAAACCATCCTGGCAGACCTTCTTCTACGAGGCTCATTCCTTTTACTATGCCAGATTTAAAGGCCTTCTTTTCTCCTGATGTTTTAGCCATTAATTATCATTCACCTTCTTTCTTCCATTCTGCAGGTGGTATGAATGAATTGAGTTTTTCCCTAACAATCAGGGGGTGTTTTTTCTGATGTATCAAGCGCGAAGCCTCCACCAGCAAACACTGAACTGTTGTATTCGCTGAAATTCTAACATTTATTTTATCAGCCATTGGTAAGAAAAATAGGTTAGCAAAAACAGCACCATAAAATGTCGTAATTAGAGCAGCAGACATCCCTGGGCCCAAAGAATCCGCGCCACCTTCGCCGCCGAAACCTGATAACATAATAACCAATCCAATTAATGTACCTACCATACCCCACGCTGGTGACATTACACCCATAGATTTAAAAAGGGATGCCTGTGTTTTTTCCCTTATTTCTCTGTACTCTATTCTGGTTTCCAATATGTCTGTTAACTCTTCCAAAGAATATCCATCAACTACCATTTGCACTCCATCGCGGAAGAAAAAATTATTAATTGAATCAACGTGCTTTTCCAAATCTGCTGCGCCTTTTCTACCAACGTCTGCGGCTTCAACAGCCTCATCAACAAGTGTTCCTAGTTTTATCTCGCCTCCCTTTAAAACTGCGCCCATTGCAGCACCTAATTTTAAAACATCAGAAAGAGGGAAGGCTACAGATATAGAAGCAAGCATCCCTCCAAATACAATTGCAAAACTTGGACCAGAGATAAATCCTCCAGTACTAGCACCAGCTTCAGCTGCAGCTAAAAATATACTACCGGCAATAGCTCCAAGTCCTAAAACAATACCTACTAAGGTTGCAATATCCATAGAAATTTACTCCCTAACGAAACTTGTTGTTTTTAATCTATTCTCATGTAACGCTTTTAAAATATTACGAACATCATCATATTCAGGATCCATCCTTAAGGCAAGATTCCAATTAATTGTTGCTCTCTGCACGTCTCCAAGTTTATAGTATATTGACCCTCGCCTAGCATACGCAAGAGCAAGGTTTGGATTTAAATCTAAAGCTGTTTCAACTTCTTGTAATGAGGCTCGATAATCACCTCCATAAAAATATCTAAGCGATCTGGAAAGATGCCTCATGGCTTCATTCATATTTTTTTCGCCAACATTGCTCGATAGTTTTAATGAAGTAAGAGAATCTTCAAGAAAATTGGAACGCTGCTCCATTGCAGATAACCTTACCATTAAATTTCTCATTTCATTATTTACCATCACTACAGAATCGCGAAGAGAACTAACCACAAAACTTGCCATTGCTAAAGTAGAGTCAAATTGATCAGAGAATTCATCGTCAAAAACTGGAAAATCTCCTTCTGATAATGGAGGCATAGGCCCTGATACGTCTCCAAGTACACGCCTAGCTCTTCTTGGAACAGCCATATCAAATCCAATGGTTAATGCTGGATGACCAGGCCAATAACGAAGCTTCCAGCTTGGCAGTTTATCTATGTGGGTGAACCCAATGTTTAGGCGATAATCCGAGGTAAGGGGGATGCGGAGTCCCACATTGATTCCTATACCATCAAATTCACCCACAAAATCCAAACCACCCCATTTATTAAAAAATGGAGTGTTTAAATGAAACCCTGCAAATACTCCCGCAGGCGTACCTGTAGAATCAGTAACTGGAAGCGAATCTTGTGCGCCAAAACCCCCAGTACCAAAACCTAAAAACGTCTGTAACTTATATGATCCCAAAGTTTTTGCGCTACTAACAACAGCAAAAAACGATAACTGTTTAGGTGATAAGCTTAAGCCACTTTCACTTTCAGAATTTTTAAATACTATATCTTGTAATCCAATAGATACGCTTACGTCATTGTAAGTATAAACTCTTTGCTGTAAATGAAAACCAAATTCAACAGGAGGGGCGTATGTAGATACATCTAGATTGGCTAGATTAGTTGTATCAGCAGTTTGTACAGAAGAAAAACCAACAGAAAAGTTTTTTCCAGCTTCCATATCAAAGAAAATTCCTGCAGTACTATTAAAAGGGCTAAGGTTGTGGAACTCTGTTCCAAACCCTGTTCTGAATAAATATGGAGATCTACCAACTGTGCTAAATGGTATTTTCATCATAACACCTGGTCGCGTATATGCTACACGGGTAGCTGCAAAGACTGTATTAAATAGACTAAATAGAACGGTGGCGGATAATAATAGTGCCCTAATCATTGATATATTTCCGCGCGCTTAATTTCCATGCGTGCGAGCTTAGCATACTCACTTTTTGGATAATTATTTACTAATTTATTTAAAACAACTAAAGATTTATCTAACTCTCCTCTTTTTCGAAATAATAACCCTTTTTTAATCAACGCATCATCAATATGGTCAGAATTATTATTTTCAATCACCATATCTAGATAGATCATTGCATTATCAATATCACCAAGATGCTGATAAGAATCAGCCATCCAATAGATAACATTACCCGATATATTTTTATCAGTACCTATTAAATGTAAATTTGCAAAATATTTTATTGCTAATTGAAAATTATCCTGTTGATAAGCAAAGACTCCTGCCATATAGTCCTTGCTATTAAATTCTTTAATTAACTTTTTAGATTGCTTCTCATTTTTTGATTTCATAGCTACGGTAGACTTCACTTGATCGTTTAGCGGTTCTATTAAATGCGCTGTTGGCTTAACATCAGGATCGATCCCCACTTCATCTACCATACTTGGTCTTTTATTAATATCAGTGATCATGTTCTTTAACAATTGATTTTCTTGTTGTAAATCAAACAATTTCTCTTGGAATGAATTTTCTAATTTTGCAATTCGATTATTGATTCGCTCCAGGCTGGCTAACATTTCTGAAGATGCAGCCATATAAATTGATCCACTTTTGGCTTTTTTTACCTGAAAATTAATTTCTTCACTTGGGGCCTCAACTAATCTATTATATTCTTCATCTCCCGTAGAAGGTTCTATAACTATCCCCAAATCAAGAAAAAACACTTCTGATATCGTAGCATTTGATTGTGCAAAAATAGTATTAAATAAAAACAGGAGAATAATTAATCTGCGAAAATAAATCACTTTTATTCGTATTCCTCCCAATCTATAACATATGAGTATCCTATAAATGATCCAAATGCATGCGGAACATATAATTCAAAAGCTCCTACAGCGCCAGGAAGAAGCGTAGCATCTGTAGTAATTCCTGAATCAAATGTATGATATGTGCCTCTGGCAAAAGTAGTGAGGGTTTTTGTTTCACCACTCCAGTTTTTACGGAAAACAAAATCCATCTTTACAAAATCTGCACGTCGGCCTCCAATATTTTTCACTTCTCCTGTGAAAATTGTATTTCCTTGATTATCTTTTTTTTCTGTTATATTTCCTACTAAAACACAGTTGGCTGCATATTTTCTACCTGCACTCCTATTTAATGGGTCAGCAGATGTATATTTTGGTTCAGATAAGCGAGGCATCGGTGGTGGAGAATAACTATCCCGAACTTGTTCAGGTACATACTCTTGAGTGTCTTCTGTTATCACATTATCTATCACCCGAACAATATTATCACGCTTAATAATAAGATAGCCTACTAGAGTTTCTACTTTAAGCTCTGATTCATCTTGATACACAATCTTACCAAAAATTGTGCTACCATTTTTCATAATAATCTCTTTTGAATAAATTGCTAGAGGGTTTACCCACATTTTACTCAATGATTTTAAGTTTTCTAACTCGGAACTAAGATGCTTAACCTCAGCAGATAGTTTTTTTATTTCAAAACTAAGTTCATTCATGATATAGGTGGACCCAGCATCTCCAGGTTCATCCTCTGCGGCAAGTTCGGGGACCAAAGGGCCATCATTAATTGGGGGCGCAACTGCAGCAACGCTTTGCTTTTTTACTGGAGCTTCTTCTTTCACCACATTGGCTGGCGCAGTTTGCTGTAACGAAACCTGTAGATCTTTTATATTATCTTCACTAACAACAACACGGACATTTGCTTTTCCAAGCTCCCCTCCATCTACCCGGATAAAATACTTACCTGATAGAACTTTTTTAAATTTGAATTTCCCATTTCCTTTTGCTTTAGTGCTTTGCACTTCAAGCTCGCTATTATCTAATAATAAAACGGTTACTTTTCCGGCTTTGTCTCCATTGCTGTCAAATACTTGTCCGGAAACACCATAGTCTTTTGCTTGTAAAAAGCTAAATATTAAGAGATAAGATACAGCTAGAAGAATGCTATTTTTTGGTCTGTGGATTCTCATGCCAATATTCCTCGGTTTTAATTAATAAAAGCAATTATAATATAGTTATGTCTTAATCATGCTTTTTTCTTCCCAATAATTGATTCCCACCGAAGGTAAATATATTACAGTATACCCGCGCTATCAATAGAAGATGTTAATAAAGTGATTAAAAAATATTTTGTATAATTAACATAAAAACTGATAAATGAGAGTTGAAACATCAATGCAATTAATTATTTCCAAAAATTATCAAAGGTCTTTTTCTTCCTATATGCAGCATCTTTAGAAGCTTCTGCCTCTTCTCGCAATCCCTCGGGCAATGTTTTACTTAATGAGTCTTCATAGGCTTCAATAATTAAATCATAATCTTTGTTATCCTTTTTCTCATAAGATTTAGCTATCCAATAACTTGCGAGACCATCTTCTTGATCAACCATAGATGCTTTTGAAAAAAATTCTATTGCATCCCACAAAGATGATTTACTTCCTTTTTTGTACAATGACAATCCTTCAAGCATTAATAGCTCATAGCGTACCGTTTTATTCATAGGATCAATAGCTAATACCTTTTTGTACTCTTTTATTGCTGTCTCTCTATTACCAGAACTTTCTGCTTTTCTCGCAATATTTATATGCGCCGTGGACAAAATTGATACAAATTCTGGGCGCCTTTCTTTACTTAACGCAAGCAAAGAATCTTGTTTTGATACAACTTTTTCTGGCTCCGTGATTGATAATTTTTTCAAGCTTGGCTTAGATGGT
>Ga0257111_1000031_pt1 | contig 48290 bp, 49 predicted proteins | sample LP_taG_6_FD_191567 | JGI IMG/M metagenome (GOLD analysis project Ga0257111, IMG submission 191567) | Marine microbial communities from Northeast Subartic Pacific Ocean, Canada - LP_J_2015_P26_500m | ecosystem: Environmental > Aquatic > Marine > Oceanic | place: Canada: Northeast Subartic Pacific...
CCCATCTAACAACTTTCTACTTGATAATTCTTCCACTTCCATTACAGCATTTAAAACTCCTCTAGTTACATCTTCAAAAGGAGTTTCAACCGTTGTAGGGGCCTCTCCCCTACAACGCAATCTATATTCACCATCAACAAATTCAATAAGTATTGCCTTTGTAGTGGTGCTACCGCAATCAGTGGCTAGTATTGATTTCAATTCCAAAATTATGATACTCTCGGAAAATAAATGAAAGTTAAATATGCATAAGTCAATGGACTAGAAAAAATGATTGAATCAAAACGATCCAACACACCTCCGTGCCCTAGTAATATAGTTCCTGAATCTTTTACGCCAAGATCTCTTTTAATTAAAGATTCAGCAAAATCTCCAGCTTGCCCAAAAAAACCAGTTACTATACTTAAAGCTAAGATATCCAAATTAGATAAATCTGGTAAAAACCCTTGATAACTTAAAGCAAGGAAAAATACTATTGCTGATAATAAACCAGCAATACACCCTACCCATGATTTGTTTGGACTAACTCTTGGAAGAATCTTTTTCTTGCCCCATTTCATCCCAAATACATAAGCCGCTGAATCACAAATCCATATTGAAAGAATCATGCAAATAGTAAAATTTGTATTTTGCTCTGAATCTAAATTTCTTAGAGCAATTAATGTGCCCAACAATAATGGAACATACATTACACCAAGAAGTGTAATTGCAATATTTCTTGTAGGATTAATAACATTCCTTTTCATCTCAAATAAAAAAAGTATTACAATTGAAATACATAAAAATATCAATAGTGGATCCGCAGTACCATTTGAAAGAAAAGTGTAAAATTGAAATTCATTTATATTTAATAACAAAAAATAATATCCAGCTAATATAAAAGTGAAAATATATCCAAATATCTTTATGGGTGATTGATCTTTGGTTGTTGTTAACCGATAAAATTCATTAATACCAATCATCATAACTAATAAAACAAATAAAGCAAATAGTAATCCGCCCTGCCACAATAAATATATTATAGCAGGGATACCAATAACATTAATAACTGTTCGATTATTTGAAAGTTGATTCATGATAAGCGATGAAAACCGAGGCGAAAATACATCTAATTAGCTCTATTATCAATAATGGATGGAGATAACATTTATGATCCAGATTTATGCTTCATGTATTTATTGTCGCCAACCTCAATCAGCTCTATCCGAACTTTAGTTGTTCCTTGAGCAATAAAACCCAGTTTCTTCGCAGCTCCATATGAACAATCTAATATCCTTCCTTTTACATAAGGACCTCGATCATTGATTCGTAAAATTAACGATTTATCATTGGAAAGGTTGGTTACACGAACAATTGTATTTAATGGTAGAGTTTTATGTGCTGCAGTTAATCCATACATATCATATACTTCTCCATTTGCAGTTAATTTTCCATGAAAGTCTGTTCCATAATAAGAACTGATACCTGTAAGCACTTTTGGAACACGATTCATCGTTTTAAAAGATTTGGGATTTAATTTTTTCTTCGAAGAAACCGAACTGCCATAGCGAGGTGAATTAGTGCATGAAAACAAAATAAAAGTAAATATGATAAATAATATTCTTATCATTAATCTAATTTAACTCTAGCAATAATTTCATTAATCTCTTTTATTAATAAGAGTTTTAACTCTCCATGGAGTAAAACAAACCGTCCCTAGTGAGATATGATCAGCACCTAATGTTAGATAATCATCGACATGTTGAATATTTTCTACGCCACCTCCTGCTATAATTTCTATTGAGTCTCCCCAATTATCTCGAATAATATTTATCATTTTATTTACATAAGGACGTAAAGTTTTCCCAGACAAACCACCTTCTTTAACTGGCAGAGTATTACAACAATGGATTTGTTTAAATCCAATTTCTTCAATAAGAAATTTCAACTCATCAATAGTAGTTAATGGAGATATTTTAACTATACAGTATTTTCTTTTAGACGAACTCGTAAATAATCTAGTATCATCCCAAGACAAATTCGTATCATGCTCAACATTTGGACAGCTTAGATTAATTTCAAGAGACTGATCATCAGAAACTATCTCAATAATTTTTTTAAAATCTCCAGACTCTAATTCACCAATAGATAGAATTTCATTTAAAGCAGTTTTTTTAACTCCGACTAAAATGCCTGGGTTTGGTAAACCGAGTTTATTGGTCCATCCTTGATGCGGGCTATTATAGCGAAGAGTTGCACCAATTTTCCATAATCTTTTTAGTAGACCACCTCTAGATTCCATTGTCCAGGTGCCGGTTACTGGAACAACATTTGGATATGATTTGTATTTAAGATAGTTACCAAATGGCGCAGCTATAAAGTATTTCATCATAAGAATAGAATATTAAGTATTACTTTAATTATCCACCTTATTATTAATAGTATCATTAGAAACGTCAGTTTTAACTATGCTAGATGTATCGTTTACTTCGCTTGATTTAATTGAATCCATTTCTTTTATAATTGATACGGTATTTTTTAATTCAGTAAATCGATTTGTAGTAGCCAAAGCTTGTTCACTATCGGGTTTGTATTTTTGAAGCCAGTCATAATAGAAAAGAGCACTATCAGCATTAGAAAAATAACGATCATACTTAATAGCAAGATACATTGCAGATCGTGCAGACACATCACTTTCTCTATCCTGTTGGAGAATTTTTCTAAAAATACCTAATGCACCTATTGGTTTATTCTGCCAAGTAATTTCACCTTCACGAAATAATTTATTTGATGAACCATCCAAATCAGGCATGTCATAATGTATACGCAAATATTCTGCATATTCAGATCTTGGAAATTGGTCTAATAATGAATCCCGCAAAGAAACTGCTAAAGTTGAATCGCCCTCCTGATGACATATATAAGAAGATGTAAATAATGATTTACTATATTGAGATGTTTTTGGAAGACTATCAACAATCATTAAAAAGTTTAGGATTGATTCTTTTGGACGATTAAAGTGGAATGCCTCCAGTTCGCCCAAATTATAATAGTGATTTGCTAAAGATTCATAATTTACATGAGAATCAACCTTATTAGGTTTAGCAACTAAAGTTGAATCAAAATTAGTAGTATCGATATTTACTTTAGCTAATAATTCTTTACGCAATTCAATTATCGATGACTTTGAATCATTATAAGACTTGATTTGCTTTACCCGAAGATTAGCTGTAGGCGTATACTGAGACTTACGATATTCGCGCGTAACTTGACTATATTGTTTTTCTGCATCATCTAAATCCCAATTTTCATTAATTGCAATTTCTCCTAGCATATAATATGCTTCAGCAGAGGTTTCTGTCCTTGGATAATCTGCAATAATGGATTCTAATCTATTTTTCGCTAAACTATTTTCATTTTTCATCTGATAAAGTTGTACTAATTCTAGCTCCAAACTTCCATGAATTCTGGTAAAACGATCATCTATTAGGATTGTTTTAATTTCAGACATTACTATACTCCAATTACCTAAGATGCGATGTATTCGAACAATCTGTAGTTTTGCTTCTTCAATCCTTTTTTTAGAAGTTGAATATCTTATAAGATTTTTATTAGCCTCTAAAGATAAATCATAATCATCTTTATCATATGCTAATAGCGAAATACGATAATATATCTGCCCTCTCTGATCTGTATCTGTAGTAAGCTCTGCACCTTTAAGTAAATTATCAAGCGCAGAAGAATCTAAACTTAATTCAAGTTGAATTTCTGCAATTGATAAATATACTTTGGACTGCTGGTCAGGGATTAATTGATGACTTATAATATCATTTAAATCTTCTAAAGCAGCCTGTGATTTCCCTTGTCTCCATTTTACCATAGCCTTCCAAAAGCCGCTTTCGAAAGGATGTCCGCTTCCAAATTCATCATCAAATTGCTGAAATGTTGCTTCTGCTAAACGATACTCTTGTCGATGAAAATGGGATTTACCAATTAATAAAAGAGCATCATTTCTATAACTTGATTCAGGAAATTCATCAAGAACTCTCTTTGATTTTTCAATAACCTTTGAATAATCATCAATAGCAGATACGGGAATTGATTCTCCTGCTTTTTCTAACCGGATCTTTTCTGCCTTTTTAAAATATTGTTCAGCATTATAAAATGTATTGAAGTATGCACATGAAAAGGTGCATATGAACATAAAAAATATAAGGAGGTTTTTGTTTTTCAAATTAATTCCAGCAAAATCTGATGGAAAATTCTAATTACTATATGGTAAATACAACCAATTAACTTGTTGAATCAAGAATGTTCTCAGAATAATTTGGGACATGCATTTTGTAAAATTATGCCTGATTTATGTTTCAATCTCATTTGTCTACACTCAACAAGTTGACACAGTAAGCTCCGGCTTTGCCGTATATACAGGATTTTTAGATATAAAGGCAGATAGTTTGGGCGTTCCTCTTTTTATCGATGGGGTTTTTATTGGTGAGACGCCAATAGTTGACCCAATTCCCGTTTTACCAGGATTTCATGAAGTTAGTTATCTGCCCCCTGAAGAGACAGAACGAGTAAGAGATCATATTATGTTTTCAGATGCAGTAAAACGGATTTATGTACCTCCTGGAGCAGTAAAACAAGTATTTTTATATTACCAGAATCAATATAGTTACCTAAAGGCAGCAAGAGCTCAAGCTCGTGTAGTTAGATATGTTGGAATCGCCTTTATTGTATTTTTTATGGAATTGATCTGGCTATCTATCTGAATGTATAAATAAGATTATTGTAGCTTAATATAATATCTGTAAATTTATACCATGAATGAACACCATACCCCTGACCCTGCATTAAAATTCAGACCTGATTATAAATGGCCTGATGAAGGGACAGAGCGAAACTGTCCGCAATGTGAATCTGCAATGCAGTTAAATGAAAATAATCCTGCTTATTACGGCAAACCTTGGTGGTGTCCTCAATGCCAATTTCAGTTCTCTGAAGAAGAATTAGATAAATAAATTTTATAATTATGCTTTGATGATATCTATATTATCATCAATAATTTCATCTAGAATCCATCGTACAACTGCAGCATCATCAATAAAACCCAAATTAGGAATACTATCTGGAATATCATCATCTGGATCAACAAAATATTGTAAAGCAAAAAGAATCTTTTGTTTTAGTTCTTTACTATGAATTGGGTAAGCGGAGATAAACTCATAAAGTTTTGCAACATCATTAACTAATTGCAACTGTGCATCATCTAAATGTGGAGAACTTATTAAGATTTCTAGCTTTTCTGGTATTAACTGCATAATTGAATTTTCAATATTTATATCAATCGCTTCAATTTCTTTTTTATAGCGATCTTTATCTTTTTGCGTAAGTTGTATTTGATTTGGGGTTTCCATCGGTGTATAATTTACATAGCAAATTAAATTAATATTTATTTAAATGAATTTAGACAATATAATTAAGTCACGATTAAGTAAGGTAATGGATATTGATTATTTATCAATTAATTATGATACTAAAAAACATGTTAATCATAAGAATTACGATGGAGGAGGTCATATTGAACTAGAAATAGTATCTAGTGCTTTCGAAGGATTGTCTCTATTGGATCAACATAAACTTGTTTATAAAGCATTAGAAGGAATGATAAAAAAAGAAATTCATGCATTGGCTATAAAAACAACATCAACAAGTGATTGGAAAAAGGAATAATTATGAAAGTGAATAATCTTACACCTTTAGAACTAGTAACACATTTATTCTCTTGTTTACAAATTGCAGATAACCAAATTGATTGGGAAGAAAAAGAAGTTTGGGCAGATACATTGAGCGCCTTATTTCCTGACCATACGCCAGATCACGCGCAAGAGGTATTACAGAGTGCATATCAAACAATTCTTCCTATGGATAATTTTGGACGAAAAAATCACCTTATTGCAGTATGCAACAAATTGAAGGATCACTATAGCAAGAAACAACTTCAGAATGAATTGGCACCAAAGATTATTGAATTAATCGATGCAGATGGTATAGTCCTATCTGCTGAGGTAGACTCCGCTGCTGTAGTAGCAGAGGGATTAGGGATTACAATTGATATTTCTGAAGATTAAGTAATAAAAAGATTACTGAATATCATGCCAATGGCCATGCTCAGGAGACCATACTTTTCCAGGTGGCGCTTCTCCTGGAGGCTGCTGTTGCAGAACATTATTTAAAGGTAATGAAGTTGGAGAAGTGTTCGGATTTATATCATGCCAATGACCATGTTCTTGGGACCATACTTTTCCTGGAGGAACTTGACCTGGAGGTTGCTGATAACCGGAAGTTTCAGCTGCTCTAGGCATTACTGGCAATGGAGCTACATTGGTAGTCGTTAATGTTTTTGATTCAGGTAAAATAAAGAAGAAAAATAGAAATATCGCACCAATTATACCTATTATCATCCATTTTTGATTCAATCCTTTTTCCAATTTACCATGACAGAATTTATATTTTTTTCCGCTACCACAATCGCACGGCTCATTTCTACTTTGTTTAACCATAAATAATTTCCAAGTAATAATAATGAATATATAGAATAGAATCTATCATAATTAAATAGTTATTGCTAAAAAATGAGAGATTGTCAACTTTACTTAACAATCAAACTTTCAATTGAGTAATAATACATTGGTTTTAATAAGCGCAATTTTGGCTCGATAATTAATTTTTTCGATGTCATCGCTTCCGGAATATATTGATCATTAAATTCACTGAAAAATTCATCATACCTAGTATAATTAAGTAAACTTGAAGTATTAGATGATTTTTTTGATTTACGAAAAGATAATTCAGCGCCAATTAATGTATCAGGTCTATCAATTGTTTTAAAGGGTTGAAAAAAGTCATCATAATGCGCTGGTATATAATATGTTGGTCTTAATTCCTTAAGACATTTGCTAATATTATTATAGGCGCGAACAGCAATAGATTGTATTAAAATATCCACATCACCAATTACTGAAGGATTTTTTATTAAGGGAGAATCTGCAAAGCAAATACGTAAACCATTATACTCAATAATATATCCAATAGACATATCATTATACGTTTTATAATCCCAACTGTGATAAGGTGGTTTATCATTGATTTGTCCTTGCGGTCCTCTCCAGGGGATATAATCATAATTAGGATGCTGATTCTGAAATGCAGTGATGTTAAATAAACCGAATTTTCCAATATTAATAATTGATATATCACTTTCAAAATCTAAAACCTTCAAACGCGTGTCTAAAAGCCCATCAATTCGATCTGACCAATCAATACCGACATTATTATCATAACCTTTGATAATTTTTGACATATTAGGGTCACCAATTACAATTGGACGTTGCGTTGGATCCCCATACTTTGATAATATATATGGAACATCTTGTAAATGATCATAATGACTATGGGTAATTAATATAGCTTCTATACTTGACAGGTCGATTGATGATATCAAGTATTCATCTACTGCGCTTGTATCAATGAAAAGGGTTTTAAATAGATCAGTTGTTTTTGGTCGGGATAAGAATGGATCAATTAGTATTGTTGTATTTTCATCACTTATTTCATATCCAAATGTACCTAACCAGCGTATTCGTAAACCGGGCATAGGTTTTATACTAGATTTTATATTGATATGATTATCTTTTGCCGTTGACCACTCAAATACAACACCTAATGCTGGATCAAATCCTAGAACACCTTCATAAGAAAGGTCAGTAATATTATTATCTAAAGCTAAAATATTACCGGTTGATAAAATCAGCAGTAATATTCTAATAGTAATAGATCTAATAATTAAAAATGCCCTTTAAATTTATCTACAGGATATTTTTTAATATTTTTTTTCATTTTTTTCATTAAGGCATCACTAATGTCAATTTTGTTTGTATTACAAAACGCTAATAAATATATAAAAATATCGGCTATTTCATCTAAAGCATCCTCTCTTACTTCACCTGATTTCATTATTTCTTTTGCTTGTTCCAGATCAAGCCATTGAAATAACTCCATCAATTCTGATGTTTCAATAGATAATGCCATAGCTAGATTTTTTGGACTATGAAACTTCTTCCAATCACGTTCATCAACAAATGAATCAACTATTTTTTTTAAATCACTGATTGTCATTTTATTATCTGCCATTTTTCGAACTTTCAAATATAACGATTATAACTAAATAGGGTTTTTGATATTTAATTAGAATCTTTTTGAAGCACCTATCATAGGAAAAGGACCTCGAGTCTTTCCATCAGTAATTAAAAAGAATACTTGAAAATCAATAACATTAGACCCAGCATAATTATTATTCTTAAATATCCCGAATAGACGTTTTTTTGTTTTTTTTCTTAACACTCTTAATCCAGGTCCCCCGTAAATAAGTGTTTTCGTAACTTTGTCTCCATTATTAAAATATGTTTCGGAATCTTCATATGATGTATAGTTAAATCCCCATAGTTCAAATACTAAAGCCGAACTTCTACTCATTCTGTTTGTACCACCAATATTTAATACAAGAGGGTGTTTATCAGCTTCAAAATTAAACCCAAAGCCTGATGAAATATTTTTTTCTTTATCCCCCCATGTAGATACTGCAAATGGAATATTAATTATAGATTTACCCTCATCAAAAAAAGGATTTCCTACCCAAAACCAACCAAAAGCAATATTAAAGTTTTCAGTATTACTTGGAACTGTATATTTTGCCGATAAAGAACTTAGTCCCAAAAAGCTTGTTCCAGCTCCTAGTGAAAAATTATCAGTAACCCCATATTGAAAAGCCCAATAAATTGAATATGCATTCATACTATAGCCTTCCCCCTTCTCTAAAGCGAAAGCACTTGGTGAAAAGAAATAACGAGAATCATGCAAATTATGAAATATGATTTCACCTGATTCTTGATCCCATTGAGATTCATCAATTTTAGTTCTTTTAATAACTTTATAAGCTGGTATGTTTACAACCGAACCATCCATACGTTTAATAGTCACATTATCAGGAGTATCAGCAATTAATTCTCCTACATATTCACTTTCATCCTCTAATTCAAACAAATATAAAGTCTTAACATCTTGCCCAAACAACAGGCCGGTTAGTATAAATAATGCCAGAAATCGTCTCATAATAGTAATATTACAAAGCAATAGCCCTAAATGTCTAGAAACAAAAAACCCCGCTTTCACTAAAAAAACAGGGTAAAATATATGTCGGGGCGACTGGATTTGAACCAGCGACCACTTGACCCCCAGCCAAGTGCGCTACCGGACTGCGCCACGCCCCGAATATTACTTACGTAATAATTCCAGAAGCGTTTCTAATTCTTGTTTTATTTTTACAAGAGATTCTTTTTTTACTGGTACTGCTTTAACAGGAACTTCTTTCTCCACCATTTGTTCAGTCTTAATATCATCTCCCATCGATGCAAGCTGAGTCCGCGCTCCTTCAATAGTAAACTTTTTAATATATAATAAATCTTTAATAAACAATATTAAATCAATATCAGTCTGACGATAAGTGCGATTCCCAGCTCGATTTTTCGGAGGTTTTAACTGTTTAAACTCTGTCTCCCAATACCGCAATACATAGGCCTTAAGATCTGTCATTTTACTTACCTCACCTATGGAATAATATAATTTTTTGATTTGTTTTGGGTCTGAGCTCATACCTTCCTTAAACTTAAAGTGTTACTTTATATTAATGCATATAATACTTTAAGTCAAAGGAAATTTAATATAATCACTTAAAGCAAATAATGATCAATGAGGTGATTTAATAAATCGATTATGAAAACGTATCCAGTCAGGTAGAAATCTTGTTATTGATTGGACAGGTGGTAAAAATGCAATTCGAAGATGGCTTGTTCCAGGTTGTTGTCCAAAGCCTCCCCCATTTACTGTACAGATGCCAGTCTCCTCTAATAATCTCATACAATAATCAAAGTCAGTAATATCCTTTGGTAAGGAATTTATCCTTGGGAATAGATACATTGCTCCTGTACGCCCAAAGCATTCCATACCTTCCATTTGTTTAAAACTTTCTTTAATTAGCGCTGCTTTTGTTTCTAATTCTCTTAATATAACGTTTTTTTCTTCAGCATAGGTGTTATATGGTTTCGAACCCGTTTTTGGTGGTTTAACCATCATATACACGATTGCTTGCCCAACTGTATTCGAACAAAGACTAACTGATGCTTGTTTAAGTAATAATTCAGATAGATTTACATTTGAATCCTTCATGATAGGCATATTGCGTATTTCCATATATCCACCTCTATGACCGCATTCACCGGTAAATCCTTTTGAAATACTATGGAGGCTAAATAAAGAAATATCACGTGACCCTACTGCGCTTGCCATTGAAATAAATGATCCTCCATATAAGTTTTCTTGATATACCTCATCCGCAATAATTGATAAATCATATTTTTCTACAAAATTAACAACACCATCTATACTTTGTTTATCAAGAATAGCTCCTGTAGGATTTCCAGGATTGATGATAACGATACACTTTACGTCTACCCCTTGTGTTGTAGCATTTTGATACACCTCTTCGAGAATATCAGGAGTTAATGCCCAATCTTTTTCTTCATCAGGGTAATATCCTACCTGCACCCCTCCGCATCTTTTGACAGTAGCTGAATATAAAGGATACTGAGGTATTGGAATCATTATCCCATCGTGTGGTCCAGTAATAAGTAATTCTAATATTCGTCTTACCGCGTCACTTGCACCATCAGTAAGGAAAATTGATTCTGGATCAGAAGCAATATCATTCTTATCTCTTAAATCAATAAATTGAGATATTGCTTCTCTAATAAATCTAGGACCCTGGCTTTCTGTGTACGCACCCATTCCTGTAAGACAATTATGAAGAAATTCTTCACTATAATTAATAATATCTGTGGGAATGATATTAATTCCACTTCCTTCAAATACATCTGAGTTATTCTTTGCAAACTTAGTAAGATTCCGCTCGCGTTGAATATTATCTGAGGCTTCTAATAGCGCAACAACTTGACGATAAAAAGAAATAGGCTTCTGCTTAAGAGCCTGAGGGTTTCCAATATTACAGGCATATATCGTATGACCTTCTTTTTGTAAATCCATAGCTCTATGCGGAATTGGGCCACGAACAGCATATTCCATATCAACCAGGTTTTGATTGACTGGAATATTATGAGTCATATTTAGATCCTGTTTTTAGAAGCGTTTCTTCCGATTGGAAGATCTGTTATCACGACGACTTCCACCAAAACGACCACCACGACCGCTATCACGATTACGCGGTGGGGGTTCTACATATCCTTCTGGTTTGTCCATTAGAGCTTTACGGCTCAAATCTAGCCTACCTTGATCATCAACTTTAATAAGCTTTACTCGCATCTTATCACCCCTTTGACATACATCTTCCACTTTGTCCGTTCTTTTCCAATCCATTTCAGATATATGAACTAGACCTTCTTTACCAGGAACGATCTCTACAAAAGCACCAAATGTCATTAATCTAGTAACAACCCCATCAAATTCCATACCAACTTCAGGATCTAGAGTGACAGCTTTAACTATCTCCACAGCTTCATCTAAACGAACCTTATCAACACCTGCAATTGTAACGACACCATCATCATCTACATTAACATCACATTCAGTATCAGCTATAATCTTCTTGATTGTTTTACCACCTGGACCAATAAGACCGCCAATTTTATCAGGATTAATTGTAAGAGATACAATTTTTGGAGCATAATCAGAGATTTCACTAGGCTCATTTAAGACTTCATTCATTTTATCAAGTATATGCAGTCTTCCTAGCCTAGCCTGTTCTAGCGCCTCTTCTAAAAGCTCAAATGAAATGCCTTCAATCTTAAGATCAAGCTGTATTGCTGAAATCCCATCTTTCGTACCTGCGACTTTAAAGTCCATGTCTCCTAAATGATCTTCTGCTCCTAGAATATCACTTAAAACAGCATGACGATCACCATCTAGGATTAATCCCATTGCAATTCCCGCTACATGCTCTTTCAAAGGACATCCTGAATCCATGAGAGCTAAAGATCCACCACAGATACTAGCCATTGACGAAGATCCATTTGACTCCATAATTTCAGATACGATGCGTATAGTGTAAGGAAAATCATCAAAATCTGGCATGACTGGCTTTAGAGCCCGCTCTGCTAGATTACCATGCCCAACCTCACGCCTACTAGTAAACCCAACTCTACCAACTTCGCCTACACAATAAGGTGGAAAGTTATAGTGAAGATAATAGTTCTTTTTATAATCCTCATCCATACTATCAATAATCTGTTCATCTCTTTTACTACCTAACGTAGTTACAACAAGAGCCTGGGTTTCACCTCTTGTAAATAAAGCAGATCCGTGAGTCCGAGGTAAAAAAGATGGATCAATTGTAATTGCACGTATATCTTTTGTACTACGACCATCGCTCCTTACTCCAGTTTCTAAAACTCTATCACGAAATGCTTTTTTGAATTTATCATCAATAAGCATATTAATTTCTTTTTCCGTTTCAGGAAATTTATCTTCCAAAGTATCCAAAGTATCTTGATGCAATTGAGAAGTCGCTGATTGTCTTTCAGCTTTATCAGCAATCTGAATAATCTTATCAATTTTATCCCCAAGTGCCTTTTCAACAGCTGCATTAAGTTCTTTATTAGTCTTTACTTTAGGAATATCTCTTTTTTCTGGACTCACTTCTTTTACAAGTTCTTCTTGCAAAGCTACAATCTTTTTTATATCCTCATGTGCAAACTTTAAAGCTTCCACAAATACATCTTCTGAAATTAGGTCTGCTTCTCCTTCAACCATAACAATGGTATCTTTATTACCTGATACAACTAATTGCATCGACGATTCTTCCATCTGTTCTTTAGTCGGGTTCACAACGAAATCTTCATCAATTTTGGCTAACCTAACTGTAGCTATAGGGCCATTCCATGGAATATTAGAAATCATTAATGCAGCTGAAGCTCCAACGCCAGCAAGTACATCTGCTGGATTTTCCCCATCAGTTGACAAAACAGTAATAATTACTTGAGTTTCATATTTGAAAGACTTTGGAAATAAAGGCCGTATTGGCCTGTCAGTTAATCGACAAGTAAGTATCTCTCTTTCGGAAGGCCTGGCTTCACGTTTAAAAAATCCTCCTGGAATTTTACCACCAGCATAATGTCTTTCACGATATTCAACCTGAAGTGGGAAAAAATCAATATTTTCACGTATTTCATTAGCAGCATTTACTGCTACTATTAATGTTGTTTCTCCATAGGAGACTATTACAGATCCAGCAGCCTGTTTTGCTACTTGACCAGTACTTATTTTTAATGTCTTTCCATTAATTTCTATTTCTTTATTAATCATATTATTTATTCACTATCCTCTTATGTTCAATTCAGTTACCACTTTCTCATATTTTTCCAGATCTTTTCTACCTAAATATTTCATCAGTCTTTTTCTTTGTCCAACAAGCATTACTAATCCTCGACGAGTATGGTTATCTTTTTTATTATTATTCACATGTTCAGTCAACTGTCGTATTCTACTTGTTAATAAAGCAATCTGAACAGCTGATGAACCAGTATCCGTATTATTTTCTCCAAATTTGGATACTATACTTTCTTTTTCTTCTTTTTTTAAAGGCATTACATTCCTTATTCATATTTCTTTTTTAATTCCAAACAATATTCCCTATCCTGTTGTAATTGTTTTACCAATTGACCTGGATTATCAAATTTCTTTTCATCACGAATCCTTTCCAGGAATTCTATATATATCTCACGATTATAGATGTCGTCCAAGCTAGATGTAAAAAAATTAATTTCCATTACCAACTCTCTCTCATTAAACGTCGGACGCAATCCGAAGTTACACATTCCTACAATAAAATCATCATTAACTCTTCCTCTGGCCAAATATACACCAGTTTTTGGCATCAATTGATTCTTTTCAAGTGCAACTATATTTGCTGTAGGGAATTGTAAACCTTTACCTCTTCCAGCGCCATGAACAACTTTTGCATAGAAACCATATACCCAACCTAATTCAAACGATGCTCTTCTTACAAATCCGTTTGATATCAAATCACGAATATGAGTACTGGATAATATAACTTTGTCATCTGCAACAGCATTTATAATATCTATATTAATCCCTCGTGTAATTGCATATTGTTGCAAAAATTCTGGAGAGCCCTCTCTCCTATATCCAAAATGGTGGTCATATCCTATTACGATTCCTGATGGTGAAAAATATTTCATAATAATATTATCCATAAAATCCTCAGCAGTCCTATGTGAAAAATCATTCGTAAATGGAATAACAAGAAGTATATCAATACCAAGTTTTTCTATTAAAGAACTCTTTTGTTTCATAGATATGATTAATGATAGTTTTTTATCCTTATCAAGAATATGTCTTGGATGCGGATCAAAAGTAATTAGTGCTGATTTTTTACCTTTTGCAGCAGCAGTAGTCGTGAGTGTTTTTACAATATCTTGGTGACCTCTATGAAGGCCATCAAAAGAACCTATCGTTAAGATACAACCAGCGCAATTAGTAACTAGATCAATTTGAGTAAATATTTTCATAATGCGATAATTTCTTCTATCGATTTTGACTCGTCTATGTTATATGACCCAATGCTCGTTCGGATTAAAGAAGATAAGTGACCTACCGTTCCCAACTTTATTGCAATATCAGCCCCTAAAACCCTTACGTACGTACCTTTGGAGCATTTTACTTTAAATGTGATAATAGATGATTTGAATTTTACCAATTGAATTTCTAGAATATTAATATCTACTGGATCGCGCTCAATAGTCTTATTCTGACGTGCAAGCTTATATAAACGTACTCCATTAATTTTTTTTGCAGAATACATAGGGGGAATTTGTTTATTAACACCTTTGAATTTAGATAATACATCTTTAACCAATTCTTGAGATAATTCTGGTGTTTTATTTTTTGATATAATATTTCCATCGCAATCCAATGTATCAGTTTCTATTCCTAATGTCAAATCTGCAACATAAGTTTTATTTGATGATGCGATATTAGATAATTTTTTTGTATCAGAACCTGTACCCAGTATCAATACACCTGTTGCAAAAGGATCAAGAGTTCCAGCATGACCAACCTTTTTTTCATTAACAATACCACGAATTTTCTTTACAACATCAAATGAGGTCCAACCTGAAGGTTTATTAACATTAATAATCATTTATCTTCTGATTTTATGTCCTTAAATAGTTGGTCCATCTCTTCAGTAAATTTATGTGATTCATCGATATAAAATTTTAATTCAGGGGTGTTTTTCGTATTTAACTGCAATCCAAGATACTTTCGAAATGCTTTTCGTAACTTATTCATTTCATCTTCAATTAATTCAATTTTTATTTTTGGATTAAGAACACTATAGAAAACTTTGGCATGACGTAGATCCGCAGATACATCTACGGATCTAAAGGTGACAAATCCAATATGGTTTAAACTGATATGTTTAAGAACTATATCGCCAAGAATTGACTTTATTTGCTGACCAACTCTATCAGTCCGCTTGAACGGGAGTTGTTGATGCATAATTATAATTCAAGAGTTCTCTTTATTGATTGTATTTCAAAAGTAACAATTATATCACCTTCTTTAAATTTTCCAACGCCCTCTATTCCAATTCCACATTCCATACCTTCTTTAATTTCTTTAACATCATCTTTAAATCTTTTTAATGATGTCACAGATCCTTCATGTATCACTTCATCATCACGTATTAATCTTGCCTTTACTCCTCGCTGAATGATACCTTCTTCTACTCTTGCACCAGCAATAAAACCTTGCTTAGGAACTTTAAACATTTCTAAGACAACTGCTCTACCCAATACTTCCTCTATTATTTCAGGTTCTAATAAACCTTCCAATGTTAACTTTAGATCTTCTTCAACATTATAAATAACGCTATAAGACCTAATATCTACACCTTCCTGCCTCGCTTGTAATTTAGCATTCGAATCGACTTGAACATGAAAAGCAATAATTACAGCACCTGAGGCAGCTGCAAGTAAAACATCAGATTCAGTAACTAATCCGACAGATTTATGAATAACCTGAATACCAACTTCATCATTTTTTATTTTTTCCAAAGTTTGACTCAATGCTTCTATAGAACCATCAACATCACCTTTAATCACAAGCGGTAAGGTCTTTATTGACCCTTCTTTAATTTTTGCTGATATTGAATCTAGAGTTGTGACTCTTATTCTACGTTGATCAATTTCACGTTTCGTACGCTGACGATCAGAAGCTAATCTTTTGAGATCTTTCGCATTATCTACTACAGAAAAAATATCTGCAGCCTGCGGTACTTGATCAAATCCTAATATTTGTACTGCATCAGCAGGAATTGCAAGTTTTATACGATTACCCCGTTCATCCATAATTGCTCGAACACGACCAGCATAATTATTACATATAAAAGGATCACCTACATTTAGTGTCCCTTTTTGAATTAATACTGTAGCAACAGGTCCATATCCTTTATCAAGCTTAGAGTCAATAACTGTTCCTCGTGCAAGAGTACCTTGATTTGCTTTCAATTCAAGAACTTCCGCTTCGACAAGAATAGATTGAAGAAGGTCTTCTATACCAGTACCTTCTTTAGCTGAAATTTCAACGCCCTGAACTTTCCCACCCCAATCTTCGAGAAGAACATCATTCTCAGATAGTTCTCTTTTTACACGATCTGATTCATTATCAGGTAAATCAATTTTATTAATAGCTACAACTAATGGAACAGCTGCAGCTTTTGCATGATTAATAGCTTCAATCGTTTGAGGCATCACACCATCATTTGCCGCTACAACTAAAACAACAATATCAGTAATCTGAGCACCGCGAGCACGCATTGCCGTGAATGCTTCATGGCCGGGAGTATCTAAAAAGGTAATCCTTTTATTCTCTGGCAAGTCAACTTGATATGCACCAATATGCTGAGTTATACCTCCAGATTCACCAGCAACAACATTAGCATCTCTAATATAATCTAATAAAGAGGTTTTTCCGTGATCAACATGACCCATAATTGTAACTACTGGCGCTCTATGAACAGCATTTTTAATATCATCATCAGATTCTTCCAAAGAAAACAACTCCTCTGCAATATCTTCAACAGCTTCAGCTTGGTAGCCAAATGTCTCTGCTAACATTTCTATCATATCCCAATCTAAACGTTGATTAATTGTAGCTAATTTCCCTAATGAAATACATTCTTGAATAATATCACTAGCATCTACATCCATTAATTTTGCAAGCTCATCAACGCTTGAATACTCAGGTATCCTTAAATTTACAACATCATCCTCATTTGGCTCTTCATCTTGATCCTGCTTCCGATCTTTTTTATAAACTTTCTTTTTTGATTTTTTATCCATCGTAGCCAATGTTTGTTTAACCGCATCTTTTGCAGAACGAGTTGCAGGTTCATCATCCCCTTTCTTTGGTGGGGCTTTTCGATTTACATTACCTATTTGAGACTTAATTTCTGATAAATCAATTTTTCGAAGTTTATGTTGCTTTGTCTTATTTTTTTCTACCTGTTTTTTTTCTTCTTTAGTCTCTTTCTTAATGCTTTTTATTTTGTTACGCTCTTTATCAGCAGCCTTTTCTTTTTTCTTTTTCTCTTCAGTTTGTTTTTCTTTTTTCTCTATACTTCGCTGCTCATCAAGACTTAATAAATTAAGTTTTTTATGTGTTTTCTGTTCCTCATCAATGCGAGTTTGGTGTATTTCTCTCCTTACTTGCTCTTTACGGAAACGGTCTATATCTTGACGCTCTTTACGAAATTCACCCTTTATCATTTCTTGTATATCTTCATCAACAGGTGTCATATGACTAGCGACTTCCACACCTTTCTTTTTCAAAAATGTTAATATTTCAGTGTGAGAAATATTTAAGTCTTTTGCAATCTGAAAAATTCTAATATTTTTTGCCACTACAATCCTATTCTATTATCAATTCGATACTTCTTGTCATTTATCTTTAACTGATACATTAGCTGCTACTTCTTCGCTATCTTCACTCTCCGCTGCTTCTTTAACTTCAGCTTTTAGCTTTTCATCGAGGTCTTCAATTAATTCTTTTACATCAACTTCTTCTTCCACTTCTTCATTATTATCCGATTCAATAAAAGTTTCTATCGCATTATATACTTTCTCGATCTTATTTGCAGAAATTCCTTTAATATCTAATAAAGTATCTTCTTCGGCACCTAATAAATCGGACACAGTAAGAATACTCGCGTTTTCAAATAAGGCAACATCCTTTTTAGTAATATCTTCAATTTCTGAAATTAGGGTTGCTTGTTGCTTTTGATTTCGCTCATATTCTTTTTTCCCATAAGCATCAATTCGATAGCTAGTAATACGACTAGCTAAATTAATATTTACGCCACCTCTACCAATCGCAAATTCTAAATCATCATCATTGAAAACAGCAACACAATATTTATCTTCTTCATCTATATAAAGGTCCAATGGGGTAGCTGGAGATAAAGCCCTTGAAATAAGAATCTCAGGTTGGCTGCTATAGTTCACAATATCAATTTTCTCATTATTTAACTCCCGAACAATAGCTTGAATCCTACTTCCTCTCATTCCAACACATGCTCCAACGGGATCTATTCTTCTATCATTGGATTTTACTATTATTTTTGCACGTTCTCCTGGCTGCCTTGCAATCCCATCAATTTCAATAATCCCATCTTCTATCTCTGGAACTTCCATCTCAAACAATTTATATAAAAAATGATTGTCTGTTCTTGAAATAATTATTTCTGGTCCCCTAGGAGTAACTTCAACTGATTTAACAACAGCACGTATTGTATCACCTCTTCTGTGCCTCTCAGAAAGGATTTGTTCTCTCCTAGGCATCAATAATTCAGCTTGATCTATATTTATATACAGATTATCACGTTGAATTTGACGTACAGTTCCAATTACAATTTCACCAACACGTTGAGAATAATCCTCATATATATATCGCTTTTCCACATCATTGAGCCTTTGATTAAAAAATTGTTTTGCTGATGTAACTAGTCTACGTCCAAAAATTGCAGGATCAATAACCTCAACAAAAATATCACCTACCTCGAAATTCTCACCAGGTGCTAACTTTAATGCATCTTGTAAAATGATTTCTAGTACTGGATCCATTATCTCATCTACAATCTCTCTTTCAGCATAAATTTCAAGCTCACCTTTGTCAAGATTCACTATTACACTACAATTTGAAGAATCTCCACGATCACGTTCTATTAAATGAAGAAATAACTGTTCAATAATAGAACCTAATTCGGAACGCTCTACATTTTTCTCTCTTGCAATCTCAGAGAATACATCAATTAACGCTCGATTAATCAATTTTAGCCTCCATATCTAACTTAATTTAATTATTAGCTTTGCATGAACAATTTCAGCAATAGGAACGAACTCATTATCAAAGCCTTCTCTTTTAATTTCTACATAATCATCTTTAACATCAATAATAACGGCTTTAATAGAATAAGTCTTACCATCTTTGATCATACTTAAACTAATAGATTTGTTTATATTTTTTTTAAACTGGTACGCTTCTTTAATTGGAGCATCAATACCAACTGAAGAAACAGATAAAGACATACCTTTAGGATACGATTTTTCTAAAATTCCAGATTTATGAATATCTTTTGATATTGAAGTTGTAAGATTTAAATCTACAGGCTTTTCTGCATCTATAACGCAATTTAACATCCTTCTACGAGCATCTTCACTTAGATCAATAAGAAATACACCGCTTGGCAGTAATGATCTTATATCTTCTTTTAATATATCCATAACTATCTAATAAATAAAAAGTGGGTGCTTGCACCCACTTTTCATCCAACGAAGTTATCGTTTTTTAGTCTGATCTACAAGCGATATTAACTTGCAGATTGGGTATATTTTATTTGGCCAAACAGTTCTTCAGCTCTTGTGTGATTGGTTGATCGAGGCTCAGCATTATCAAGTACTAGCTGAACAAGTTCCATACTCCTTTTATAATCTCCAATAATCAATATGATATCTGCCAAGTCTAAAGAAATAAGGTGCTTTTGTTCTTCAAGATCTGCATTTGAAAGAGCTCGCTCATAGTAGGAAATCGCATCATCATAATCTTCATTTTCCATAGCAATTAATGCCATCATCTTGAATTTACTAATGTTAATATGATTAAGTGGAAAATCAGCATTTCGTATCTCATTCAGATAACTTGTTGCTGCTAAATAATCTTTTTCACTAAAATGAAGTCGAGCAAGATAATATTTAGCTAAACTACCAGATTCATTGCTTTCATATTCATCAGAAACAAATTCAAATTGTATTCTTGCATTATCTATATCACCATTAGCCATAGTTATTACTGCTTTTCCTAATAATGCTTTAGAAATAGATTTATTATCTTGATAATTATTAACTAAAGCAACTATAGCAATAATTACTACGACAGCTCCTAATAGTATTTTTTGATACATTGACTGATTTTTATCTAGATTATTTTTAGCCCTTGCCAAAAATTCAATATATGGATCTTTCTTTAATTCTTTTTTAATTATTTTTCTTCTTGGTTTTAACATATAATCTCCAAACTATTTATTTTATTTATGTGCCCTTGGTAGGAATCGAACCTACATCTAATCCTTAGGAGGGACCTATTCTATCCATTGAACTACAAGGGCCAGCCATGAAATTAGTTTATGTTTTAAATATTATTCAGCTATTTTCAGGCCCCAGCTTCCTTGTCATTAATTCTTTCACTATTTTCAGAGGATCTTTCTTATTAAAAAGAATATCATATATAGATTGAGATATTGGCATTTCCATTTCATATTTATTCACCAAACCTGGAATTGCTTTACATGTATTTACCCCTTCCGCAACCATTTTCATATTTTCCGTAACTTTATCTAAAGATTCCCCCCTACCAATCTTCTCTCCAACAAATCGATTGCGACTATGTTTGCTTAGAGCAGTTACAATTAGATCGCCAATACCGCTTAATCCAGAAAATGTGGATTCATTTGCTCCCATTTTTAGTCCTAGTTTGGTCATCTCTTTAATACCTCTTGTCAAAATAGCTGCTTTACTATTATCTCCATAACCTATTCCATCACACACTCCTGCAGCTATAGCCATTATATTTTTTAATGACCCTCCAATTTCGACTCCTAATATATCATCATTTCTATAAATACGTAAGTACTCTGAGGACATTAATTCCTGAATAAGGGTAGATGTATTCTTCTCTACGCAACCTGCGACCAGGGTTGTAGGAAGTTTTTTTACTACTTCTTCAGCATGACTTGGTCCATATAGGGAGACTATTTGACCTTCTTTAATCCCACTCTCACCATGTATAACCTGACTCATAGTCATCAACGTATCATTCTCAATTCCTTTTGCTAAGTTTACAATAATAGTATCTTTTGTGAATTCTTTTGAAGCTTGTGAAATAACCTCCCGCACGGCATGCGAAGGAACAGCTAGAATAATTATATCTCCGAATGCTATCGCATTATCAAAATTGGCTGTAAAAGTTATATTACTATTAAATTCAAAATCCGTTAGAATTGGATGTCTACGCGACGATTCCATTACTAAAGATTTATTTTCGTGTCGTTGCCAAGCGGTAACGGCAATCCCTTTATCTGCCAATGCTTGGGCAACTGCACTACCCCATGTCCCACAACCTAAAACTGATACATTCATTTTTACTTGTTATTCCTGATTAACTACAAACAGATATCTAGTCTAGGAAGAATACATATTGTCAATTTCTGCTGCCCAATTATCATTTATTATCTTTCTTTTTATTTTTAATGTCGGTGTCAATTCACCATCATCAATCGAAAAGTCTCTTGGTAAAATTGTAAACTTCTTTATTTGTTCCGGACTGGAAAATTTTAAATTCATCTCATCAATTTTTTCTTTGATCTCCTTAAAGACTTCCTCACTATCCGTGAAATCTGATAGCGCACTCCCTTTATCAATTATCATTTCATTTTGTTTTATAGGATCTTTTGGAATGCTATTTGGATCAACACCAAATTTATCTCTTAATATTATTCCCATATCGATAGTTATCAATGCGCTGCAAAATTTTCTACCATCACCAACAAGATAGCATTGTGAAACCAATGGAATCGATTTCATTGTTTCCTCAATAACTAACGGAGCGACATTTTTCCCACTTGAACTCACATAAATTTCTTTCATTCTTCCTGTAATAAATAAAAATCCTTCATCATCAATTTTTCCAACATCACCTGTATGCAACCATCCATCAATTATGGTTTCATCAGTAGCTTCTTGGTCCTTATAATACCCTTTCATCACATGATCTCCGCGTATTAATACTTCTCCATCCGATGCTATTTTTATTTCTGTATCTACGACTGCCTTTCCAACTGACCCAATTTTATTATTTCCATGATAATTCAATGTAGCACCAGCAGTATTTTCCGTCATTCCATATCCTTCAAACAATGGGATTCCTAACTCTTGAAATAACTGCAAAATGTCAGGATTTATCGGAGCAGCGCCCGAAATTGCAAATCGAGTATTACTAAATCCAACAGCTGCTTTAAGCTTCTTTTTTAATAAACTTGATAGACCAGGAATTTTTAAGCCAATTTTTAAAATAGCTTTTGATTCAATGGCTGCAATTAAGTTTGAATATACTTTTTCATATATTCTTGGTACACTGATAAATAAATGAGGTTGTACTTCTTTTGCATAATCAATTGTATTTAACGGACTATCTACAATTGTCATATGCAATGCTCTTCTAACCCAGTAATGATTATCAACCATTTGACCAAACACATGGGCAAGTGGCAACCACGAAACATATTTTTCACCCTGGTTAAACGCCATAACTTTTAAAACCGAATCTAACTGAAACTTAAAATTATTATGCGTTAACTCTACCCCCTTAGGGTTGCCAGTTGTTCCTGATGTATATATCAACGAGCATGCATCATTTAATTCAATGTTATCTTTCATATCCAACACATCAGAATCAGACACATCATTACCTTTAGAGATAAAGTCTTCCCAAGTAATTACATTCTCATGATCAAATTTTTCCACACCGTCCATCACCACTACTAATTCAACTGAATCCAATTTTTCAAGTATAGAATGTAATCGATGGATAGGCATTTTTTCTTTTTCCCCATTATCATTCGGATTATTGCCAATAAATATAATTTTTGATTCTGAATTCCCTACAACCCATTCAACTTCTGAAGGTGAGGAAGTGTGATAAACTGCAACCGCTACTCCATTGACCATTTGTAGCGCACTATAGCAACCAAACCATTCTTTCCTATTATAACTATAAATGGCACATTTATCTCCCTGCTTAACACCATGCGCGATTAAGGATTTTGATATGCTCATAACAAATTCATAATAAGCCGACCATGTATCTGTATTTATTTCGCCATTACTATCTTTAAATGATAGCGCTGGTTCATTGGCATATTGCTCATTGTTTTGTAATAGATAATGTGATGTGATTTTCATAGCTTAATATCCTATCGATTATTTGCAAAATTTAACGAATGACTTAATGTTTAAGTAGAGTTTTTTATATATATTTAAAATATATAATTGATGTCTCCAAAAGCAATTTTATAACTTTCTAGATTAAATTACTATATTATGAATAACTATAACTTAAAGTAATGCTTTAATACTGAGATAAATATAAAATAATTATTTAATTATTTTATATTTATCTAACGTAATTAAATTCTCGTCGATTTCCAAGCCGGGGTGGCGGAATTGGTAGACGCGTCGGTCTCAAACACCGATGGGGGCAACCTCGTGCCGGTTGGATTCCGGCCCTCGGCACATACCCTCCCAAAAATAATTAACTTGCATAAAGGCTATTAAACTTTTACTTTAAGCCAAGAAGGTGCTGGTTTGGTACCTTTGGTATGTGGAAGGGGTAGGTCTTCACTTGGTTCCGAGGTCCTTGTGAAATCTACCCCACTTTTTTTACAGATTTATTTTCTATAATTGCTATTAGTTCAAGCAAAATTCATCACTTACTATATTACTTTAATTGACTATTTGAATAGTTAAATAATTGGTTTAAGTATTTTTTGGATTGATAACCTGAACAGGTATTTTGAAATTAATTGCACAAAAAAAAGGCTGATGATTTTGTAATCACCAGCCTTCAACATCTGTTAATAAAATAATAAATTATTTAATCCTTTTTCTTTTTCTGCTCCTCTTCAGGAATACCAAAAACTTTATCATTTAAAGCTTTTATTTCACTCTGCATTGCAGTTATTGTTTGTTTTATATCTGAACGCTCATTCTTTGTCCGTCTTCTCTCTCTATTAAAAGTATCCGTTAAATCTTGAATATCCGCTTCTACATTATCAAATTTCTTAGATACAGTACGATCTAGCTCATCAAGATTATATTGTACTAACTGTATTGCATTTCCTAATGAATCTGTTACATACTCTATGTATTCAGTGTTTGCGATTATATCTTGTTGTGCCTTTTGAAGATGCTTACCTCTTCCAATAAACTGTAAATTTAATTTTCTTAAATCTTCTCTAAATTCATTATGAACTACGTCAACATGTTTCGAATCATTTTCATTTAATTCATCCATACGACTTATCATATTTGATGCCATATATTGAAAATATCCGGCAAATGCTATCAAAATTACCAATATTCCAAAAATAATCTTATCCTTAACGCTCATTATATTGGTTCCACTCCTTAAATTTTACCCTAATTTTTCTAATTTCTTTTCCCATTCACTCATATCTCGCGAATCATCTGTTCCTGCTGATTGTTGAGGAGAATCTGAACTTGTATCAACATCATCACCCAATGAAGCTGAACTTTCCCTTGCAATTAAATTGGAAAGAATCTCCTTCTTGTTTGCTGCATTCTCTAGCATCTGCTCCATGATCTCACCAACTTCATCCTTAAAATCAGTAATAGTATATTCTAGTCTAGTCACTAATTCATCTAGAATGACTTTACCATAACTATCACCAACACCATCAAGAAATTCATTTAATTTTGCTGATAACATTGCAGCAATTTGATCTTTAGTATTTATTTCTGTAGACATATATAACTCTCCAAATTACCGATACTTAAATAAAATAAGAAATTTAATTTCATGATGACAGAAGCTCGAGTCAAATATTTTTTTTAATTACACATTAATTTTTTAATGTTACATCTGATAGTTCTACTAACCCATTCCTTGAGAACTCATCGATTATAGGATAAAATATTGAACGTTGCAAACTATAAGGTAATTTATCAGATGTTTGAGTTTGTATTAAATCACGCCCTCCAATAGATGCTTCAGAATCACGTTTAAATATTTGCCGCTGTGCTACGATAACAACTTCTACTCTATCTTCAACAACAACTGCAATACGATAGCTGTACTTGCGGATATCCTTTTCAACTGGTTGCGGTTTGGTTAAAAAAAAATAACCTTCAGGAGCAGATAAATCAATCTTATACCCTAGATCAAGCAAGGAATCCTTAGCGATAGATAATGCTTCCTTTTGTGTGTATTCATAATCAAAATAACGAATCATCCGTGGCCGTTCTGGACAAAAGGAAAATTGAACAGCTAATAATACCGAAAGCAAGGATCGTATCATTAATAGGAAATATATTAATAAATATCAAAAATAGATGGCAGAGGTTCTTCTACAGTAACTTCTTCCGTTATCACCATGTAATCTGGATTATAGTAAACCAACTTTAAAGTAGACATATTTTCACCAAAAATATTGAGTTCATCATTTCTAGGAACTTGAACAATGCTATTTAACAATAAACTAATTTTAACTGGCGAGACATTCCATGATGAAAAATGAAAAGCCCTTTCAAAGCCAATATTAATTTCATCATGAAGACCCATTGCTCCAGCTTCAATTCTTTCTGTTGTTTCAGGCCATCCGTAAACTTCCGATACGGTTCTCTCAATTTTTGCAAATAAATCTAAATGAGATTGAAAATCATTCGGGTTAAGAATATACTTGATTTCAACTTTCCAAAAACCACTATCTGAAAATGCATATTCAACAAAGACTCTTTCATTTCCTAAATTCCCTGACATCTGCACTGAAGAGCTATCAAGCACATATTGACCCTGATCCATGTATTCTAGAGATGGCATTTGGGATCCTTTTGGTACTCCCCACATAAAGCCTTTATAACCATAATCAAGATCCATTGGTGGACCAAGAGTGTCCATAGCCGTAGAAAGTGAATCGTTAGAAACAGCTAAAGAATCGGATTGATCAGAAACAATTGACTGTGGAGTATCTGCATCCTGGGCAAATATAATAGAAATAAATGATATAAATATTATAGCACGATTCATTAGGAACCCAAGATAAAGCCTGTTACAGAGTATGGTAATATACCAACCATGTGCTATAAAATACGCACCAATCTAAGATGTAGGCAAGGTCAAATATATTAATTCAATATTATCCCAATTCGATCAAAACGGGGAAATTTACTTTTAAAATCCAAAGACATATAAACAAATAATGCTTCTCCTAACAGATACTTTCTAGGAACAAAACCCCAAAATCTTGAATCATAACTATCATCACGATTATCACCCATAGCCCAAAAATAATCCTGCTTTACAGTATAATAAGAAATATCATTTATGGATTGATTATCAATATATAATTCTCCACTAGGTAAATTTAGCATCCAAGGATTAATCTTATCTCCCATTGGATAATAATCATCAAGAAATGAGTGATTCTTCTTTCTTCTCAGTAGATTTTCAGGATCTGTCATTGTAAAAAGATATTCTTTCGAACCATTTACTATCTTTACTTCATGATCATCCAAGACCATTAAATGCAATAGTAATTGAGCATTAGTTGGATTAACACTTATCGTATCTCCTTTTTTGGGAATTCTAATAGGTTTAAAATGATCTTTATTCCCTTTATTGCCTAAAAATATCGTAGGATTAGACCAGCTTTCTGAATTCATTCTACTTTGAAATTTTCCATGCTCTGGCTTATTATATTCACGATTATTCACATAGACTCTTCTTGATCGAATCTCTAAAGTATCACCTGGCAACGCAATACAACGTTTTACATATTTTTGATGCGTATCTCTTGGGTATTTAAAAATTATTATATCCCCCTGCTCCGCTTCACGAAATTTAGGAAATACAATATATGGAACATCAAATCCTATATCTGTATAAGGAATCCCAACCCAATCTGGTGTGCGCATACCATATACAAATCTACTACCAATCAGAAAATCACCAGTCATAATTGTATTTTCCATGCTTCCAGTTGGAACAATATATGCTTCTACTAGAGTAGCCTTTAACAAAAACGCTATGATCACCAAAATAGAAAGAGATCGAAATTCTTTATATATTTTTGATTGTTTCATCTACTTTGAATTTATTTCATATCTCAATTGGATAAAAAGGATATCTAGACTATGCTTGATACAGGTTTGAAAGTCTTTCGATGTATATCGCATGGTTTATGTAATTGCAACAATTTTATGTGCTCTTTTGTTCCATAACCTTTATGATTCTTAAATGCATACATTGTGTATTGCATATCATACTCTAACATAATCCTATCTCTAGTAACCTTTGCTATGATTGACGCTGCTTTAATCACATCTATCTTTTCATCACCTTTTATTATACCTCGATTTGGAATAATCTGAGTTGTTAATGGGAAACCATCGATTAGTGCTTCATCCGGGAAAGGTTTTAATCTCCCCAAAGAAATTTTCATTGCCTTATAGGTTGATTCAAGAATATTTATTTTATCTATTTCATGGGAAGATACAATTCCAACACCAATAGAAATTGCTTGATTTGTAATTTTTCCAAATAATTTTTCTCTCTTTAATGGAGATACCTTTTTGGAGTCATTTAAGCCAACTAGATCATATTCATCAGGTAAAATTACTGCTGCAGCAACTACTGGACCAGCTAATGCACCTCTACCTGCCTCATCTACTCCTGCAATTAATTTCATTATAACATTAATTTACCTTTTTATTTAATCTAATTGCCAGTTGTAGATCAGTCACGTAAACTCCGTCTCATAAAATATTTAAATCTCTATAAAATTGATCACATTAGAATATGAATAATATCTCTTCAACTTTAACAAACTGGACTGAAATTTTTAGTGGATGGATTGCGATGCCATTAATAATAATTCTTATTGGCACAGGTATCTTTGTAACAATTTCATTGGGTTTTATACAAATAAAAAGATTAAGACATAGTTTTGAAGTTGTCTTAGGAAAATATGATGATCCAGATGATGAAGGCGATGTCACTCATTTCCAAGCTCTTTCTGCGGCTCTTTCTGCAACTATTGGAATAGGAAATATAGCTGGGGTTGCTATAGCAATTCGTCTCGGTGGTCCAGGTGCTCTTTTCTGGATGTGGGTTACGGCACTTTTAGGTATGGCTTTAAAATATGCGGAATGCACCCTTTCTCATCGATACAGAGTAATTAATGAAGATGGTTCTGTTTCTGGTGGCCCTATGTATTATATTGAAAAAGGTCTTGGACCAAAATGGAAATCACTTGCAGTGTTTTTTGCCTCATGTGCAGTTATTTGTTCTTTTTGCACAGGAAATATGAATCAAGCTAATACTATTGCACAAACATTTGCTTCCTATAATGTTCCAATATGGTTCTCAGGTTTATTTATTGCTTTTCTTGTTGGCCTTGTAATTATTGGTGGAATAAAACGTATTGCTGCTGTTGCAAGTAGATTAGTCCCTACAATGGCAATTCTTTATGTTCTAGGTGCGTTGATAATTTTAATTAATCATGCAAACTATATTGTACCAAGCTTTATAAGTATTTTTAAAGAGGCTTTTTCTCTTGAAGCAGGTTGGGGAGGACTTTTGACTGTAATTATGTGGGGAGTTCGAAGAGGATTATATTCAAATGAAGCAGGTCAAGGATCGGCTCCTATTGCTCATGCAGCGGCTAAAACAAAAGAATCTGCACGTGAAGGCGCGGTTGCATTAATGGGACCATTTATTGATACTATAATTGTATGTACAATGACAGGTCTTGCAATTTTATCTACTAATGTTCTCAACACTACTGATTTGACAGGTGCGTTGTTGACCAGAGAAGCATTCCGAAGCGGGTTTTCTTTTGCGCCAGATATAGGGAGTCTTATTGTAAATATAGCTGTGCTTCTTTTTGCATATACAACGATGGTGGCTTGGAGCTATTACGGTGATCGTTCAATTGAATATCTGGCTGGCCCTAAAGCTATAAAACCATATAGATGGGTATATGTATTTTTCAATTTTCTGGGTGCAGTACTACCCTTAACATTTGTATGGAATTTTGGAGATATTGCTCTAAGTTTAATGACTATACCTAATTTAATTGGCGTAATCTTATTAACTGGCTCTCTTAAAACAATTACATCAGATTATTTTAACAGATCACATATCCCTTATAAATCGTAAATAACCTTATATTTATATCTTTAATTAGAAAATAATATTTTGGAAGAAACTAGATTAATGTTATCTGTAGCTAAAGCTGCAGCTAGAGATGCCTCCGAATTAATTTTACATGCGAATGAAATTGATCGAGAAACATCAAATAAATCAACTATAATAGATCTTGTCACACAAACAGATAAAAAGACTGAGCAAGTAATAATAGATGATATTTTGGCAAAGTTTCCTGATCATAGTATTCTTGCGGAAGAATCAGGTGAGACTACATCAAATTCAGATTTCCTTTGGGTGATTGATCCATTAGATGGTACTACAAATTTTGTTCATGGTCTTTCACCATATTGTGTTTCTATTGCATTATTAAAAAATGACAAACCAATATTATCTGTCATATCAGAACTACCAAGTAAAAATTTATTTTGGTCAGTTAAAGGTCATGGCTCATTTTGCAATGGAGAAGAAATTTCTGTTTCTTCTAGAAAATCAATTCAAGATTCATTATTAATTACGGGATTTTCTTACCAACATGATTCTAAATGGGAAACAAATATGAAATTATTTAAAAATTTTACAAAAATAAGCCATGGAGTAAGGCGAATTGGTTCTGCAGCTGCTGATTTATGTTATGTGGCATCTGGAAAAGCCGATGGATTTTGGGAAATTGGTCTTTATCCTTGGGATAGTGCCGCTGGTATATTATTAGTTGAAGAAGCTGGAGGAAAAGTCTCCCGTATGGATGGAAAACCATATAATATTTTTGATAAACAAATCTTAGCAACTAATAATCTGATACATGATGAAATGATCGATAAAATGAGTTCTGAAATTTTATCTGAAAGATAATTAGTTATTATCTAATAATTACCAACCAGCAGCTCTGTAATAAGGTGTTGTTAGTTTAAAGTCCCCAAACCCATTCTCATCAAAGAAACTAAAATCTCTATTAATTGAGTAATAATACCAAGTTTCATAGGTGTATCGTGAATTCTGTCCAAATGAACGTTGCATATCATCAGGAGGGCCGAATAATATATAAATCATACCCATATCGGTTTTCCACCCTGGTAGAAAACTTGCAAACTTTTCATTTGAGTACTTCACTCTATAGTAATATTGATCCATTAATTCATTCGTAATAGTTCCTGGAGTGGGGTCACGATCATCCCAAAATTGATAGAATAATTTTTCACGTTCTTTTCGCTTGGATTTTTTTATAAGTTTATACTCTTTATCCGTTACAATATATCTCATTTGATCTAGAGCTTCATCAACATTATTTATAAAAAAAGATAAACCTGGTTTTCTTATACGTAAACTAATTTCTTTAACATCAGATATTTCTTTCTGCTTCAGTGTGACGGATACTTCCATACTTAAATTTTCTTCAGGCTTTTTATCTATAATTATACGTTCTGAAAATGTTTTATTATTAGAACTAAGTTCAAGTTTTTCATTCCAAAAAACTTCATTGCTAGCATTCTTAGCAATAATCGATACAGTAAATTCTCCAGGTTTAATTTTCCCAGATAAAAATAGGGGAAATTCTTTTATTTTATGATTGATATCTCTAGTTGTTACTGGAATCTCATTTTCTTCAAAACCCCAATCTCCTGGATATTCACCAATTATAAAGGGTGGATAAATACATATTTCTTTTAATAAGCCCTGTAAATTAATTTCCTTTTTTATTACTCCCTTTGTTCTTGTATCTTGATCAATTAATTCTCCAACAACTGTATACTCCTGATCCTTAACTAAAAACTCAGCCATAACTACTTCTCGGGAAAATCGATCTACAGTATTTATATAATTATCTACTTTAACTTCAGATTGAAATGCTTGTCTATCTAATTGGTTTCCATCATTATCCCGAATGCTAATACTAGTCTCATATCCTGCAACAAAAGTCTCATTATTCTTTAAAAACTGCAATGATTGATATGGAATCAACCCATAGACTAATAGTTTAATATCATCATTTTCAGTTACAATTGGATAAGCATTGATTTTGAATTGATCAATATTTCTTTTCTCTTGATTATTCTTTTTATTTCGATTTTGTGCATCAACACCGGAAATAAAGAGACATAAAAATATTAATAAGATTTGATATAAGTTTTTCACTATAGATCTTTTTTCCATTTGAATTGAATTAATCCATTATTTGTTGCAAGCCATACATGATTATTTTCGACAAATATATCATTAATTGTTCCAATAAATTGATAATCATATTTTTTATAGAAACCCTTATTCATTTTTAATCTTATAAGACTATTATCTGTTACGATAAACAATTGTTTATTATATACATAAATAATTTTTACGACTTTATTATTATATATAGTCGACTCAGCAATTAGTTCCCAAGTTGAATTTACATTATTGTATGCAATGATACCTTGATTTGTAGCAACGTATAATTTTATTCCATCATAAAAGATAGAATAAAATTTTGTAATAACATCTATTCGATCTTTAATTGAATTAGTATTTCCAACATAGTCAAATGGTACAATTACTTCAGAATTAGTATTATAACATAAAAGGTTATATTCAGTGGATACCCATAGATAATTATTGATTAAAGATATATCATTGATGTATGAATTACTTAAACTTTTACTCAACACAGTACTCTCAGAACGTTTTGTCTTTATATTAATTTTTTCTATTTCATAGTTAGATGCAGCCCATATGAAATTTGTATCTGGCTCAAGAAAACGTATTTCTCCATAAGGAATACCTCTAGACGCATCTAAAGTTCTCCAAAAATCTCTTTTCGAATTATATACAGTAATTGAACTTACTCCTCCAAACCAATATTCATTGTTCACTGTACAGTTTTCATAAATATCTAAATGATTAACATTGATTAAAAATTCCCCTTCATACCAATCGAAATATGCATTATATGGGTCTACTAAAGATAAAGATCCCTCATCGTCTGGATAATTTCTTCCACCTAACCATGAAGGAAATGAATGAATGAATGTTTGAACGTCAGTATTAGAGAGACCATATTTAATAGGGTAAAATGACTTCATGTAAGGATCTCCTTGAAAAATGATTCCTGCATCTGTACCAACCCATATAGTTTTATTATCACTACTATAAATAGTAGATATATATACGTTCTTTCCTTTTGGACTTATAAATGAATTAAGATTTAATAACCAACCATCCATAACCGTATAATCCATTAAGATATCATCTGCACTATTACTATATTTTATTGGTCCACTTGACCATTCAACTTCCATTTCATCTGGAAAAGCAAATGAGCCCAAAAACACACCAGAAGTTCGATCAAGTTTAAGGTATGATGACCCTGCTAAAATCCATAAATAATTATTACTTGAACCTATCTGTTCAATTGTTACCTCTGGGAGCAAATTATAGTTTTCTAAGCTTCTTGAATTCCAATTCCCTTCAGCGTTATAACTATAATCAATAGTCTTATCTGTTGCTACCCATAAAATTCCAGTTATTTTATCAAAGTGTATAGCGGTAACTTGATTACTTGATAAGCCTTGTGCCCGAGTTATTGGGTATTCAAATTGATTCCCATAAAAAGAATATCGAAATATTCCTGCTGATTCAGTAGCAATATAAATGTAAGATAAACCTTCAGTAAATGATTTGATTGTACCTGGTTTTCTATATATTACCCAATCAAAAGGATCATGACGTGAGTTAATTTGACATAAAATGGTTTCAGGAAAATATAATAACCCCAAAAGGAGTATAGGTATGGGTTTACAAAATAATCTATATTTTATTGAAAATAATTGATCTCTAAATTTAATCAACAATTAACTATTCTAATTATTATAGTGATCAACAATATCTTTAATCATTTCTAATGATATTGGAACCACACCCACTTCTTCACAAACTCTCCCGGCTGCATAATTTGAGATTATAGCAGATTCTTCTATATTGGCCCCACTTAAATCTGAAAGCACAAATGCGCTTATTGCGGTATCACCTGCTCCAGAAACATCATGAACTTTTCTTGCTTTAGTGCCAAAAGTTTGAACATTATCATCTGTAAAAATAGTTACACCTTCTGCGCCTCTTGTAATCATCAATATTTCTGCATTAATCTTTTCTCTTAGTTCTTTACCTAGTTCTTCAAGACTTTTATTCTGTTTATCAAAATTGATCATAGATTCAAATTCAAACATATTTGGTTTAAATAACCTAATCTTATTATAAACAAAGAAATTATCTCTTTTTGGATCAACATAAACTGGTAAATTATTTATAGCGGCTATATCAAGGATAGTTTCAATACAATCTTTAACTAATAACCCTTTATTGTAATCCTCAATGATAATAGCATCGATTTCAGTAGAAAACTCGTATAACGCATCTTTTATATTCTTTATTTGGTCTGAAGTAATATCATTATTATTCTCATAATCAGTTCTAACTACTTGTTGACCATGTGCAATAATTCTGGTCTTGGTAGTAGTAGATTTTTTTGCATCTTTAATAAATTTTACTTTCACACCATTATTTACAAGATTATCCTCTAATAAATTACTTTCATTATCATCTCCAACTATTGCCAAAAGGTGAGCATTCGCACTTAATTTAGATAAATTAAGTGCAACATTTCCTGCACCACCTGGAGAGTGTGAAATTTTATCTACGGATATAATTGGGACAGGCGCTTCGGGTGATATACGATCTGCCTTACCCCACATAAACTTATCAAGCATGACATCGCCAATAACCAATATTGATTTTTGTGAAAACGAGTCACTTATTTTATCAAATCTTTGTTTATCCATTTTTATATGCCCCAACTAAAAATATAAAACTAAATGATTAAAACTTTTAATAATAAAATAATCTAATTATTATATTTTTTGTTATGCTGATTTCTTGTTTTCCCAGAACGTATTTTTATGATATGGCCATTTTCTAGATATATCATTACAGAACATAAACTCCTCAACGCATTACCATTTATGGATGATAAAATAATTGTTGTTCCTAAGTTTTTACTCATTTTTCTCAAACCTCTACTTGCAATAGACTGCATTTCTGAATCAAATAAAGAAGCAAAATCATCTTGGATTAGGACTCTTGGATCCGCTTCTAAAGCAAATACAGTATCAAGCCAAGCTTTCTGACCTGGAGATAAGTTTTTTATTTTTAAAGGCAAAATCCTTTTGCTTACTGATCCATTAAAATATTGTTTAAGTATCTTATTCGATTTATTTGGAAAACATAGATCTATATATAATTTAACTATTTGAGATTTAGTATAATTATGATTTCCAGTAAAACATATTTCATCTGGTGCTTTTATTTTCCCCAACCAAGAACGCTGATACTCTGAATGATCATATAGCAGCTTACCTTCTGATTGACTATCGTAACCAGCTAACATTCTTAACAAAGTTGTTTTACCAGATCCTATTGGTCCTAATATTCCATATATTGCTCCTCGGTGTATTTGTAATCTATTGATACTAAGTATTGGATTATTATCATAGACCTTCTTAAGATTTTTTAGCTCATAAATGAGCGTAGATTTTTTGTTCATTGTTCATATCCTTATATTATTTTTATTAAGTTATGAACAGGAAATGTCATATATCATATTAAGATGATTCCATTATCTCTAGAAATCTTTCAGCATCAATAGCAGCCATACAGCCACTTCCAGCAGCAGTTATTGCTTGTCGATATATACTATCTTGCACATCTCCACAAGCGAAAATTCCAGAAACAGAAGTTTTAGTACTATCATTATCAGTGCGAATATATTTCTTATCATCTAAATCAAGAAAATTATCAAAAAGTTCCGTATTAGGCGTATGACCTATCGCTAGAAATACTCCATCACACTCCTCAGTACGTAAATCTCCACTTATGGTATCGCGAAGTACTACGGCACTTACACCATCATTAACATTACCATCTATATCTTTGAGTGTAGTATTCCATTGTATGTTGACTTTTGGATTATTAATTACACGATCTTGCATGATTTTTGAAGCTCTTAATTCAGCACGACGATGAATAATTTGCACATCTGAAGCAAATTTTGTTAAAAAATTTGCTTCCTCCATTGCAGAATCACCACCACCCACAACAAAAACTTTTTTATCTTTGAAAAAGAAACCATCACATGTAGCACAAGCTGATACGCCATGTCCCATCAATTCTTTCTCAGATTCTAATCCTAATAATCTTGCTGTTGCACCAGTTGCAATAATTATTGAATCTGCTGTATAAGTTTCATCTCCAACCCAAATCTTAAATGGATTAGAATCCAAATTAACTTTTGTTACATGCTTGAAATAACACTCAGCACCAAAACGTTTTGCTTGTTCGCGAAATTTATCCATTAAATCTGGCCCCATGATACCATTGGGAAAACCAGGATAATTTTCCACATCTGTAGTTATAGTTAATTGGCCTCCGGGCTGAGCACCTTCAAAAACTAAAGGTTGAAGATTTGCGCGAGCTGCATAAGTTGCTGCAGTAAGTCCAGCCGGACCAGAACCAATTATTATGACTTTCCGATTCATATTATTTTATTTATTATTTTATAACCTCATCTAATATTTGAGTTATATGATTTTTAGGTACAGCTCCAACTATTTGATTCGCAACTGCACCACTATTAAAAACCAACAATGCTGGAATACCTCTTATTCCATATGTCATTGCAATCTGTTGATTATAATCAATGTTTACCTTACCAACTTTTATTTTTCCATTGTAATCACCTGCAATTTCTTCTACAACTGGTGAAATCATCTTACATGGACCACACCATTCTGCCCAAAAATCGACTAAAACAGGTACTTCTGATTTAAGAACTTCCGTATCAAAATTATCATCAGTGAATTCAACTACATTATCTGCCATTTTTACTCCTAAATAAATTAATTATGATGAATAAATAGGATGCAAATTAACCTGTTTTAACATCCTTGGAAATAGGAATCAGCATTCTAATTATTTTTTTTATTATATATAATAAAATTGTCTAAATAATTTTTAAAAAACGTCGCTTACCTACTTTAATTACTATTGATTCATCTTTTTTAATAATCTGATCACGATCTATGCATTTTTGATCATTAATTTTAACTGCCCCCTGATCTATTAACCGACGAGCTTCCGATTTGCTTGTGACAAGTTCATACAATGTAAGAACATCTACAATAAGCGTGTCTTTATCTAATTTGACCTCAGGTATATCTTCAGGAATATCTTTCTTAATAAAAATTTTATCAAAGTTTTCCTCGGCCTTTTTAGCAAGATTTTCAGAATGATATATTTCTACGATCTTTCTTGCAAGTTCTCGCTTTATATCTCTAGGGTTTACCTGCGTATCAGAAAGACTTTTCTTAACTTTATCCATTTTCTTCTTATCAGAGTTTGCCGCAAGTAAGAAATATTTTTCAATAATGTTATCTGGAATAGATAGAGTTTTACCATACATTTCATCTGGCGAGTCAGTTATTCCAATATGATTATCATAAGATTTGGACATCTTTTCTACTCCATCAGTGCCTTCCATTAAAGGAACAGTCAATATGACTTGAGGATCCTGACCATATTCTCGTTGTATATCGCGACCTACTAGTAAATTAAATTTTTGATCAGTCCCACCTAATTCTATATCAGCTTTTAAATGAACAGAATCCATCGCTTGCGCTAATGGATATAAAAATTCATGAATTGTAATTGATATTTCAGATCTAAATCTTTTTTCGAAATCATCTCTCTCTATCATTCTTGCAACAGTATATTTACTAGCCAATTCTACTACATCACTAAAATTCATACTATTTAACCATTGCGCATTATTGCAAATTTTTAATGAATCTATATCAAGAATTATCTTCGCCTGCTCCATATATGATTGCGCATTACTTTTTGCTTCTTCTAGAGTTAGTTGAGGTCTGGTTTTATTTCTTCCAGAAGGGTCACCAATCATTGCTGTAAAGTCTCCAATTACAAGGACAGCCTGATGTCCTAAATCCTGAAATTGGCGCAATTTTCTTAATACGACAGCGTGACCTATATGTAAATCTGGTCGGCTTGGGTCACAACCTAACTTAACAACTAATGGTTTATTATTCTTTTGGGAACTATCTAGTTTTTGTTTTAATTCCTCAAGAGGTATTATTTCTTCAACACCCTGTTGAATCACTTCAATCTGCCTATCAGCCTTAAGAAAGTTCATTTATTTCTCGCAACTTCACGTTCTGTTTCACGTCTTATATCTTTTTCCTTCAAGGCTTCTTTCTTATCGTGCAGACGCTTACCCTTAGCAGTGCCAATAAGAAGTTTTGCCCAACCTTTGCTATTAAAATAAGCCTCTAAGGGAACAGCAGTAAGACCTTTTTGCGAAGTACTCTGTTTTAACTTCAAAATTTCCTTTTTTTTGAGTAATAATTTTCGATCTGACTTAGGATCATGCCCCTTATATCCTGTATTTGAATATGAACTAATATGCGAACCTATTAATACTACTTCACTCCCTTGAACCAAGACATATGCTTCACCTAAATTCATTTTCCCTTCGCGCATACTTTTTACTTCACTGCCAGATAAGACTAATCCAGCCTCATAGCGATCTATAATATGGTAGTTGTAAAATGCTTTTTTATTTTTGGCAACAAGTATCCGTTCCATAGTGATTTTCTAATTATCAAGATACGAGTTTTATCTCAGGTCAAACAAGTTTATTCCTTTTATCTTATGCAACAAATCTAACAATCAGTTATGTATAAAAAAAAAGCCTTTGAGATAAGCAAAGGCTTTTTAAAAACAAAAAATCTTTAGCATCACCAACTTACTTCCCAATCTTTAAACTCTGCAGCAATACAATCGATTTTGTAATCTTTTCTTCCACCATCTTCTAGAGCATCTTGTATTTTATTCTTAGCAGTATTCCTTATTCCATTTAACCCGTGAGTTAAACCAAGATTTCCATCACCTTCACCTGCTCTATATTTAGTTTCATTATGCCAAATATGTAAGTTCATTTGTGCCAATACTATGATTGCTCTAATCATTTCTCCATCTAGTCCTATACCCTCTAAATCATGAACTATATCTTTAATTTCTTTTGCATATTCTTTTTTGTGTTCTGGTATAAATACTTCCTTTAACTGAACAATAGATAACCTATCTATTAATTCACTTGTTGTTGGCAAATATTTTCTCATAATAGCTCCTTTATAACGATAATTAATCCGTAATTATTTAGATAAGTTATATTTCAAAGGCTTGTAGCCCGTACGAGATTCGAACTCGTGTTACCGCCTTGAGAGGGCAGCGTCCTAACCCCTAGACGAACGGGCCGTTTGTACACCCGGAAGGACTCGAACCCTCAACCTTCTGGTCCGTAGCCAGACGCTCTATCCAATTGAGCTACGGGTGCATAACTTTGCTGGGGCGCAGGGACTCGAACCCCGACCGCCAGAACCAGAACCTGGTGTCCTACCGTTAGACGACGCCCCAATATCCTGAACTCTATTCCAAACAAGTCGCAAATTTACAGCTATGATCGTGCCTCTACAATGCTCCTTTTTTATAAATGATATTTATTTTAATAAGAAAGCTTTTTGTGAATATCGTCGCAATGGAGTTTCAATTTGAATTATATACACTCCAGATGAAAATCTTGATCCATCCCATGTAATAGAATGGTAACCAGGGCGTAAAGCATGATCTTCTAGTAAAACATCTACTAATTCTCCAGTAATATTATACACTATAACTCTAGTATGCATTTCATAAGGAATTGAAAATGGTACGGTAACTGTAGGATTAAAAGGATTTGGATAAATACTGCTAAAGTTTACTTCATTGGATAATTCCAACTTTTCAAATATTGGATCTCCATATTTGATTAATGTATTTATAGATTTACCAAAATTATTAGATACTATAATATTTTCAGGGTCTCTTAATAGATTGCCATGTAAAATTAATGATATTTCTTTTACAGGTTTATGGCCAGTCAGATCTACACCAATAACTCTAATTTTATCACCAATTTTTCTTTTATCAAATAACCACCCGTTTGGTAACTTATTGTTTTCAATTAATTCATGATTTTCACTATCGATTGGAATATCTATTTGAAATCCACTTATATGATCATCGCTAATAAATTTAATCGAAGATGATCCTGGTAAGTCATTAATCAAAAGATTTGCAGTACTGGTATTTGTACTTCTACCATCATCATTTTGACCAAGTATTTCAAAGATTAATAAGAAAATATCCAATGTATTAAATACAGAATCTTGATTAAAATCTGCTGATTCAATGCTACAACCAGTATAATCGTCATTGTTATAATCATCATCTAAAATTCGATCAACGAGAAAAAAGACATCATATAGATCAATTATAGGCTCATTATTAGCAATATCCCCATTTAGGTTGCCGATTACATATATATTGAGGTTATCACATGGATCACAGGCGTCCCCCATTCCATCATCATCTATATCTTCTTGTTGAGGGTTGTATACTTCCATACAATTATCTTCATCATTAAGCACTCCATCCTCATCCATATCCACATTCATATCATTTGTTCGAGCCCACTCTGCCTGTAACACCTCTTTTGTTGAATAATTTTGTACGAAGACAATTATATTAAGATTGGATATATCCCAAAGGATATTTGTATTATTATTCGGCCAAGGACTTGGCATAATCCAATTAAATTCTTGTGTATAGTCTGTTGCTCCATCGAGATTAAGACTTTGTCCACTTGAATTTGTCAGAAACTCTATAAATACATTTTGAAAATTATCATATGCAGAAGGACTATTATAATACACAGAGTCTATAGATGTCATAACAAATAAACGCAAATCAGAACTAGTCTGATTTGTCTCGCTAGAGACAGTTACAGATATTTGCAATCCTCCATCTATCATACCACCATTTAGACTGATAGATATGGGTGTATAGGATCCTATATTTGATAAACCACTACTTCTCCAACTACTTGCGCCCCCTACAAGAGTAGCTCCATTTCCAAAGCCAGCTGGAATACCTGTAACATCATAATAACTTCTTCTAGCCTCTTGATCAGAAGTATTTGCTAAATAAAAAGGATCTGTAGGCGATGGCCAACTCATCGCATACTTAATTCTAGACCAATTTGCTACATTTTCATCACCAACATAATTTGAATTATTTGGAGCAAAATAAGCATCAAAGGCAGCATCCTGCGGCCCACAGCTTGGTCAGGTTTCATTCGTCATGATCTCAGTAAGAGCCTTTTTCTCAGCTCCATATAATCCAAATGAGAAAATCATGATAAAGATGAAATATTTTTTCATAAAGTACACTTTTGATTAATCATTATAATTTAAATATAAACAAGCTAAAAAATAGTTGAAAGCCCTACTTTAAATCCATCATCAAATGGCTCAATTATACGACATACTCCATTTGCGCATAACAAACCTCCTTTTAAAGATCCATATAATAATGAAAATCGCATAGTAGAAGTTAAATGATAAACAAACTCTACATTTACCCAGTTTTTTTCCTGGTTAATTCCTAAAAATTTTTCAAGAGGATTTACAACTGAATTATTTTCTAAAAATGATTCTTTTACTGATGTTTTATCTGATGTTAAGGTAAGTGACCATTTTGGTGATTTACTAACAGTAAAACTAATAAATGTATTCTTTTCTTGATCAAGGCGTTTACCATCATCATCAAGAAAAATGCTCATTAAACTATCGGCAATAATCTGATTATTCTTTTCTTCATACCACCGATAACCTTTCTTTAACCATTGTAGTTCTATTTTTGATTCTATACTCCAACCGTTTCCAAATGAATAACTCAAGTTTAGTGGAACCGTTTTTGCACTGGAAATACTGTATGTTAGAGATTGACTAGTATCTGTAATTGTATTCTGAAGTAAATCAACAATATCTTTCATATCAGCATAACCTAGCTTAATAAATAGGTTGTTTTGTAAAGTATGAAATGTTAATTCAGTATAAAATTCTTTAAATGGCGTTGCAACAGGATTAAAACTAGGGAAAGAAGGTAGCTTTTGATCTTTTTTCCACATATAATTCTCATCCATTGCCCAGGAATGAGTTCTGTTTGATTGTGAAAATATTGATAAAAACTCAATATTTTCGGAAAATGATCCAATCAATTCAGCTTTATAACCAACTTCATTATTAAAATCCGTTTGGTGAGATATGCGATTCATAAGAATATTTTCATGAATATAAACTGCAACAGGTGGATTCTGGTAGGGCTGATTGTGTCCATAATAGTCGACTATATTAAAACGTGAAATAGGATCTATTGTTGCATATCTATAATTAATATATTCAAGATTTAGACTAAATAAGTTAAAGTATAGGTTTAGATTTCCATACATTCCTTTTCCGTTGTCATGAGACTTCCACGTTTCTTCTTCAAATTCGTATGATCTACTCATTATATATTCTACATAATAATCAAAAAGAGAGCTCATATAACTGTAGTTTAAGCTATGTAATTGATTCTTTATATCAATTGTATCTGAAGGAAAAGTATTAACTGGATGTTTTTCTAATCCTTGTAGAAATGAAAAACCTAGATTATGATTGCCAAACAATTTTTGAATATTTAGACCATATAGATTATGAGATACTTGGTAGTTATGTTTTCGGTTATTAAAGCCCAAAGCATTGATTGTACTCTGACTAATATCTGCTTTACCAGCAATAAACTGTGAAGAAAATGAATCAATATTATATATTAGAGTAAGACCGCGAATTGCCGTATCACGATCTATAGATTGATCATCTACGGAATTTAGAACAAGACCTCTACCCCAAATTTCATACAAATCTCCAAGCTTTAACTGTATTGGACCATTATCATACTCTAGACGTAATTTTCTTACTCCATTAATCGATCTACCTAATTCTGGGGGATCACTATATTCTAATTGTATCCAGTTAGTAAAAGCACCATATTGTAAATTTGTATTTATTAGTGTTTCATTATAATAATAACCCGAGGAGCTTTCACCTATTCTTGTTTCAGTATTACCAGTGAAAGACATTTGAGCATATATAGAAGATATTGTTATAAATAGTATGATTCTCTTCATTTTTCACTTTTCTTAGTATGATCTAAATCAAGAAGTTTTAATATTTGAGCTTCTATCTCTTTTTCATCTCCAGGAACAAAACCTTGATGATACCATGAAACTTTACGATCACTATCAATAAGTACAACCGTAGGCATCAACATTGCATTCATTTTCTTTGCTACTTCCTGGTTCGGATCAAGTCCAACTAGGAAAGAATACTTTTTAGCACGTATATAGCTTTTTACTTTTGACATACTCTTGGGAGAATCAGTACTTATAGCTAATACTCTAAATCCTGTCTCAGAGTATTTTTTATGAAATTCTTCAAGAAAAATCATTTCTTTTTTACATGGAGCACACCAAGTAGCCCAAAACTCAACTAATATAGGACCATCTTCAAGCAATGAAGATAAACGAGCTTGTTCCCCATCTATAAGCTTAATTAACATATCTGGAATCATCATATCTCGTTTCTGACCTGCGTATAAAAAAGAGATAATTAATAATGATATAGTAAAGTATAATATATTTTTCATTTTATAAGTCTTGATTCAATGCAAAATATTAATATTCTATTATTTCTACGGCTTAATGAAAAGGAATACTCATTTAAAATAAGTTTAACCAAATTATATTTATTAATATTGATTACAAAAAGGGGAAAATAATTGCTCCTAACTCAGCTTCGGGTACAAATTTTAAACTAACTCTACCAATTCGATCCACTTCTTCTATTGACATTTTCAATTTATAATTAGCTTTAATATCCACATCCTCAAGCGCTACCTGGAGAGACCAACCTCCCATAGTAAAATCAACTAAAGGGGAAAATTGATGTAATGGTACAAAATGAATTTTGTTTGATGTGAGACTATACCATCTAGATTCTGGCGTATCTAATATTATAGCCATTACAACACCATCTTTATCATAAAATCTTATTAATGGTACGGCACGATAATTACCTATAGATACGTTTCTTTGAAATTCAGAATCAAAATTAAAATTTTCTCTATCAAAATGAACAATTGTTAATGAACCATCTTGTTTTAAACCAGAATATGGTAAAGATGTTAACATATCATTCATAATATTCCCTTTTATACCGTAATCGACTTGCAGGCTAACTGTTATCATATCTTCATCTGTTTCCTTATCATACTCATATGTAGGTTTATTTAAATAAATCTCATAAGGCTTATCCATTAGATTATCTAAAACTTGATTAAGTAATACCGTATTATTCTTATTCTCTGGCAGAGGCTCATTAAAAGGTCGATTATCAATGTCTACAACCCATTCATCTTCAGGAACAGGATTTTTAGTCTTGTTTGTTATTGGTTCTCCTCTTGCACCAATTACAAAATCCATTGATTTCTCCAATTCAGCTATTGCATCATCTATAGATGATGTGATAACGGCTCCTCTTTCTCCAAACGTTTTTGGAATCACTGAAGCTTGTGGCTTTGTAAAGTCCGGGTATATTTTTTTGGTGGTTCTTTTAATTGGCAGGTAGGGCATACATACAGTTTTTACTATTTCAGATAACTCATTATTTAATTGAGGCACATTATTATAGCTACCAATTATCTCTCTTTTATCTAATTCATCCCAATTAGCAATATCGATAAATTGCATATCTACAGTAATTTTATCCATTTTACGGGTAAACTTACCTAATGCAAGAATATTCCTTGAATCTCTAGGTTGTTTTAACAATAATGCTCTATTATTCATTATATTTTCTAGATCACCACGATTTCGAAGAAACAAACCGTCTATAGTTGTCAATTCTTTTGTTAACATATCTATAAAACCAGCCCCTAACCAAGCAATTACTTTCTCATCATTAATATTTTCAAATGGAAGTAAATACAAATATAGCTTAGGTGATGCGTTAAGAACATTTAACGTAATGATCATTATACATAAGTTGCAGAATAGTCTTTTCATTGTGTCCATGGTATATAAATTAATTGCATTGAATTAGTATATCCAGATCAAAATTAGAAATTATTATCCTTTTGCGATTTTTGACCAAGAATCTCTTAGGGTAACAGTTCTGTTAAAAATAGGTTTTTCTTCTGATGTAATAAGATCTGGGCAGAAATAACCTAATCTTTCAAATTGCACAGTCTCTCCAGGGCCAAATTCTAATAATGACTTTTCTAACATACATTTTGATGAAACTTCAAGAGAATTTGGATTCATCACTGTTAAAAAATTTTCAGCAGAATCAGGGCTTGGATCTAAAAAAAGTCTATCATACAAATTTACTGTAGCATTAATTGAATCCTGAGCATTAACCCAGTGCAAAGTTGCTTTCACTTTACGTCCATCAGTAGCATTTCCACCTTTGGTTTCAGGATCATATGTACAGCGTAATTCTATTGGATTTCCTAAATCATCCTTAACTACTTCATTACATGTAATAAAATAAGCATAACGCAACCGTATTTCTCTACCAAGAGCTAAGCGAAAAAATTTCTTAGGGGGATTTTCCATAAAATCATTTTGCTCTATATATATTTCACGGCTAAATGATATCTCTCTGACACCGGAACTAGAATTTTCTGGGTTATTAATTGCTTCAAGCATTTCAGAGTTATTTTTTGGATAATTTGTGATTACAACTTTTATTGGATTTAGGACAGCCATTCTTCTTTCAGATATTTTGTTTAAATCTTGTCTTAAATAATATTCAAGCTTTGCTAACTCCATAATATTATCTCTTTTCGCAACTCCTACTTCATTCATAAAAACTCTTATTGCACGAGCAGTGTATCCTCTTCTGCGCATACCAGATATTGTAGGCATACGAGGATCATCCCATCCAGAAACATGCTTTTCATCAACTAACTTTTTCAACTTTCTTTTTGACATCACTGTATAATCCAAATTTAATCGAGCAAATTCTATTTGTTGAGGGTGGTATACACCAAGCCTATTTAGATACCAGTCATATAAAGGTCTATGGTCTTCAAACTCAATAGAGCAGAGAGAATGTGTAATGCTTTCTATTGAATCTTCTAACCCATGCGCCCAATCATACGTTGGATACACACACCATTCATCTTTAGTGCGATGATGATTAGCATGAATTATTCGATACATAACTGGGTCACGCATATTCAAATTAGGATGAGACATATCTATTTTAGCTCTTAATGTTCTTTCGCCATCTTTAAACTCACCAGAAGTCATTCGGGAAAAGAGATTAAGGTTTTCTTCAATATTTCTTTCTCTATATGGACTATCTTTACCTACTTCTGTTAAATTTCCTTTTGACTGTCTAATTTCTTCACTTGAGAGATCGCAAATATAAGCATCTCCTTGTTCGATCAATTGAATTGCATACTTATGCATCTCTTCATAATAATCTGATGCAAAACATAAACGATCATCCCAACTATAGCCAAGCCAAGATACATCATCTTGGATAGCATTGACATATTCTATCTCCTCTGATACAGGATTAGTATCATCAAAGCGCAGGTTGCATTTACCACCATATTCTTTAGCAATATTAAAATTCAAACAAATAGCTTTTGCATGTCCGATATGCAAATAACCATTGGGTTCAGGGGGAAATCTTGTATGCACTCTCTTATCAAATTTTTCCGATAAATTGTCTTCATCAATGATATGCTGGATAAAGTTTCGTTGTTTATCAGTCATCTTTTTAAAGGAAAAATATCTAAAGATTTTCTTAATCTACGAAGAGTAGTCATCTTACCTAACAACTCTATTAATTCAAATAAACCAGGGCCATGTGATTGTCCTGAAACGGCTAAACGTACTGGATGAATTAATTTAGCAGCAGAAACAGCCATTTCTTGAGCAGTATCACGTAAAGACTCATCTAAATCTTTTTGAGACCAATTCGAAAGCTTCTCTAAACTTGTTATAAAATTATTAATTAATTTATTAACAGATTTATCTTTCCATCGTTTTCTTATAGCATTCTCATCAAAATCTTTGGGATCAGAGAAAAAATATGCACATGCTTCTTTTAGCTCATTTAATGTTTTAGCCCTTATTTTCATCAATTTTAATACACTAAAAATATAAGTGTCTTTAGAATGTTTTTGCCAATTTGGGTCATCTTCTCGTATTTCATTTAACAAGTTTTTTTCAGATTTACGAATCATATGTTGTCCAGCTACCCAATGGAGTTTTTTCTCATCATAAACTGCACCTTTTTTCTGTATTTTATTAATATCAAATTTTGATATCAAATCTTCTAAAGAAAACAACTCATCTTCAGAACCAGAATTCCATCCTAACATCACAATATAATTCAGCAGCGCATCTACTGAATATCCTTGTTCTCTAAAATCCTCAACAGATGCAGCACCATGTCGTTTACTTAAACGTTTTTTATCAGACCCTAGTATCAAAGGTAAATGTGCAAAATCTGGAACTGGATAATTAAGCGCAGAATATATCAAAATTTGTTTTGGAGTATTAGATATATGATCTTCACCTCTAATAACATAGTTAATACCCATATTATTATCATCAACAACTACTGTAAAATTATAGGTTGGAGAACCATCGGAACGGACGATAATAAAATCATCTATTTCTTTATTATTGACATTTATTTTTCCATAAATTTTATCCTCAAAAAAAGTTGATCCTTTGCTCGAGATTTTTAATCTTATAGTAAAAGACTGTCCCGAGTTAATCAAACCTTTTTGATCATCCAACGATAAATCTCGATATATTTTGGGTACACGGAATTCTCCACCTTCTTTTTTAGCTTTTTCACGTGCGACTTGTAATTCTTCTTTTGTAAGAAAACATCTATATGCACGTCCATTATCAAGCAATTTTTGCACTTCTTCTTTATAAATTAAATTTCGTTTTGATTGGTAGATTAATGGTTCAGACCATTTCAACCCAAGCCATTCAAGAGAATTAAGTATTTGATCTGTATATTCTTGTTTTGATCTTTCTGTATCTGTATCCTCAATTCGTAGGAAGAAATTTCCTCCATTATGCTTTGCATACAACCAATTAAAGAGCGCTGTTCTAGCTCCTCCTAAATGAAGTTTTCCAGTTGGACTAGGAGCAAAACGTACGCAGGGTGATTTTTTCATTAGATTAATTTATTAACATTAATATCGCGGAGGGGGAGGGATTTGAACCCCCGGACCCTCACGGGTCAACGGTTTTCAAGACCGCCGCATTAAGCCGCTCTGCCACCCCTCCAAAATTCAAGATACGCGGAGAGAGTGGGATTTGAACCCACGGTACGCGTAAACGCACACACGCTTTCCAAGCGTGCTCCTTAAGCCACTCGGACATCTCTCCATCCATTCTTGGTTATAAATTTAATGTAAAACAATAAATAAATTAAGACTCGTTAGAGCTTGAATCAGTATCTTTAGCTTTCTTAACTGCTTCTTCTTCCGCTGGTGCTTCTTCTTCCGCTGGTGCTTCTTCTTCCGCTGGTGCTTCTTCTTCCGCTGGTGCTTCTTCTTCCGCTGGTGCTTCTTCTTCCGCTGGTGCTTCTTCTTCCGCTGGT
>Ga0257111_1000032_pt1 | contig 46520 bp, 50 predicted proteins | sample LP_taG_6_FD_191567 | JGI IMG/M metagenome (GOLD analysis project Ga0257111, IMG submission 191567) | Marine microbial communities from Northeast Subartic Pacific Ocean, Canada - LP_J_2015_P26_500m | ecosystem: Environmental > Aquatic > Marine > Oceanic | place: Canada: Northeast Subartic Pacific...
GTGGTGATTCTGATATAGAGATTAGTGCAGCACCTATGCCTGAAATAATTTTAGAGTTACAAAAAAATGAATATCTTCCTGGTGAACATGTAAAAATTTCAGGACAAATTAAAAATGCTATTTTCAATGACAGTGTAGAACTTACAATAGAATCTCCAAGTACATCTGATGATGGTAATGAAGTGAATATTATAACAAAATCAATTAACTTACGTGGTACAGAACCTACTTTCTATTGGAAATACGATATTGCAAGTGGTGTTGAAGGTATTGGAACATACTCAGTATCTGCACAGACTCATCTAGGTTTAACAAGCAAGACATTCATTGTAAATGATGAATCAATTGTAACTGAATTTGCCGCTCAGAAATCTCTAGATAAGACATCAACAAAGAAAATTATTGATAAGTTTAACAGAATTACAGATTCTGAAATTTTAATCTCTTTAGATGAGAAAACATCTGAGGATCAAACATTATTACCTAGAGTAATTCAGGGTTCATTATTTACTGCTGCACGTGGTGATGAATCTTCAATCAATATTCAAATTTCAAGTTCAAGTGGACAATGTATTATAGGTCAGGATTCTAATTGTGCTGTCAATGATTCTACTCGAAAAATAGATTCAATATATGATCTAATTCAAATAGATGGCAAAAATTACAATGTTCGATACACTGGTCCAGATGTTCGATTAGAGAAGTTTACTATTGTTCCTGAAATATCTAATACTGAAATAGAGACCAAAAATTGGAATGTTACCATAATGAAAGATGACCAGCCTACTAAATTCTATTATAAAGTATCTTATGTCTCATTTGAGTAAAACAAAATAAAAACCAATTCACCATAAAAACATGAAAGTTAATGTTTTAATGTTCAATCAAGATGATCCAAAAAAATGTACAGCTGCAAAACTAGTTAGATTCGGTTTAATCAAAAAAATTACAAAGACCTCATCTAATACATTAGTACTACATCCATTTGCCAAAAAAATTCTTTTATCTAGTGACAAAAAAAATATTCGTTCAATTACTGGAATTGACTGTTCATGGAATTTTGCAGATGGTGTATTTGAAAAAAACTTTAATGGTTTGGCAAGAAAACTTCCACCACTTTTAGCTGGAAATCCAGTTAATTATTCAAAACTTAACAAATTGACTACAGCTGAAGCATTATCATCTGCAGCATTTTTACTTGGATATGAGTTATTAGCACATCAATTAATGGAAAAATTCAATTGGGGACACACGTTTTTTGAACTTAACGAAAATCTTCTAAAGGATTATCAAAATGCCTCATCAGAAGAAGAAATAAGCACAATAATACATGATTATGGCTATTGAATTTAATCAATTTGTTTATCTTTATAATATATTCAATATACTATAGAGATTTATTCTAGCATATTTCAGACGGGACGGATATGACATTAGAAAAATCAGATTCAGGATTAGTACGTAGTCTTTCACTAAAGGACGCTGTAATGATTGGTATTGCATCAATGATTGGTGGTGCAATCTTTGTTCTAGTCGGTCCTGGAATGGCACAGGCTGGGGCTGCCCTGATGATTGCATTTTTGCTTAATGGTGTGATTACCGTATTCACTGCACTGACCTATGCTGAGTTAGGCTCTGCATTTCCTGCTACTGGTGGAGGATACAGATGGGTAAAACAAGGACTACCAAGACCTAATGCATATCTTAGTGGATGGATGGCATGGTTTGGCCATACTATTGCAGGAAGTCTTTATGCAGTTGCGTTTGGATCATTTTTTGGTTATCTTCTAAAGGCATCAGGTGTCATTGGAGATGATTTTGGATTCCCGATAGACAAGCTGTTTGCAGCTATAGCAATTATAATTTTTACATTTGTTAATATTAGAGGATCATCAGATACTGGCAAAGTAGGAAACGCAATAACATTCACACAACTTGCAATAATTGGAGTACTTGTTGCAGCTGCAGTTGGTGCGATGGCATTTGCAAATCCAAACTGGTCAGAAAATTTTACAGACTTTATGCCACTAGGAGTTACTGGAATTGCACTTGCAATGGGATTAACATTCATTGCATTTGAGGGATATGAGATAATTTCACAGGCGGGTGACGAAATTAAAAATCCAAAGCGAAACATTCCACGTGCAATTTTACTGTCACTTGCTATTGTAGTTACGCTGTATGTGGTGTTTACGTTTGTCTTCATTGGAGGTCTTAATCCAGATGATATTGGAATGCCGGCGTGGAGTTTTATTGGAAGTTTAGGTGAGCTTGGAATAATCGAGGCTGCAGATAGATTTATGCCATTTGGGGCACTGATAGTTCTGGCTGGTGGTCTGGTATCAACGCTTTCAGCACTTAATGCCACAACGTTTGCTGCAAGTAGAGTCTCTTTTGCAATGGGAACACAGTATAATCTTCCACACGTATTCAGCAAGATTCATCCAAAATATCACACACCTTTCGTCGCAACTATAATTTCAGGCATAATCATGATGGTGATAGCCTTATCACTAGACTTGACAGCTATTGCACTTGCTGCAAGCATAATGTTTCTCTTCTTGTTTACCCAGGTTAATCTAGCATCAATTACAATCCGCCGACTTTATGAAAAGACTGTTGACTATGGATTCAAAACTCCATTCTTTCCTGCAGTCCCTATAATTGGCATTATCACTGCTATGGGCTTGTCAATCTATCTCCTGATTACACATCCAGAAAGTTGGATTATTGCAATAGTATGGATAGGAATTGGTTTTTTTATATACAAATTTTATACATCAAAACAAGAATTAAAGCATAATGCACCATTAGTATTTTCTCAAGGTCCTTCATTGAGAAAAAAATATAGAATATTAATCGTTTTTGATAAAAAAACTGCACCTCAGTTTTATAAAATTGCTAATTCTATTGCAAAACAAAAGGATGGTGAGATTACAATTTTGCATGTGATTAACATTCCACGACAAACTCCATTGTCATTAACACATGGGTTTGGACAAAAAGGGTTAAAAGAAATTGAAGAATTTAAAAAATCAATACATGGCTCATTTCGTAATAGATATTTGGTTAGATTAGCACATGATCCTACTGAAGCAATTCTTTCAACTGCTGAAGAACAGGACATTAACACAATGATTGTTGATTTTTCATTTTTACGAAATAACAAAAAATTATTTTCATTATCAACTTGTGATATAGTTGGTATTAGACTTAGAAAGAATTTTGATTCTGATATGAATAAAATGATTGTTTCATATGATAAAGGTAGACATAGTGATCTTGGATTAGAAATTGCCAGTGCTATATCTAATTTTAATTCTGCTGCTATACGAGTTGTTCGAGGTGTAGTTCAACAACCTGACGATGAATTAGCAATCATTAGTAAAATTAATGAGAAAATGTTTGATCTTAAACTTTCAAAAGTACCTTTTGAAAAGGTTTATTCTGATTCCTATATTATACCTGAACTTTTAAAGAATTTCAAAAAGGATAAATCTGCAATTTTAATTTTAGGTGCAGGTAATCAACCTGAAACTGCATTTAGTCCAAGAACACTTGAATTATTGGACAAAACAAGTAAATCTGTAATAATAGTTAGAAATCATAGATTTTCTGAAATACATACACGCTCATTTTGGAATATTATTTCACCATATCTTAGAGAGAACAAGTACATTTACCGGTTTTATGTTGATTTGATGGAGATTTTTTACTCTTCCAGAAATAAATCTAAACGTGGTAGGTATGATGAGGCCTATTTTGACTCCAAATTAGATAGATAAATTAAAATATTTTCATAACATTAGATTGGTACTAGTGCGAGCTGGTGTACGAATGCTGCTACGGCAGAGGAAACTCCTCTCTCCATGTAGAATTTGTGATCTGGTGATAGATAGTCAGAGATGGCTGGCAACAGAGTAGAAAAAATCCGAGTTGGGGTGTACAATGATGATGAAATCTGAGGTTACCAATGTTGGAATGAAAAATCTGTCCCACAAGGAGCAAGGCCAAACAGAACTATAGGTTTCTACACCTAGTTCAGGTAGGCTGCAAAGCGAAATATCGTATAAAACAGAAAGAGGGTTACGGCCAGCACGCACTATTCTGGTTTCCAACCTTTTGGCATGGAACCTTTATTGCTTGTTGTTTGTTCGTCTTGTTTTTCTTCAACTTGTGGTTGTTCATAAACACTTCGTGTCTTTTCATAATTTTCGTCATCAAGATATGCTTCACCTCTGTTAGTTTTGTAACCACCAGCACCAGTACTTGTTGAAGCTGCTCTAAGTCTTGATGGGTCAATTCCAGTTTGACCTTGACCTGCATCTTTCTTTCTTTTCTTTTCACTAATAATAAAAACTCCAATACCAACAATTCCAGACATTCCAGCCATTCCATAAATAATCATAACTGGAAATTCCCCACTTGAAGTTGTTGCAAAGCCTTCTGGTGGTGTTGGACTAACACCAAATACTTCACTGTTTCCCAAAACATCAACAGATGCAAAGCCACCTATGTGAACATTTGCAGAATCTGCAGATTCAATTGCACGTATTATATACGATTTATCAGCAGTGAATGTGGCTTCATGTGTTTTTTCTATTTGTATGCCTTCTCTAAAACTGCTTTCACCCATTGTAAATGATGACCAAACTCTACCTGCAAGTTCATCTGATAATCCAAATTGTGATGCATCTACGTTAATTCCTGTTGGGTCAAACAAAAAGTGCCAATTACCAAGAGGCTGTGCTTTAATTCCAGTTGAATCAATTATTGGATAATTTAGAATTGCTTCTGCTTCTGAACCTTGAACAGCTGAATATAATGAAGGTGATGCTTGAGCAATATATGAAATTGGAAGATTAATTTCGTTGTTGACTCCTCTTACATCTAGTTCTATAGGACCATCTACTATGAATCCTCTCCAATCCATATCAACTAAAGCTGGACTAGATCCAGAATATTCTCTAAGAATGTGACCTTGTAAATCAAGTGTTAGAACAATTTTATAATCAATTGATGTGTTTATTGCACGACCTGTAAGCTGTGCATCATAATCAACTTGAACATTAGTTACAACAGCGTCAGTTTCAGCAGTATTTTTTAGATAATAGTTAATTCTATCTCTAATTTCATCTGATGTCACAGAAAATACTTTTGATGTTTTCTTGCCTATAAGCTCATCTGCAAGTTGACCACCATTTTCATATTCTAGAAAGATAGTTCTTTGAAACTTGACTGTAGCAGTTGCATTTTGTTCTTCTGGAAGCATTCTGAATTCCATTTGAGCTCCAAATGCGGGAACAACTGTTAATGTCAGCATTATAACACTCAAAAAAGATGCTAGAATGATTGTACGAGACACGTTCACGATTTATGACTAGGCTATATTAATTCTTTGAAATATATCGTGTTTTCATGTGTATTTGAAAAAGTAATATGGAGTGATGTATTCTCAGAATTGGTTACATAATATTATGATTACAATTTTAGCTGGTGGAACTGGTTCTGTAAAACTTGTTCGTGGATTAGCTTCACAAAGAAGTGATATTACAGTAATTAGTAATGTCGGAGATAATTATTGGCTTTATGGAATGTATGTATGTCCTGATATTGATACAATAATCTATGGATTAGCAGGAATATTAGACGAGTCTCGTGGCTGGGGTGTAAAAAAAGACACAAACAATTTTCTAAGACAGATGGAAGTGTTTGGAGAAGACACTTGGTTTAGAGTTGGTGACAGAGATGCTGCTACTCATCTGCTTAGAACTAATATGTTAAAGAATGGAAAGAATCTTTCAGATATTACAGATTGGATGTGTGAAAAATTTGCAGTAGAAAGCAAAGTAATTCCTATAACTGATAATTCTGTTGAAACAAGAATTACATCAAACAATGAAGATCTTCATCTACAGGAATTTTGGGTTAAACATCGTGGAAAAGGTCCAATAGAAGGAATTCAGTACATTGGTGCAGATAAAGCAAGACCTAATCCTGCAGCTATTAATGCAATTCAGGATTCAGAACTTGTAATTATTGCACCAGGTAATCCATTAACAAGTATTGGCCCAATGCTTGGAATAAAAGGTGTCAGAAAAGAATTATCAAAAAACAGAAGAAAAGTAATTGCTGTTAGCCCAATCATCGGTGATAAATCATTTAGTGGTCCTGCAGGGCAATATATGGAAGCTGCAGGAATACAAGTTTCTGTTTTCGGTGTTGCACAAATGTATGCAGATGTATGTTCTAAATTAGTTATTGATACAAAAGATAAGGCACAGATAGACCAAATTGAAGCCATGGACATTAAAGTTTATACTACAAAACTAAAAATGCAAAATAAAACTGCTGAAGATGCACTTGCATCATTCATTCTAAAACAAGTTAAAGGTTAGTTTGAAAACTTGTGCTATAATTCCAATAAAATCATTTTCTAAAGCAAAAACCAGGCTTAAACTTTCTTCAGAAAAAACTCAAATACTCTGTAATGTAATGTTTGAAGAAGTTTTACAAACTGTAGCAGACTCTGCATGTATAGAAAAAATTATTCTTGTTTCAAAAGAGGAGGAAATATTTAAAATTGGAAAAAAATTTAATTGTATTGAAATTTGTGATGATGATGAATCTGGTGTTAATAATGCAGTAAGTTTAGCGGATTCTTGGATATCTAACAATGGTTTTTTACGTTCAGTAGTATTTCCTCAAGACATTCCATTTATGACTACTCAAGACATTGATTCTCTTTTCAATTTTTGTAAGAATGAAAGATCTGTAGTTTTAGTTCCATCTAGGCATTTTGATGGTACTAACGCATTGGTTAGAACTCCCAATGATATTATGAAAACACGTTATGATGAGGGTAGTTATGCTTTTCAGTTTGAATCCGCAATGATGAATACTAGTCATTATTCCTTGGCATTAATACAGAGAATAATGCTAGATATTGATAGTTATGAAGATGTAGATTTTGTTATACAAAAAAATATCAAGCCATCAATTTGTCAAAAACTTAAAGAAATATTCCAATTAGAATAATTATTACATACTAACCATGTGTCAAATTATTTTCTATGAATTACTTATTATCATTAATCTATTTTATTTTGCATGTCAATTAGAGACGAAATAAAACAAGGTATAGAGGCTAATTGGCACCATTATCTTAACAAATATGGTAATCTTTTCTCATCAAAGGAAATTCAAGGTTCTAGCCCACCATCTATTTTTGTAGGTAGATATGGGTATCCAAAAGTTGCTGTTGGACCAATGTTACCACCCGTTCATGGTGATACTAGTATCTTAGATATGCCTGAAAAATGGCTTGGAAAAAGTTTAGAAGAGATTGTAAATTTTCGTCTAAATCTAATTAGAGGAATAAAAAAACTTTCAGTTAATCAAACTGAAGGACGTCTAATTGAAAATCTTCAAGAGATTGCAATGTCATCTAATCCAACAGATACAGAGATTCAATTTGTTAAACCAACATCTCCTGTAACATCAATAGATGACCAAACTGCACCATTTGGACCAATTGGAGAAATAAAAACAGCAAAATTTTCATCATCCCATGCAACTATGTCAATTGAAAAAGTGTATTATGATTATGATCTAAAAGCTGATGATGCAATTATGAAATTATACAATAGTGGCATCGATATTTCCAAAATTCAAAAATGTCTTAGTATTGGAATGATGGGAAAGAATAGAAAACTTGTTCCTACTAAATGGAGCATTACAGCAACAGATAGTATAATTTCAAAATCATTGATGTTACAAATCTTAGATTTTGAAATTATTGATTCAATTAACATATTTTCATTCGAACACCTTGGTAATCTATTTGCAGTAATTTTATTTCCACACAGATGGATATTTGAAATGCAGGAAGCGTGGCATGATGGTACCTCTGTAGGATTTGGGAATGATTATGAAGATGCAAAAGGAATTTCACATAATCCATCAATAGCAGGTGCTTTTTTTGCAGCAAAGCTCGCTGTAGCAGAATATCTTATAAAAAAACAGAAACAGGCAGGAATTTTAATTTTAAGAGAAATTCAACCTACATACGCTGTACCTGTAGGAGTATGGCAAATCAGAGAAGGAATAAGAGAAGCTATGAGGCAATCACCATTAATTGTTGAAAATATCGGTGATGCTATAGAATTATCAATAAAAAAAATGAGTGTAAGTAAAAACGAATGGATTAGGGAAGGAAAAATGCTGAAACTATTACAACAGAAAGTAATTACAGACTTTTTTTAAATATGATATTTATTGATGGTTAACTAAAATTATCAGTGCAAAACAAAAGTATTCTTATTGGAATAGTAATAATAATTTTACCAACTTTATTTACTATTGCTGTATATTCTGATTCATTCAGTTTAAGTTGGAATCAAGGTAGAGGTGGATTTCTATTTGCAATGGCATTTATTGTAGCAGAATTAGTGGGAATAAAATATGTAATTCCAAAAAATCGATTTTATCTATCTATTCCATTAATTGCTGCTACTATTGCATATTTTGCATTTCTTCCATTTGGTCTTCATGAGTATATTATGAGTTTAGTAGATGTTTTTGGAGTTTTGGAATATTCATGGGGATGGCTATTTGATTTTGCTGTAATGGCAGCATTTGTTACTAGCACACTTTGGATATTATTTGGACGAAAATGGTTTAGAATAGCTCCTGCAGGTCCAATCTTTCTTGCAGGTAATGCAATAATTCTTGCATTGGATTCTTTTTTTCCATATGATACATTGGGTCCGTTACAATACATTGTACCATATTTTGTTCAAGCAAATGTTTGGGTTATCACTGCATTAGATCTTGGAGTTGCAACTGCACGTGATAATCTAATGTTTCTAAATGGCGACTTTGGTCCTTTTGCATTACAAGTATTTTGGCCATCTGCAGGGGTTCATAGTATAATCATCTATTCACTTGTAATGATGGCTTTTCTCATAAAGATGAATATTCCAAAAAATCGTAAAATAATATATTTCATAATTGGAATTGCAGGCACTATTTTTGTTAATATGATTAGAATTTTTTCATTATCAGTTTATGCATTAAAGGTGACGACAGATCCTGAGGCATGGGAAGAATTTCATTCTGTTGCGGGTGAAATAATGTTCTTACCATGGCTTTTCATATTTTTGTTATTGGTAACATTTATTGAAACAAAGCGATTAAAGAAATTAGAATCAAATCAAGATTCTAAAAATAATTTGTAATGTTACTTTGACCTTTCAAATCAGTTAGCTCTGAAATTCTTACTCCTAATCTTCTTACTAATAGTTCTTGATCACGAAGTGCTTCATTTAGCAAATATGTAGCAGTTCGTTCTAATTCATCTAGATTGGCAGTATGATTTTTCAACATTTTAGATTTCGTTTTCATACTCAAATCTTCATTAACAAATTGAATGCCAATAGATCTAAACATTTTGTTATTTTCTAATGTCGTAACATGGATTTGTTTGCATAATTTTAACAGGTTTTCACATAAAAATTCATAATTTTTTGAGTTTTTCTTTAAGGTTGTTATTTTACTAAACTGTATTGTTGATTGTTTTTCTTTAACTGGTTCTAAATCAATACCTCTGGCAGCATTGTAGATATACGTACCAGTTTTTCTACCAAATTTATTATTTAATTCAAAAATATCTTTACTAAGTAGGTCTTTAATTATTTTACAATCAATTTCAGATAAAACCAATTCTGTTTTTTCCCCAATTCCAGGTATATTTCTAATTGCTAATGGAGATAAAAATTCTGAAATTTGTTCTGGCTTAATTATTGTTAAACCATCTGGTTTCTTAAAATCAGATGCAATCTTTGATAATAATTTATTTGGTGAAACACCAACAGAACATGTCATTTTTAATTTTTTCCTAATTTCATTCTTTAATTGCTGTGCAAGATGACCAGCATTTTCAAAATTGTTTCTAGTTTTTATTGTTACATCAAGATATGCTTCATCTCTACCGACATATTCAAAAATATCACCAAAGCTTTCAATTATTTTCATTCCATCTGATGAAACCTGAGAATAATAATCAAAATCTGCAGGTATGAAAACTGCATCTTTTTGACCACTCAATCTATTTTTTGCAAATTTTATTGGAATGCCTGACTTCACTCCATATTCTCGTGCTTTATAATTGGCAGTTGCGATAGCCCCACTATCTTCACCTCTATCAGAAAATATACAAATTGCAACTGGTTTGGTTCTTAGTTCAAGATTTCGTATTTCTTCACATTGAGCATAGAAATAATCAAAATCAACATGAAAAATTACTCTATTTTCCATAGATGATAATATTTTTTGAACACTTATTACAATTTGTTTAATGAATAGTCTAAATATAATAAATGAATGTAAAAACTATGACTAACCCAATAATTGTCAATAATGATGGTGTAAATTTCAAACCTGAACTTATGGAGAAAGAAAAATTGTATCATTGTATTTTTAATAATAAAATAATTTTAGCTTACAAAGATCATCAAGATTTTCTTAATTGCTATGAAATAGAAGAACCTGATTTGGTAAAAAAGATAAAATCTGATAATAATCAAAATATTGATGCCATTTTAGAAGAATATATTGAAAAAAGTAACCTAAAATCTAAATAAAACACATTATTAAAATTATTATTAATAAAATGAATAATGAATCAAACAATGATGCAATTGATATATTATCTGAGTTAGAAAATAGTGACACAGATTTAGATCAGCAACAAACTACTTCCAAACCTGAATTATCTGTAGATTCACAACCTAATGTGGAAGAAGTATCTGATTCACAACCTAATGTGGAAGAAGTATCTGATTCACAACCTAATGTGGAAGAAGTATCTGATTCACCATCTAGTACAACAGAAATATCTGAATCACAGATTAACAATCAAAATGAAGATAAATCTCAATCTGATGAAAAAGTCAGAAATGTAATATTTGTTGGAAACAAAACTATAATGACATATGTAAATTCAACTTTAACTAAACTTTCTGATTCAGCTTTTGTTACTATAAAGGCTAGAGGTAAAAGAATTACTCAGGCAGTAGATATTTCACAGTTTATTATAAAAAGAATGAATTCTGTTGGTTACAAAATAAGCGATGTTAGAATTTCTTCTGAATCATTATTATCTAATGATGGTAAAAAACGAAATGTATCACTTCTAGAAATTGATTTAACTAATACTAATGATTAAATTTCTCTTAGGAATTCTATTCCAAAATAAATTAATGCAATTGTTAAAGAAATAATTAGAATTTTATAATTACGATTTGATAAGAAACTAGTAGTTTTTGATGCAAAAAATGCAACTATGTAAAGCCAAACATAATCCATCCAAATATGAAACACAAATAAGATTACTATTCCAAAAAGTCCCCATAATTCAATTGACTCTGTAATTAATTTAAAACCAATAGTTAACCACCATATTATAAAAAATGGATTTAATGCACTAAGAAATATGCCTGTTAATACAGGACCTCTATTAGATTTTATATTCCTTTGAAAATTTTTCTGAAACAGTGATTTGATTTGTAAACCTGCAAAACCAAATAATCCTATTGCACCAATAATTGCAATAAAAACTCTAAATTCTGGAAAAATATTAGAGGTGAAAATACCTGTTCCTAACAAAATTATTAATGGAAACTCTACAATTGTGTGACCTATTGCAATTTTTAATCCAGCGGTTTTCCCTTCTTTTATTCCATAAATTATATTCGCAGAAAATAATGGACCAGGAGACATTACGCCTGATGCAGAGATCACTATAACCATTATTGCAAATCCAAAAATGTCTTGCATCTAATTTCAATATAATTATCTATTGAAATAATCTATCGATAGATATTATCGCCGAGTTTTTTAGTATCATCTCTGGCTTGTTGAATTTGTTCTTCTATAATTTTTGATTCTTTTTCTAATTTAGTTAAATTACAAGAAACACCTGGAACTAACTTGGTTAATACATTACATAAATTCGATGTTGCAGTAAAATCTGGCATATCTTTGTTAGAGCTAATAAGCAGTACAATTACATCATACCCACATAACATTCCTTCATTTAATAGTACTCCAGAAATACCTGGTATCGTTGCATTTTCTGCAACTGTAATTCCAGCACTTACTAATTTACCTCTTGCATTACCTGTTGAGGCAACTGCAACAACTTCCTGATTAATATCACCTTTAACTGTAATACTACTAATTATTGTAGAACATTTTTTTTCTTTTGCCCAGTCTAGCATTAATTTTGCTGCAGTTTTATGTAGTGAAACATCAAGTGTCAGATATGATGAAAACACTGCAACTTTTAATTCCTTATTAATGAAAATCCGTGTTGGATAGTTTGGCAATCCATTTTTAATTATACTGATTGGTGGAAATCGATCCGAGTCAATTATTGCACTAAGTTCAAACTGTGTTGTATTGATTAGTGATTCTGTTGCAATTGCACTAGTCAATCCTGTTGATGGAAATCCATTAATTACTATTCCACCTTCAATGTTTATTGGAATTATTTCTCTCACATTAATTTCTAAATTCATATGTTTAGTATAATGTAGGTAGTTATAATTTTTTAAACTGTAATTAAGAAAACTATAAACCACAAATAAAACACTAATTTTAACATGGTTGAAAGAATCAAAGTGGCATTGGTAGGAATAGGAAACTGTTTTTCGGGATTAATACAAGGAATAGAGTATTATCGTAAAAACCCATCACAGGAAGTGATTGGAATAATTCATGATAAATTAAGAGACTATGGAATACATGATATTGACTTTGTTGCTGGTTTTGATGTTGGGGAAAATAAAATTGGCAAATCCATCAATGAGGCAATATATGAATCCCCAAATATGGTAGATTGGATTGCTAAGGAAGATATGCCAAAAACCGAGTCCAAGGTTTTTGAAAGTCCAGCTCTTGACGGTGTGGGAATTTGGGTTGAAAATAAAATCAAACCAATTCAAAGCGAAAAATCACAAGAAGAATTAGAACAAGAAATTAAAAAAATATTAAAAGAAACTGGAGTAGAGATAATTGTTTCATATCTTCCAGTTGGTTCAGAGAAAGTAACACAGTTTTGGGCACAAATTTGTCTTGATACTAATACTGCTTTTGTAAATTGTATGCCTGCATTTATTGCATCTGATAAAGATTGGGCACAAAAATTCACTGAAAAAAATATTCCTATAATTGGTGATGACATAAAAGGGCAAGTTGGTGCAACAATTGTTCATAGAACTTTAGCAAGGCTTTGTGACGAACGAGGGACAAAAATTGAGAAAACATACCAAATTAATGTCGGCGGTAATACTGATTTTCTTAATATGAAGGAACAGGAGAGATTAGTTAGTAAAAGAATATCAAAAACTGAGAGTGTTCAAAGTCAACTTACTGAAAGATTAGAAGATGACAAAATTTATGTTGGACCTTCTGATTTTATTCCATTCTTAGGTAATACCAAATTAATGTTTATGAGAATTGAAGGTAGACAATGGGCTAATATTCCATACAACATGGAAGTTAGGCTTGAAGTTGATGATAAAGCAAATTCAGCTGGAATAGTGATTGATGCAATACGATTAGCAAAGATTGCTTTAGACATGGGTATAGGTGGACCTATAATCCCTGCAAGTGCATATCTAATGAAACACCCAATTCAACAAATGACTGATCCTGTCGCCAAAACTGAACTTGAAAAGTTTGTAAAAGGCGACTAAATTTTATTTCAAAGTTATTAGTAGCGCTACAAAGTTTGTTAGCCAAGTCAATTAAACTTGTTAGCACAAATTATGGAACTTAAAATGTGCTAAATTTTATTGGTTCATATAAGAAAAGTAGAAATTTTTGGCTTCAAATCATTTGGATTTAAAAATACTATCGTTGATTTTGAACCAGGATTAATCTCTATTTCAGGTCCAAATGGTTCAGGAAAAAGTAATATCTTAGATGCAATAATTTTTGCACTTGGTGAAAATAGACCTAAAACAATGCGTGCACCTAATCTACGATCATTAATTCATGATATTGAAGGAAGTGCTAGAAGAGGACCAAAAATGGCTCGTTCAAGTGTTCATTTTGATAACATCGATAGAAAAATACCAATTGATTCTGACACTGTAACAATAACTAGAGAAATGAATGATAAAGGTGAAAATATCTATTATTTAGATAAAACCAGGGTTCAACGACAAAAAATCCTAGAATTAATGGAACTTGCGAATGCAGGATTGAACCAGATGAATGCAGTTCAACAAGGAACTGTAACTAGAATTTCTGAAATGACTTCTGATGAAAAACGAGTGGTTATTGAGGATCTAATTGGTTTATCAGCATTTGACGAAAAGAAAAAAGAGGCAGAAAAACAACTGTTTGACGCAGATCAAAAACTAGCAATAGCACTTGCAAGAATGGGTGAAGTTAAGAAACGTATTGATGATTTAGAAATAGACAGAAATCACAAATTACGTTATGATCTAATTGAACGAGAACTTAATAGGTTTAGAGCAATATCAGCCGCAAGCAATCTTAAAACACTTACATCTGAAAAAACATCTAAAGAAAAAACACAAAACGCATTCAATTCCGAAAGAAAGCATTTTGAAGAAGAACGCTCAGGTATTAGAAAAGAACATTCTGAGCTCCAAAATGAAAAAAATAAATTTCTGGATGAAACAAATTCTTATAATCAGGCAAAATCTAAAATTGATTCTGAATTAAGTGGTGTAAAACAAACTTTTGATGGAGCAGACAGTAAAATAATTACTAGCAAAAAACGATTATCTCAAATTGATACTAGAATGCCAGAACTAACTCCAATCTTAACTAAATTAGAAAATGAAGAAACTACTTTAACGTTACAAATAGATGAACAGAAAAAATCCATAAGTTCATTACGTCAAAATAAAAAAGAAATTGATGATGAATCAGAATCAATTAATTCACGAAGATCAGAAATCTTAAAAAAACAATCGCACATTTCAGGTCAAAAGCGTGATGTTGATACTAAAATATCTAATCTAACAAATAAAATAACAAATGCAAAATTATTGACAGCCAAACTTGATTCTGAAATTATGGATGCATCTGAAAAATTTTCTACAAATTCAATTAAGCAAGATAATATTATTGCTCATCTTGATTATCTGCAAAAACAGAAAAATAAACTAGAACGTGCAGTATCCAATCATAAATTAACTATTCATGAAATTAAACAACGTATACAAATTAATGAACGAAAAAAACAAAAACTAGAAAATGAAACATCTGAATTATCATCAATAATTGATGTTTCATCTAAGGGAGCTAACAAATATGAAACAAAAATTAAATTTGTAAAAGGAATAATGCATGAAGACTATTCAATTTCAAAATTAAAACATGACACAGAAAATCTTGGGTTTGAAGGTTTAGTTTATGAAATTTTATCATGGGATAAAAAATATGAGCGTTCAGTTTTGGCTGTAAGTTCAGATTGGATTAAGGCAGTAGTTGTAAAGGATTTTTCCACGTTAATTTCTCTTGCTGAATCTGTAAGAAGCAAAAAACTTCCAAAACTCAAAATAATTCCATTAGATGCAATTCCTGATTTTAAATTAGATATACCTAATGATCCTGCAATTATTGGTATATTATCTAATTATGTCTCATGTGACAGTAAATTCAATTCACTCAAGACATTTCTATTTGGTAATGTATTACTTGCTAATTCTCGTAATTCTGCAATAAAAATATCAAAATTAGGTTACAAAACTGTTACATTAGATGGAGAATTCTTTGAAGCTAAGGCATCTGCTATTGTTATTGATATAAATTCCAAAATTTCTAAATTAACTAAAATCATCAATATGAGTGATTCAGTAGAGGGTCTTCAGACTATGATTTCTACTTTACGTCATACCATGCAGAAAAAGAATAATTTAATCAAAAAATATCAACATTCATTAAAAATTCATCAAGATAGGCTTAATCTATCTGAACAGGGATTAACAGTATCTCATAATACTTTTTCAGATATAAAACAGAAAATCACTTCAGGAACAAAAACATTAGAACAATTCCAAACCAGAAATAAACAGTTAGAAAGAAAAAAAGATTATTTATCCACTGAACAAATTAAGCAGAAATCACATTTAGAATCACTTGAATCTCAAATTCAATTAGTAAGAGAAAACTATGCTGATCCACAAATGGATAGTATTTCAAATGAACTAAAATCACTCAATGAACAATACACTAATTCTATAGCTAGACAAAACACTTTTCATACAGAATCAAAGAAGCAAGAAAATCAACTTGTAACTTTGATGACATCTTTAACAAAGAATCAGAACGAACATAGAATATCACAACAAGAATACGTATCTATAAAAAATGAAAAATATCATCTTGAAGTAGAAATAAGAAAGGCAGAAAAAGAAAGAACACTTGCAGAAGATGAATTAACAACATTAAGAGAGAAAGAGCAAGAACTTATATCAACTTCTGGAACATCTGTTGAAAAAATGAAAGAGTTTGATGATAAGATAGAAGCATTACATGAACAAGAACGTAATCTTACACGAGAAATTGGTATACGTGAAAGAAGATCTGATAGTTTGAATCGTGATCTAATTGATCTTACACAAAAAGAGACAAAAATCAAATTAATGTTAGAAACATTTGGTTTTGATGCAGATATTGAAGTTTTTGATGTTTCCTCTCTAATTTCATCTCTTGAGAATGAACAAAATAGGCTTAAATCATCAGTAAATGCTGGTGCACCATCACAGTTCATTGAGATCGCATATGGTTATAGATCCTCTTCAGCAAACAAGAATATCCTAGAGAAAGAAAGAAACAAAATTGTCTTTTTTATAGAATCTGTTGAAAAAGATAAACGTCAGACATTTTTGAATGCATTTGATACAGTAGATAAGGAAATTCGTGATGCATTCTCGAAAATGACTGGTGGTAATGCATGGCTGGAATTAGAAAATGAGGATGATATATTTTCATCTGGTCTAAATTATATTGTTCAATTCCCAGATAAACCAAAACGTGAATCAACATCAATAAGCGGTGGTGAAAAAACACTTGCTGCAATAGTATTTGTTTTGGCACTACAAAAATTGAATCCCTCACCATTCTATCTATTTGATGAAATAGACGCACATCTTGATGCACCAAATGCTGAAAAACTATCAAACATCATAAAAGATCGTTCTAAAGGAAGTCAATTCATTATGGTTTCATTAAAGGATTCTGTTGTAGAAAAAGCTAGATTAATTTATGGAGTATTTCCAAAAGGTGGAGTTTCAAACGTTGTAAAATATAAAGATAAACAAATGTTAAACTTGGAAGAAGAATCTACCATTACTAGTTAGGTATCTGTCTGCCAGCCGATTGTTTTTTCTTTGTATAGGTTTTTTGGATCAGGTATTGAAATTGCATCAATCAATGCTTTTGTATAGGGATGTTTTGGATTTGTTAGAATATCACGAGTTTGACCTGATTCCATGATTTCACCTGCGTATAAAATTATAATTTTATTTGCAAAGTATTTTGCAGTTGCAAGGTCATGTGTAATATAAATAAATGAAATATTTTTCTTCTTTTGAATCGTACTCATCAACTCTAAAATTTCTCCACGAACAGAAACATCTAACATTGATACAGGCTCATCTGCAATAATCATTTTAGGATTAGTAACTAATGCTCTAGCTATAGCCACTCTTTGACGTTGTCCTCCAGAAAGCATATGTGGAAATTTTCCCATTATTTCTTCTGCAGGTTCTAGCTTTACTTGCTTCAATGTTTCTAAAACAATCTTATGCCTTTCTTCTTTATTACCGATATTATGAATTTCTAATGGTTCGTTTACTATATCAAAAACTCTCATTCTAGGGTTCATAGAATCATATGGATCTTGATAAACCATCTGACATTGACCTCTAAATTTTTTTAGATTATCTGAATCATTGAAGATTTCTGTACCTTCAAAGTAAATTTTACCTGAATCAGGTTCAATTGATCTTAGGATTAATTTTGCAATTGTTGATTTTCCAGAACCTGATTGACCAGCGATTGCTAATATCTCACCTAAACCAAGTGAAAAATTAACATTTTTTACTGCTTTAACTTTATTAGAATTTTTGTGAAAAAGCCCATTTTTCTGGAAAGTTTTGTTTAGATTCTCTACCCTTAGAATTTCATTCAATATATTACGTACTTGTAACTAATATATGAAATGTTCAGTGTATTAGTATAAAACTTGAATAAGAAATTTATGCATCTTAAAAATTTATTTTAAAATATGAATTCAAAAATTCTACAAGGGCAAATTACATATGAAAAAATAAGTGTTAATAACAATTTAAAATATTTCAAACCTAGTATTTCAAAAAAACAAAAAACATTTTCCGAAGAAATTTCCATTTCGTTGTCTAAAACACCAAAATCAATAAATCCAAAATATTTTTATGATAAATATGGTTCTGAGTTATTTGATAAAATTTGTTTATTACCTGAATATTACCCATTTAACTCTGAAATAGAAATTTTACAAAAAATTGAAAAAAAATTACTTACATATCTATCCAATGAATTTCATCTAGTAGAATTAGGAAGTGGTTCTTCGGTAAAGACTAGACTTTTAATTGATGTTCTCTTAAAATCCCAAAAACATCTACAGTATTTCCCAATAGATATATCTGAAATTTTGAGTCAAAGTGCTAAAAACCTCTGCATGGATTATGAGAATCTTACAGTAACTGGTGTAGTTGATACTTTTGAGAATGGTCTTGATTTTATTGAACATTATGATGATAAATCTAATCTTATAACATTTCTTGGTTCAAGCTTTGGAAATTTTGAGAAAAATGAAGGAATATTGTTTCTTCAAAAAATCAATAACCTGATGAAATCTGATGATCTATTTCTAATTGGATTGGATTTGAAAAAAGATCAACAGGTATTACATAATGCATATAACGATTCACAAAAAATTACCGCAGGATTCAATCTAAATGTTCTAAAACGAATCAATGATGAATTGGGTGCAGATTTCAATTTAGATAATTTTGAACACCATGCAGTCTATAATGAAGACAAAGGTCGAATTGAGATGCATCTACGTTCATTATCTGAGCAATATATCACAATTCCAAAATCTGATCTATCTATAACTCTCTCAAAAGATGAATTAATACACACCGAGAATTCTTATAAATTTTCTATTTCACAAATAGAATTTACATTGAGGGAATCAAATTTCAAAAAAATTGAAATATGGTTTGATTCACGAAACTATTTTGCTCTTGTTTTGGCAAAAAAAATCTAGATATCTTGGGCACATCTAAATCCAGAAATTAACCATCTCTCATCTAATCTGAAAAAGTTTCTGTAAGATCCTCTAATTGATTTTGATGGTGTTCCAAATGATCCTCCACGTAAAACTTTTTGATTTGTAAACCATTTGTCATTATATTCGTCAAATCCACTTTTGAAACCTGGATATCCCACAAACTCTGATGAGGTCCATTCCCAAACATCTCCTATCATTTGGTAACATCCGTAACTACTCTTTCCATTTTCATAAGAACCAATATTACTGCAATTCCATACGTTTGATTCTAACAAGTTTGCATGTGAATCTGTTGGTTTTTCACTTCCCCATGGAAAATCTGTTTTGACTTCTTTCTCATCATTCCACAATGCTGCTTTTTCCCATTCAGCTTCTGTTGGTAATCTCTTATTTGCCCATTTACAATAGGCTGATGCTTCATAGAAGCTTACATGACAAACTGGTTCATTTTTGTTAATTTTTCGTTTTCCAACAAAATCTCTAGTTATCCACCCATTCCCATCTTTTTCCCAATACATAGGTGCGTTCCATTCATTTTTCTTTACTATATCCCATCCATCTGAAAGCCAAAAAGAATAATCATTATATCCACCTTCATTCATAAATTTCAAATATTCTGCATTACTTACCAGAAAATTGTCAATTTGATAATCATTTAGATATGTTTTATGTTCTGGAAGTTCTATATCATAACAATAGTCTTTACCTGAATAACCCATATTGTATAAACCACCATTAATTGTAATACTTTTCTTTTCGCTATTTGATGAAATTGGGACTTCATTTATTTTTGCTGGTTTGTACTGTTCTCCTAACAAATGTTGTAAATCATAAACTAAAAGTTCTTGATGTTGGCATTCATGATGAATTGCCATTGTAAAAAGATACTCTGCCTCTTTTTCTAATGGATTACTAATTACTTCTCTAACTCTATCTGTTATTACATCAAAATATTCCAAAATTTCATCTACTGTCGGTCTTGACATTACTCCTCGTTTTGATTTATCATGAGGTTTTCCAAATTGATTGTAGTAAGAATTTAGATACTCTGATAATTCATTTGAATAAAATTTGTAATCTTTTTGTGTTTTGCTTAATACAATTTCATTTAACCAACTCACATGTCCAATATGCCATTTTGGAGGACTCATGAACATTGCAGTCTGCACACCATAATCGTCTCTTTGTAAATTTCTTACTAATGCCAATGTTGTCTTTCTTGTTTCATTGAAAGATTCTAAAAGGTAATTTTGTGATTGCTGCTCAAGTGTCATACATTAATTGAAATTTTTTGAATATATGTGGCTTTTGCGATTATTCTTTCATTACACAGCAGGTGGAATTATTGATATTACGCATGGCCCACCAAATTGAAAATGAAAGTGCTCCAATTGATATTAGTTTTAGTTCCAATCCTTGTAAAGGGAATATAGCTAATCCACCAATTATTCCAAATAATGCTGAAAGAGATGTTGTACATGCTGGACATCCAGGAGTAAACGCTGTTAGCATGCCACCAAAAATTGCTGATGATCCACTTTTTTTAATATTATTTGCTCTTTGTGTTTTGATATTATATACTACTAGTGAAATATTGATTCCGCCCAAAACTGCTACAATGAGTGTAAGCATGATTGATGCTGCAATATACACTGGCATTATGGAAATATCTACATCGAAATGTGCTATTGCGGTAGATAACGTTAGAAAATAATACAATAATCCTATTATGAAGCCCGAAACTATTGCGATTCCTGCAAAAACAGGTTGTTTTAATATATCTTTTATAGTCATTTTTATCATCATTGTACTCATTCATCTGTTTATTCTTAAAAATTTTTGTAACCGATAAGAATTAAAATTAATCTAATATTGTCTAATTAATGGATTATAAGATTACTGATGAAGATAAAGAACGAATAAATCTTCTAAATCAGATCCAAAAAAATAAGTTCAATAATTTAAGTTTAGAACAATTAATACGCCTTCAAGAATTGATTGAAAAGAAAGATTACAGCCATGAAAAAAAGGCAAATAAATCAAAAACAAAACTTCTAAAACAAATTAACATTGAAATTTACAAGCGTGATGATTCAGCAATTTGGAAGTAAACTTACATACAAATAATCATCGTGCATAACATTGCCATGTCAAATAGTCTTGCTAATGAATCGAGTCCATATCTTTTACAGCATAAAGATAATCCAGTTAATTGGTATTCTTGGAATGATGAATCATTACAAAAAGCAAAATCTGAAAATAAGCCAATATTTCTAAGTGTAGGATACAGTTCATGTCATTGGTGCCATGTGATGGCACACGAATCTTTTGAGAATGATGATGTTGCAAAAATAATGAATGAGAATTTTATTAACATCAAAGTCGATAGAGAAGAACGACCTGACATAGATGATATTTATCAAAAAGTATGTCAGATGTCAACTGGTCAGGGTGGATGGCCACTAAGTGTATTTCTAACTCCAGAACAACGTCCATTTTATGTTGGAACATATTTTCCAGTACTTGATTCATATGGTCGTCCTGGATTTGGAAGTCTTTGTAGACAATTAGCTCAGTCATGGGATGAAAAACCAAAAGAAATTGAATCTGCAGCTGATAATTTTATGACAAATCTATCTAGATTAGAACGAGTTACAGAATCATCACAGATTACAAAGTCAATACTTGATGAAGCAGCAGTAAATCTTTTACAAATTGCAGATACTACATATGGTGGATTTGGTCAAGCACCAAAATTTCCAAATGCATCTAATCTATCATTCATGTTAAGATATTGGAAACTTTCTGGAATATCGAAATTCAAGGATTTTGCCTTATTGACTCTTAAGAAAATGGCAAAAGGTGGAATGTTTGATCAGATTGGTGGTGGATTTCATCGTTATTCAACTGATGCACGATGGCTTGTTCCACATTTTGAAAAAATGCTATATGATAATGCATTACTACCAATTGTTTATTCAGAAGCATATCAAATCACAAAAGATAATTTCTTCTTAGATGTAGTTACAAAAACTCTTGACTATGTAATTCGTGAGATGAAAATCAATCCAGGAGTTTTTTGTTCAGCACAAGATGCCGATACAAATGGTGAAGAAGGTCAAACTTTTGTGTGGAAAAAAAGAGAGATAGAAGAAGTTTTAGGCAGTGATTCAGAGATTTTCTGTATTTATTTTGATGTAACAGATGGTGGAAATTTTGAAGGAAACACAATTCTTGCAAATAACATAAACATATCTCCACTTGCATTCAAATTTGGCAAGACAGAAGATGAGGTAAATAGAATCATTTCAGAAGGATTAATCAAATTACTTGAGACAAGAAACAAGCGACAGCAACCAGGTAAAGATGATAAAGCACTTACTGCATGGAATGGGTTAATGATTTCAGCATTTGTTAAAGGATATAGAATATCTGATAATCCAGAATATCTTAGTACTGCTATTGATGCAATTACTTTCTATCATACACAATTTGAAAAATATGGATTTTTGCAAAGGGTATTCAAAAATGATGAAACAAAACTTAATGCATACTTGGATGATTATGCATATCTTGCAAATTCGGCTCTTGATGTGTTTGAAATTACAGGCGAATCAAAGTATCTATATTTTGCAGAAAAACTTAGTGATTATCTAATTGAACATTTCTGGGATGATAAGAATGGGAATTTTTTCTTCACTGCTGACAATCATGAAAAGCTAATCATCAGACCAAAAAGTAATTATGATTTATCTATGCCATCAGGAAACTCTGTTGCCGCAAATGCACTATTGAGATTGTATCATTTAATTAATGAAAAAAGATTTCAAATCATTACTCAAAAAATACTTGAATCACAAGCAATGTTGGCAGCAGAAAATCCATTTGCATATGGTTATCTTTTAAATGTGTTATATCTCAATATTGTAAAACCAACTGAAATTACTATTCTTGATTCACAAAATACAAAGAATTTACATAGAACATTAAACAAAAAATTTCTACCAGAATCAATAATTGTACAAATAAAGAATGAGGAAGATCTTTTAGGATTATCAAAATTTCCTTTTTTTGCAGGAAAAGAATTCCCAAAACATGAGCCATTTTACAGTGTATTTGTATGTAAAAATTTTACTTGTTCATTACCAATGTCAGATTTATCAGATATAGAAAAAGAACTCTAGACAATTTTCAGATCAATCTGTAATCTTTGTCCTACTTGGGGTCTTCCCATTTTCTCATATCTATTTTTTGGCAGTGTTATTGCAACTGAAGTATTTGCATAGCTTTTTAATTTGATTGTTGGCTGTGCTTGAAGAATTGCCTCCAACAATGGCATTACTTGTTGCTTTGTATCAGCATCTAATTTTTTCGAAACATTTTCCATGATTAATTGTTTTTGAGATATTGGCTCAGTTTGAACATCTTCAACAAGTGTCATTTGTATAACATTACCGTTATCAATTATCTGTGTAATTTTGTAGGCAATTATTTCTGACATATTTTAGTAATCTCTCTTTGAAATTTATCTTTATGCCTTTTTTGGCTCTAATGATTCTTTAATTTTACTGGCATTTGCTTTTACTAATTCATAAAATTCTTGCATATCTTCCAATTCCACATTAATTCCTTGATTTGAGTAAATCTGTAAAAAACTTGAATAAACTATACCTACAATTATTCCAAAAGCAGTGTCATTTTTTGAATCTGTTATATCGCTATATTCTTCTGCGATTTGTATGTATGAACTTGATTCATTAATATAATATTCTAGTAAATCTTCTAAAAATTTTTTATTATTATCAGAAATTGTCATTGTGTATTAGAATTATTATTGTTATAATAGTCAACCTTGTTTTTCTTTATCTAATTTACTATTAGTTACTAATGAAATAATATCTGCAATTTTTTTAGGATTTCTTGAAAATAAAACATATGTTGATACTGATACAACTAATAGTAAACCACTTCCTAATGGAAATTCTGGAACCGTAGCATATTCATCTGATTCTGCAATAATACTATAATCTACTGCATGTATTGATTGGCTTTTTTCATGAAATGGAATTATGAATGAATTGCTATCCCCTGCTCGTAAAAAATCAGGCTTTGTGTATATTTGTGAAACTGTAGCAACATTGCCATCTCGATCATAAAGTGTGGCAACCACCTTGATCATATTTGCTGTATTATCACCTTGATTTTCTAATATTCCAGTAATTACTGTGTTATTATGATTGTCTTTAGTTAGCACTGATGATGAAATTTCAATTACTTGGTTTTTTGGTTGTGCTATTTTATATTGTAAATCAAGTTTGTAATCTTTAATCTCTTCACCATTTACATCTTGTATTAAAATGTCAAATGCTCCTTTCATTTCAGGCATTATTATATTTGAAATTGCACTGTTTACAATTTCACCAATATTAGCATCATTTTCATCTATTAATGTAGCAGAAATTTGAATTTGATTTAATGGCACTTTTGAATTATTTTCTATTTCACCTATGATATGCAATAATCCATCATTATCAATATACTTTTGATCGTTTTGTATTGCTACATCAGCGTAAGCTACTTGACAAATAATTAACAGTGGAATTAAAAAAATAATTTTTTTCATATCTTTAATGATTTCAGGTCTTTAAAGATTTTATGGGTTTGAACTCTTTGCATTATTATATGATGTTAGTCCTGCTAATTCATATTCAAAAGATTGTTGAAGAATTTCATTAGATCTAATTTTTTCATCTTCATCTCCAAATTCTATCCAATTAATTAGATGTACATCACTTTCTAATTGTGACTCAGTTGATAGTTTGAATATCTTAACAGCACCTGAAAATGTATCTGGAATTTGTAATGTATCATATTTTGAAATTATACTATTCATATTTTTTATGTGCATTTCGGACAATTTCAGAATTTCATTCTTTGTAATGCTATTTTCTTCCCACATTCTGACGTTGGAATAAAAATTTAATTGTTCATTTTTTAATTCTTCTTGAATTATTTGTAAATCATTACCAAAATTATATCCACGTATTTTTCCCTGTTCTGCTGAATAAAAATAAAAAATTGTTATTCCTATTAGAATTATTGCTATCAAAACAGTGAATCTTTTTTTTGATCCCTTACTTTTTTTGGTTTTCTTTACCAACTTAATCTATGTATTTACCAGATTCATCAGATTTTAGTTCAATTGTAAATTCCATACCCATGATAAAGGATTCACCTCTAATGGTTCTAATTCTTGCTATTCTTAGTTCATGAGGCCATATTTCGACTACTATTTGACCAACTTCTGGATTTTCAGGAGCGTCAACAATTTTGATATCTTCTTTTTTTATTCCACATTCTTGAATCTTCTTCAAACTGTGTTCTACTAATGGCTCTGGATCATTATGACTTAATGCCCATACTGTTCCTGTATATTCTACTTGTTGCATTTTCATTTACCACTCTAATTTTATCCAGATTTAACAACATTTAATGTCATAGTACTAACTATTCTAGACAGTCGTCTAATTTTCATTGAAACTATTTTTTCAAAATCTTCTTGATCACTACCATGAATCTCTGCAATAATATCATATGCACCAAATGTAACATATGCATTTTTTACTTCTGATACCTGTTTTAATTCATCTAGAATATATTCTTCGGCACCCAAATCACAATTTAATAATACGAATCCAACATGCATTTTCTTCTTACTTATGTTTAATAGTACTATTCTTTAAATGTTCAAAAACTATTGATGTTTTACCATCTTTTACGACTTCTATTTCTACTTCCATCGCTACTAGAAGATGAAGACTGTGTAAATCTTTTCTTTTTGTATTGGTCTCTTGCAGGACCATCTCTTGCACTACCATTTCTGTTGTATCCACCTGTTCTTCGTCCACCTGAACCATAACTTCGTCCACCTGAACCATAACTTCGTCCACCATATCCAGAACGTATTTGTGGTGCCATTCTTCGTCCAACTTGTCGTTTTAATGGGTCTGGAATATGAATCTCAATTCCTAATTTTTGATTTAGATCAGTCATATCTGATTTTATTAGTTTTTTAATAATATTCCAATCACCAATTGAAGAATATGACACTAATGTGATAGCATTACCTTTTGCCCCTGCTCGTGCAGTTCTACCAATTCTGTGAAAATAAATCATATCCTGATTTGGAACATCATAATTGACCACTAATCCAACTCTTGGCACATCTATACCTCGTGCAGCAACATCTGTGGCTACTAAAATTTCGGCATTATTTTTTCTGAATTTTGACATTGAATACTCTCTTTTATTTTGAGACATATCTCCTTCTATTGCTACTACATTGAATCTTGCTTTTTGTAGATCTCTTGCAACGTTTCTAGTACGAATTTTTGTAGAACAAAAAACGATTGTTTGTCCTTTTTTATTTTCTTTGATGAACGTAGTTAGATACTTTTGTTTGTCTCTATCTTTAATAACTAAAAATGATTGGTTTATTCCTTCTCCACTTAGATCATCTGCATCTATTAGAACTCTTTTTGGTTCATTGAGATATTTATCTGCTAATCTTAAAATTTCAGCTGGCATTGTTGCAGACCATAATGAAGTAATTCTATTGTCTGGAACTCGTTCTAATACAAATTCAATATCATCAATGAATCCCATATCTAACATAACGTCTGCCTCATCAAGTGCTAAAAATTTAATATTATTCAGTTTGACTGTACCTCTGTTAATATGATCAATTAATCTTCCTGGAGTTGCAACAACAACTTCTGGTTTATTTCTTAATGCATCAAGTTGTATTCCCATACCTTGTCCACCATAAATTGTAGCCATTTTAATCCCAGTGAACTTTCCCACTTTTCTAAGTTCTGTGGTAATTTGTATAGCAAGTTCTCTTGTAGGTGCAATAATCAATGCTTGTATTCCACCATTGTTGAGAATATGTTCTAACATTGGTATTCCAAACGCTGCTGTTTTACCAGTTCCTGTGTGTGCTTGGCCTATTACATCATAACCTTCTAGTAGTATTGGTATTGCTTGAGCTTGAATTGGAAATGGGACATTAAATCCTAATTCCTGTATACCCTTCTGTATGGTTTCTTTTACTTTTAATTCATCAAATGTTTTCATTTCTCTATCTTAAAGCAATGACAGAGAAAGCATTTGCTTAATCTATCATTATTTCTAATTTTTTTGCTTTTTCTTTGTCTAATAAACCAATGCTTCAATTCTAATGACGAATTTGGTTAATTTGTTAAATCAATAGTTTGAGATTATTTATAACGTTGATTTTTCTAAATAATCTACTATGGAAGATAAAAAAATCAAAGAAGAATTAGATGAGCATTTTGAACGTGAATCTTCAGGAATTTCATGCGAGTCTTGCCCAATTGACTCTGTAATACAAAAAATACTGGGTCTATTTAGGAACAAAAACTAGATTTTTTGATAGGTTTTTTAGTTAAAAATTGATTATTATTGTGTGGTCGATAAGAAAAAACTAATAGTTGCAATTGTAGGAATTGCAATAGTTTCTGCATTAGGAGCTTCTTTTTTGGCATACATTGGTCAGGTTGATCAAATGACGCAAGATATTCAAGATGAATCAGAAGTATTGTCTGTTAATCTTCCGCCAATTTTAGGTTCAACAACTGCTTTGGTGACAATTATAGAAATGGGTGACTATCAATGTGAGATGTGCAAACGATGGTATGACAATACTAGACCTGCTATAATTGAAAATTTTATTGATACTGGAAAAGCTAACATGTTTTTTATTGATTATCCTATTCTAGGTCCTGATTCAGCATTAGCTGCAGAGGCAACATACTGTGCAGATGATCAAGGTAAGTATTGGGATTATCATGTTACTCTTTATGACTATCAAGGTCACATGAATTCTGGTTGGGCAAATGCTGAAAGATTAAAGTCGTTTGCATTTAACCTTGATTTGAATATGGATGAATTTGAAGAATGCCTTGATTCTAGTAAATACGATGAACGCGTGAAATTAAACTGGCAAAAGGCATCAGCTGGAGGTGCAACTAGTACTCCAACATTTATCATTGTAAATACTGAAACTGGTAACGAAGAAAAAATTGTTGGTGCTCAGCCTTATGCTGTTTTTGAAAAAGCAATAAATTCGATGTTATAGTTGTTTAGTATACTTAGACTCATTTTTTCAAATTACATCTATGTCTGTCTGGCACTAATTGTTTTTACAGTGATGTTTATTCCGTTATTAATAATTTCAGAACATTTGTTTCTTGAACCATACATAATTTTTTCAATTTATCCTGAATCCATTGTAAATTTTTTATTAATTCTAATTTTATCTATTTTTGCAGGAATTGTAATATCTATGAACATTTTTAGAATTAGACAAATTAAAAAGACCAATAAAATTGGTGTTAGTTTATTCGGTACAATAATCGGTGCATCTGCAGGAGCTTGTAGTTGTGGACCAGTTGGTTTCTCAATAATTACAACATTTGGAACTGCTGGTGGAATTGCAACTGCATTTTTAGATATGTATGAAATTCCTTTGAGAATAATTTCAATTGGAATTTTAATTGTTGTATTTTTTACTTCATTAAAATCATTAAAAAATGAATGTAAAATTAAGTCATAATTCAGTTACTATATTTGTTAAATTTTTGTAATACAAAAAGACATTTTTTTCAACCAAGTAGACTATCCATACACACTGTAAACATAGGCATGTCAAAGATCTTTATTCCAATACGTCCATCAAGAAGTACTAGTGAAGTTGACGAACTAGACGAAGCAGAAGAAGATTAAAAAATTCTAATTTATTTTAGTGAATGACTTACTTGGAACCTCTAATTCTTTGAATATTTCTGGTTGGATGATTTTACCTAATATTTCAATTCCTGTGATCGTTCGAAAACTCGGCTTACTAAAAAATGAATTAGCGTCAACAGCAAAAACATTGTGATTTTTGACAGCTCTTAATGAATTCCATTCTGAATTGTTTTCTAAGATATTTTTGTATTCCATGATAGTTCTTTCTACATTGAATCCACATGGCATTAAAATCAACAAATCAGGGTCTGTATTTTTTATATCATTGATTGTCATTTTCCTTGAGTGCTTTCCTTTTTCACTTATGAGATTTTTTGCTCCAATAAGTTCGATCATTTCTGGAATCCAATGACCTGCAGTAAAAAATGGGTCTATCCATTCTATTGCAACAACTTTTGGTTCATGAACAAATTTTTTATTTTTTAAATATTCAATTCTAATTTGTAATGATTCCACTAATTTTCTACCTTTTGACTCAATTCCAATTTTTTTTGAAATATTGATAATTGTTAATAATATTTCGTTAATATTGTGTGGATTCATAGTAAAGACATCTGGTTTTTTATCTAGAATATTAATTGCATCATTAACTTGGCTTGTATATGCAGAGCAAACTTGACAAATTTCCTGTGAAATTATTAAATCTGGTTTTGCATTTATCAAGTTTTTAGAATTTAATCTAAAAATGTCTTCTCCATTTGAGATTAACTCACTAACTTTTTCATCAATTTGTTTACTAGATAATTTTTCTGGATCAAAAACACTTTCAATAACACGTGGCTTTAGTTTTGCATTTTTTGGATATAGGCATTCGTGTGTTATCCCATATAGTTTATCTTGGCAACCAAGTTCAAAAATAAGTTCTGTTGCACTTGGCAAAAATGACACAATTCTTTCAATTGACATATTATTACAACAATTCAGTTTTACTTCTTTCGTCCTTTTTTGAATTAAAGAAATTCATTATTACTATTGCAATTGAGACTATTCCAGTCACAACTAATATGATCTCAAGTGTACTTATCATTGAGTGTGAAATCGCAGATTCAACAGATATACCAGTGATTTCTGACATGGCAAAAATATATGAAAAAATAAAATAATTTGTAGCCCAATGAATCAATATCGCAGTAATTAATCCATACCTATAGTATACCCAACCAATTATTACCCCACTAACTGCAGCCTGAGTAAATTTACCCACACTCCATGGTTCACCTGAAATTATATGGGCTACACCAAAAAATACTCCAACTAGTGTAATTAGTAAAATAGCTTTTTTGTTGTCAACTATATCTAAATTTTTATGCGGATGCCATAATGAATAGAAAAATGATTTGAGTGAAGATTTGTACGCATACATAACAAACAATGGGATTCCAATCAGCATTACTCTAAAACCAATTTCTTCAGTTATAGGTGCAAAAGTTAGGGATAAAAAGAAAATTAAATCGTTGGATAGTTCTGGTGGCTCTATAAAAATACCAAAACTCTCTTGAATAAAATTAATAGTACCTGAAATTACTACAAGAATTGAAAACCATTTAATTATTATTACAAGATAATTTGTGTCTTTGATTTTCTCTTCTTTGATTAGTAGTTCACTAATTATAGTTAGAAAATTTTTTTTTGGCCCAAGTATTGAAATTGCGAACAAAATTGCAAATATGCTCCACAATATTACAAATGCATCACCTAATTGATACTCAATTGGAATTTCCATGTTTATACCTGCAATAAATAAATCAAATTTTTCTAATGGAAAACCAAAATCTATATTGTCACCAATTTCAGAATTAAAAACAACGTATGCACCAATAGGAAATGATACAATCATTAAACCAAATACAATAGAAATTAAAGCCGAATATGGAATTCCAACTGTTTGTAGAAGTTTTTCTAGAATTGCCACAATCTTTCTAATGAAGTTCTATAGTATCTGCAGCAAATCCTAGATTGACAAGTGTATCTTTGATTGTTTCTCTATGATCACCCTGTAGAAAAATATAACCTTCTTTGGCAGTACCACCACATGCGTATTTACTTTTTAATTCTTTAGCAACTTTTTCTAAATTGTTAATTTTTGGGTCTAATCCTTCAATCATGGTTCCCTTTTTTTTAAAGCGTCTAGTCTCTAATCTTATAATTATGTGATTACTATCTTTATCTAAATCTCCACAGGCACACAAGTCATCTGGTAGTCCACAAGTATTACAAATTACCGCCATTGGTTCGAAAATGTTTGTTAATACACATTATTAAGCCTTGACGAAATGGAATCATTTAATCGTATAACTAAATTTTTTTAATGGATAAAATCTACCACCATTATGTCAAAAGGACTTACAAAAAAAGCAGTTGATATGCTACTTGGAGGTGCAACACTTCTAAGTGAACCGTGCCCGTATTGCAAGGGAGTACGTGTTATGAAAGATGGAAACGCATTATGTATCAATTGTGGTAGTGAACCAGAACAAAAACAAATTGAGCCTAAATCGCCAACATCAGATCCATCAACTGTTGAAAAACTAGAAAAAAAACTAAGTGAACTCACAGATGAATTATCAAATGAAAAATCGCATGATAAGCAACAATCTATCTTAAAATCAATTAACCTACTTATAGAAACAATAGAAAAGGCAAAAAATTAGAACAAAAGTTTTTATTGTATTTTCCTTGAGCCAATTTAAATGGCTGATAAAAAGAGTAATGCTGCACTACCTGCATCAAGTGCTGGATTACTAAGGTTTTTTGAGGATGAAACTAGAGGGGTAAAAGTTTCACCAAAAATTGTTGTTTTAATTCCTATTAGTTTAATTGTGGTTTCTTGGTTATTAGACACTTTACTCATACCATGATATTAAATGCCTGAACAAGATGATGTTAGTAATATACAAAAACGTTATTCATTAACCCTACTCAATCCATCGTCACATTATATTTCATTAGTGATATCAATCGCAGTAGTAGGAAGTATGGCTGCATTTGTATCTTTAACATATCTACAAATTACAGATGTTTTTTTTCCTGTGCTTAGTGTAATTGGTGTTCTTGTTGGAACTCAATTTTTAGATATTTTGTTTTCTAAACACAAAGAATATTCAAAATCATTACATGTTTCATTATTTGGTAATGGGTTATTCTTTGCAAGTACACTTGTTGGATTTGGTGCCATGATGTTATTTGCAAAAGATAATCTTGATTTATTCTATGTAGCAATAGGAATGTTTGTTTTTATAAGTTTTAGAATTGGAATATTTACAACAATTCTTGGCGCAAGTTTAAAGAAGGCTTGGGGAGTTGCATTTATTCAACCTGTTGCAATCTATCTTGTTTTAATTCCCCCATCTATGTGGATTGATTCTTTATTTAATCCGTTTACATTGTTATTTGGTGCCGCATTTTTAGGGCTCGCCACTGGATGGAGTTATTTTACAGATAGGGCAGGTAGACCTGCAATTGATAGCACACATGAATTAATTCAAGCATATGTAACATCTGCATCAAAAAATGATCCTACAGAAATGGAACAAATTATTGAACGTCAATCTAAACCTTCAACTGTATCAACAACTCAAATCAAATTTCAGTCAACTGATAAACAAATTAAATTCAGTATGGTTTTACCAGATATTCATCCAGGTCCATTTCATCCTGTAGGAGGAAGTAATATTCCATATCTTATTTACAAAAAAATGGATGCTAATGCAATGGTCATGCATAGTATTTCTAATCATGATCTTAATCTTCCAAGTCAGCAGGAAGTGAGTAATTATTTAAGCGGTATATCTAAAAGTCAGGTTTTAAGAAATGGAATTGGTTGTACAGAGCCAGTTATTGTCCAAATTAACAAGGCACGTGCAGCAGGCATGTTATTTGATAAAACAGCACTTTTGTTTTTATCGTTGTCGCCACATGGAATGGAAGATTTAACAATGTATGTTAGAACCGAGATAGAACAATTTGCAAAGAATAGAAATTTCGAGCAAGTACTAATTGTTGATACTCATAATGCAATGGGCGAGGAAATATCAAAGGAAGATTCAGAAGATTTGTTGGTTGCGGCAAAATCAACTTTAGATGCATTAAAAACAAAACAGAGTTTTCCATTCAAATTCGGTTTCCAAAATTCAAATGATATGAATATAAAAAAGGCAGATATTGCAATGGGTGGTATTGCAGTTTTGTGTCTTGAAATGAACAATAAGAAATACTTTGTAGGTTGGGCAGATGCAAATAATATGGAAAACGGTGTACGAGAAAAAATTGTAAAACATTTCTCAAATATTGGTTATGAATTAATTGAGATATGTACATCTGATACACATTTCACTGCAGATGGTGCAAGAAACAAAAATGGATATTTCCAATTAGGAATAATTTCAGAACCAACACAACTTGCAAACTGGTATTTAGAATTAGCTCAAAAAGCAGAGAAACAAATGAATGAGTGTGGGTTTGAAATTTTAGAAAATCAAAGTAATGTCAAAGTAATGGGGTCTGATATTTATGCAGATTATCTAAAATCTATGAATAAATCAATGAAGATAACAAAGGTTTTCTTACTTGCAGATGCAGGATTATTTGCATTGTCTATTTTTCTATAGTGTTAATCTGATCCAAATTACCATACAATTCATCCAAAAATGATGATAACTGTGTAATTGGAATAATTGGCACTTTATTGATAAATGTGATTTGTTCCTGATGCAGTGTTACTATAGCTGGAACTGCTATAATTTGACCAATGTCATTAACGTATCTTTTAACTCTGTTAACTTGTTTATTGACAATATCATTCAACACAGATTCGTTCATCCTCTTCCAATGTTTACAATCAATTAAAATTTCAACATTGAGCTTCTTCCCAATTACATCAATTTCCATCCTAGGTTTTGTTAAGATAACATTTTTTTCTACATAAAATCCATTTTCAGATAATATCTGGCTCACTAATGCCTCAAAATCTTTCCAGTTTAAGTACTCTGAAACTTCTTCTATTGGTGAACCATTGGATATTGCAAAAAATGCAGTTTTTAGTTTATCACTTTCATGAAAAAATACATTATCATTTTTCCATTTACCAATACCATTTTGTACTAATAATGACATAATTTCTTTCGCTGATATCCTATCTATTCCTGAGACTACTGAAAAATCTATATCTGATATTCCATCTGGAATAATTGCCTTAATACCTTTAACTAGTAAATTTCTATTAATCAATGATCTATATGCTTTTTCACAATATTAAAAGCCTAAAATTTATCCATGATTAAGTTGTTGTTGAGACAGTTGATCAGGTTCAAAATTATTTTTATTATAGTAGTTTTATTTTTTGCAATACCATCATCATTTGGTGACAAAGGAACATTTGTTGATGAAATAAAATTCATTCAATATCTTGATGAAAATACAGCATTACAGGAAGTACGAAACGGTAATCTTGATCTATATTATTTTAGAGTTTCATCAGACAGATTAGAGGATTATAATTCACGTGAAAATCTTCAAGTTTTTGAATCAACTGGGAGTTATTACAGTATTCTTACAAATCCAACAGATTCTGGAAAATTCAATCCTTTTTCTATTAAAGAAATAAGATTTGCATTGAATTATCTTGTTGACAGGAATCTAATCGTGAATGAACTTCTTGGAGGATTTGGATCTCCAATGATTTCAAACTATGGAATTTTTTCAGCTGATTATCTTGGTATTTTAGATGTAACTGAGTCATTCCAATTTAGATATAATATAGCATTAGCAGATCAAATAATTTCTGATGAATTAGAAAAATCAGGTGCAAAAAAAATTAATGGTATATGGAATTTTGATAATGAACCAATAGAAATTACTATTTTCATTAGAAGTGACGATCCTGTTAGAAAATCTATAGGAGAAATTTTATCATTTCAACTTGAATCAATTGGATTTATTGTCAAAAAAGACTTTGGTGATCTGAATAAGGCATATGTAGTCGTATATGGATCTGATCCAGCCGAGCAAAAATGGAATCTATATACTGAAGCATGGAGTAGTACTGGATTCTCAAGATATGATTCAATTGCATTAGCACAGATGTATGCTCCTTGGTTTTCTAATATGCCTGGTAATAACACTCCGTCTTATTGGAATTATCAAAATGAGATATTAGACGATGTGACACAGAATATCTATTCTGGAAATTTTGAGACAGCAGATGAGAGAACATTATTAATCAAAAATGCAACAAAGGAAGGTGTAAACGAATCAGTAAGAATTTTTCTTGCTAGTAAGGTTGATCAGTACGTTGTAAATGAAAATGTAACTGGAATAATTAATGCACTTGGTGCTGGTGTACCAAGTAGATTTACTCCAATAAACGCAAGCTCAAATGATAATTCTCTAGTTATCGGTGTAAAACAGATCTATCAAGGTGCATGGAATCCAATTGCTGGTCTTGGTGATATATACAGTAATCAAATTTGGGGAATACTTTCTGATCCCGGAATGTATGGACATCCATTTACAGGAAAAATTATTCCATTACGAACCACTTGGAATATCGAAACTAATGGTTCTCATTCATCAATACCTGTTCATGATGATGCTATAATCTGGAACACAAAAACACAAAGCTGGAATACTGTTGAATCAGATTTGACTGCAATTAGTAAAATAACTTTTGATCTGAATTTTAGTCAGTGGCATAATGGGCAAAATATGGATATTAATGATATTTTGTATTCAATTTATTTTCTTACTGAATGGGGTTCTGAAAAAGATGTTAATGACAAAACATATGATTCACATTTTTCCCCTCAGGCTGTTCAGAATGTTAACTCATTAGTTGGTTTTAGAATTGTAGATGATGATACAATAGAAGTTTATACTAATTATTGGCATTTTGATGATGGTCAGATAGCATCTTGGGCTGGTATGTGGAGTACAACCCCATGGGAAATTATGGCAGCTATGGAAAAATCTGTTATTGATGGAAAAGTATCTTTTTCACGTTCTGATGCTGTTAGCAAAAATATCAATTGGTTATCATTAATTATTCCTCGTGATGCAAAAATAATCCATGATATTCTTGAGGATTTTAAACAATCAGAATATGTACCTTCTTCATTAAACCAATTTGAAACTAGTAATGCATACTATGAGAATAGATATAATCAATCTATTAATTGGATTGAAGAATATGATCATGCTGTAATAAGCAATGGTCCATTTTATCTTGAAAGATATTCACCAGAATCTAGAACTATTGTCACAAAATCATTTGATTATGGTGATTATCCATTTCCACCTGGAAAATGGCATGAATATGAACAGATTGAATTTCCTAAAATCACTTCAGTAGAAATTGATGAAATTATATCAAAAAATAGTAGTGTTAAAATTCCAATATTAACTGAAAATTCATCTGAGATTCATTATTTTCTATCAGATTCTAGAGGGCAGATAATTTCAGAAGGAAAAGTATCAGTAAATGAAAATAAATCGATAATAAATTTGGATTCAGAAACAGTGTCAAAATTTGATACTGGGGCAAATACACTCAAAGTTTTTGCTGTATCTAATGATGTTTTGAGACCATATGAATATTCTACAAGCTTTTTAGCTTCTGAAACAGATACATCACTTCCAAATGTGGAAATTACAACAACTTTATCTGAATCAGGTCAAACCGACTATTCTTTTCTTGTCATAGTAATTGCTTTGATTATAGGTGCTGGAATAATTTTTATAATTAAAACCAGATCAAAAACAACTCAAAAAACAACTATTTGATTCCAATTATAAATAAAGTTCCAAATTCTCTTTTCCATTTTGCTTTATTTTTTGGATCTGTTACATGTTTTACTCTTGTTTTAAATCCGACTTCTTTGAACATTTTTTTCCATTCTGATTCAGACCGTAAATCCATTGGTATTTTCATATCTTTTTTCCAACGTATAGTAAAATGATTATCCTTGTAAAAATCAGTTCCACAATAAAAAATTCCACCATTTTTCAATAATTTGTAAACCTTAGTTAATGCAGGTTCCATTGGAACTGAATAATACAAAGATTCCATCGAAAAAATCACATCAAATTTTCTAGAAAATCTAGATGTTTCTAATTCTGTAGTAAAATATTGCTCTTTATCTGAAATTTTTGTTTTATTTGCCTTATTTATCATATTTTTACTCTTGTCGATTCCAACAGCCTTTGTGCATGTATCTAATTGGACCATTTTTTTTACTACCCAGCCATTACCACACCCAATATCTAAAAATGAAAATTTATCATTGAATGGTATTTTATTTAGAAATTTGTTTACTGTGGCTCCATGACCTTTTTCCATATCCTCAGATTTTCCAATCTTCGCCCAATGATCAAAATATTTGGAAGTTTTGTCCATTTATGCCCCCTTTACAATATTGAATAACTGTCTTACAGCAAGCTTTGGATGATGTGTCGCTAGACGAACTATGTTTGAAACTCCAAAATCAGCACGAATAAAATCTAAAAATTCATCTGCGGATAGTTCACTAATTATTTCAAGTTCTTTTTCCCATTCTCCATCTGATAGTCCAATCCATCTATTTTGAATTTTTGATGCATAATTAATTTTAGATTCTATTGCCTTTTTCCAATTTTTCTCATATGGTTCTAGTGATTTCTCAGATGTATCACCTGACTTAATGCCATTTGCTGCAATTTTTCCTGCAACACGTCCAAATCTTATTGCATATCTAATTCCTTCAAGTACAAGTGGATTTGCCTGACCTGCAGAATCTCCAACTAAAATTAGATTATCATATACAGTTTTTCTTGATAGACCATCATTTGGGATTAATCCGTAATGAAATTCAATTTTTGTAATATTTCCAAGATCCTTTATAGGACCTTTTTTTTCTGCAATTAATTTGTCTAGTCTTTCGGTTGGGTCTATATCAGATTCTGGCTTACCAATACCTACTCCAATCCGCACAGTATCATCTGATACTGGAAATATCCATGCATAACCTGCTGGAGAATATTCTTGTCCTACCATCAACCACCATGTGTCTTTTTGTACATTTTCTGCCTTTACTTCATATTCAGCTCCTGCACCAAATCTCTTCCATTGTTCTATCAATCCAAGTGATTTTCCAACAACTGATTGAAATCCACTACAGTCAATAATCATTTTTGCATTAAACTTGATTTGACTTTCTATAACTTTTGCAATTACTCCAATTGGTTTATCATCATCATCAGTTACAATCTCTGTAACATTTGTATTAACAAATAATTTTGTCCCAGTTTTTTCTGCTTCATCTGCAAGATATTTGTAAGTTTTTCGTACATCCAAAACTGCAGCCTTCGGTTGACTATCACGTATTGTTACACTTTTTGTTGGGGAACAAATTGAATAATTTGTAATTGGATTATAGTATGCCTCTGGTATACCAAATTCATTAGCATCTGCAATCCATGTAACACCACTAGTTCTAACAGTCTCTGCAACTTCTTTTTCTTTTTCTAACAAGGCAACGGATATTCCTTCTTTAGAAGCTGCAAATGCCGCAGATGAGCCTGCAGGTCCTGCTCCAACTACAACTAAATCAAAATTATACTCTTTCAATAACACTTAACCACACTTTGATCATTATAATTTAAGCATATTTTTGGTTATCCATGGAACTGTTTTTTAACCAATTTTTTGATTTTTAGCAAAATCAATATCTAGTTGTTTTTTTAATTTAGAATATGGCAGATTCTGAATTTATGCAGTTTTTTCTTTGGTCTGGACTTACTGCCGTATTAATGATAGTTACAGGTTTTACATATAGAATTTATCTGAAGAAAAAACAAAAAATTTCCTCATCATAGAAATTAATATCGGTTTTTACTCACTGATTTTCTTCAAATATGCAAGAATTCCTGTATAATCAATTTCGCCAAATCCTGCATCTACTGCCTTTTGATAAATTTGACTTGCTTGATTTGCCATTGATAGTTTTACACCAAAAAATTCGGCTGTATCATTGATAGTGTCTAGATCTTTTTTTAGATTTTGTAAAGTAAATGTTGGCTCGAAATTGTCTTTGATCATTTTGTATGCCTTTTTTTCACTCATTCCAGTTTTGAAATAAGTAGAGTTCAGAATTTTGAGAAAGATTTCAGGATCAAAACCGGCCTTTCTTGTAAGTGTAATTCCTTCTGATAGCGATAAAGCAAGCATTGCAATTTGTAGATTCATTGCAAGTTTGATTGAATGTGCAGTTCCAGAATTACCTAAAAAAAATGTCTTCTCTGCAATTATATCAAAAACATTTTTGAATTTTTCATAAATTTGTTTTTTACCTGAGACCATCATGACTAATTCTCCATTAATTGCCACATTTGGTCCACCCATAACTGGTATTTCCAGAAATGAAATTCCTAAATCTGAAAATTTCTGTGAAATTTCTTTTGCATCATTTGGATTTATCGTACTCATGTCTGCAACAGTTAATTCATCATGTATGCCATGAACAATTCCATTGTCACCAAATGATACGTCATTAACTGCGTTTGCATCTTTTACCACTGTTATAACAAGTTGAGATTTTTCAGCGACTTGTTTTGGTGTTGTAACAGATATTGCACCGTGTTTTACAAGATTCTTTATTTTATCTTTAGTTCTATTGAAAACTGTTATCTCAAAACCTGAATTTAACAAATGTAATCCAACTGCTTCACCAAGCATTCCAGTGCCAATAATACCAATCTTTGTCATTTTCTCTCTTCCGCTACAAGCTCCCAGTCACCACTACCAAATCTTGGCGCAGAAAATTGCAAATGTCCTATCACTCTATCTCCTTTTCTTACCATTGCAAAATCTGATTTTTTTGTACTGTACACTTTGTCCTTTGTTTTATATCCACCTTCAATTACTTTTACTTTGAATTTTTTACTCGCTCTTGCAATTAAGCTTCTAGCAAGCTTGACATCTCCCATCCAGGAAAACATCTCAAATTTACCAAAATTTTCTGTTGTTATTGTATAACCATAAAGCCTAGCCTCAAATTTTGCCTTTCTTTTTTTTGCTTCTTCATTAATCCATTCTATTATAATTTCTCCTGAACCCTCTTCGGCTCCAAATGTTTCTGATTCCTTCATTATTAGTAACTATTTTTGATATTGTAAAAATGTAATTCTATGTTTGGAATTTCCTTCTGTAAAAAATAGCCATGATTATGGTTCCAATGAACGGTGTAGTCCAATATAGCCACAAATCTGTGGTCACACCTGACACTATAGCAGGTGATAATGATCTAATTGGATTCATGGATGCACCAGATATTGGGCCAAGGAATAGCACATCCAAACCAATTATCCCTGCAATCATAATTCCACTCATCTTTGATATTTTTTTGTGAACTACAACATAGATCACTGCCATTAATAATGCAGTAGCAAGTATTTCATATCCAATGATTTCTGGCATTGTAAAATCCAGATTTGGTGTATTTGTTCCAAGTAATGCATAATCTCCGAAAACAAATTTAACAAAAATTGTACCAAGGAATGCACCAATTGCCTGTGCTGTAAAATACACTGGTAGTTGTTTTGCTTTTGTGTGTCTAGTTATAAAAAATGCAATTGTAACGGCTGGATTAAAATGCGCCATAGAATATTTGCCAAATGCATTGATAACAATTGCAATTCCAACAAAATGAATGATAGCAATGAATGCAATTCCATATGCACCACCCAACATTCCATCATAAACTATGCAACTTGTTGCTGCAATTAGTAGTCCAAAGGTTCCTAGAAGTTCTGCTACAAAAATTACCAGATTAGAATTTTTCATTTCCTAGAGTTCACTTACTAATCCATTTACTTTGCTTTCTATGGAATCTCGAATTTTTCGTACTTCCTCAATTGGCTTTCCTTTGGGATCCTGTATATTCCAGTCATCTATTCCTTCTACAAATAATGCAGTGCATGACTCTTTGTCTATACAACCCATGTTTACCACAACATCAGACTCTTCTATCATCTTATTTGTAATTAATTTGGATTTATTTTGCGAAATATCAACATCAATCTCTTTCATTGCTTGAATTGCAAGAGGGTTAATCTGACTTGCAGGTTTTGTACCAGCACTAATTCCCTCGTATCCATCCGGAGCAATTTTTTTGAAAAAACATTCTGCCATTTGACTCCGTCCTGCGTTTTCTACACAGACAAACAGTATTTTTTTCATTTCAGATAAATCATAATTCCTAAACAAATAAATGAATTATAAAGGTAAATGCTATTCCAAGTCCTGCAGCTCCTGGTATTGTAATTAACCAAGAAAATATTATCTGTCTACTAACTTTCCATCTAACTGCCCGTTTTCTTCGTGCTGCTCCAGCTCCCATAATACTACCAGTAATCGCATGCGTTGTACTGGCAGGAATTCCCAATATTGCAAAAATTGATAACATCATTCCAGCACCTGTTTGAGCAGCAAACCCCTGATATGGTTTCAATCTAGTAATTTTAAAGCCAAGTGTTTTAATGACTTTATATCCTCCGAGGAATGTACCCAAGCCCATTGCACTTGCCGCTGCAACAATTACCCAAAGTGGCATAGAAATTTCAGAGATAAGATCTGCTGAAAATAAGATAAGAACAATTATTCCCATGGTTTTTTGTCCATCATTTGCTCCGTGAGTCAATGCAAGCCAGGCAGCTGATATAATTGATAATTTACCAAATGTTCTGTTTACTTTAGCTGGTTTACGTTTCGCAAAGAATACCATTATAATTCCAGCTACTGCCATACCGAAAACTATTCCACCTATTGGCGCGATAATTATTCCTGCAAAAACTTTGGTTAATCCACCAAAAACAAGTTCTTCAAAGCCCAATCCTGCAATACCGGCCCCCATTATTCCACCGATTAAGGAATGACTATTAGAAATTGGCAATCCAAAATATGTGCATATTGAACTCCAAGCTATCGCACCTGCCAAACCTCCGATAATCATATAGACAGTGATCTCGTCAGGACTTACAATTCCTTTTGCAATAGTTGTGGCAACAGCAACTCCAAAAATGAATGGTCCTGCAAAATTAGCAGCAGCAGATAACGCAACCGCATGAATTGGGCGTAAAACACGTGTTCCAATTACAGTTGCAACAGAATTTGCAGAGTCGTTAAATCCATTTACAAAATCAAAGATTAATGCTACAATTATTGCGCATATTGCTATCTCAATCATATAATTACCTAGGTGTATTTTAGAACAATATCTTCTATAACATCAGCAACATCCACACATCTGTCCGATGCAGTCTCCATTGTTTCATAGATATCTTTTAGTTTAATGATTTTTATTGCATCATCGCTCTCAAAAAGTTCTGTAATAGCACTTCTATACAAGATATCTACTTTATGTTCAATCGTACTTGTGTTTCTACAATGTTCTATCATTACAGAAGGATTTTTGATATGCTGTAATTTTGATGTCATATATTCCACTTCTTTTGTTGCATTAATCAGTTCATTTGCAATATCTAATGCATATGGAGGAGTTACAGTAATTTTGTAACTGTTAAATCTTGAAGCAATACCATCCATACAGTCAATTGTATCATCAATTTTTGAGGCAACTCTTTGCATATCCTCACGGTCTAATGGAGTGATGAATGTATTGTTTAGTTCTGTAAAAATTTCTCGTATTATGACATCTGCTGCGGTCTCAATCTCTGTGACTTTTCTTACTTGGTCTTTGTTAGTTGGGTCTGTTAGTAATACTTGTACAGCTTCTGCGGCTTCAACTGATTTTTTTGCTAGATTATTTAGTAGTGTTAAGATTTCTTTCTCATTTGATTTCACCCAAGAAAACCACTGTCCCATGAATTATCATAAAATGGTTTAGACATAACCATGATCAACATATTCTATATAGTTTCAATATAGAACATGATCAATTTGCTCAGATAATTTCTGATGATTAAAATATCAATGGTTTGGTTGTAAATCATGATAACAGTTGACTGTCGTGACGTAGAATCAATTCTAAATGAATTAGTAGTTTATGTCGCTGATCAGGTTGGTGCAGTTCCGAACCTGAAATATCATGAGTTCATCTTATCAGCAATAGAAGATGATGGTATAGTTAATCAAGATAAGGTAGTGGCATCAATCAAAGAGTTTTTACAATCAATAGGTGAACAGACAAATTTTGCTGTAATTTCAAAGGGAGATACGGTATCAATAGAGTCAATATCAGGTAAGGTAATTGAGCGTGATCAACAACCAGAATCTGAGCTTTTCTCATGTACTCACTGTGGCCATGTGACACCATATGAGGTTGTTCATAACACACATGTGAAAATTCACTATCTTTAATTAAAAAAAAAGCCAGTAGCGAGATTTGAACTCACGACCTATTGATTACAAATCAATTGCTCTAGCCAGGCTGAGCTACACTGGCACAATATTTTTGTAAATAAGCTCGGTTTAAAATGTTCTCAAAATACAGGTTACGATTTAATAATATCGGATTTGTGGCACGTTTATGAAGCTCAAGTTCGTTAATCCAAAAAAACTGAAAGTTTTGATGGCAGTTTTCTTTGGTGTAGGATTATGGGGAATTGTATTTGGATTATGGCTAGGTAATTTTGCCACAACCTCATCACAATCACTGAACTATTTCATGGTTGTCATTTTAGGCGTCATTAATTTGCTTCTTGGTGGTTTGGTGTCATATCTGTTTTTAACACAAGAAAGAAAAATTGATCCAAGAAAAGACTCAAAGTATAAACGAAAGAAATAGTGCACCTACCACTATAATATTTGTTGCAAAATGCATTGCATAGGAATGGTCTACTCCTTTTTTATCGTAAACATATTTGAATACAAAACCAACTGGTATCAGTATTAGTGCCATGTGAATTTTTATTCCCATTGCTATGTGAATTAAAGCCCAAACAATTACCATTTTTTTTGAGTTTCTAAAAAAACGTTCTTCAAAATAATTAATGTGAATGAACATGTAAAGTAGTAATGGTATGAATGGTATTACACCCCATATACCTTCTTCTGCAAATGGTCCAAATGCAATGTTATATCCTAACCAACTCCAATTTAATATTGGTATTTCATCAGCGTATGGAAAAATAAATAGAACATAGCAAGCCAAAATTGCAAAAGATATAGGTGCATACTTCATAGATTTTAATCCGTTCTTCAGATTGAAAATTCGTTTTTTAGTTTCTTTAATTAAAAGTAAACTACTTCCAACTGTTAGCACATAATATCCAACTATAAATAAATCAGAACTAAAGAAAGATGTGTCCATAAAACGTTCATGTACCATTCATTAAATAAGCTATACCGCAATGAGAATTATGACTATCCAAATTGGTGATACTGCAGAAAATTTTGAACTTACTGCACATGACGGCTCTATAATTAATCTAGAATCATACAAAGATAACAAAAATGTTGTATTATGTTTTTATCCAAAAAATCATCTTTTTGGTTGTCCATCAAAAAAAGTGTTTGAAATGGCAGAAAGTGTAATATCTGTATTTCCTCAAATTGAATCTGAAGATGCAGTCCTTTTTGCAATTTCTGTTGATTCTGTAGAATCACAGGCAAAATTTGTGGATGAATATAAAATTCCTTACGTTCATCTTAGTGATCCCAAAAAGATTGCCTGTAAGATATATGCTGGACTTAATGTTGTAGGATTGGCAAAACGTTCTACTTTTGTAATTGACAAAAATTGTAAAGTTAGAAATGTTTTTCGTGATATTGATGCCAAACATCATGGATCCCAAATTCTTGAGTCCTTAAAGGACATTTAGAATCAAAATTATAAACTATAAATTATTGTCATAGAAACTTCAGGCAATGCTTGATTTAGTTGCAAAGAAATTATTTCTTACAAAGGGAATTGGTGTACATGAAGACAAACTCACAAGCTTTGAATTTGCTTTAAGAGATGCTGGAATTGAAGGCACTAATATTGTACTCATCTCAAGTATTTTCCCACCAAATGCAAAGCTTATTTCAAGAAAGGAAGGTCTGAAATTGATAAAACCTGGACAGATACTATTTACAATTTATTCTAAAAATCAAACAAATGAACCACAAAGACTGATTTCTGCATCAGTTGGAATTGCACAGCCAAAAGATCGTAAAAAATATGGTTATTTATCTGAGTATGATGCATTTGGTCAAAGTGAAAAGGTTGCAGGTGACTATGCAGAAGATATTGCAGCACAAATGCTTGCATCATCTTTGGGAATTGACTTTGATCCTGACAAAAGTTGGGATGAAAAAAGGCAACAATGGAATATTTCTGGTAAAATCTACAAAACACAAAATATTACGCAAACTGCAAAAGGTGTGAAGGATGGTAAGTGGACTACAGTATTTGCAGCTGCAGTGTTAATTATCTAGTGTTTTGATTTGTATCCCTTCATGTAGTAAATTGCAGCAGCAATAGCAGCCACAATAATTATTGCAAGAATTGCATATTGTGACTGTTCTTCCTCTTTCTCTTCTACAACATCTTCCACTATTCTCTCCTCACCAATTTCAGCCAATTCACTTGACAGAATATTAACAGGACTTACACCATCCCATGATGAGAGTTTTAATTTTAATTCATTGTTTGTAACAGAGTTACTTTGGCCAAAAAGAAATTTACCGCCTATGAATGTTCCATGTGATTTAGCAAAAAACCATCCTTTTTCTGTAATATCAGATACAGTTGAAATTTTTTGAATAACATTTGCATTAGCAGATTTAATTTTAATATTTTGACCTTCATCAGTTAGTATAAGAACATCTAAGAGAGAATTTAATGGTGTAAAGTCGTCACCAAAATAATTAGAGCGTTTCAACTCATTTATGTAAAAATACTCAAGAGGATTAATTTCTACTATACTATTTACTGTATTGTAATATTTTTTTGAGACATTTAGCATGTATCGTGGATTATCATCATTTAGAAATATTGTCATTGAGATAATTGGTGTTGTAATTGATGGTCCTATAATCTGTCCTTCATATAATGGATATCCATGAAGTGAAGAATCAGACATATTTTGTGCTATATCATAAAATCCTCCACCACGAGTTATCTTGTTAGAAATTAGAAGATTTGAAAATTTTTTAAACAGTTCACCTGAACTTTGCATTGGCATTGTATAGACTGCTGAAACTGTGCCTTCAATCACTTTTCCTGCCTCAGATGCATCTCCACTTTGAATGTACACTGAATGAAATTTAGCATTAGAATCAAATGAATTGTTAATTTCGTTAATTAATGAATTTCCAATTCTTTTGGTTTCA
>Ga0257111_1000033_pt1 | contig 45477 bp, 52 predicted proteins | sample LP_taG_6_FD_191567 | JGI IMG/M metagenome (GOLD analysis project Ga0257111, IMG submission 191567) | Marine microbial communities from Northeast Subartic Pacific Ocean, Canada - LP_J_2015_P26_500m | ecosystem: Environmental > Aquatic > Marine > Oceanic | place: Canada: Northeast Subartic Pacific...
TTTCTTTTGGTTCACGAGTTAGATTTTTACGGTCCTCTGTAAGAGTCGTTCCTGTTATAACAACAGTCCATGTTCCAACAATATCTTCTTTAACACACGTTTTATTTCCTGGGTCTAATGTTGGTCTAAAATATGCTTTACCATCTGGTTGTAGACTACCATTAAATTCAAAACTGAAATGTGCTTTACCATCTGGTCTGTAAAATGTTGCAATTCCATCTTCGAGAGGATGCAAGCTAAACGTTATGAAAACATTTTCACCTAGTACATACTTACTTTTGTCAATTGATAATGGACCTACAATTTGATAATCTAGAGCATATTGAGTTGTTTGAGATTCATTTACTTGATATGCAATAATAACTGTAATTACAATAACAGCAATTCCTATTGCAATTCCAGTTGATTTATTCATAATTTTTTCTGTAATTGTTTCGCTTTAAATTCATTTTGCCTGAAAAAATATCCTAAAGAATAATTAATATTCAGGAATTTCTAAATTTTGATATATTTTTTTGTAACATTTTCAAATTTTATTCGTTAATTAGTACTATTTACAACATTTTAGCCAAATAAATTAAGTATTACTTAATTTGATATTAGGATGTTTTAAGAAGATAATTTGTGAAAAATAATAATGGCTAAAACCCATCTAAAATGTAGAGAATGTAAAAAGGAGTATGAACCTACTTTCAAGTATATTTGTGATGAATGTTTTGGACCACTGGATGTACAATATAATTTTCCTAAAATAACTAAAGAAACATTTCATAATAGAGAAAAAACATATTGGCGTTATCATGAACTATTACCAATTCATGATAAAAATAATATAGTTAGTATTGAGGCAGGAATGACTCCTTTGGTAAAAGCTGAAAAGCTTGGAAAGGAATTAGGTTTATCAAATTTATACATAAAAAATGATTCAGTAAATCCAACATTTTCATTTAAAGATAGACCTGCAGGTGTTGCTATATCTAAAGCAAAAGAATTTGGATTAAAGTCTGTTGGATGTGCATCAACTGGAAATCTAGCTTCTGCTACTGCAGCTCACGCAGCTAAAGCAGATATGCCATGTTACATTTTTGCACCAAGTAATATTGAAACTGCAAAGATTGCACAAGCACTATCATATGGTGCACAATACATTTCAGTTGATGGTACATATGATGATGCAAATAGAATTGCTGCTCAAATAGGTGATAGAAAAGGTGTTGGTATAGTTAACATCAATATGCGTTCATACTATGTAGAAGGATCTAAAACTTTGGGTTATGAAGTAGCAGAACAATTAGATTGGAATGTTCCAAATCATCTTATAGTTCCTACTGGAAGTGGTGCAATGTTAAATGCAATTTGTAAAGGATTTGAGGAATTACAGACTACTTCTTTACTTGATGATTTATCTTCATTACATATGCATTGTGCACAACCACATGGATGTGCACCTATAGTTGACGCATTTAAGAAAAACTCTGATAAAGTAATTCCAGTAGAACAACCTGAAACTGTTGCAAAAAGTTTGGCAATTGGTGATCCTGGTGATGGTCGTTATGTACTAAAAAGATTAAAACAGTATAATGGAATCGCAGAAGAAACAAACGACAAAGAAATTCTAGACGCAATTTTACTCCTAGCAAGAACAGAGGGAATTTTTACAGAACCTGCTGGTGGTGTAGCAGTTTCTATTTTGAAAAAAATGGCAGAAGAGGGCAAGATTGACAAAGATGAAACCACAGTTTGTTATGTAACTGGCAACGGTTTGAAGGCTACTGAATCAATTATGAGCGTATTAACCAAACCTCAAGTAATGCAAGCTGATGTTGCAAAGATCTCAGCAGTAATAGGATGATATTAAATGACAAAAATTACCTTTACAATTCCATCAGTCCTTAATGCAGGAGGCGGTGAAAAGAAAACAGAACTAGAAGTATCAACTCTAAAAGAATCATTTGAAAAAATTTCTGAAATTATGGGTGATGATTTTAAGAGAAAAGTTTTGGAATCTGATGGATCTCCACGTTCTTTGATTAATATCTACATAAATGGCAAAAATGCCGCATTTGATAGTGGTCTTGATACCGTACTAAATGAAAATGACGAAGTTTACATTTTACCTGCAGTTGCAGGAGGTTCTGAGCTTTCTGAAAAAGAACTTGATCAATATTCAAGACAAGTAATGTTAGAGCAAATTGGCTATCAAGGTCAGTTGAAATTAAAAAATTCCACTGCATGTGTTGTTGGTGTTGGTGGACTTGGTAATCCAATTATAACACGTTTAGCTGCAATGGGTGTAGGTAAGCTTCGAATTGTTGATAGAGATGTAATAGAACTTTCAAATTTGCACAGACAAACAATGTTTAATGAGGAGGATGTAGGTCAGGTCAAAGTTGAAGTTGCTGCAAGAAAATTAAAGAAGAATAATCCCCAAGTTGAAATTGAAGCATTACCTATTTCTATAAATGATTACACAGCGCTTGATGTCGTTGAAGGATGTGATGTAGTAATTGATGCACTAGATAGTGTTAATGCACGTTATTCATTGAATAAAGCATGTATTGAAAAAAATATTCCATGTGTTTTAGGTGCTGCAGTTGGAGTAACAGGTCAAGTTTTTACAGTGATTCCAAACAAATCAGCATGTTACTATTGCATGTTTCCTGCATTAGATGAGGATTTAATGCCAACATGTAGTCTAGAAGGGGTTCACCCATCAATTCTTTCTGTAGTAGGTGGAATAGAAGTTCACGAAGCAGTTGATATTTTAATTGGAAAGACACCAAAATCATCAGAAAAATTTTTGAGTATTGATCTAGAAAATTTAGAATTTTCATCTGTTAGGACGTTTAAGCAGGACGAATGTTCAGTATGTGGAACTGGTAAGAAAAATGAAGTTCCAAAACAAGAACTTATTTTGGAAGAATTATGTGGACGAAACAAAGGTAAAAGAACATTTTCAATCACACCTACATATAATGTTGAACTAAATGTAGCTACTGTTACAAGTGTTGCAAAAGAAAAAGGATTCTTAGTTGAAAATCAAGGTGAGTTAGGTTTGTCTATGCGTACAAATGATCTTTCTGTTAGTTTTATGAAGAGAGGCTCAGCTGTTGTAGTAGGATCAAAAGATGAAACAGAGGCCATTTCACTCTACAAAACTCTCTTAAGTGTATCATAGACTTTATACATTAAAAATACATTCAAAATTAATTGAATATTTTTGTAACTGGTGGAGTCGGATTTATTGGAAGTTTTCTTACTAAATCTCTATTAGAAAATGGATATTCTGTAACAATTTATGATTCACTTGTAAATAGTTCAGAAGATAAGGCTAAAAAATTAGAGAAACTAGGTGCAAATTTTATTTGTGGTGACATCACAGATTTGAAAAAACTTTCAGAATCTGTATGTGATCATGATATTTGCATTCATTTAGCTGGACAGACTGATGTGTTATACTCTATAGAAAATCCTGAGTACAATAATCTGGTGAATATTATTGGAACAAAAAATTTACTAGATTCGTGTTTGAAAAATAATATTGATGTTATAGCCGCATCATCTGCAGCAGTTTATGAAGATTCTAATGAAATATTATCAGAATCATCACCTTCTAAACCAGCTTCACCGTATGGTCAAAGCAAACTCATTATGGAACAACTACTTACCGATGTTTCAGTATCAAGTAAAATCAACTGTTTGAGCCTTAGAATGTTTAATGTTTATGGAAAATGTCAAAATATAGAATATGCAGGTGTAATCACAAAATTTTTAGAGAATATCAAAAATGAAAATGATTTAATAATATTTGGCGATGGTACTTCTTCTAGAGATTTTGTTTATGTGAATGACGTTGTAGATTCCATGATTCTAGCAATACACAAAATTAAAGGAAAAAAAGGAGAAATATACAATATTGCCAGTGGTACAAATACAAAAATTCTAGAACTTGCAGAAATGATGATTTCTATTACTGGAAAAAACTCCATTTCAATAAACTATTCTCCTAGCAAAAGTGGTGAAATAATTCATAGTCAGGCTGATATTTCGCTTGCAAGAAACTCACTTGGTTATTCTCCAAAAGTATCTCTTAAAGAAGGACTTGAGAATTTGATGAATTCATAGATTTTTTCTTGGATATGTATTTAAAATATTACAAATAAACTAGATCAATGCATATTGGAATTATATTTTCATCTATATTTCTATTAATTCTAATTCCTACAGTTTCATACATTTCTGCAGATCAAAATATTTTTCCTACAGTTTCATACATTAATCCAGATGATAGTATACTTCCTGCTTCTGCATTTGTTCAAATAATACATAGAGATTCAAATGGAAATCTTTTAGCGTATATTGAATCGGATAAAATAACTATAATGCATAATGATGCTATGATAGAATTAATGGATATGCAGAGTTCTACTGGCACAGATCCAGTTTATGATATCAATGGAAATAATGTAGAAGTAATTATTAGACAGCAGATAACGGAAATTGAAACTACTACACTATCTACTGATACTAAATTAGTTTCCACTGTCAAAGATAAAGATGGAAATAAAATTATTATTCTTAGAATTGTGCATGATGGTTATATGGCATATGCTGGTGATACAGTGACAACATATTGGAATTTTGCCAGAATTATCTAGAAGATCTTTTTGCAAAGATTATTCCAACAGCGACTGAAAAGAATACTATTAATGCCAACAATCTATATGGTTGATTCGTCTGATCTGTAAATCCTGTAAGAAATGGTGCAGTAAGTAGAGTTCCTGATATAAGAACTAAAATACTATTTGCATATTTGTTGCTTTTTGATTTAATAAATAATCCAATTGTTACAGGCAGTAAAAATAATACAAATAGACTATCAATTCTCATTCCAAAAGCAAATGCTGTAAATCCTAACCAAAATTCATCCCAATTCCATTCCAATCCAACTTTAGATTGTGTAGTTGATACAACTATTCCTATAAGAAGAATTATTAAAATTGTTAATCCAATAATTATTTTTCTTTGTTTTGAAATATCTGAAGTTATAATGAAAAATATTGACATTGGTGCATAAAATACGGTTAAGATTTTTGAAAATATAGACAGAACATAGAATATTGGTGACAATGACCATATTTTGATTACCAAATATAATGACAGTAAATAAAAAAGAATCCAAAATGTAGAAAAAGCAGCTGAAGTATCAAATGTCAAAAATAAATTACTCTGTAAAACTAGTATTAAAGAAATTAATCCTGCAAATCTGCTATCTGTAATTTTACTCGTAAATAGATACGTTACAAGTAATAGTCCAATACTTGATATCAATGGTATTACAAAGAAATTTCCAAAAACAGTGTATGATGTTTTTAATAAAATATGTTTAAGATGAGGTTCAAAACTTGTTATCTGTTCTGGCCAGAAACTTTTCATGTTTAATAATTTGTGTTTTAGTCTGTCCCAATCGCCATATACTTCATTAGCATCATTAACATTTTTTCCAAATTCTATTTCATTTACTGATATTGAGATGTATCCTGCCATTATAATGACAATTGCAATAATAGCTATCTTCTTTGATACTTGAAATTTGGTTAGAAAATCTATTTTTTCTAACAAACCTCTACTTTTTGAGAAATAAAAAATTCCAAAAACTATAATGTTAGTTACTATTAGCGGAATTGCCAATCCACCAATTTCAAATGGTTCTATAACCACATGTTGTAGAATACCAGCATTATCTAATTCTGATTTGAAAAATGTCTCTGAAAATAGAGCAGGAAAAACTACTGGACTTAAACTAATTAGTACAACTGAAATTGAAAAGAGAAAGACAATCCAAGATACTTTACTATGTTTTTCATTTTCATATTTTTCCATTATGTTACAAAAAACATCATTGTTTTAAGACTTTTTACATTATTTTCAGTATAAAAGATTGTAAAAGTTTGTATGTATACGATCTGATGATTAACTGTTGTGTTCAATAATAGGATATTCTGGAAATAATAATGCTGCGCCAGTTTTAGTTAGGGCATTACAAAAAATGGAATATCGTGGATATGATAGTGTAGGCATAGCTACAAAAAATGAGAACATCATAAGTATCAAAAAAGGAGTAGGAAAAGTTTCTGATGTAACTAAGAATCTAAATTTGAATGAAATGTTAGGAAAAATAGGAATAGGTCATACTAGATGGGCTACACATGGTAAAGTTACTAAAGAAAATGCACATCCACATAGTAGCAATTCAGGTAAGATTGCAATTGTACATAATGGTATAATTGAAAATTTTGAAGAATTAAAAGCTGATTTAGTATCATATGGTTACAAGTTCCAGAGTGAAACTGATACAGAAATAATTGCAAACTTAATTCAACATAATTTTGATCAAACATCAGATATTAAAAAAACAATCATCAAAACCATTTCAGAATTAAAAGGGCATTATGCATTTGTGGTTATTTTTGAAGATGGAACATTAGCAGCTGCAAGATTTCATGAACCACTAATTATTGGAGTTGAACAAAATAATTACTATATTTCAAGTGATGTACTAGGATTTATTGAAAAAACTGATGATGCAATTTACATTGATAACGAAAATTTTGTCATTGTTAGTAATTCAGATTTAAATATTTTCAATTTTAAAGGCGATGAAATAAAACCTCTAGTTACCAAGGTTTCAAAAGAGTTTGCTGATGTGTATAAAGGTGATTATGCCCATTTTACATTAAAGGAAATTTCTGAACAGCCTAAATCTATTATTCATGCAGGAAATAATAAACAAATTGAAAAATTTGTTGAAGAAATTAAAAATTCTAAAAATCTCTATATCACGGGAAGTGGAAGTAGTTACAATGCTGCAGAAGTTACAAAATATTTAATGTCAAAATTTACGAAAATAAATATAAATCCAATAATATCTAGTGAACTACCATTTGCTCTAAATAATATAGAACCCAATTCTACATTTATTGCAATTTCACAGAGTGGAGAAAGTGCAGATGTATTATACGCAATAAAAATTGCAAAAGAATCCAACGCAAAAATTTTATCAATCATCAATCATCATAATTCCTCTTTATCACAAGAATCAGATGTAACATTAGGAATAAACTGTGGTCCTGAAATTGGAGTTGCAGCAACCAAAAGTTTTACATCTCAACTTTCTGTATTATATAAAATTACAAATGAATTATGTGATAATTGTTTAGATATAGATTGGCAAAAAGTTTCAGATTCAATATCTAATATTCTCGAAGATCAATCTGAAATAAAAAAAATTGCAAAACAACTAATAGACATTTCTGATATCTATGTTCTTGGTAGAGGTATTCATTTTCCTATTGCAAAAGAGGCTGCACTAAAACTTAAAGAATTAACATACATCCATGCGGAAGGAATTCCTGGAGGAGAATTAAAACATGGACCATTAGCATTGATGGATTCTAATGTCTATGTGATTATAATTAATCCAACAGATTCAACTTATTCTGATACATTAAACAGTGCAAATGAAATTAAAGCAAGGGGTGCCAAAATAATTGGTATTTCTAATAAAAAAAATGATGTTTATGATTATTGGATCAAAATACCAGATATTGATGAAGCAAGTTATCCACTAATTGAGATAGTTTCAATTCAATTACTATCTTATTATGCAGCATTAGAAAAAAATACTGATCCTGATTACCCTCGAAATCTAGCAAAATCAGTTACTGTAAAGTGATTTTTTTGATTATATTATACAAAATCATTTTTTAGAATATATTAAATGGATTAATTTTTCACTATAGGTAATTGATAAGCAAAGAAAATTTAGAAAAATATGATTCTGAAGGAATGCATTATGCATATGATACATGGCCAGATTTAGCACGAGATGCATATAATTCTGAACTTCAGCCAATAGATTTCAAAAATATTGATCATGTAGTTTTTTCTGGAATGGGTGGTTCTGGTGCTATAGGTGATCTTTTTTCATCAATGTTATCTAAAACCGATATACATACAACAGTAGTAAAAGGATATACACTACCAAAAACAGTAGATAAAAACACACTTGTTGTTTGTACTAGTGTATCTGGTAACACCGATGAAACTTTATCAATACTGAAAAAATGTACAGAATTAAACTGTAAAACAATTGGATTCTCTTCTGGTAATACGTTAGAATCTATTTGTGAAAAAAATAATATTGAACATAGACAAATCCCTATTACACATTCACCTAGAACATCGTTTCCTAGTTATGTTTTTTCTATACTCAAAACTATCAGAACAATTGTTCCCATAAGAGAAGATGAAATATCTTCTTGCTTAAGAAACTTAGAAAATGTAAAAAAGGAAATTTACTCTAAAAATCTTTCTAATAATAATCCTTCAGTAAATTTGGCAAATTGGATTTCAGGAATACCTGTCATATATTACCCATGGGGATTAGAAGCTGCAGCTATTCGTTTTAAAAATTCATTACAAGAAAATGCCAAAACTCATGCAACTATTGAAAATATAATTGAAAGTGGACATAATGGAATAGTTTCATGGGAGAGAGATTCAACCATGACCCCTATATTACTTACTGGTACAGATGATCATAAAAAAACCAAAGATAGATGGAACATAATACGTGAGTATTTTGAAATAAAAAATATTCAATACAAAGAAATCAGTACTATAGATGGTGGAATTTTATCAAAAATTATGTCCATGATTTATGTTTTAGATTATTGTTCAATTTATTATGCCATTAAATTAGGAATTAATCCTTCACCTATAGAATCAATTGATTTTATAAAAGAAAGACTCTAAATCATTAATTAAGATTATAATTTCATAAAATGTGAATTATGATGAATAATAAACTTGTTTCAATTGTAATCCCAGTTTATAATTCTGAGAGATTTTTAGAAGAATGTCTAAATTCTATATTGGAACAAACATACCAAAATATCGAAATTATAGCAATAGATGATGGATCAAATGATTCATCATTAGATATTCTGAACAATTTTTCCAACAAAATTCATACTTTTTCCCAAAAAAATCAAGGTCTTGCAATAGCTCTTAATCTTGGAATTAGTAAAATTAAAGGTGATTGGCTAAAATGGTTTTCTCCTGACGATATAATGTACCCAAATACAATTGAAGTTCTAGTTAATGAGGCAGAAAATCATGATAATAATACAATTCTTTATTCAAATTGGAATATAATAAATGATGAAGGACAATTAATACGAGAATTTCACGAATCAAATTATAATGATATGTCTGATTTTGATTATAATGTAAGATTGTTAGATGGTCAGCAGATCAATGTCAATACAACATTAATTCCTACTCAATTACTTGAAAAATGTAAAATTAGAAATCTTGATGATCCTGTCGCAATAGATTATGATTTTTTTCTACAATCTGCACTATTACATAATGTAAAGTTTCATTTGATATCAGAATCTCTTGTTAAATATAGAATTCACTCAGAGCAATTATCACATAAAAATATCTCAAAAACTCTAGAATATATTAAACAAATAAAAAATGAAATTCTACAAAAACTGGATGATTCTTTAAGCAATAAGTATATTCATGAATTAGAAAACTATCAAAAAACAAAACCTATGACAAAAAAAACTATGGAATTTGGAATGAAATTAATTTCATCAACACCATCATGGGCATCTGATAGAATTTTAACACTTTATCTAAATAAAATACGTCGTGGACGGTAACAATCTTCAACATGCTTTTTATGTCTGAAAAAATATAATAATTATATTGCAACCACAAGTATCAATTATTATTGCAAATTATAATGGAAGAGATCTTCTTCAAAAATGTTTAGAATCATTATCTAATGTTAATTATAAAAACTTGGAAATAATTATTGTTGATAATAATTCAATTGATGATTCAGTAGAATTTGTTACAAAAAATTATCCATCAATAATTTTAGTAAAACTTGATAAAAACAAAGGTTTTGCAGAACCAAATAATATTGGTGCAAAAATTGCAAAGGGTCAATTTTTATTATTCTTAAATAATGATACTGTTGTAACTGAAAATTTTATTTCTGAAATGATTAATGCTATAATCACAGATAAAAAAATTGCAATATGTCAAAGTCTTTTACTGAAACCTAATGGAGATATAGATTCCAGTGGTGATTTCCTAGATGATCTAGGTGTTGTATATAATTCAAAGACTAAGATTGATCATATACGTGAAATATCTAGTGCCAGAGGTGCTTCAATGTTAATTCGTGCTAATATATTTGAAAAACTTCATGGCTTTGATGAAAAATTTTTTGTATCTTTTGAAGATGTAGATCTTTGTTGGCGCGCATGGATTCTAGGATATCGTACATTAATGATACCAACTTCAATAGTTTATCATTCAGCTGGTTCAACAATCAAAAAAATTAAATCAGAAATTGCCTTTCATGGATTCAAGAACCAACTTGCAATGAAAGTAACTAATTTTGAACCGATCTTAGCAATAAAAAATATGATACTATTTTTTTGTATTTATGGAACAAGAGAATTAAAAATTTGGTTGGATTATACAATTTCTGGTTCAACCAAACTCTCTTCAACAGAATATGAAAATAATATAGCACAAAAACCAAGCTTCAAAATTATTGCTAAAAGTATAATGTGGATTATTTCAAATTATGGATATTTGCTTAAGAAACAAAGAGCAGTAAATAAAAATCGTGTTTATAGTACAGCAGTTCTAAAAAAAATGAATATAATTCATAATGTAAAGCAATAAAAAATTTAGATATTTACTATATCATCAATTTTTGGCGCAAATGCATCTAATCCAAACTTCTCATGAATTTCTTCTGCAAATCTTGTACATGATTTATCATCTCCATGAACAGTCATAACCTTAGGATTACCCTTGATGTTTTTAATCATCTCAAACAAGCTGTCTCTGTCAGCATGGCCTGAAAATTGAAATTGTTTTACTTCTGCCTGAACTTTAAGATCTTTTCCACGTGTTTCGACTTTTCCAGTATCTAACAGCTTTTTTCCAGGAGTTCCCTCTCCTTGATATGAGACTAGTGCAATTCCATTTTTATTATTAAATGCTAATTGTTGCAAATAATAAACAGCATTTCCCCCAACTAACATTCCAGCAGGAGAAATTACAACACATGGTTCTGTTAATGCTTGTTTTCTTTCCTTATGGTCATTTATTGCAACAACTTTGTCTATAACATCTTCAAATACGCTTGGATTCTTTAAATATTCAGGATATTTTAATAGTATTTTATTTACTTTTAATGCCATTCCATCCATTATTATTCTATGTTTAAATCCTGAATTAACTAGAACGCTAGCTATTTCTTGTGAACGTTCAACTGAAAATGATGGAATGAAAAGAGTGCCTTTTCTATCCATTATTTCATTTGCAAAATCAATTAAACCATTTTCAGAATCCTTTCTTGGCATCTGATTTGTTTGGGAGTATGTACTTTCTGTGATTAGTAAATCAATTTCACCAATATCTAAATCTGCAGGTGGAAGTAATCTTGAACCTCTTAAATTTATATCTCCGGTGTAAAATAATTTTTTGTTATTTGATTCTAACAATACTGTACTACCACCTAATACATGTCCTGATGAACGAAGCTCAAATGCTGCGTTTCCTCTTGTAATTTTTTCTTTAAAACCAATCATCTTTGATTTTTTCATCATATTATCAACTTCTGGAATTCCGAAAGAATGAGAATTTTTTTCAATCTTAAGCATGTCATTTATGAGAAGTTTGCTTAAATCAAACGTTGGTTGTGTTGCATATACATTACAATTTCCACTCACAAAAAGCGAAGGAACACATCCTGAATGATCAAGATGTGCATGTGTAATTATCACCGAATCTATATCTCTTGGTTTTACATGAAGTGGATATGTAGGTGGTGATCCCCTTGGGCGTCCAAACATCACACCATAGTCTAACAAAAAATTTGTTCCATCACAATTAACCTGAAAAGCTGATCGACCAACCTCTCCTGCTGCACCTAAAACTTTAACTTCCACTTGTGTGATTTTTAGATCTCTACCTTAAAACCTTCTTTTTTCAATTTTAAATTCCTCACCATAGACAATACGCACAACCTTTAATTAGACCAACCTAACAAATGATCAAACATGGGAAGAACTTATGCTGAATGGGAAGCTACCCAAGATAAAGCACTTGTTGCAAAGGTTCGTGCAGGCGACGAAAGCAATAAAGTCCTATTAAATCAAATTAATTGGATATGGGTTGCAAATCTTATGGCTAACAAAGCAGATCTAAATCCATCATCTGCAGAACTATTAGACTGGGTTACATCTGGTCAGATAGATGCAATGAGAAAATAATACGTGATTTCACGTTTTCTTTTTTGTTTTTTAGTTTTTGTTAGTGTAAACTAACGATCTAAAAAAAATCTATAACAGTGTTTCATAATTCAATCATGGTTTAAATAGCAAATAGTAGGTAATAATTTTGATAGAAAATGCCAATAGCAATTCTTCCAGACATCGACGAACAGAGATGTATCGGATGTGCACTATGTGTAGAAATCTGTACAACTCTTGGCCCAGATGTACTTCGTGTAAAACCTGTTGAAGGTTGGAAAAGAGGTAAAGCATTTGTCTTTTATCCAGAAAGATGCATCTCAGACGGTGCTTGTATTGGAGTTTGTCCAACAAAATCCATCTTTTGGATGAGACCAATGAATTACACTGCTGGTCAGCCAGTACCACTTCACAAGAACGGAGTATTCATAAAAGGATGGGCAGAAGACGCTGCCTTATAGGCGACGTTTCACACCTTTTTTCTTCTTTTATTTTTAAAAAAAATAATTTGTATTATAATTAATTGATGTTTAGTTAATTGATTTCTTTTTGATATTTTTTGGAATAAATTTTTTAAAAAATTGTAAAAACTCATCATTCTTTTGTGTATAAATAATTTCAAAATTATTTTTCTCAAAGAATTTTTTCCATACATCTAAAAATAAAGTAAAATCTTCCGGTTCATACTTATTTCTAGCCATTAGGTAATGTGATGCAGGAAAAATATCTGATAATTCTATAGGAATAATACCTAAAAATGGATTATAATTACAAAATTGAATTGATTTTGAATCACTAAATTTTTCATTGAGAATTTTGTATTCTCTTGAAACAAATGCAGGTTTGATATTTGTATCAGGTGTAATCACTAGAATTTTTTTCTTTGTTCTGAATTTTTTCACGTATTCATGAAACGCCAAGATTTCTGGTCTAAATTGGTCTTCTTTTGAGAATAGAAAAATTGCTTTTTGTTTGAACTTTGGAGTAGAATCAATAAAAAGACTAGAATTTTTCGTGATTATATCAATTGCTTCAAATAGTTTCGGATGAGAGCGGGCTTTCTTAATTGTATATTCCCATAATCTACCTTCATGAATTGCTTGTTTCACTCTATCTACTTCAGCTTTTATTGAATAAAGATTGAATAGTGCAATTTTATCAATGCGTTCTTGTTTTTTTAATTCAAGTAGTTCCTTTGGTGTATATTTTGCTGAAACTTCACAGTCAAATGGGAAATACTCAAGTTCATTCAACTTACGTGTACCATCCTCCGTAATTACTCTGTCATGTTTGGCATATAGCATGTAAGATGCTGAATCAAATGTATCACATCCTAATGCAACTGCTAAAGGAATAGTTAGAGGATGTCCTGCACCAAAAAGATGTAAAGGAATTGCAGCAGGAATATGTTTTTTTGCAGTTATTATCATTTCAGCAAGTAATTTGTATTCATATGACTCCATAAATTCCACCGGACTACCTAATGCTAACATAGGAAATTTCATTTCTACTAGAGATTTTGTAGATTTTGCAACTAAATCAAAATGTTCACCACCTTGAATCGGACCAATCCAAATTTGTCCATTATTCTTTTTTTGTTTGAGTGTCTGTTTGCAAACTTTTAGTGTATGATTAACATACTCCTCAGCAAGTTTTTTTGGAAGTTTATAACCAGTTGGTTTATCCAACGGAATTGCAAAATCAGTTTCAATATCCATTTCAAATTTAGCCATATCTTTGGGTAGTACATCAACTTCACCATATTCTAATACTTGATATCCACCAGAATCAGTCATTATAGATCCGTCATATTTTACTATGTCATGGATTCCTCTTTTTCTTGCTTGATCACCGCAACGATTCAATGTGATGTAAGCATTAGTAATTATTACATCAAAACCCATCTTACGAATTTTATCTGCAGGAATTGATTGTTTTACTGGATGTAAAACTGGAACAAACGCTGGGGTTTCTATTTTTCCATGATTAGTATGAAGAGTTCCAATCCTGCCTGCTAAATCACTATATTTTATTTCAAACAATTCGTTAGTATCAATTGTAGGTCTAATATTAAATTAGTATTCAAAAAATGTTTTGAAGTCATTTTTTTCTTGTATTAATGGAAGCCAATCGATAATATCTCCACTATCAGTTCTATCTATAATGGCATTAATTTTTTTTACAAGGGTTTTTGGTATGCTATTTGATGCATCAATCTGAAATGTTTTTTTTTCACCAAAAGTGTTTATTGCATCATTTGTAATTATTCCCAAAATTTCACTTCCAAGATTATCTTTAATTTTATTTTCAGAATAATCTCTTTTTTTATAAACATCTAGTAGTTCATATGGATTTTTTCTTAGTACAATTACGGAGTTTATCTTTGAAGAATCAACTACATATGGTGCTAAATGACCTACTAGAATAGATTTTTCTTGCACCATACTAACTAAATGTGATTTTAATTTATCAACATCAACATCTAACGTATCTTGATTATTTTCAATAATTCCAGCCTTAATTGCAATTTTGTTAATATCAAGCAATTCGTAATTATTTTCTTTTGATATTTCCTCAGCAATTGTGTGTTTTCCAACTCCTGGATTTCCAGTTATAACTAATGCCATATCTTTATTGGTTATTATCTAGACTAATTTATTTCTGTAATACTAATATTCTCATATTCTGCTTAATTAACATGCAAATTGGACTAATTGGAAAAGCAAATGTAGGTAAATCTACATTTTTTTCAGCCGCTACTGAAACAATTGTTCAGAGTGGAAATTTTCCATTTACAACCATTGAACCAAATGTTGGTGTAACATATGTAAAAACTGATTGTGCATGTAAAAATCTTAAAACACACTGTGGAAATAATCTATGTCTTGAAGGAACTCGTTTTGTTGCTATAAAACTAATTGATGTTGCTGGATTGGTTCCAGGTGCACATGAAGGTAAGGGACTTGGAAATCAATTTCTAACAGATGCAATGCAAGCAGATGCATTAGTACACGTTGTAGATATTTCTGGCTCTACAGATATTCAAGGACAGCCAGTAAGTATTGGCACACATGATCCAATGGAGGATATAAAATTTGTAGAGGAAGAATTTGATCTTTGGTTTAAACAAATTTTTGATAGAGAATGGCCAAAATTAATAAAAGAAATTGAGCAGAAACGAACAAAGGTGTCTGATGGTCTTGCACACAGATTTACTGGGATTGGAATTAACGAATCATATATTGATCAAGTTCTAAATAAAATGTCCTTAAAATCAAAAAATCTCAAAGAATGGTCAGAATTAGATATCATGAATTTTCTTAAATCACTTAGAAAAATTTCTAAACCAATGTTGATTGCATCTAACAAAGCAGATCTTTGTGAAGATCTTGATATAATTAAAAAAATATCAGAAAACTTTACAACTATTGCTTGTAGCGCTGAAACTGAACTTTTATTGAAAAAAGCCACGAAAGCAGGATTAATTGATTATGTTTCTGGTAATATTAGTTTTAATGGAAAAGAAAATACTAATCTATCAAATGAACAGAATAATGCATTACATCTTGCAAAAAATGTTTTAACTAAACTTGGAGTAACTGGAGTTCAAAAAATTCTAAATTCTATTGTATTTGATGTATTAAAGATGGTTGTAGTATTTCCAGTAGAGGATGAAACAAAACTCTCAAATAAAGATGGTCAGGTTTTACCAGATGCTAAATTACTGCCTTCTAATTCTACCGCAAAGGACTTGGCATTTATCATTCATCAAGATATTGGTAAAGGATTCTTACATGCAATAGATGCAAAAACAAAACAGAGAATTAGTGCAGATCACAACCTAAAAAATGGGGATATAATAAAAATAGTCTCCACTTTAAGTAGAGGTTAAAATGCTCTGTTTAGGAATTGAAAGTACTGCACACACATTTTCTTGTGCAATAATTGAAAAAAAACAAAATAAAGGAAAAATTTTATCTGATGTAAGAAAAATCTATAGACCATCAGAAGGTCAGGGAATACATCCTAGAGAGGCATCACGTCATCATATTGAGAATAGTTCAAACATACTATCAGAATGTCTTAATGAATCAAAAATAAAAATTAAAGATTTAGACATGATTGCATATGCTGGTGGTCCAGGTCTTGGTCCATGTCTTAGAGTAGGAGCAGTAGTTGCAAGATCACTTTCATCATACTATAAAATTCCAATTTATCCAGTAAATCATGCTATTGGACATATTGAGCTTGGAAAATTACTTACAGGTGCAAAAAATCCTTTAGTTCTTTTAGTTTCTGGTGGCCATACAATGCTTCTTGCATTTGTATCTGGGAGATGGAGAGTTTTTGGTGAAACATTAGATATTACACTTGGACAACTACTTGATCAATTTGGAAGATCATTAGGTTTTGCTTCACCATGTGGTAAAAAAATCGAAGAACTTGCAAATAAATCTGAAGAATATATTTCACTACCATATACTGTAAAAGGAAATGATGTTTCATTTTCTGGATTATTGTCTGCTACAAAAAATATTACTTCTAAAGGTGTTGAAAGTGCATGTTTTTCATTACAAGAAACTGCATTTGCAATGATTGCTGAAGCTACAGAACGTGCATTATCATTTACAAATAAAAAAGAACTTATGATAGTAGGTGGAGTAGCTGCAAACAAACGACTTTCATCAATGTTAAAAAATGTCTGTAGAAGACAAAATACTAATTTTTTTGTGGTTCCATTGCATTATGCAGGTGATTGTGGTTCACAAATTGCATGGACAGGACTTTTAGAATCCAAAGTAAAGAAAGGAGCATCAATCAAAGATACATTTGTCAAGCAGTCATGGAGACTTGATACTGTAGATATTGATTATTGATTTTTGGCATCTTCTATAGCGTCTTGAATATCTTCTAACCAACCACCAGTACCAAGAACACCAAATTTGTAGGTTTTTTCTCCATCACTTGTTTTGATTTTGAAACAAATTTTTCTGATAAATCTACCTTCTTTCCAAACTTCAAGAAATTCCTTTAATGGTGCATCAATGACGGTTTCCCCAAGTCTCATTGAAAAATCAGCTATTCTCCCACTTCTCTTATCAAAGGCTAATCTCATATTTGTCAGGGTTAATATTCCTGCTCCTAATTCATCCTCATTACAATCTTCTTGTTTAATACGTTTTTCTCCTTCTTTCATGATATCTTTTAATTTACAAATCATGTTATAATTCTAATGAAATTGCTGAAAAAAGGTGCTGAGGCAGATGTTTTTTTGTCCTTGTGGAATGCCAAAAAAGCTATATTAAAAATTAGAAAAGAAAAAACTTACAGAAATCCAATTCTTGATAAAAAAATTAGAAAACAACGTACAATTAAAGAATCTGAAATAATTTCTCAAGTAAAATCATTTGGAATTACTACGCCATTAATTTATTTTGTTGATGTTAACAAATGTTCTATTTTAATGCAATACATAGATGGTAAGTTAGTACGAGATATGGATGAAAAAACCATAGAGAAAACTTGTTTTCAAATAGGAAAGATTGTGGGTATTTTACATAAAAATGGTATAATGCATGGTGATCTTACTACATCAAATTTTATTTTATTAAAAAATAAATTAGTTTTAATTGATTTCGGTCTTGCAAATAGGACTGAAAAATCAGATGATCATGCTATAGACCTTAGACTATTCAAAGAAATACTAAACAGTGCTCATGCTAATATATTGAAAGAATCATGGAATAATTTCTTAAAGGGATATTCGAAATCAATTGGAAAAAAATATTGCAAAAAAATTATTAAATTGGTTGCAGTTATAGAGAGCCGTGGAAGGTACGCAACAGTTGTCTGAACTTTATTTTGTATCATCAAACATACATAAATTTGAAGAGTCTCAAAGAATTCTTTCAAATTTAGGAGTAAACATCAGCCTATTCAAAACAACATTAGAAGAAATTCAATCAGATTCTCTTAGTAAGATTGCAGAACGAAAGGCAATTGATGCCTACACTAAAGTACAAAAACCAGTTATAATTGAAGATGATGGTCTTTTTATTAATTCTCTCAATGGATTTCCAGGTCCATACTCATCTTATGTATATGACACAATTGGAAATAAAGGAATTATACATCTATTAGAGAATACTGAATTTCGAGATGCAAAGTTTGTAGCAATTATTGCATATTGTGATGGTGTTGATAATGTTCAATTATTTGAGTCTAGTATACATGGAAAAATTTCATCGTTAATTGAAAAAGGTGGATGGGGATATGATCCAATTTTCATTCCTGATGGAGAATCAAAAACATATGCAAATGTATCAAATAAAGATGAACTATCTCATAGATCAGCATCATTAAAAAAATTCTCAGATTGGTTTATGCATAAGCACTAATATAACGTTCTGTGAATCGTTTCCTGTTTTGTAAAACTACTATTCTAGAAATTTCACTTTCATCCATTACTTCAAATCTATCAGACTTTTTTCTTATTTGTTCTGAAAACTTTCTAACATCATCCATCTCTACCATATTTTCATATTCAAGGCGATTCGTTGAACGTCCAATATGCATATAGGATTTTATCTCAATAAAATGAACATTTGATTTTTCAAATATTGATCTATAGCCTGACATCATTTTTTCAGAATTATTCCAATTGTTGATCAACGTAACCCTAAGAACTGTTCTCGTATCTAGATCTGCAAGCATCTCTAGAGTTTTATTCCATCTTTCCCATGAATCATCATATTTTGGTCTATTAATTTTAAGAAATGAATCATAATCTGATGCATTTGTTGAAAGATATAGCTGAGTTGGTAATGCATCTTCATCTGCCAGTCTTTGAATCATTTCTGGTTCTTGACCATTTGTTACAAGAAAAATTGATTTTGTAGCTTCTAATGATTTAAGATATTTTATCAAATCTGGTAGCTTTGGATACATTGTTGGTTCGCCAGAAAGTGATATAGCATAATGACTGGGAATAAGTGATTCTTCAATTTTTTGTTTATCTTGTCTTGGATCTCCAAAATGTCCCACAATTAGTTTTCTCCTCTCTTCCATTAATTTTGACATAATGTCTTTTGGTTCTGCAACTTTTCGTTCATCCATTTTTAATGAATCATAAAATTCCATTGGTCTCCAACAGTAAACACATCTGTTTTCACAGTGCATGCCTGCAGGAGAAAATTCCATGCATTTGTGTGTGGAGATTCCATAGAATTTGTGTTTATAGCATGTACCTTCATTTTTGAATGATTTTTTTGTCCAATGACATAATTCAACAGTAGAATGATCTGCAACACCATATTTTGCTTTTTTTAACTGCTGAACAATATTTGGTTTAATTTGTATTAATTCTGGTTCTTTTTCTACAAACTCGCCAGAACAACTCATACAAGTTTTTTTATATTGGTTTACTTAAATCTACACTCTAAATCTGGCAAATCTAAACATTCAATGCTAATTCTAAAATTCAAGTAACACCAATAACTCTTATGAAAAGTTTTTTTATTTTTTTGGCATTAGCAGTTATAATTTTTACTATTCCTACAGTTTATGCTGAAACATTTAATCAATCTATGGAAGGAGGTATGGATCTTGAGATTACTTATCCTGAGTCTGTAATGAAACAACGAACTTTTTCTATTTCAATTCTTTTACAAAATAATGGATGGGAAAATAAAGAAGATATTTCATTTGTACTAAATAATCCTGATGCAGTGTTTGTTACACAAGTAAATGAAACTATCTTGATTGATGAACTTACAACTACTAGTTCCTTTGGTACTACAATTGACTATGAAGTAGTTAATAATGCAAACGAAGGAATACATTTTCTCAACATTGATTATAGACAAGTACTTCTAAGCAACAATATTGAACCTATGCCATTCACACAAACTAATATTGCATTACCAATTCTTATTTCTGGCGAACCAGTTATTTCTATAGAGACTGTAACACCAGAATCAATCTTTTCGAACTCAGAGTTTACATTTGAAACCACAATTATTTCAAAAGATATCGATCTCAAGGACGTTATAGTCAAAATTATCACTCCAGGTGATATAGAATTTCGTGGAGACACATCATATACAATTTCTCTTCTAGAAAAGATGAAATCATATTCAGTTACTGCTGAGATGATTACTCCAATAAAAGATGTTACAATGGAGTATACAATACCTGTAAAGGTACTTGTATCATATACCGATGATCTTGATGAAGAAAAGACAGAAACACAATCCGTTCCATTACTTTTACGACCAAAAATGTTTATGGAAATTACAAACGACTTTGGAATATGGATAGGAGACTTTTTTATTGCTCCATATGTTTCCATTGGAACAATAGTAGGTATACCCGCTGGAACAATTTTATCACTTATGATTCGCCAAGCACAAAACAAGAACAAAAAACAAAAAAAATCATAGTATAACATTTTTGTAATTCTGCAAAAAAGTGTATATTGGTGAATTTAGTCGTACTGCCATGTTAAAGACAGTAAGTATTGCAGGTATTGAGGGAGAAGGAGTTCCATTTAAGAAAGAGAGTATAAAACTAGAAGAAGCTGCAAATATAGTTTCTCAATGTACTTTAACTTGGATAGAATGTGTTGTAGATGATATAGTTAAAGAAAGTCCAAAAATTCTTGAAAAACTTGGTATTACGATGAATACTAGCACTCTTTTGTCTGGTTATCTTACAGAATATGAAGACGCAGGAGACACACTTGGAATAATGGTTCCATTCATTTTTACAGGTGAGAGTAGAACACAGACGTCACCTTGTCTAATATTTGTAAAAAAAGATTTGATACTTACAATTCATGATGATTATGGTGGAAAGATTACTAAACTTTATAATTATTCAACATCTCTTATGCGAAAACTTCCACAAACACCTGAAAGTTGGGCAGAAAGACAAACCATGTTACTGTTTAGATTATTAGATGAAGTTGCAGAAACGAATTTTTCTGCACTTAGAACAATAGTAGAAAGAGCAGAACAGATTGAAATTGATCTAGCTGGTGCACGACAGATTCATCGTGATCTATCAGTCGAATTATCAAATATGAAGCGTTCGCTATTATCATTTCTTAACGCTGTTTGGGCTACACATGACATTGTTAGAAATCTAAAGTATGGTGATCCTGATATGCTTTCTGACGACGATGATGTTTTAGAAAAATTTGAAGTTATCTTAGGTACACTTGATCGACAGATTCAGATGGCAGAAAACGTCATGGAAGTAATATCAACTGGTATTACAGTTATACAAACAGAGTCATCAAACCGATTAACAAAATTGATTGTATGGCTTACAGTAGCTGCAACTGCAGTACTAGTTCCAAACACATTAGCAACAATATTTGGTATTCCAGATTTAGAAATATCATACACATGGGTTATACCAGTTTTAATTCTTGCAACTGTATTTTCCATAGTTGTGACATATAGATGGACAAAACAGTATAGAGTATTGCCATTTGGGCGCCAAAAATTCAAGAATATACGAAACAAATTTCGCAAGGAATAAAATATACACTAAGATTAATAGAGTAAAAAAATTAGTTTAGTCGTGGCCTTCGTCGTCCAATGGTTAGGATAGGGGATTGTGGATCCCCGGATGGGTGTTCGATTCTCCCCGGAGGCCTCTTACTAATTAAAATATTCCAAATTTGCTTGATTCCATTTCTTCTTTTATAGCAAATTTTACTTTAATTCCATTTTGACTAAGTTGGTTTGTTAACCACGTTAGAAATTTCTTATCCAGACCTTTTCCTTTTAATTTTTCAAATTCCGAACCCATTTGGTCTGAAAGTTTGTGAACCAGTTCTCTATTTACTGACAATACATAAAAATGCCAACCAAATGCAAATTCAGAATCTGTAATTACAAAATCTTCTTGACCATGAACCATTTCTTCAATCAGAGTTAATGTATTCTTAATGGCCTTGCTAGTATTATCATATTCTGTTGATGATACGTTGATATTGATTCTTTCTTCCATGTTTTAATTCATTTTTGGAAAATAAAAGGTTAACTAGATTATTTTTTGGTATCATTAATTTTGGAAGTGTTTTTTTGAAAGACAAACATTGTGTTTTCATCGACCCATTGAATATTTTCAGGACTGTCGAAGTTTTGATAGATGTTTTGTTTGAATTTTCCAAGAGATTTCTCAAACTCTGAAATAGTGTATAGCGAAAAAGTAGAATAATGTTTCATTTTAGCTTTCATAACAAGTTTTTGTAGGTTTGATGAACGTTTATGCTCGAAAAATTCACTAGATTTTAAATTTAGGCTAGTCTGGTTGGAAATGCATTTTGTCAAGTCTTGAATATCAAAAAGCCTATTTTCCTTTTTAGAGAAATCTGGAAAGAATTTACTCCAAATGTTGGTTTCGTTTTGATCTTTCAATCTTGTATAAATAAACAACAAACCGTTGTTTTTTAGGATACGATTACACTCTTTTGCAAATTCATTAATTTTGAAATGATGAATGGCGTTAAACGAAAAAATACAATCTAACGAATTGTCATCAAATGGTATCTTTTCGGCAAAGGCATACTTTGTTTGTAAATTTTTGAAGTTGTGTGCTATATTGGAAATTTGCCGTAACATTTCATAGTTATTATCCACACAGGTTAGTGATAATCGATCTCTAAGTTTTTCAATTAATTTTATTGAATATCTTCCATCACCACATCCGATGTCAGCGGCAACAATATTAGACTTGGAAGCAAGTTTTTTTGTGATATAGTTGATTGCTTCGTGATCAAATGTTCTATACTGTGAATAAGAAGACGCAAGTTTAGTAAAATGATCTGACATTAAAGACTCTACTGTATGAGTTGCAGTGTTTTTATTAATTATATTCTTCACATTGAAGTAAGTTTTTTTTGGTATTAATACAGGCTTAATCAGAGTTAAGCACTAATTACACAAAATTATGATAAATTATTTATTACAAGAAATTAAGCAAAATTGAATGAAGTTATCATTATTCAAAATTAGTATTTTGCTTATAATCATTGGAGCGTCAGGAACAGCAATTGTCTTTTCAGAATCAGAAAAATTAGAGCAACTTATGACACTAAAACAAACAGAATCAGACGAAATTAGCTTGTATTTTGAAGCAGGAGATATTGGATATCACAAAGTTACAATTCCAGAATTTGATAGCCAACGATTTTTTTACAGGATTATTGATGATAATTACGATACAATTTCAAAGGGATCAATTCAAACAAAGATGTCAATCAGATACTTTGATGTAAAAGAATCAGGCATATATACAATGATTCTGTCAAACGCTGTTAAAGAAAAGATGAATTATCAAGTGGAGATTGGAAGTACAGATAATATGAATATCAGTATTCCAACAGGAGTCATGTTTGTTGGAGGGTTGTTGCTACTTTTTACTTCCTATATAAAATTAAAAAATTATAGAATAGAACAACCTGATGAAAATATTAAATGAATAGGAATGCATTGAACGTAGTGACCAAAGTATAGAGCAAAATTAAATCCAAGCCAGCTTGTTATGAGTAAGAAGGTTACAATTGAAAATGGCAAAAATGCCTTAAGATTTGAATTTTGACGAGCCTTAATTATTAGAAATCCGCCCAGTGCTGAAAGAACAATTCCAATCTCCAATGGCTGATGAGTTAATGATAACAGACCATCAATTCCAAATATATCATGGGAAATAGAATCGCCAAATCCAGAGATAATCTGTATGATAGAGCCAATTATGACAAGTTGCATTCCTCTTTTCAAAATTCCATGGATGGAGTTTTTCATTAGCAAGTTAATAGAAAATACAGCTGCAATTGCAACCATGAAAACTCCACTATACACTACAATGTGTGGGTCAGACCAGAAAAATTCAGGTGAATTTTGAAGATGATTAACTGCATCCCATATTCCTGCTACAAGGATTACAATAGGTCCAATTACTGCAAGAGTGGAAATTATGACTAGATGTGAATTTGAAGCTAAAGAAAAATGATTGAAAACTTTCCCAAGAATTACGGTAAGCATGGTTTTATGCCAATTTTTTTACATTAAAAATCAATCTCATGAAAATGATTGAAACTAGTGAAAAAATGGGAATTATGTCTAGAAGTAGTTAAGTTTTGATCAGGTTTTTAATTTAGTTTTGCTGGAAAACTAATCTAGTAAAATTTGTAAGATTATTTTAGCAAGTGTTCAACTTCTATGTTAAAAAAATTTTTTAAAATTGAAATATAATTTTTTATTGGTTGCGGCATATCATCTCCACAAGCAACACCTAGATTTCTCGCATTAATCCAAATTACTAGTGATTGTATAATAGTTAGAAATCTATCATTTTCAGGATTTTCTCTTCCTATAGATTTTGTATATCTTTCAGCAAATTCCCATGCTGTAACAAAATCAATACATTCTACATCAAAAATTGCTAATAGCTGTTCCTTTAGATTTTTTGCTTTTTTAAATGGAATTTGATTCATAATGTAAGGAAATTCTACTTTTTGAGGAAGACATTCTGGCAATGGTCCCCAAATTGTAATAATTTTTGTTCCTTTCTTTAATTTAGAAAATTTTGGTATCATTGTTTCCAGTATATTTTCATCAACAAACCAAAATAGAATTATATCCGCATCATCAAAATTTGAATTTATTATATTTTCACAAATCAGTTCTACATTAGAATAATTTTTTAATTTTAACATTTTGTTTGCAGAATCAATTTTTGTTTTTGAATTATCAATACCAATAACTTTTTTTACATTAAATTCTTCTTTTGCAATAATAAGACCACGTCCATCACCACACCCCAAGTGATAAAAAATATCATTTTTACTTAAATTTGCAAAATTGAATATTTCTCTAAATGTTTCATTTGATAATTGGACATCCTGACCTGATAATATTGATTCTGGTAAACTAGCCAGATATTCTTCAATTTTCAATAATATTAAAACAACTAATGAGAATTTATTCTCTTATGCTCTCAAGCACTGACACTGCTTGCCATAGTGATGTACGAACAAAAGATGGAATATTCGCATCTTGTGTGATATCATCTAGTAAACTCATGGCATTTGCTGCTCTGACAGAGATAGTATATTCAGTTGAATTCAATTCGGTAATAAGATCTGCTATTGTTTTTTTAAAATTTCTAGGTGTTGAATGGCTTGTAGCAAGTTGGTTTAATGTTTGTATTGCACTTTCCATTGATTGTTCATTATTATCACTCATTATTTTTTCTCCAATGTCTATATCTCAATAAAGACATCTTCTGATTCTATGCTTACATTGTATAATTTTAACCCATTGATTTTTGCTGGAAATTTTGCAAGATTTCCAGTTGTGCAGTCAAATTGAGCACCATGCCAACCACATGTTATAATCGAATTTTCAATTGTTCCCTCTGATAAGCTTGCACCAGCATGTGTACAAGTATCATCACAAGCAAAATATTTACCACCTACGTTTGCAACTACAATCTCTCTTCCGTCAATAACGACTTTTTTCATATTTCCATCTTGAAGCTCGCTGATCTTACATGCAATAATTTTACCCATATATTGATCTCCTTTATTTATTCTTAATAATTTTTCTTATTAGTTATGATACATATTCGTAGAGCAGTCACGTCTGACAAGCAACAGATATTGGCTTTTTGTCAGAATACATTCTCTTGGGGTGATTACATACATGAGGTATATGATTCGTGGATTGATGAAGGTGATCTTGTTATATTTGAAGAAGATGGAATTCCAATTGCAATATGTCATGGCGTAACATATTCAGAAGAAGAAATGCTTTGGATAGAAGGTATTAGAGTTAGATCAGATTATAGGAGAAGTGGATTAGCTGAAAAACTTGTATCATACATTGAGAATAATGCAAAGAATTCTGGCATTAAACACTCAGCCATGCTTATTGAATCACAGAATCAACCATCACTTAATCTTGCAAAAAAGATTGGCTACAACAAACAAGCACAATGGAATTACATTCCAGTTGAATCAAAGAAAAATTCTTTTTTTACAAACTTTGATTCGATAAGTTTTGATGAATTAGCACAATTAGATATACGATATGTAGAATCGTGGAGATGGATTCCACTAATTCACTCTACTTTTAAAAAATTAAATTCTAATGGTAATATCTTATGTATAAAAAATACAAATGGTGTACAAAGCTTAGGTGTCATATCAGAATCTAATTCTTTTGAGAATACTATAATATTGACTATAATCTTTGGAACAATAGCTGATATAGAAAAAATGATTTCATATACTCAAAATTTATCAGTAGAAAAAAAATACTCAAAAATTAGAGTTCTTACAAAATATAATGATATTTCATTAGTTGATAAACTTGAAAAAAAATTTCCGTTTTATTTACTAATAAAACAGCTTTAATCAACAAATCTTACAGTATTTTGTATTGAACCAAGTTTTTCTATTTCCATATCTATGGTGTCCCCATCTTTTAGAAATGATATGTGTGGATTATTCAATGCAACTCCTGCAGCAGTTCCTGTTGAGATTATATCACCAGGTTCTAGAGTCATTGATCTACTGAGTATAGAAATTATTGATGGAATTTTTATGAACATATTTGCTGTTGTAGAATCTTGTCTTGTAATTCCATTAACCTTTGTTAGAAGTTTTAGATTTTGTGGATCATCAATTTCATCTTTTGTTGTAATCCAAGGACCACATGGAGCAAATGTGTCAAATGATTTAGCACGAGTAAATTGTTTATCCATTACTTGAATATCTCTTGCAGACACATCATTTAGAATCATATATCCAAACACGTAATTCATTGCATCCTGTTCTGTAATGTTCTTACACTTTTTACCAATAATTAGAGCAAGTTCAATTTCATAATCTAATTCCTTAACAAAATTTGGACAAATAATTTCAGAGTTTGTTCCATTAAGTGCTGTTCTTGGTTTGTTGACTATAGCTGGTTCTTCTGGAGGTTCTAATTTTTGTTCTTTTGCATGATCTTTATAATTAAATGCCAAACAAATTATCTTATTTGGGTTTGGTATTGGTGTTAAGATCTCAAATTCTGATAAATCGTGCTTGAATTCTATATCTGAAATCTTTGATTTTAATTCATCATACCATCCATCAAACATAAAGTCCTTTACGTTGATTGGAATTGGTATTCCAGTAGAATATGTAATATCATCTTTTGTAGATATTTTATTATCTTGAACAAAACCATACGTAGTCTGTTCTCCTTTTCGTATACTTACTATCTTCATAATTTATCACTTATGTGTAAATATTGCCTGATGTGAAGATTCTTTCCTGTAATATCCATGTCTAACAAATTGGATTTCTGAGTCGTCTTTTAAACCCAAGTACGCAGATTCTACTGTTACTTCTTGTTTAATCAAACTCTCCTCATTGAATTGTTCTCCAATGAATAGTTGACTAGGTATTATGATTTTAATTTGTATTGCATCACTTTCACCCACCCATTGTATACTTTTTTCTATTTTTGTAGAATTATCTACTAGTTCTCCCTTAACGTCATTTGCCAAACTTGTAATCTTAACAACACCAAGTCCAAGTAATCGTATAAACTCACCATCTTTCATTTCTTCTGTATCAGAATCATCTACTAGAATATTCCCATCAACTTTAACAGTTCTTTTTCCCAAATCTTTGGATGGATGATTTTGAATATCTACTTTTTCTAGATTAAAATTTTCTATTGTGAATTTTCTTGGTTTCTTTATCATATGTAGTCTAACACTTTCTGCATCAATAATTTTTTTATTGAATGCTTCAAGTGTAGCAAAAGGTGAGTTTGTATCATTTTTTGTCAAACCAAGTGACAGAATAAATTTTCTTACAGCTTCTGGTCTTATTCCTCTTCGTCTTAATCCCTCCAATGTTGGAAGTCTTGGATCATCATACCATGGAATCTTTCCAGTTTCTATGAGAGGTTTTAATGCACTTTTTGCAACAGGCATTCCATCAAGATTTAGTCTACCAAAAAAGACGAATTCAGATTTTTCCAATCCAAGTTTATCTAGTATAGCATAATGCAGTTCTTTTCGTAGTTCAAACTCCTTTGATCTCATAGCGTGTGTTACACTACTAATACTGTCAAAAATTATACCTGCAAAATCATATGTTGGCCATACACGATATTTGACCTCCATTCGTGCGTGTCTTTTGGTGTTTATTCTAAACAAAGTAGGATCTCGCATTGTTGTATTTCCTGATTTCATATTACCACGAAATCGTAATAATGCATCACCCTCTTTGTATTTTCTCTCTCCAAACATTTCATGCCACATTTGTTCATTTTCTGCTATACTTCTAGATGTACAGTTACATTTTTCCATCTCTCTACGATTTTTGCTAATGTTATCTTGCTTACAAGTACAAACATATGCATCGTTTGATTTTATTATTTTTTCAGCATTCTCATAAAGAATTTCTAAATTATCAGACACGTATTCTACATTGTCAAATTTTATTCCAAGCCAATCCATTCCAACTTTAATTGCAGCATAATATTCTAATCTCTCTGTTCCAGGATTTGTATCCTCATATCTTAGAATTATCTTTCCTTTGTACATCTTTGCATATTCTTCGCTGATAATTGCAGCCTTTGCATGTCCAATATGTGGATATCCATTTGGAGCAGGTGGAAATCGTGTAATAATATTTTTTCCTTCGATATTTTTTAGTGGTGGCAATATATTTTGTTCAGGTTTTTTTTCTTGCACTTGTAAGAGATCTGGATATTTTTCAGCAATCTCTTTCTGTTGTTGCTCTAATGAAATTTGGTTTATCTCAGAAACTATTTCTGCTATAACTGGAGATATTTTTTTTACTTTCTGTCTCAATTCAGGAATTGTTCCCAAAATCTTTGCCAGAATTGTTTTATCTCTTGTCTGTCCGTCATGCTCTGCGGCATTTTGCAGTGCAAACTTTCTAATTTGATTTTTTATTTCTTCGTCGTTCATTACAGCGTCACTAACTTTACAGTATCCATTCGTTTGTTAATTTGAAAATCCTTGGTGATGGAGCTGACAGAGTCTGCCTCTCCCTTTAGCATGAAAAGTTCCATACACTTGTTTCCTTCTATCTTACTGTGAAGATGTGTTGTGATAAGATCCTCATACGAATGTTTAATCCCGTTAACCTGATTATCATATTCATCATTATGTACTACCAGTAAAATGGCATTTACATTTCCAAATAGATTCTCTTTTTGTTTTTCTTCTGAAACAAAACTTCGAATTCCTGCTCTTATAGCATCAGACCTTCCAGAGAATCCCAGACTCTTTTGTAGGGAGTCAATTTCTTTGAGAATTTCCTCAGTTAGTGATATTGAAACTATTGGCATACGTCATATGTTATTAAGAAACATAAAAATTTTAACTAAATGTTATTAACTTTTTTTACATTTATTAATAATCAGGCACAGATTTTAGACATGATAGTAGACATTGAAAAACTGTCCGTTGATTATTCTGGCGTTAATGCCTTGGAAGAGATAAGCTTTGGAATTGATGATGGTGATTTTCTAGGAATAATTGGTCCAAATGGTGCAGGAAAATCTACTCTGTTTAGATGCATGCTTGGATTGCACACACAATATGATGGAATAATCAAGTTCTTTGGTCATAATATCAAAAATTCAAAAAAATATTTGTCACAGATAGGCTATGTACCACAAAAGCCAGTAGTTGATAAGAATTTTCCAGCAACAATTAGAGAGATTGTTTCAATGAGTCAAAACTCTAATGATTCAAAAAAAGTAGAAGAAGCATTACAGAAAGTTTGGATGCATGAACTAGCTGACAGAAGAATTGGAGATTTATCAATTGGTCAACAACAGCGTGTATTTATTGCAAAGGCTTTGGTCAACTCACCAAAAATTTTAATTCTTGACGAACCAGTAATTGGACTTGATGTTTACAACCAGGATCTTTTCTTCCAGATTTTAAGTGAATTAAACACAAAAGAAAAAATTTCAATCATATGGTCATCACATGACTTGGATGCAGTGGAACGGCTTGCTAACAAGGTGGCTTGCCTTAACAAGACACTTTTCTTTCATGGCATTTCGCACGAATTCTTCTCAGATGATGAGATGCTCAAGAAATATTCAGAGACTTCTATGCAGATGCATATGCATCATCACTGATGTAGAATGACTTTTGAATCTGTGGCATACGAGTCTATTCCACATGCACTGGTATCAGGAATTGCAATTTCCTTACTTTGTAGTGTAATAGGTTTGTTTTTGGTTTTAAGAAAGTTTTCTCTGTTTGGAGATGCTTTAGCACATTCTGCATTTGGTGGAGTAGCGTTTGGACTTTTCATTGGAGTCTATCCAATATGGACTGCATGTGTAATAGCCATACTTAGCGCATTGGGATTAACCAAAGTTCGCCAAAAGTTTGACATTTCGAGTGATGCAATAGTTGCAATTCTACTGGCAACCGGAGTTGGCGTTGGTGTAATATTGGTCAGTATATCTGACGATATGGACATGCATAACATAGAGGACTTTTTGTTTGGTTCGGTGGTAGTTGACACTACAAACGTTCTTGAAATACTTATAATGTCAGGTATAATTCTAGGCATTCTTTTCATCACATACAAGAAATTCCTATACTCCACATTTTCTGAAGAGCAGGCCAAAGTGTCTGGAATTCCTGTGGAAAAGTTGAATTATCTTCTAATTGCCATGTCTGGAGTTACAGTTGTAATATCTATGCAGTTAGTCGGAATACTTTTGATTTCTGCCCTTTTTGTGATTCCCAACGTTTCAGCCATACTTTACGCACGTTCATTTAAGCAGACGATGATCCTCTCAATGTCGTTTGCTGTGTTCGCTACCGTTTCTGGCATACTGATATCATATCAGTTTGATATTGCACAATCTGGATGCATAGTAGTAGTTGCCGCTGCAATCTTCATTGGTTCTCTAATAATCAAGTCATCTGGAATGATTAAAACATCTGGAATAGAACAAAGATCTATTCATTAAACACTTCGTTTTACAACAAAATCTAAGAGACTTATAAGATCGGATTTGTGGATACCAGAATATTTGTTGAGTGCATTTGTTGCACAGTTAGCATAACGAAGTGCTTGTTTTCGTACAGTATCTTCAATTCCCAAAGAGCGAATTATATCAACTACTTCATTAATCTGAGTTCTAGTTGCATTTGACTTGCCAAATACGCGTAAAATCTTTTTCTTGTCAGAACCTTGAGCCTTTCTTATTGCCAATAAAATTGGAAGTGATTTTTTGCCCTCGCGAATATCATTGCCTACTGCTTTTCCTGTCACTTTAGTATCACCCATAATTCCAATCAAATCATCTGTAATCTGAAATGCAATTCCCAGATTACGACCAAACACTGACAAGTTTTTTACATCTTTTGTAGATTTTTTAGCTGATATTGCACCCATTGCACAAGATACTTCAAATAGAACTGCGGTTTTCTTTTCAATCATTTTGATATATTCTGATTCTGTTGGAATTCGTTTATTTTCGGCTAGTTTGATGTCATCAACCTGACCTTCACAAATCTCAACACATGCTTTTGATAATTTGATTATTAATTGAGTTGTATAATTTGAAGAGAGTTTTGATTTTGATGATATTGTATGATATGCCTTGGAATACAAAACATCTCCTGCCAGAATTGCTAAAGGCATGTCAAATTTTTTATGAGTAGTTGGAACACCATGTCGCATTTCATCATTATCCATGATATCATCATGTACTAGAGTGAAATTATGAATCATTTCAACTGCACTGGCTGCTATCATTGCATCTGATTGTTTTCCACCAAGCATCATGCAACTTTTTACAACCATAAATGGGCGTAGTCGTTTTCCACCGTGTATGATTAAATGAGCAGATGCATCATATAGCTGTTTTGGATTTCCTGATATCTCTTTTTTCAAAAATTTGTTTACAGATACAGCATTTTTCTTTATGGAATCAGATACTTTCATTTTATCAATCTCCAATTATCATCAGGAATGTAGTGTTTAATTGCATTTTGATACACCTGCTGAAGTTCATCCGTAGTCCAACTTTTTATGAGTGTACCAAATTTTTCAAGTGTGGTATCATCACAGTCAGCAAAAAAATACAAAGCTATTGCCATCCATGGACAGTATGAATCACGATTCTGTTCAAATTCTGCTTTGAGTTCATCCTGTGTGATCCATTTTATCTCAGAAATTTCATCTAATACTAAAGATGATTCATCAAAATTGTCAACAACACCAATTAGTGTACCACATACCTCATTTTCTGAACCTACATTTCTATATGGAACATGATATTCGAATTTGTTAACATAATTCATTTCACATGTAATTCCAATCTCTTCAGGTATTCGGCGCTCAGCTGAGGAGATGTATGTTTCGCCTTCTCTTGGATGTGATGCTACCGTTCCATCCCAATCATCTGGCCAAAGCATCTTTGAAGCACTTCGTCTTGTAAGCAAGAGTTTTCCTTCTTTATTGAATATCATTGCAGTAAATGCACGATGTAGTTTTCCGTTTGGAAGATGGCATTTTACTTTTTCTTCTTTTCCTATAGGATTATCATGTCCATCTACTAAAATTACAAACTTATCCATAATATCACCGAAATAACGTTCCTTCAAATTTCTTTCCAGAAACTGCATCTGTAATTCTTTGTGGTTTGTTGCCATTTGTAAAAAATACATTTAGACCAGATCTTGATATCTTAACAGCTTCTGTAATTTTTCGGGTCATTCCTCCTGTTACATCCATCTTGTTTATACTGATAGTGGGTTTTTCTTTTTTGAAATCATAGATGAGTTTTTTTGTTTTTAGATTAGAGTATACACCGTCAACGTTCAGAACAAACACAGATAATCTTGGTTTTAATATTTTAGCAATTGTGGTCATTATCACATCTCCAGATAAGATATATGATTTTTTTTGTCCAAACCATAATGCATCACCAAATGTTATAGGTATTAATCCAGATTTTGAAATATCATTCATCGTTAAAATTTTATTTTTAATCGATTTATTTCCATTCATAAAATCAGTTGGTGGCAAACAGTACGCATTAATTCTGTTTTTTACAGCAATATCTAGAATTATCTTATTTAGTTCAATCATGGAATTTTTCACGATAGCCACTCCACGTGCGTCATATTTTGCAGGTTTTGTGTGCATATCATATTTAACAGACCAATAATGACCATATGAGCCACCACCATGAACTATTATCTTTGGCTCATTGATTTTTTTGATTTGTTTTAGAATACTTTCAATTGCCTTTCTTCTAGCTGATAATGGTCTTTCTTTGTTAGTGATAATGGAACCACCTAATTTGATTAGAATCATATCATTTCTTTCCTAGGTTATGTTAAAAACTTGCATACCTGTTTTGTCTATGGTTACAGGATATGATTCGTATTCAGTTTTTATTCGTTGAAGTAAAGATTCTTTTTTATTTTTATCAGTTAGTGCAATAATACATCCACCATCTCCAGCACCTGTAATTTTTGCTCCAAATGTATCCTTTTCAACTAATTTTATAATTTCTTGTAATTGATCATTTGAAACACCTAATTGTTCTAAGAAAATCTGATTCTGTGACATACATTTTCCTATAGTTTCAAGATTAAATTTTTGAAGTGATTCAACTGCTTTTTCGATTAATTTACTTTCATCATTATACAAGTCGTTAAAGATTTCTTTATTTTCAGTTCTAAATTTATTTACACGATCTACTACAATATTAGTTGAATGTGATTTTTTTGAATTTACAATAATAAAATTGAATTCATGTTCGGTTTCTATGATTTTGTAGCCACTATCTTTTTGATATTCAATTATTCCACCAAATACTGATACTGTGCAATCTGCACCTGATGTCTTTGGGAATATAGTTTGTTCAGCTTCTATTGCTAATTCTAAAATCTTATTTTTTTCAGGTTTTGAAAACAAATTTGATATTGATGCAGCTGTTGCAACACAACACGCAGAGGACGAACCCAAGCCTGCACCTATTGGAATTTCAGACTGTATTTCTATATCTACTCCATTGCTAAAATCATTTTCAATAATTATTTTTCTTGCAATGAAAAAAAATGGTTTAAACAAATTATCAATATTATCTATTGATTCAGTAATTGCAATTGTGTTTTCACCCAAGGATGATTTGATAAAAATATTCTGAGTTTCATTCTTTTTTGAAATGACTGTTACTCTTTTGTTTATAGCACCTAATACTGCCTTTACACCATGAACTACGAAATGTTCTCCAAACAGAATTATCTTACCTGGTGCTGATGCTTTTGAAGTCAAATAATTATTTTAAAATCTACTCGTATAATTCTTCTTCTGAAAGTCTTCATCCTCGTCTTCCTCAATATCTTTGATTTTTGTCTCAAAATCATCAATCTCATATTTCATATCTTGATCTTCTGTAAGTTCACCCTTTTGAATTAAAATCTCGCGGGCAAGAAGCCAATAGACTGTTGCAAGAGCTTTTCTTCCTCTGTTGTTTGCAGGAATTACTAAATCTAATTTTGATGTCAGATTATCTGTGTTTGATATACCAATTACTGGTACTCCTGCATTTGTGGCTTCAGTAACTGCTTGTGAATCTACTTGAGGATCAGAAATTATCAATAGATGTGGTTCAGTGTAAAATGGTAATGATGGATTTGTTAAAGTACCTGGCATGAATCTTCGAAGCATCATTATTGCTCCAGTACATTCACAGAATTTTTCAATTGGTGTAGTTGCATATTCTCTTCCGGAACAAACTATAACACGTTTTATGTCTTTACGACTAATAAATTTTGCAGCTGTTTTAATTCTACTAAGTGTGATATCAATATCTAACATGTATAATCCTTCAGGACTAGATTCGGTGATATATTGACGCATAAATTTGGTCTTTACATTTGTTCCAACTCTTATTCCAGTTGATATAACTTTCTTCTTTATAGCTGACATTTCGGTTTGTTCGCTCATCGTGTTTTTAAAACTCTATCATGCCACGTATTAAATCATGCTCTGAAAGTCTAACTAATTCATTCAATTTAGCAACTCTTTCACCTCCAACAACACCAACTTTAAGTAATTTTGACTTTGTTGCTATTCCAATATGAGAAATATGTGAATCTGTTGATTCACCTGAGCGATGGGATGTAATTAGTTTTATATTATTTTCATTAGCCATTTTTGAAAATTCTAATGCATCAAAAAGACTGCCTGCTTGATTGACTTTGAGAATTGCAGCATTACATGAATTTTGTTCAATTGCTTTTTTCAATATTTTTGCATTTGTTACTGTAAGATCATCACCAGTAATCATTCTGTCTGGAAATTTTTTGGTCAGTAATGCCATATCTGCAAATGCCTCCTCATGCACTGCATCTTCTGCATAGATTAGTTTGTATTTCTCAATAATTTCTGCGGCAAATTCAATTTGTTCACCTGGATCATTTTCAAATCCTGCTCTATCATAGATGTATTTTCCCTTGTCTTCATTCCATTGTGTTGATGATGCAAAATCAACTCCTAACGCAATTTCTTTTCCAAGTGTAAATCCTAGATTTTCAATTGCTTTAGTAGATATTTCTAAGGCTTTTTCATTATCAAACTTTGGAGCCCAACCTCCTTCATCACCTCTGCCATTTGTAAAATATGGATCCTCTTTCTGAATTAATTTTCTTAGTTCCTTATGAACTTGCAAATTCATATCAATTGCTTCTCGAATAGTTTTTGCACCGATTGAAGCAACCAAAATTTCTTGAATATCTGGTGTTCCAGGACCTGCGTGTGCACCACCACCAAGTATATTTCCTATAGGAAATGGAAATTTTAGTTCGTCATTTTTATTAATCATTTTGTATAGTGGTATATCTAATGCCTTTGCAGTAGATTCTGCTGCTGCTATAGTTATTGCAAATGCACATGCACCACCAATTTCTGAATAATTTTCTGAACTGTCAATTGATTTTATTGTATCATGAATTAGTTTTAGATCAGATGCATCGCAACCAATAAATTTTCTAGTATTTTCATTTATGATTGCTAAGCTTTGTTCAGGTTTACCATCAGGAAAACTTACTGCTTCATATTTTCCTACACTTGCACCTGATGGAGCACAAACTCTACCTAGGAATTTATTATCAGTAATAATATCAATTTCAATAGTTTTTGTTCCACGACTATTATAGAGAATTCTTCCTGTTAATGATGTAATTTCTGGCAAATTATTCTAACTCGCTTTGCACTTCTTGGTTTCGTTTGTGCATTGCTTCATAGAATGGAATAACTTGCTGGATAGTTTCAACTGTAGTTAATAGCATTCTTCTGCAACAGTATCTCTCCATTCCAAGTTCATCAAGAACCTTGCTTGCTTCTTCTCCTGCCTTTATTTTATTTTGATAATCATCATACTTATCGGCAATTAATTTTCCACAAGTAAAACACCTTACAGGTACTAACACACTTAAAAAAATCTACCAAGGATTATAAAAACCCTACAAGGATTTTCCTATGCGGATATCGCCCAGCCTGGTCAAAGGCGCTAGCTTGAGGGGTTAGTCTCTTAGGAGTTCGTGGGTTCGAATCCCACTATCCGCACTAATTGTTTTTAGGATTATTTTGTATATTTTTGATAAATTCTCGTCTTCTGATCTCTTCGGTAAGAACCAATCTTGTTTCCTCAACTAAAATCCGGTTAACATCTAATTTTCTTCTAGATTCTTTAACAATTTTATCATATGTTGCAAATGGGTATAACATCAGATACAAATTCTCCATTATCTCAAACAAATTTTCTGCATTCTTTGAATTTCCAATTCTTATCTGATCGATTATCTGTCTTTTCAATTCTCCAATACAATCAAGCAATCCAAGTATGTATGATTCACCTGAAACTTTGATTGATTTGTAAGTTGGAATTTGTTTTCCTTCAATAATTGATAGTAATGCAATTGCTTCTACTAATTCCTGTTCTGGAGTTAGAAGATATCTATTAAGACCATCTGTTGTTTTTTGTTTTAATTTTGCAAGAAGCATTTTTGCTTTTTTTATTTTCAGTTTTGCTGAATTTAGATCGTTTTTGTGAATCGCAATAATTGCCTGACTACAATTTATGATTACTTCACGATTATTTTTAATTAAAAACTCTCTTGATGAATTTGTCTTTTCTAATTCTTTAGAAATTATAGGCAGTGATGTTTTAACATTTTTTAATCCCATTGTCTCTTTTTCTAGCATTCTCAGTTAAAGTCGTTTGCAAAAGCTCTTATTTGAATTTGAATTTTTCTAACTGTATGGAAATTAGTGTAGATGATATGTATAAGATTGAAAATAAAGGTCATGACATGGGTTTCTTGAAAAAATTCATGATGGAAAATGCTGGAGCTGCAGCAGTAAGACGTTTGATAAAAAAATTTGGAAGTGTTGAGGGAAAAGAAATTTCTGTCTTTGCTGGATTAGGAAATAATGGTGGTGATGCGTTAGTCATGGCTAGACATCTTGCAGGTTATGATGCCAAAGTCACTGTTTTTTTACTTGGTAAACCTGACAAAATTAAAACTGAAGAATGCAAATGGAATTGGGAAATTTTGCAAAAAATGCCATCTGTTAGAAAATTTTCTGACATCCGTGGAATTGAAGTTTTGGTAGAAGGAATTAATGATATAATAATTGACGGTATTCTGGGTACTGGAATAACAGGAGAGATAAGGGAACCATATGCATCAGCAATAAATTATATCAATGGGACTAATTGTTTCAAATTTGCAGTTGATGTACCATCTGGACTAGATCCTCAAACAGGTGAAACTGCAAATATCTGTACCAAATGTGATATGACTGTAACATTTCATAAAATGAAAAAAGGAATTCCTAAACGACAAGATCTTACAGGTGAAGTATTTGTTGAAAAAATTGGAATACCTCCAGAAGCAGAAGATGGTATTCTATGAAAGTTTATCAGATTTCAGTAGGTCCAATGCAGAATTTTTCGTATATTGTTGAGGATGAATCTACTCAAGAGTGCATAGTAATTGATCCATCATGGGATCTAGATAAAATAATTCAAATAATCAATGAGCAAAATCTAAACCCAAAGTATATTGTCAATACTCATGGACACCATGATCATATACGAGGAAATGAGGAATTAGCTGCTGAAATTAGCACTAAAATTGTACAACATGAGGCATCAACTTTACAAAATGATATGACTGTCAAAGATGGAGATTCAATCAAGTTTGGTTGTTCAGAACTTTTGGTATATCATACACCTGGTCATTCAAAAGACAGTATTTGTCTAGTTGGTGATGGTAAAATTTTTTCTGGTGATACACTTTTTGTGGGAAACTGTGGAAGAGTTGATCTTCCTGGTGGAAGTCCAAGGGAACTTTACCATAGTCTATTTGATGTTGTTACAAAATTAGATGAAAAACTAGTAATGTATCCAGGTCATGATTATGGTTTAAATCCAACTTCTACTATTTCTAACGAAAAAAACACAAATCCAGTAATACAGCCAATTTCTGAAGAAGAATTTGTTATGAGAATGGGTGGATAAATTGACAATATCCAGTCATGGAAATATTGAAAGTGCTAAGGAATTTATCAATTCATTAGAAAAAAACCAATTTACTTTCTGCCTTGTAATTTCTTATACTGAAACGTCTGAAATACCTGGAATTACTATTGCTGGAGCAGATAAAGAATTCTTAAAATTTACATCACCTGCAGATGCTGAATTTCTTCGACATGGGCACTGCAAGTGTATAGATACTATTCCAATGTCACCTGATGGAAAACCAACTCCTGCATTATTAACTAAAGTAGCACTTGATTCAGCAAAAATACCTCATTTTGTAATAAACGCAGGCAGCAAAATTCATCCAGATGTATCATATTTTGATTCACAGCTAGATTATGGAAAAAATATTTCAGAATCTACTGCATTAACACCAGAAAAAGTGATTGAAGCAGTAGAATTTGGAAGAGTGATTGGTAAATCCATTTCAAAACCAAATGATTGTCTTGTTATTGGTGAAAGTATACCAGGTGGAACCACCACTGCATTAGCTGTCCTCAAAGGTTTTGGTATTGACACAAGTGTAAGTTCAAGCATGCCAAATAATCCAATTGAAATAAAGAACCAAACAGTCTCTAGCGCTCTAAAACGATTAACATCAGATGATCCGATCAAAATTATTTCTGAACTTGGCGATCCAATGATTCCAGTTATTGCTGGAATATTATCTGAATCATCAAAAATTACACATGTGATTTTGGCAGGTGGAACACAAATGACCGCAGTTCTTGCATTTGCAAAAAAAATTGGATATAAAAAACAGAATGTTGCTATTGGTTGTACTTCTTATATTATTGATGATATCGATGCTAAATTTTTAGAAACTGTAAAGCAAATAGACGATATACCTGTTTTATCAGTTGATCCTCTTCTAAATAGTTCAAATTTTGCTGGATTAAGGTCATACTCTGAAGGGTTTGTTAAAGAAGGTGCTGGAGCTGGAGGATGTATGATTGCAGCTTTACTGAAAACAAAAATTACTTCTCAAAAACTATTAGAATTAATTGAAAAAGAGTATCAGAGAGTTTCTAATTTCAAAAGTAGATAAATGATTATTCAGTACTAACTTTTTCTTCTTCTTTTACTTCACTAGTAGATTCAGTACTAACTTTTTCTTCTTCTTTTACTTCACTAGTAGATTCAGTACTAACTTTTTCTTCTTCTTTTACTTCACTAGTAGATTCAGTTGGAATTTCCAAATTCTCAGTTTCAGGACTACCCAAGTCAGATTCTGGTTTTGATAGAATTTCGTTAAAGATTGATTCTGGGGTAAGTTTTATTTCAGGTTCTTCATCAACTTTTACAACATATGATGGTATGTTCACAATTCTATCTCCAATTAATACATGTCCATGTGAAACTGCTTGTCTAGCTTGATACGGAGTTTTAAAATAGAATTTCTTCTGAACTATAGTTTGTAATCTACGTGAAATCAAATCACTTATTTCAAGATTTAAAACATCATCTAGTGTTGCATTAGATTCTACATATCCTACCCTAGATAAAGAATTCACTAAGATTGGCTCTTCTTTATCTCTAATTTCCTGTCTTAAAGCCAAAAGTGATCTAGCTTGGTTTCTAACACGTGATAATTCAGTTCTAGCTTTCCATAATTCTCGCTTTGTTTTTAATCCAAAAGTACCTAAAATTTTCAATTCTTCCATCTTTAAATCAAAATTAAGTGGTCGTTTTGGTTTTTTCCAGTTTCTTCTAAATTTTTTAGTATCTCCCATTATTATCACCTATTCTTTCTTTGCTGCTGCTGGAGCTTCTTTCTTTGCTGCTGCTGGAGCTTCTTTCTTTGCTGCTGCAGTATCTCCTTCTACTGCTGCAGTAGCTCCTGCTGCTGCAGTATCTCCTTCTGCTGCTACTGCTGCTGGTGCACCTGCTCCTCCTCTAGCTGGTAAAATTCTTCCACCTTTTGCAACTCCTACTGCTCCTCCTTTACGTCCAGTACATCTTGTTCGTTGACCACGAACTTTTAATCCAAACATGTGTCTATAACCTCTCCAACTAAAAACACTTTTTTCTCTTTCAATATCATTTCTGACGTTAAATGCAATATCTGATGTAATTAGATGCATATCTTTTCCAGTGTCAGGATCTTTTCGACGATTCAAAAACCATATTGGGAAATTAAATGATTCTGGATTTTGTATTACTTTTTCAATAGATTTGACTTGATCAACGTTAAGATGACCAATATTTGAATTCGGTTCAATTTTTAAATGACTTATAATTGCATTTGCAAACATTAGTCCAACTCCACGAATCTGTGTAAGACCAACAAGTATTTTTCTTTCACCAGGAATATCATTTCCCAGTATTCTGATAAGATTTTCGTATTGTGTACTCAAGTAAGCAAGATTCTTAGTTACCCCATTAAAAACCATGCTGAGAAATTATACGTATTCTCAACAATTATTCTGGTATAGTATTATAAATCTAAAATTTACCATTATCATATGGAGAATACAGAATTGAATAGTAAAAAGATCATTGATAAATTGTTTGATCCAGAAATATCTGAAATTTTGGCTGAAATGGAAGATGGACCAAAACGCTGTACTTTTTTATCTGAAAAATTTGGTATTATGCCAGAGGAACTTCAGGAAAAATTATCATATCTCATACAGCATAAATTTGTCAATCAAAATGGAACATCAGATGATCTCAATTATTCTGTTGATACTGAAAAACTATCTGAGATAATGGAATCTGGTCATAATTATAAAAACGTTGAAGACGGTCTTGCTAAAATGGATAGTTTTCTTAACTAAGTTTCTTTTTTCTCTCTTTTACTAAAATTACTCCTATAATCAATACACCTAACATACCTAATAGGAGGATGAAAAATCCAGCCATTGAAATAGAATATGATGAACTGTCAGGAACATGTCCAATTCCTCCTACAACATTTAACATTTCATTACTTTGTGTTTTAATTATTAATGCGTATGTTCCCATTTGGGAAATTTCAAAAATTTCCTCAAATGATCTTTGATTAATTGAGGCTGAAACAATTTGCACATCATTAGGATCTAAGACTATAGCCAAAATTTTTCCTTCATTTTCTTCTAATGTTTGAACAACAAATACTCCTTCAACATTAATTTCTGGATCTAATACTACATCTATTTTAATTGAATTTGTTTTATCTATCTGTCCCTCTTCAATTACTATATCTGCAGTAATTGATTGAGAACCAAAAAATAATAATGCTGCTCCAATTCCAATTAATGCACCAGCAATTACCAAAAACTTTGTCTTATTTGTCATAAACTGTTATCAGAATTCAGAGTTAAATTTGTTTAAAGAACCATGATCGTCTATTTTTTGCATATGAGATCAAATTTAGTCATGGCTAAAAAATTTAGCCTAGGCTAAATTTTAAATATCGTAGTTTGAAATGATTTTTATTGGAAAAAAATACTCAGTCTAAAAAAATGCTTATGATATTGATAGTAGTAGTTTCAGTTTCAACATTATACTTTGTTATTCCAGCAGTAAGTGATGCTGCAGTAGAACCAAAAACATTTCTTACACACACTGGTCTTGCTATACAAACTACAGGTGATGTAATTGATCCAATTGGATATACTGGGGAAAAATTGGAATTTGATCCAGAGTCTTATTTACGAGACTTTGATTATGGAACTGTTTCCGAATTAAAAGATGGTACTATACTGCGAGAATTCACTATTACTGCACGAGATGATCAGGTGATGGAAGTTTCACCTGGTGTGTTTTACAATGTCTGGACTTTTAATGGAAGTGTACCTGGTCCAACAATTCGTGCTACAGAAGGTGATCTTGTAAGAGTGCATTTCTCAAACGAAGGCTCAAAATCTCATACAATGCATTTTCATGGAATTCATAAAGCCGAAATGGATGGTGTTTTTGAAAATGTAGGACCTGGTGGAAAATTCACTTATGAATTTCTTGCTGAGCCTGTAGGTTTACATTTGTATCATTGTCATGTTCATCCTGTTGAAGAGCACATTGCCCATGGACTTTATGGTGCATACATAATAGATCCAAAGGAAGGAAGAGCCCCTGCAGATGAATTAGTATTCATTCTAAATGGACTAGATACAGACTTTGATGGAGAAAACAATTTTTATGGTGCAAATACAGTTCCATTTTATTATCAACATCATCCAATAGAAATTACAACAAATGAATTAATTCGTGCGTATGTAGTAAATATTTTAGAATTTGATCCAGTAAATAATTTTCATCTGCATGGAACACTTTTCCATCACTATCCTGCAGGAACTGATACAGTTCCATCAGGTTTCAATGATATGCTAACAATGTCACAAGGTGAAAGAGAAATTCTTGAATTTGAATACAAATATCCTGGACTCTACATGTTTCATGCACATAACACAGAATTTTCAGAAAAAGGCTGGGTTGGTTCTTTCTTAGCTAAAGATTCTGAAAAAAATTACAGTGATGAAAATTAATTATGGCAGAGTTTTCAAATTATAAAATTGCACTAAGTGCTATTGGACCATTAATACTTTTAGCAATTGTAATTGCTTTTTTGATGGGTCCAGGTACAAATTTTCTTGAATTTGGTTTAGTCTTACCTGAAATTCATATAGAACAAATTAGTTTTGTTGATAACGAGATACAAGTAATAGTTAGAAATACTGGACCTATTGATGTCAATATTGTAGTAGCTGATGTTAATGATAGAATACAACCTGCAGCAATAGAACCTGATAATCATCTAACAAAATTTGAAACAGCATTGATTAGAATTCCTTATGATTGGAATGAAGGTCAGCCATATAATATTGGTCTAACAATTGATGATGGAACACGGTTTGAAAAATCTGTTGATGCAGCATCACTTAAACTAGAAGCAAATACAGAACTTATTGGTTATCTAGGATTAATTGGATTTCTAATTGGTATAGTACCAATAATGATTGGACTTTTATGGTTTTCATTTATTCAAAAACTTGGAAGTTCAAAATACCAATTTTTCCTTGCTTTTACAGTTGGATTACTTCTCTTTTTAGCCTTTGATGCGATTGAAGAAGCATCAGAGATTTCTCAGCGCCATCTCTCAGACATTTTTAATGGTCAATTACTAATCATGACTGTAGTCATATTATCATTCTTAATTCTATTTTCTATAGGAAGCAGTTTAGTCAAAAAATCACAGTTTTCCAAAATATCAAAACCACTAGCAATTTCTTTGATGATTGCAGTAGGAATAGGATTTCATAATTTTGGTGAAGGTTTGGCTGTAGGTGCTGCTATAGCATTTGGGCAGGTTGCACTGAGTACTTTCCTAATTGTGGGTTTTGCTATTCATAATACCACAGAAGGATTTGCAATTGCTGCTCCAATGGCAAGAACAAAAGCCATGATTTTGAGATTAGTTTGTCTTGGACTTATTGCAGGAACTCCAGCAATTTTTGGTACATGGATAGGAGGATTTTCTTATTCGCCTTTTGCAACTGTAGTATTTTTGTCAATAGGGGCAGGTGCAATTTTTCAAGTTGTTGTATCAATTATTCAGTATATACGAGAAGAGAACGAAAATACCCTTTCTAACACATCAATCATCCTTGGTATTGGATTAGGGTTAATTGTGATGTATTTGACCAGTATTCTCGTTTAAAATTATAATAAAATTTGTCCTAGTTTTGTCAATTTTTTTATCATTAAATAATAAATAGGTGCAATATTGCATTTATGATAATGCAATTAACTGGAACATTTGCAATTTTGTTACTTGCCATATCAATTGTTTCATATGGATTAACTGGTGCAGCTAGTGCTCAGAGCAATACACCACCAATTTCAGTAGAAACTGATTTTCCAGCATATGGTGAAACTGGTATTATAGGAGTTACAGGTCATGTTAAAGAATCTATAATTTCTGAGTTTAAAGTACCTGTAGTTATCAAAGTACAAAAACAGGATGGTTCACTTGTTGCAATTATGCAAGTAGATATTGACAGGGATGGAGATTTTTCAAGTAGTATAATTCCAGGTGGACAAATGAGTACAGCTGGTGAATATACAATTACAGTATTTTATAACAAAAATCAAGCACAAACAATTTTTACTTATAGTGGAGGAATTGGTAGTTCTGTAGCTACAACCACACCAGAACCAGTTGTAGAACCAGTTGTAGAACCAGTTGTAGAACCAGTTGTAGAACCAGTTGTAGAACCAGTTGTAGAACCAGAACCAGAACCAGAACCAGAACCATTGTGTGGTGAAGGTACTGTACTTAAGGATGGAATGTGTGTTGTTAAACAAAATGAAAAAGGCGGTGGCTGTCTAATTGCAACTGCAGCATATGGTTCAGAAATGGCACCACAAGTACAGTTCTTGAGAGAAATTCGTGATAACACAGTATTACAAACACAGTCAGGCGTATCATTCATGACAGCATTCAACCAATTCTACTATTCATTTAGTCCAACTATAGCTGACTATGAAAG
>Ga0257111_1000034_pt1 | contig 45436 bp, 34 predicted proteins | sample LP_taG_6_FD_191567 | JGI IMG/M metagenome (GOLD analysis project Ga0257111, IMG submission 191567) | Marine microbial communities from Northeast Subartic Pacific Ocean, Canada - LP_J_2015_P26_500m | ecosystem: Environmental > Aquatic > Marine > Oceanic | place: Canada: Northeast Subartic Pacific...
AAAATGTTAGGACCCACAGGGATAGGCGTCTTGTATGTGAAGCGGGATATATTGAACACTATGGAACCTTTCCTGACGGGAGGTGAAATGGTACTGGAGGTATCTTATCAAGAGGCATCTTGGGCAGATTTGCCAATGAAATTTGAGGCCGGAACCCCTAACATAGCTGATTCTATTGGGCTTGGTTCCGCTGTTGATTATCTAAATAGCCTAGGTATGGAGAATGTAAGAACGCATGAGAAGAATTTAACCACTTACGCATTAAACAGGTTTAAGGAAGCAGATTTAGACGGTATGGACCTGTTTGGACCGGACGACCCTGAGATAAGGGGCGGAGTATTTTCCTTTAATACTGTAGATGTTCATCCCCACGATTTGGGAACATTCCTTGATAGGAAGGGCATTGCTGTAAGAACAGGGCATCACTGTGCTATGCCCTTGGTACGGAGTTTAGGGGTGGCAGCCACTGTAAGAGCGAGCTTTTATTTATATAACACAGAAAGGGAAGTGGATATTTTGGTCGACGGTGTAACAGAAGCGCTGAGGTATTTCAGGGATGGATCAGAATAATATAGATGATATTTATAGGGATAGAGTTATCCTTGATCATTGCAGAAACCCTCGAAACACTTCACTAATAGATCATTTTGATCTAACAGGCGATGCGATAAACCCCTTTTGCGGTGACGAAGTCCATTTCCAAATTGGCTTAAAGGGCGAAAACTTAATTGAACGCATCCAATTCTCTGGGGATGGATGCGCTATAAATATGGCTTCTGGGTCATTGTTGTCAGAGGCCGTCACCGGTTTAACGGTTAAAGAAGCAACACAACTATCCATCAGGTTTGTCGAGTCGATGAGGAAACCTATCGGGGAAAATGTGGAAGGAGAATTTATAGGAGAACTTTCAGCTTTGATTAGTGTTAAGAATTTCCCTGTAAGGGTAAAATGTGCGTTATTGGCGTGGTCTGCTCTTGAGGATGCTCTTTCAGAAAAAAAATAAATCAACGATCGAGCCAGACTCTCTCCCAATGTGAATATTCGAACCCAGAAAAATTTGGATGCATGTTTTTTAAATCCTCAGTCCATGCCCATAGACTTTTTTGTGTCGCGGGCATGAAACGATAGGATTTTTCTAGCAAGTGAATGTTTATGTTATTGATGATCTCTGAGCGTTTTTCAAGGTCGTATTCTTGGGATTGTTCCTCTATGAGCTTATCTAGTTTTAAATCTCGGTGATTTGAGGTATTCCATTTACCTTGACTGTGAAGTACCGGGATAACAAAACTGTTTGTCGATGATTGAGGAAATGTTGGTCCCATTAACACATCGAAATCACCTTGTCTCCAGACTTTTTCGGCATATTGCCTACGGTTCACAGAATTAATTATTGGGTCAAACCCCACAGCCTGAAGTTGTTGGGAGGCAATTTCCGCGCTTTCCTTATACCGTGAACCAAAATCACTTGTGGTTATGATTATAGGAATAATTTCTTTTAAGGCCTCCGGCTGTTGAGAGGGGTAAAAATGCGATTCCCAATCAGACCTGTCGGGAATCCATGATGGATGATTGGTGACAAATCCTAATGAGAAAAAAGCATGGTTATGCCAGGCTTTTTGGATGATCTCGTCAGGGTTTATCGAGGATCTGGCCAAAAATCTCGTGCCATCATTGTCAAATGGTGGTTTAGCAGTGTTAAAAACTATTTCAAAACCTAGTCCTGGTTCCGGATTCTCGAGTGCTATGTCTAGCTCTGATAAATAATTCTCTACGTTATAAACGTCAATCAACCCCACACTATATGCGCTTAATCTTGCTTGAGGATCTGTGATGATATGAAACTCTATAGAATCCAAATATGGAGGATTAGGTGCTGAATAAACATTTTCTACAGATGAGTAGGAATCGTCTACAAGTTTCGCCAACTTCCAAGGACCAGACCCAATGGGTGGGACTGATTCCATTTTCGCGGGGTTGTTGATGTTTGATTTTGATAATAATTTAGATCTACCGTCTGCTAAAGAGATAAAAAAATCTGCATCTGGGACATTTAAATTTATCTGGATTTGATCTTCGGACTTTATATCGATACTGCGGACCATATGAAATCTGTTCCAATGTTCCTGATCTTTATCCATCTGGCGATCTAAACTAAACTTTATGTCTTCTGGCGACACGGTTTTTATATCGTCCGGTTCTTCAGATACCCACCTAATATTTGTGTCAACATCAAAAACAAACGTTTTGTTATCCACCATCTGCCATGATTTACAGGCATCGCATTCCGTGGCTTTAGAAGGCAATGTGATGTTGGGTCCATTACTAAATTTTAAAAGTCTTTGATAAATTATTCCCATTCCCCAGGTGGAATGTGCTCCAGAATAATTTTCATGAGGGTCTAATGAGTCAAAATAATGTTTTGAAATCAGTTTTAAAGTTCCACCTCGTTTTCCTTGAAATACTGGAGACTTTTTATTCTTAGAAACGGTGGGCTCTAATGTATTTTCTGGAGATTCTTTTTCTATTGATGAAGGGATAGAGGTTACTGTTTTTTGGATAGGAGGGTGAGTTGGCTCAGGGCTTAATTTGATTCCTATTGTAGGCAAAAGAATTTTATCCATATTCATAGAAGGTTGGTTATCGGAAATTGTAGGTTCCAATTTAGATTGATCTGTACATGCGAAAGAAACAAACCCTGTTATGAGGCCAAATATTACCGCTTGCTGCACGAAATTTTTCATATGATGGGGAGCCATTACACAATTTCAATGATTAAATTTTATGTTGATAGATGATTTAAGTATAATCAACGCTAGTAATCTTTGATATTACGTTTATGATGGTCCCATATGTTGATTGACACCCATGTTCATCTAGATGCTTTTCCTGATAGTGAGATTGAGGCTATTTTGGGCCGAGGTCACGATGTGGGAGTTGGGTTCGTCATATGTGCAGGGACGACGGTGGATTCCTCTATTCGATCTGTTGATCTGTCACGAAGGTTCCCCTCATTTTTTTCTGGGGTGGGAGTACATCCAATGGACATATCCAAACCACTAACGACGGAAGACTATCAGACATTAACTGAATTAGCTTCAACTGAACCAAAGGTCATAGTGATGAGCGAAATCGGATTAGATTATATGGAGGGTATGCCTGACAGGGCATGGCAATTTCCAGCCTTCAGAGAGCAAATCAGTATCGCTAGGGCACTAAAATTACCTATCGTCTTTCACAGCCGAGAGGCCCATCAGGACTGTTTTAGAGTTTTGAAAGAAGAAAAGGGATATGAAGTGGGTGGAATAATGCACTATTTCCAAGGCTCACTAGAGGAGGCTCAACAGGTGATAGATTTGGGATTTTATATATCGGTCGCCAGGCCAATATTTCGGTTACCTCATCTTCAAGAAGTAGTTGCTAAGGTACCGATAGAAAACATAGTTATTGAGACAGATACTGCTCCTCAACCATTTAAAAAAAATCGCGATAATTGGACAGAACCTCGTTACCTAAGGCCCATTATGGAAAAAATCGCAGAGCTTAAAGATATGGATATAAGTATCGTGGAAGCCTCGCTATTTCAAAATACTAAAAAACTACTATCGGGCCGATGGGACATCGTAACGAAATTCGTTTCTAATTCCTAATCCACCATAGAATTCGTGAAATATGGGCCTATAATCATCAACCATGGAAGCAATATCCATGCCATGAACCACCCCATCATCGAAGGAAAAAATGCTTTCAAAAGGGAAATGTTATGTGTCGTTTTTACCCCGACCGTTACGGCGATTAGTAACCATGCTAAGGTTATTAATAGTATGTAATCTCCCACTATAGGGATCGTGGCTAAGATCAATCCAACTCCCGGACCATATGCTATGCCAGTGCTACGAATAGTATCTCTAAACTCTGCGTCTCCTCCCATAAGCCCGCATAATGTGTTGTTGATGAATGACCACAACATCATCCCAACAAAAATAGTGGAAAATGCCACTGTCATCATTTGAAGGCGGGCGAAATCGCTTTCTGGATTAATCACGGTACCTTTGTAGTGCAGGTATATTGCGCTTGAAAAGCCCGTAATTGCCACCGTACCCAGGGACTGTATGACAAGTTCTGGGCGGTTTCTAAACTCAGGATAAATTTGTTTATTTAATATGGCAGCTTTAATGAGGTTATCAATCATAAATGGTATTTGCTATCGTAATGTCGTCTCGGGTTCCGACAAAATATTGATAATAGTGTAAAATCCTTAGGTTCTAAAATCCTAGCATAATTGGTGTAATTCTCATCGACTCATCGATCCTAACACAAGGTGCCTATCTAACAGTTATTGGTATGGGCACATCATTTATACTGCTTTTAGTATTGATTGCCTCAATATTAGTAACTAAATACGTTTCTAATAAAATAGACCCTCCCTACGTATCTCCTAATGAAGAACAACAACAGGAGCTGGCGAGGAAAGCAAAGGCAGCCGCTGCCGCCTTTGCTTTCCTCGCTGTTGAAGGAAATGGTCCTAAAATAGATTCCGAAGTGAAATAATTGAACCAGTTATATTGACGGTGCACATAAGTGATAGAACAACTTCTTGATTTTATAAGAACAACAGGGGTCGCCAATATAGGGTGGCAAGATGTGGTGATGATTTTTGTTGGCATTTTATTTATATACCTCGCCATAAAAAAAGACTGGGAACCATATGAACTCCTGCCAATAGGATTGGGAATAATAGCCGCGAATCTACCTTTGACCGGTTTAATTACACCTCCAACTTCAGATTCTTTGAATCAAGAGGCGGGAATATTCGGTATCTTTTTTCATTACGGATTATCTTTTTGGAATATATTGCCTCCTATTATTTTTCTTGGACTAGGAGCACTGACAGATTTTGGCCCAGTAATAGCAAATCCCAAAACTTTACTTTTAGGTGCTGCCGCTCAAATAGGCATATTTGTTGCTTTTTGGGGAGCTTTAATGGCGGGATCTTTAGGAATGAATTTTGGAATTAAGGAAGCTGCCTCGATTGGTATCATCGGTGGGGCAGATGGTCCCACAACGATATTTCTCTCAGCACGGTTGGCACCAGAAATATTAGGTATAACGGCTGTTATAGCCTACTCTTACATGGCAGCCGTTGCATTTATACAACCTCCATTAATGAAGCTGTTCACTACGGAAAAAGAGCGACAAATAGTTATGCGACCTCTCAGGGAGGTTTCAAAGCTTGAAAAATTGATATTTCCTAACGTGGCTCTAATAGCGATAATATTGGTGGTTCCCAAATCTGCCCCATTGATTGCCATGTTCATGATAGGTAATTTGTTCCGCGAGAGTGGAGCTGTCCCCCGATTGACAAAATCTGCATCTAATGAGATTTTGAATATCGCCACAATTTTCCTAATGATTACAGTAGGTACCCAACTCACCGCCGACAGAGTCTTCGATTGGCAAACTATGGTGATATTGGTTCTTGGGTTAGTTGCTTTTTCTTGTGGGACTATTGGTGGGATACTATTTGCGAAAATCATGAATTTATTTCTCAATGAAAAGATAAATCCTCTTATTGGTTCAGCTGGTGTTTCAGCTGTACCAATGGCTGCACGCATTTCACATCATCTTGGCCAAGAGGCGAATCCGAATAATTTTTTGTTGCCCCATGCCATGGGTCCTAACGTGGCAGGGGTGATTGGATCTGCTGTAATAGCAGGCGTTTTCATATCTTTGGTGGCCTAGTCAATGAAAATTCGAGTGGAAAAAAAATGGTATACGATCGAGATAGACAGTATCTCCCCTGACTCCGCAGTTGTTTTAGTTGATGGTGAAAGGTTTGAGGTGAAATTAGCCGATGTAGAAAAAACAAGTGAGCCGATGGGGGAAGTGCCCAATCCTACGTCCGACTCTGTTGGAGGGAGAACGGGTAATTTTAAGGAATTCAAAAGCCCGATGCCTGGGATTATAATATCTATTCTGGTACAGACTGGTGATGATGTGTCTGAAGGCCAGGATATATGTGTGTTGGAATCGATGAAGATGCGTCAAACTCTTAAATCAGATATGGCAGGCACTATTATGGAGACGGGCGTGTCGCCAGGTGATCAAATATTGGACGGAGACGTAATTTTCCTGATTAAGTAAATACTGTCCGAATTGATTCTAATTATCGCTCTAGATTTGCAAGCGCTGATTCTGCAATTAGCAATTCTTCTGTTTCTCTGATCGGGTGAATTAAATTAATAGCCATTTGCAACTCTTTTTTTGCCTCTGCCACGTTTCCGTCCTTTTTATGAATTAAACCTAGGTATAGATGGGTTCCCCCAAGCTCTACATCCAACGCTAACGCTTTTTGGAAATCTGTTTTAGCAAGTTCATATCTTTCCAAATGGTAATAAGCCGCACCTCTAGATTTGTAAGCGATGGCTAGATCAGGCATTCTTTTTATCAGGGTAGAAAAGGCATTAACAGATTCGATAAACTGCTCTGATCTCAATAGATTAAGGCCACGATTATAGAGAAACAGGGCTTCTATTTCAGGGGTTGGCGATGCTGGTATAGGTTTTGTCGGGGTGACGGTCGGGGTAACTTTAGCTTCTTGGGAAATTTTATTGATTGTAAGCATGGGCTCTTTGGTAGGTACGGGTAGAGTTGTTCTATTGGCGTTATTATCACAAGATAGTAATGAGCAAACTATAATTGTCATAGCAATCAATGGCAGGGGCCTGAAATATGAAATCAAGTTCACGTTATATGACATAGGGAATAGAAAATTTAGTATAGGAAGAAGTTAATTGATTCCTATTCTATCATCTCAATTAAATTGGAGGATATGTTGATAAAAACCCTAGAAGATAAAACCCCACTGGTTCATCCTACCGCTTTTGTTAGCGAAGCCGCCTATGTTGTAGGGGATGTTGAGATAGGTGAAGGATCAAGTATTTGGCCTGGAACCGTTATAAGAGGCGATATGGGTAAGGTGAAGATTGGTAAGTATACAAATATTCAAGATAATTCTGTGGTCCATGGGGACGATGACGTCGAAATTGGCGACTACGTGACTGTAGGCCACAGAGTTATGTGTCATGCTAAATACATAGGAGATCAATCACTCATCGGGAATGGGGCTATATTAAATGACGGGGTAATAATCGGAAAAAATAGTGTGGTCGGGTCGGGGACTATGGTGCTAGAGAACATGGATATACCAGAGAGGTCTATTGTTGTGGGTATGCCTGGAAGAGTCAGAGGTGAAGTTCAGCAAAAACATTTAGATCTGCAGGTAGAGCTTGCCGATATTTATTCCAATCAAGCCAAACGATACAAAAAAGAAGGTACTCTCGAGTAGAAGATCTGCCTCAGGAAATAATTACAGGGGTACCATGTTCCGGGTGAGTGATTATTGTCACTTCCGACCCATATATGGATTCAATGTTATTTTTTGTTAATACTTCTTTAGGCGTTCCATCTGCAGCGATAGATCCTTTTGAGAATAGAAGGATTCTGTCGCTGAATTGAGCTGCGATATTTAGATCATGTATAGCCAAAATAGTGACACCAAACCCAGATTTCTGCTCGTGTATTTTTCTTATGAGTTTTATAACTTTGATTTGATGAGAAATATCTAGATTGGAAGTCGGTTCGTCTAACAACATTATTGGTGACTCTTGGGTAATCGCCAGAGCCAGCATAGTACGTTGCCTTTCACCCCCTGAAATTTCCCCTAATTTTCTTTTGGAGAGATAATCTATTTCTGTTAAAGACATGGATTTGCGTGCTATATCGAAATCTTTTTTTGACTCCCATTGAAGTAACCCGAGGTGAGGATTGCGTCCTAACATCACAAAATCTGGAATGCTGATCTCATCCGGAAGTTTTGGGTTTTGTGGGACCATTGATATCCAAACCGCTCTTTTTTTATTTGTAAGATTATGACTTAGTTGATCATATATATATATTTTTCCAGAGGAAGGTTTTAATGTGCCGGATATTAGTTTCAATAAAGTAGTCTTTCCAGCTCCATTCGGCCCAACTAGAGAAACTAATTCTCCTGGGTTGAAATGTGCAGTGATTTCTTGAATGGCATTTACATTTCCATATTTGAACGAAATATTTTGAAGATCAAGAACCATCAACAGTGCTCCCTTTGGTTTTTAAAAGCACATAAACGAAAAACGGAGACCCTACTAACGCAGTTATTATTCCAACTGGCAATTCAATGGGATTTACAATTGTTCTAGCTGTCAAATCGGCGAGAATCAAAAAAGCAGCGCCCACTATGCCGGAAAGAGGTAGTAGTGTTCGATAATCTGTGCCCCATAAAAGCCGTATGATGTGAGGAGCTATTAAACCAACGAAACCTATCAGACCGCTAAATGAGACTGCGGCGGCTGTGACCAAAGTTGCCGATACTATCAATATGCGTTTGGTCTTCTCTGTGTTGACGCCTAAGGATTCAGCGTAATACTCCTCAAGTTGCATGGTGTTCAATATTCGGCTGTAGCCCAAAATGAAACTCACGCCTATTATCATGTAAGGCATTATTAATATTGAGTGAGACCATTGTGCCCTTATGAACCCCCCCATGAGCCAGCTGAGTAATGGTCTCAAATCAGGATCACTTCTTAGCATCAAAATTCCTGTGATAGCTGTTGCAAATGCTCCAATGGCCAATCCCGCCAAAAGTAGTGTCGACAGGTGGGTGTTGCTAGATTTTATGGAGATTAGGTATGCGATAAAAACTGCTACGATTCCTCCACAAAACGAAGCTATGGGGAGTAGGCTGAAGTATCCATAAGTGAAAGGTATTCCCGACAGGAAAACAATAGTAGCACCAAGGGAGGCTCCTGAAGCGACTCCAATTAAATATGGATCCGCCAAGGGGTTTTTAAATAAACCCTGATATGTGGCCCCTGAAATTCCGAGTGATGCACCCACTAGTAATGCAAGGACAACTCGGGGGAACCTGATGTTCCATATTATGGTGTGCCAGGCAGGGGTTAGTTCAATGGACCCGTTAAATAAGTTTAATTTGGAAAAGAGAATTAAAAATACAGAGGTGACAGGTATATACACTGACCCCACAGCCACGCCAATAACGGCACATATGAATATTATAATTATCCCGATCGTTATTTTATTCCAAGGATATTTATATGGTAATACAAGGTCTTGACCATTGGTATTAGTTGTGGATTTCATTTGAAAAGGCCAGGGTAGAATTCATTTGCTAGCTCCTCTAAACCTAATATGAATCTTGGTCCAGAAATACTAAGGTAATCGTCGTTTGATTTGAAAATAGATTTATTTTTGATAGGCAATAATTTATTGAAAGCGGGATTTTGATACAGTAAATCAGGAGTAGAACTTATGATGATTTGAGGATCTCGGTCTATGATTATCTCAGGACTTAATTGCCCATAATTATCCACGTCATAGGCTACATTTTTGAGCTTTAGCAATTGAAATACATTTCCCATAAGTGTGTTGTTGCCAGGAGTCCAAAGATCTCCCACGTCTTGAAAGATAGAAGGTCCAGAATGATATGGGTCCAAAATGAATTGGATTTCGGCGATCCTTGTTTCAAAGTTTTTGGCTAATATTTCCGCTTCGTTCACAGCACCAGTGATCTGGCCCCATGTTCTGAAAGTGTCTGCCATTTTCATCAGGTCGTCATCGATCGATTCTAATAAAAGTACTTTTAGCCCTGCTTTCTCCAACTCTTCCTTGAAGGTCGGATAAAATAAGAAAACTAAATCTGGGTCTAGGTCAAGGATGCGTTCGACATTCATATTGAACGCATCGCCGATTTTTTCAATATCTTCCACTTCTACAGGGTGAGAAACCCAGCTGTGGGTTCCAATAATTCTGTGCCCTTGACCTATTGCGAAAATAGTTTCAACTGCCGCTGCATCGTAGGCAATTATACGTTCCGGAGGCTTATTGAAAACTACCTCACTCCCGTCTCTAGCTATGATAGTTACTGGGAATTGAGCGGTTAATTTTTCATAGGTGGGGGGTGATGGAGTCGAGAAATATTTAACTATCCTATCTTTGGGGAATTTTTGACTTTGTGTTTTTTTAGTGATTGGTAAAGCTGTAAGAGCAACTATCGGCGTAGAAGGTAATATTTGTTTGTGAATGTAGGGTTTTATCGGTACTGGAGTTGAGGCTGGGGCTGCCGGATCGGGTTGTTTTGGAGAAGATCCTTCGGAACATGAGGCCATTCCTATCATCAATACGAAGGCAATTGAAGTATTAAGCAAAATTGGCCGAAACAAATTACCCTCCTTTTTAATCAAAGACCTGCCTACTTCTGGTCTTTCGCAGGAAAATAAAAAAGCCCACTCTCTTTGTGTGGGCCGGTTGGGGAGGTGATCATCTCAACCCGGCCTTTCCGCGAAGACCTAGATAGTGGTGCTTAGTGGTTGACCGGACTTGCTTCTTAAAGCCTACCGTTGCGGGACAGTGTCGGATTTCGACCGACTTCCTCTTTTAAACCCTGTAGGGCACTTGCACCATTTTCAAATTCTGTTTTTAACTGCTCCATCAAACCATGACCGCAATTAATTTGTCAATACTTATGTATATTGGCAGTTTAATCTTCTGTGATTTGTTGAGGTTTCTCCAAAGTACTCATCTCAGCGTTTAAGATGGACATTTCTGATCCATCTTCTAGGGCAGGTGGCGGTGGCGATTCAGGAAGCTGGTCCATATCAAACATTTTTTCTAGTTCTGCAACCCCTAGTTTTTCGCGACCTTCCTCGGTTAAATCATATCGAGCGGGGATTAGCCTTCCTATAATGACATTTTCTTTCAATCCTGATAGAACATCTCTTTTCCCAGTCACAGCTGATTCTGTTAAAACCCTCGTTGTCTCTTGAAATGATGCAGCTGCTAGGAAGCTGTCCATATGAAGCGAAGCCCGAGTTATTCCTAGAAGTATAGGTACAGCGGTGGCTGGATCTCCGCCTTCAGCGATTATTTCACCATTCTTAGCCTCGAATGCTTTTCTGTCTAACGGGTCACCAGGTAGATATTCAGTGTCTCCCGCTTCGTGGATCTGTACCCGCCTTAGCATCTGTCGAATTATAGTTTCTATGTGCTTATCATGTATGGGAACGCCCTGGGACCGGTAGACTTTTTGCACTTCTTCGATCAAATAAGATTGAACTGATTCCCTACCTTGTATTTCTAAGATTTGTTGCGGGTTTTTAGGTCCCGAGGTAATAGCTTGTCCTGCTTCCACTTCGTCACCGTTAGTTATCTCTAGGTGAGAAGCCGCAGGTATCGCATATTCCCTCTGTTCTTCATCTGTCCATGTAATTGTTATTGCCGCACCTTCTTTCCCCACGGTTCCCGAATTACGAGCGTGTATGACTGAATCATCATCCTTATCTTTTGAAGCTGCTATTGGGGTTCCAATTATCACCGTACTGCCCTTTTTGACTAGAGGTTTGTATCCCTCTAGGGTGTACTCGTCTACCAACTCTTCGGAATTGATTATTCGTGCGGTTCGGCCTTCTGGAGTTTCTATTATCTCTGCTTTTCCTGAAATCTCTGATAACACAGCTGCCCCACGCGGTGATCTTGCCTCGAACAATTCTTCAACTCTAGGTAACCCGCTAGTTATATCTGCTCCAGCCACCCCCCCAGTGTGAAAAGTTCTCATTGTCAACTGGGTTCCCGGTTCTCCAATACTTTGTGCAGCTATTATCCCAACAGCATCTCCAATCATTATTGGTTGCAAATTTGCCAAAGAAATCCCGTAGCACATTTTGCAGAGGCCCTTTTCAGCCTTGCAAGATAGAGGAGATCTTACTTCTACGACCGTTACCCCTAGCTCTTTTAGCATATCTATGTCTTCATCTTGCAAAACTTGGTCGGCTTCTATTATTATTTCACCGGTTGCAGGATTGGCTACTGGAGATGCAGTGTATCTATATTTTATCCTGTCATAAAAAAGGTCCTTGAGAGTATCGTCATGATAATCTTCTACTGTGATTCCTTGGCCAACTCCGCAGTCCTCCACAGTTATTATGACTTCTTGGGCAACATCGATGAGTCGCCTAGTAAGGTACCCACTGTCTGCTGTCCTTAAGGCCGTATCAGCAAGTCCTTTTCTAGCGCCATGGGTGGATATGAAGTATTCGAGTACTGTTAAACCCTCTCGGAAGTTAGATTTGATAGGTCTATCAATGATCCTACCTCGTGGGTTTGACATCAGACCTCTCATTCCTGCCATTTGCCGGATTTGAGCTATGTTTCCCTTAGCCCCAGAGTTGGCCATCATGTAGATTCCGCCATAGTTAGGTAAATCTTCAGCTATAACCTGGGTCAATTTATCATTGGCATCGGTCCATATTCTGACTGTCGCAGTGTAGCGTTCATCTTCTGTTATCAAGCCATCCATGTATTGTTCTTCAAGCTGAATTACTGCTTCTTCTGCTTCACCCACTATTTTTGGCTTCTTTGTCGACACCTTGACATCATTGATAGCTATAGAAACCCCTGATTTCGTGGAATTTCGGAATCCTAAATTCTTAATATCGTCTAGTACTACCGCAGTTTTTTCATTACCTAGAAGTCGGAAGCAGTTGCCAGTTATCTCTTTTAACTTATTCCTTTCAACTTCTTCGTTAACATATGGCAGGTTGTCTGGAAGGATGCTATTAAATATTATTCTACCGATTGTAGTATCGATCAATTCTCCAGAATTATTTCTAGCGTGTATTGGAGCCCTAAGTGAAACAGCCCCTACTTCATGAGCTAAAATCGCATCTTCAAAATTACTGAATTTCTTTCCTATCCCATGCGCATTTTTATCAATAGATGTCATGTAGTAGCATCCCAATACCATATCTAACGATGGGGTAACAATTGGTTCTCCAGAGCTTGGAGCAAGCATATTAAATGTGCTTAACATCAATTTTCTTGCTTCCAACACGGCGATTCTTGATAGAGGCACGTGTACCGCCATCTGATCTCCGTCAAAGTCGGCATTGAAAGCTGTGCATACCAATGGATGGACTCTTATCGCACTACCTTCAATTAAGACTGGTTCAAAAGCCTGTATCCCGAGTCGATGAAGAGTGGGTGCTCGGTTTAGTAATACGGGGCGTTCTTTTACGACTTCCCCCAATATTTCCCAAACCTCTGACCGGTTACGTTCAGCTAATCTCTTGGCACTTCTTATGTTGTGAGCGTAACCTTTTAGTACCAGACGATGCATTACAAAAGGCTTGAATAATTCTAGGGCCATGCGCCTTGGTAAACCGCATTGATCGAGTTTTAATTCTGGACCAGCAATAATTACTGACCTTCCACTGTAGTCAACTCGCTTTCCAAGTAGATTTTGTCGGAATCGTCCTTGTTTCCCTCGCAAAAGATCTGAAAGGGATTTGAGCTTATGATTATGACTACCAGCTACCGCTCGGCCCCTTCTTCCGTTGTCGATCAAGGCATCCACTGATTCTTGTAGCATTCGCTTTTCATTTCTAATAATGATTTCAGGCGCTTGTAAATCAATGAGTCTACGAAGCCTGTTATTTCGGTTTATAACCCTTCTGTACAGGTCATTTAGGTCACTTGTGGCAAATCGTCCTCCATCAAGTTGAACCATTGGGCGTAAATCTGGCGGAAGGACTGGTAGAGTAGTGAGTACCATCCATTCTGGCTTATTGGTACTGTTTCTGAACGCTTCTACGACCCTGAGCCTTTTTATTGCTTTTTTCCGCCTCTGCCCTGAAGTAGACTGCATTTCTTCTTGTAGCTCATCTCTAAGATCGTCAAGGTCGATGTGGTTTTGGAGCACGTACAATACAGACTCCGCTCCCATTCCAGCCTTGAACACCCCAGGGAAACTATCTCTATTGTCCCTGTATTGAGTTTCTGTCAATAACTTCGTGACATGTAGTCCCTTTAGTGAGGAAATGTCATTTTCTATAGCACTTAACAATTCATCATATTCATTGTTTATTTCTGCTATGAGTTCCTCGATTTTCTGGTCTCGTTCCTTTTGTAAATTTTCTATTTTCCCTTCAGTTTCTAATTGTTCGTCTGAAGATTTTTTACCATCAACTTCTGACTCAGAATCTTCTTCAGGTAATAGAACCTCTAAAGATTCTATTTGTGATTGGTATTCTTCTATGAGTGTATTCTCGGCACTTTCAATCTTAGATTCTTTTTCCAGATCTTTTTCTTCTAAGTTTGAATACAGTTGTTCTAACAACTGACCTTTTAATTCGACATCAAGGTCTGTTATCAAATATTGGGCGAAGTAAAGTACCCGGTCTAAGTTTCTAGGGGAAAGGTCTAAAAGCAACCCTAATCTACTGGGGGTACCCTTCGAGAACCAGATATGCGCCACGGGTGCAGCGAGGTCAATATGCCCCATTCTTTCTCTTCTGACCTTAGAACGAGCCACTTCAACACCACATCTGTCACAAGTAACTCCTCTGAATCTTATTTTCTTGTATTTACCACAGTAACACTCCCAATCTTTGGTTGGGCCGAATATTCTTTCACAGAACAGCCCATCTTTTTCAGGCCGCAAGGTCCTGTAGTTGATCGTTTCTGGTTTAGTTACTTCACCCCACGACCATCGCTGTACGTCGTTCGGGGATGCCAATGAAATTGATATTGCGTCGAAATCATTTCCAGGTTGAGCCATTTCATATTCTCCATAGCTGCTAAGAAGTCGGTGTAATTATTTACCTAGTCATCCCCACCAGGTACGGGTTGGTCATCTTCAATTGATTCTGGTTCTTCATTTGTCTCTGACTCCCCATCTGTCTCACTGTCGTTGCTGTTGAGAGCTCCTTCCAGTAGTGCCAAAGGATCAGAAATTTCAGAAGATTTAGAGAAAAGGTCATCGCTACTCCCAAGCCCTTGATCCTCCACTACATCGTCATTTTCTAACTCAATCGATAAAACTAGACTTTGCAGTTCTTTCATGAGCACATGAAAGGATTGCGGTATTCCTGGCTGGGCAACGTCCTCTCCTTTCACGATCGCCTCATACGTTTTAACTCTTCCGATCTCATCATCTGATTTGATGGTTAGCATTTCTCTTAGATTATGGGCTGCACTGTATGCCTCTAGAGCCCAGACCTCCATTTCTCCGAACCTTTGTCCGCCAAGTTGTGCTTTACCCCCCAATGGCTGTTGGGTTATCAAGGAATAAGGACCAGTGGCTCTGGCGTGGATTTTATCTTCCACTAGGTGGATTAATTTCAGCATATATATGTATCCGACAGTCACGGGTTGGTCAAACGCTTCACCAGTCCTGCCGTCGTAGAGTTGGGATTTCCCCAGCACTGGGGCAGCGAGGCCGTAGTCTCTATTAAGTATCAAAGCTTCTTCCATCAGATCGTCGACGGACATATCAGAGGTATCTTTACTCGCCACTTCATCCAGCCATATTTTTAAGCAGGCATATCTGGCGGCGTTTGGCTTGGACTCTATAAATATTTCTTCAAAATCGAAGCCTCTTTTCTCAAGAAATTCCGATACCATCCCAAGGTCGACCATCTCCGAGACATTATCTACAATTGATCTAGCAGGGACTGCGCCGGATTGCTCGATTATCCATGCCTTTGCTAATTCATCTTCAATGGCGGAATCTTCCGCACCATCAAATACCGGGGTTTTGGCATCGAACCCTAACCTTTTCGCTGCCCAACCAAGGTGGGTCTCTAGCACTTGACCTAAGTTCATCCTTGATGGAACCCCGATGGGGTTGAGTATTATGTCTACGGGTGTACCGTCTGGCAAAAATGGCATATCTTCTTCAGGTAGAATCTTAGCGATTACACCTTTGTTACCGTGTCGGCCGGCCATCTTGTCGCCCTCAGTGATCTTCCTAGTATGAGCTATCCATACCCTGACGAGTTTGTTGACACCAGGCGATAAGTCATCGCCATTATTTCTATCGAGTATTTTGACATCGATCACTTTTCCTCCTTGTCCGTGAGGTACGTACAACGAAGAATCTTTGACGTCACGGGCTTTTTCTCCGAAAATAGCCCTAAGTAATTTTTCTTCTGCAGAAAGTTCAGTTTCCCCTTTTGGTGTGATTTTACCGACTAGTATGTCCCGATTTGATACCTCTGCACCTACTCTAATTATTCCTTCTTCATCCAAATTTCTGAGGCTATCCTCACCTATGTTTGGAATATCTCGGGTGATTTCTTCTGGACCTAATTTAGTGTCTCTTGCTTCAACTTCATGTTTCTCAATATGCACCGATGTGAATTTATCTTCTTTTATCAACCTATTACTGAGAATAATTGCATCTTCAAAGTTGTAACCTTCCCAAGTCATGAAAGCTACGAGAACATTTTGTCCCAACGCCAACTCTCCATTGTCTGTGGATGATCCATCAGCAAGGACGTCACCAGTTTGCACTGTTGTGCCTTTATCAACAATTGGTCTTTGGTTGATGCAGGTACCCTGGTTACTTCGGTGAAATTTTATGAGTGGATGAATGAATTTTTTGCCATTTGCATCCGTTACAACTATCTTGTCTCCTGTGACACTGGTAATCACCCCATCAGTGTTAGACATCAGCACCTGCCCGCTATCCCTTGCCACTCTCATCTCCATACCAGTCCCTACAAGAGGCTTCTCTGGTTTCAATAGTGGTACAGCCTGCCTTTGCATATTAGAACCCATGAGAGCACGGTTGGCATCGTCATGTTCCAAAAATGGAATTAGAGATGTAGATACGCTTACTAACTGCAGTGGAGATACATCCATGAATCGGACCAATTCGGTTGGTTCCATGCCAACTTCTTCCCCTCGCCTGGTCTCAACCCTATCGTTAATAAATTCGCCTGCCTCATTGATGGCTGAATTTGCCTGGGCGATGTAATAATCTTCCTCATCATCAGCAGCCAAATGAACTATATCTTCGATATCATTTGAAACGTAGGGTTTGACCGCAATGATTTTATTCTTTTGTGCCGAAATTCTTCCTGCTGTTCTAACGGATATCTGTGTGCCTGCCCTGATTATAGTTTTACCGTCCTCCGTCTTTATATCTTCAGTTGAAGTATGGCCTATTAATTCATCAGGGTCGCCATTATCAACCTCCGTCAGTATTTTTCTGTACGGCGTTTCGATAAAACCAAACTCGTTGGTTCTGGCATATGTGGCCAGTGAAACTAAAAGTCCAATGTTCGGTCCTTCTGGGGTTTCAATAGGACAGATCCGCCCGTAATGGGAATGATGGACATCCCTGACGTCAAAACCAGCTCTTTCTCTGGATAATCCACCAGGGCCCAATGCCGATAAACGTCTTTTGTGGGTAAGCTCAGCCAAAGGGTTTGCTTGGTCCATGAATTGTGACAATTGAGATCCCCCAAAGAATTCTCTAATTGCTGCGACTACTGGCCGTACATTAATCAGAGCAGCCGGAGTAGTACTTTCTGGATCAGGTTGTATAGTCATTCTTTCTTTGATTACCCGTTCCATTCGCAGTAACCCTACCCGTACCTGATTTTGAATTAATTCCCCTACCGCCCGGACCCTTCTGTTACCCAAATGGTCAATGTCATTTGCTCGCCGTTCTGAGTTATTAACCTGTATGAGACGTCTTAAAAGGTTGACAATGTCTTCTTTTGCAAGAATACGATTTTCTAAATTACCATCTTTATCCGCGTTTTCAGCTCCCTTTAGGTTCCGGTCCAATTTGTACCGACCAACTTTACCTAAATCGTAACGTCTGCTGTCGAAAAAAAGTGAATGGATTAGAGATTTGGCATTTTCTGGATTAGGAGGTTCCCCTGGTCTTAAACGCCTGTAAAATTCCACAAGTGCTTCCGCTTGATTTGTAACACTCGCATCCTTCTCAATGGTAGTCTGCATAAATGGATGATCTGGGTTATTGTCCACATCTTTGAATATTTCTAGGATTTCTTCATTGGTTTCATATCCCAGTGACCTGAGGAAAGTTGTAACAGGGGTTTTTCTTTTTCTGTCGATTTTTACGTATATGACGTCCCTATTGCTGGTTTCGAATTCGATCCATGCTCCCCGATACGGGATCATTTTTGCAGATGCAAGAGGACGCCCAGTTGCTGCGTCCCTATCGGCAGTAAAATATACCCCAGGTGACCGCACTAGCTGGCTCACTACGATTCTTTCGGCCCCGTTTATGATGAAGGTTCCGCCCCTGGTCATGATAGGAATATTTCCCACATATAAGCGCTGCTCTTTGATTTCCCCCATGCCTGGTCCGGCTGCGTTGATTTGAAGGCTTACCGTCACATACAAGGCGGCTTCAAATGTTTTTTCCTGGGTTCGGCAATACTCTTCAGAGAGCTTTGGGTCTTCAAACTCAAAATCTACGAATCGTAGAGAAAAACGTGGGTTCTGACCTTGGTTATCTTCTATTGGTGATATTTCTTCAAAAAGTTCATTCAACCCGGTCGTGGTAAACCATTTGAATGACTCCATTTGAACGTCAATCAGGTCAGGGACGTCCAAAGTCGTCTTAATTTTGGAGAAAGATTTCGTTTTTGGGAAAACAACACTGTTATCCTGCAATGCAGAAGAGGTCATTAGACTTACACTCCTTGAGGAAAAGAAAATTTCCAGTTGTTACGGGAGAAAACGCTCTTCTCAGACAGAAAAGCGGTAATTTAAAATCGCCAAGATAGGTGGATTTGTTAAAGCGTTTGTGCAAACTAGCGCATGTGTAATCATACAGTCTACTATTCTAGCTACCATATATCACACTTGTCAATATTAAAAAGTATGGATGCTAGCTATTATAATTTTCAAAATTTGAGCCTATTTGAGCTTATACGAAGGTGCGCAAAATAAATTGTCAAACCGAAATCACAACAGAGGCATATTGCATGCTGATTTCGATGCTTTTTATGCTGCAGTGGAACAGCGGGATTTTCCTGAGTTACGAAATAGACCGGTAGTAGTTGGAGGAAGTCCGAGTAAAAGAGGAGTTGTCGCATCCGCTTCTTATGAATCCAGAAAATTTGGGATTAAGTCCGCCATGGCGATGAGCACAGCTGTGAGAAAATGTCCCGAAGCTGTGGTCGTATCACCAAGATTTGTAGTGTACCGAGAAGTTTCTAGGCAGGTAATGGAAGTATTTAGAGATATCACCCCTTTAGTTGAACCACTATCATTGGACGAAGCATATTTGGATGTAACCCATTTAATCGCCGGCGATATCACCCCTCCACAAATTGCAAGGAATTTAAAACAAAAAGTTCGGTCAAAATTAGGTCTGACTATTTCTGTAGGGGTTGGTAGTTCCAAATCGGTGGCCAAGATCGCTTCAAGCATTAATAAACCTGACGGACTCACCATTGTAAGACCTGGAGGCGAGATACCATTCTTATACCCGTTGCCCGTTGAGGTTTTATGGGGAATTGGTCCGAAAACTTCAGCTAAATTGCATCTGCTATCGATCAATACTGTGGAAGATTTGGCCTCGCAACCCCTGGAAATACTTTCTGGCATTTTTGGAAGTAACGCTACTCACATCAAGGAAATATCTAATGGGATTGATATTACGCCGGTGATTACTCAGCGGGAGCGTAAATCAATTAGTTCTGAGACCACTTTATTAGTGGACACTTCAGATGTGGAAGATCTTAACGAGATAGTCATGAGGTTAAGTGGTGATGTTGCCGAATCACTACTGAAGAAGAATATGAGAGGCCGGACTGTAAAGTTAAAACTGAAAAGATCGGATTTTACTGTTGTGACCAGGCAGAAAACGATTCCGGAAAAGGTGCAAATTTCATCTGAAATAGCAGAATCTGCTTTGGAGCTTTTGAATTTGGAGTTAGAAAATTCGCATGAGAAATACCGCTTAATTGGAGTTGGTGTGTCGGGATTTGCAACCTCTGAAAATCTTCAAGATGAGATGCAATTGAGGTTCGCAGGTCTTTAAAAATTAATTATTATCTATTTGAACTGCCTCTATTGGATCAAACGGTTTGAAGCCAAACACTTGTGAGTAAAAGTAAAATTCGGCTTCTAACGCACGCTGGATATTTTCTGACTTTCTGAATCCATGCTGCTCTCCCTCGAATTCAAGATAGGACACAGGTATACCTTTTGCCTTCAGCGATGCATACATTTTTTGAGATTGATTAGGAAGTACGATTTTATCCTCCAGTCCCTGAAACAAAATTACAGGGCACGACAAGTTTTCTGTGTGGTTAATAGGTGAACGATCAAGGTATTTTTGCCTTTCTTCAGGGTATTTTCCAACCATTGAATCAAGATATCTTGATTCAAACTTATGTGTCTCTTCAGCTAAGGCAGTAAGATCGCTGACACCATAGTAACTTGCCCCTGCTGCAAAGAAATCTGTGAATGCCAGACAAGCCAATGTCGTAAATCCTCCTGCACTTCCACCTCGGATGGCGATTTTTTCGGGGTCGATTAAGCCCTCTGAAACAAGATAATTGCCACCATTAACACAATCATCTACATCACTTATTCCCCAGTTACCATTCAGGGCCTTTCTGTATTCAGTACCATATCCCGTACTTCCCCTGTAATTGACATCCAAGATTGCAAATCCTCGGCTTGTCCAGTACTGAATGCCTAAGTTGAGGGTATTTGAAGTTGCTCCTGTAGGGCCGCCGTGGCTGAGTATCACAAGTGGCGGCTTTGTCCCTTCAGGGGCTCTATAGGCCACATTAATCGGCGGGTAATAAAAAGCGTGGCATTCTTGGGCATTTGTTGTCACATATTTGACCGGCTGTGGTTTTGAAAAATGAATAGCTTCTATCGTGTTTTTTGCTGACTCTTGTACTATCTGGTGCTTTCTCCGGGACCTCATATCATAAATGAACAAGGCAAATGAATTTTCTGGCGAGCCACCCACGAATAACGCTCTGCCATTACAGGCCTTGAGACCGGAAAATTTGTTTATTTCTGTGATATCAACATCGAGCTTTAAGTCAAAAAGTTCGAAGGAAACTGGGTCCAACAGCGCTGTTTTCCAAAATCCTAAACTGTTGTAGGAACATATTATTTGATCGTTGTTTATAAAACCATAAAATCTAGTACCCAAGCCCCACTGAGCCACAGTAAATTCAGCGTCTATGGGGGTTAAATTATATGATTTTCCACTGCTGTATCTATAAATGTTCCACCAACCAGAAAGGTCTGATATGTAATGCAAAATACCATTTGGAGACCATAGTGGTTGGCAAACAGATTCCCCGTCCCCTGCGATTTTCTGAGGATTGTGAAGTTCTGAATGCCTCAGATCAGCCACATAAAGCTCAGTAGAATCCCAAGGCATGCTGGGATGGTTCCATTGAACCCAAGCCAGCTTTCGTCCGTCAGGACTTATTACTGGAGAAGCATAGAAATCAGCGCCAGAAGCCAGAATTGTTACCTTTCCATCATTCTGTATATCAACTGAAACTATGTAATTAGCAGGTTCATCTTTGTTATCATGATTTTCGCCAACATAAATAATTTGTTGTCTTTCCGCATCCATTGCCCCATCAGCGAATCTTAGAAGCGGTTCATTTGTGATTTGAGCGGGATTACCACCAGCCAGGTTAGTTTTATGTATTTGTTGGTTTGAGAAATCGGAGAAATATACTTCATCTTCATGTACTAGATAGGACCCACCTCCATACTCGTGAACCCGTGTCCTTGCATTGTACGATTTAGGGATAATTTCATTTTTAGAACCATCGGAAGTTTGGTACATTATCGTGCTACGGCCGCCTTCTGTCGGTCTCATTTCCTGCCAAAATATGTTTTCATTTGATATGAATAGATCTCCAATACTTATCGAGTCGGAGACAATTGATTCAGTCGTAATTGGGGATTTCCATGAACCGTACGGCGCAATCTTTTTTTCAGGCATGATAATTCTTATCCAGAAGTAATGGCAGCTAGGTAATTGAAATAATTTTTTTTACGGTCTGTATTGATCGACCAGTTAACAGGTATCAATTGGTAACCGTTTTGATAATCACCAAAGGCCGCGTTTCCGCCTGCTCCCTCACCAGGGTCAAAGTATCCCCAACCTGCAAAAGAATTGATTGCGCAATAGAAATTGTTTAATTCACGATCAAATTCAAAATGGTCGTCCTCATTGAATAATATGGGCATATCATGCCACTCTGTAAGTTTCCTGGTTTCTTCTACCATTTCTGAAATTCTTTTGGGATCAACAACACTGTTTCCGTGCATGAGGATAAAATCGGATGACTTAACCACATTGTTCTCAGGGATAGTATTGCCGCCATAGCTGGTGCCAACTAAAAGTTTTTTAGAATCGGATTTAATGGATTTTACCAATTCTATGAGTTCATGAACTCTATGAGGTTGGAGTATTTCGTGCTCATATTTCGGGACACTGCATTCGTTATTTATTTCTATCACAACATTCTCATACCCACTGGTTAAGATCCACTCACAGCTATTTTGAACGGCCGATTTCACTGATGCTTCGTCTCTAATTCTTTCATCTTGTCCGAAATAAAATAAACCTAGGATAACTACCATAGATAATTTATCAGCTTCTTCGATTATCTTGCTGAGCCTGCGAATGTATTCAAGTTTTAAACTGCCGTCAGGATTGAAACCGGAACTATTCCACGGTTGAGATTCAGCGGATGGCAGTCCTTCCCATATTTCTGAATCTTTTCCTGACATTCCCCGCTCTTTCATAAATTCCCTGAATTGATTCAGTCGGTAATACCCAAAGGGTGCTCCTCCCTGTAAATTTACTGTGACGGCTGTCAATCCATATCTTTTGTATTCAGGTAACATGCTAATAAATTCATTGGTGTTCCTGTCTGGGTTCCATTCCGCTGTATCAGGGTATTTCCAAATATGACGCGTGTACGGATTCTCATCGTCGAAAATTGCGTTCACCATTCTCGAATTTAGTAATAAACCTTCTATGTTAATACCTTGATAGGTAATGCCTTCATAGGTATGTACACCATCTATCAACCATTTTTCGCCATGAACAGACACCCGAGTCATACTTTGCCTAGTCCTTGCTATTCTCTTTCCTTAGCTTTGCAACCCTGCGGGACCCGCCCATATCTGAGCCAGGCAATGGTACGGTCCCAATTATTTCGTCGGTTTTAAATTTATTTATCGTGTTTCTACTGTACCCAAGCAATTCTTCTAATATGTGTTCGTTATCTTGACCAAGACAAGGTGCTGGATTGTGAGTTATTCGTCCTTGGTCGCTTCCGAATTTAAATATTGGTCCAGTCATGGGGTAGAGTCCCGCAGCTGGATGATCAACTATTTGGAAAAAGTTTCTTTCGTTTAAATGAGGGTCTGCATATGAATCTGCACCGCAATCTATAACAACTCCCGAGGTTATACCTGCGGCTTGCAGAAGGGTTAGCGCATCATACCTATCTCGGGTAGAAGCCCATTCATTTATCGTAGCATCAAGGTGATCATGGTTTTGAAGTCGGGCTTCCAAGGAATCCCGATCCGTGTCCTCTAAGGAGTTGTCCCCAATGATTGCTTTAAGTTGATACCATTCTTTATCTGTTTTGATACTTATTGCTATCCAATTATCATCTCCAGAACATTTATATACCCCCTGCGGGGCAAAATCTGGATGACGATTACCTCTCCGTTTTCTGATTGACGATGTCATTTGATTCTCAAGGTATATTTCCCCGAGATGGGTCATAAAGGACTCGGCCTGCGACATATCTATGAATTGGCCTTTTCCTGTCTTTGCTCTATATACCAAAGCTGAAGTAAGGGCCATTACCCCGTTAGTAGCGGAGACAGCATCCGGGTGATGAACCAGTGAATTCGAAGATTGGTCCATATCAGGATATCCTCTTAAATAAGAGTGTCCAGTAATTGCGTCTATTGCCATTCCCATACTGCGGTAGTTGGCATAGGGTCCGTCATTTCCATATCCTGGCATCAACATGTAGATGATATCGGGTTTTATCTTTCTGACCTGCTCGTAGCTGAGCCCAAAATTTTCCATCACTGTACGTGCATAATTGCAAAAAACAACATCGCTCTGCGAAACCAGATCTTTGAAAGAATTTAACCCCGGCTGGGTTTTCAGGTCCAGGGTGAGGCTTTTTTTGTTTCGATTTATAGCGTTGAAATTTGACTGCCGGTTCCACGGTTCCTTCCCAGGGTCGTTATCGGGATATCCTCCAGCATTGGCAGGAGGATTTATTGGTCCTCTTCCGATTCTCTGAATCGATTCAATTTTAATTACCTCGGCTCCCATATCACCAAGTAGGGACCCACAAAACGGTCCAGCCCATATTTCAGACAGTTCAAGAGCTCTTATTGAAGATAATGGCTGATTCACTTCTGAATTCATATGATATTTTCCATAGCCAGCATTTCCATTTGGTCATCAGAGAATTCCAATAGTTTCCTAAGCACTTCATTTGTATTTTGGCCGAGTTGAGGAGCCGCTTTAAGCGATGAGGTGGGGGCATTTGAAAATCGGAAAGGATCACCTGTCATGCGTAAGGTTTGCCCGTTCGGGTGATCCACATTTTGAAAAAAACCTCTTTCATGAAATTGTTCGTTTTTGTGAACTTCTTCAGGCGGGAGGATTGGTGATCCAGGAACTCCAGCGGCCTGGACGGCCCGAAAAATTTCCTCCCTAGTTTTATCGTCCAGCCAAGCTTGGAAAATAGCTTCTAATTCTTCTTGATTTTCTGATCTTTTGATGGTGTCCTCATATTTTGGATTTACCATCAGATCTTCTCTATCAATCATTTTGGCTATATTTGGCCACATTCTTGGGCCTAAAGGAAGAAAGCTAAAATACCCATCTTTACATCGGAAAGTTCCCACTGCATATGGTTCACGAGCACCAGCCGCGGAGGTTCTCGGTTCCGATCTCAGGTCGGGTTCGCCAGCATATATAAATGGTGCTCTTCTACCGATTTGGTGAGGGTGACCCGCCATGCATTCTTGGATGGAAATATCTAACCAGTCTCCCTGACCAGTAAGAGTTCTCTTAAATAGAGCCGCTGTAGTTGCAGCCGCGGCAGCGTTACCTGCAAAATATTGGGCTATTTCCCCCGAATATCGGAGAGGTTCTCTCTCAGGTAAACCCTCTCTATACATAGCCCCTGTCATAGCAAATAGGGTTAATTCATCGTAGTGAAAGTTTTTGTATGGTCCCGTTTGGCCGTAAGGCGTAATTGAGGTGAAAATAATCGACGGGTTAGATTTCTTAATTTGGTTGTATGCTAGCCCAATTTTGTCTAAATGCCCTGGTTTTTGGGTTTCGACGACGACATCGCAAACTTTCATCAAAGCGGCCAAAATGTTTTGGCCCTCCACGGCATCTAAATTTATCGTGATGCTTTTTTTCCCTGCATTCAAATGGAGGAACAGGGGGCTGTCACCACTCTGATTATTTGGGTTACTGTTGGTCCATTTTCGGAGTGGGTCCCCACTCAATGGCTCCACTTTAATCACTTCACATCCGTACAATCCAAGTGTTTTTGCACAGAAAGAGGCAGCCAACCTGTCCGACAGGTCCAAAACTATAATTTCTTCAAGGGCACCATAAGGCATATTTCAGATATAAACTCTAGCTAAATAGTAAGTGCCATTGTCCATATGTAGGTAAGGGGTGTCAAACTTAAAGGTCCAGTTCAAAAAGTGGCGGCACAAATCCCAAATCGGCAATTACAAATTTCCTATAAATCCCGCACCTTCATGATAATAACCCCTTCGGCGTCATATATTTTCTCGAGTTTTCCACCCAAACCTTCGTATATCTTTCTCAACCCATTACTAGGGTAGTACAGTTTTTCGACCTCTCCTATCACTATATATTTGACCCCGTATTTGTCTATAAGATTTCCTGCTAACTCAAAACCAGGTGTGGTGTAAATAGAATTAACATCGGCCATTCGAGAGTTTATTTCATTGCGATATTCCCATCTTTGTTGTTGCTGATGCCATTCCCACCCTATGACGGTTGGCAGGCCTGTATGGATCGAGATTCTGCCACCCCACCGATAAGTTGGAGTCACCCCTTCCAAAATGACTGGTGATCCTTCGATGTTATCTCTAAGCCAACGGATTGCTGCCATATCGGCGGATAAGTTTATGTCACCCTTTTCATCCTTATAAATGCCATCTTTCATGAACTCATATCCGTCAAGCGTAAATGCTGTTACTGATTTGTAGAAACGGTCTTGTAATCTATCGGCCGTTCCAAAGGCTGTATAAATCAGGCTGCTCGACACAAGTAGAAATATAAAAATGGCCCAGCAGTATGAAAAAGTGGATTTAAGTGAAAAGGATAATTGGTTGATTAAATTGTATAAGAAGTAGGCTGCCGCTATACCCAGAATAATCCAAACATGTAGATAAAACTTAAATACTGTGTTCATCCTGTCGATATCCCCTTCAATTCTCCAGATATCTACACCTATCACCACAGAGAAAGCCCCGATGGCAAGCAGGCAAGGAAAAAATGAATCAGAGTAGGAAGATTTGGAGTTTTTAAATACAAAGAAGCAAGAACTAACTAACAGGAAAATCATCAGTACAGATAGAGGAATAGCGCCTCCTAAAATTCCGGATGACAATGCGACTATGAGATATCCGAAGAGCAAGACGGTAATCAAGATTAAGGCGAGAAATTTGGGATGGGATCTGTATAATTTTTTTGTTAGAGGTTTAGCCGAAAATTGAATTGAGTTTTGGTGAGTTATGAACGGATACACTGAATAGAGACACCAAGAGAAGGCTATTGCTAAGAATAAACCGTTTATTGATATAAATTGGAGGAAGGTCGTTGTATTTGTTGTTCTTTCTATCCAATTGAAAAAAGTTACCGAATTAAGATGATAAGGAAGGAATGAGAAGTAAGCTAAAGTCAGGACATAAGTAGATTTCCAAACCACCTTAAAAAGTGTCAAAGAATTTAATCCTCCTATTTGTCTGAGTTCAGCTATCAATAAAGATCCGATAGCTATAGCTATATAAATAGGCACGTCCCACGTGTTTACGGCCGCCAAGCATCCTACAGACAAGCCTAGGATTGATAAAGTTGGCAAGGATTTCCACCATATATTGCTGATGTTATTGCGCGTTATATGTAGGGATAGACCCACTACCAGAAGGGTAAATGGTATGGAAATTAAATGAGCATGAAGGTCCGCAAAAAGGAACGTAAAGAAAGGGAATTCTGTAATTTCATGCCCAGGTGGGTCAGGATGCATCATTCGACTACTCCTCCAGTAGTCAAAGTCTGTAAAAATATTGGATCCAAATCTTACAGAATCCCAAACTTGGTAAAGTCCATCAAGATTACCTAAAACACATACGAAAAGAACAGAAATTATTCCTGCTATTACAGGATTTATTTTGTTCGGGTTTTTCTTTCTGGAAAGGATGTTTCTTCCTATTGAATACACAGAACAGGTAGACAAAGCGAAGAAAGTCGCGATCGCCAAGTTATAGGCTATTTCTGTTGTAATTCCAGTCAGATGGATCAAAGAGGCTACTACGAACTGACCCCAGTAGTAGTAATTCAAGTATCCTCCTGAAAACCACGGGTCATATGGAGGCATATAGGTCGATTTAATCACCGCATTGAGGTAAGCCAAATCCATTGGTTTTTCCCCGCCCCTGTAAGGGTGCCAAAGGTCAGGGTTCATCATTCGGATAAGAGTGAATGCTAAAAAAGAGCCGAGAAACAAGATTTCCAGGCTTATTATTTTTGGCCAATTCGCTGAGAGATATTTGAGAATTTCCCGATATTTTTTAATTGTTATCAATATTGAAATCATGGATACCAAAGCTATGCTGAGCCAGAGAGAAGATTTGCCAAATCCCATTATGTGTAAGCTAGACAATATCCAGGCTATAAAGCACACCATTAGTAAACCCAATGTTTTCGCAAACAAGAATCCTTTGTCGTCAAATGTGGAAAACATAAGATAACCAATGGGAAATGAAATTAATGAAATAAGTGTCAGACAGGCTATCCAAAAAAAGATGGGGTACCGGTTTGATGTAGAATCGGTGTGAATTATATTAGACCAGGTCCCCCCTTTTTCTTGACCTGCTTTAGTTGAGTCAGACATCATCAAATGGGTCGTCTTTTCTTTGCTGATGGGATCGACTTTGTATTGATTATCAGATATGAAATCCATGGAATTTTGTTCAATGATGGTTTTTAATTTAGGACCGTCTAGTTTTTCAAAATTTAAAAAAATGATTACTTTAGGGTGGTCATACACTGAAAAACTTTCGTCTGCAAAACCACCATTAATACTGATTCCGTCTTCGGAAAAAATAGCTTCATCTACGGATGGTAGATTGGGTCTGGAAAAAGAATCTTCATAAATTTTGATGTTTGCGAAAGACATATGTGAACTTTCTATATGAACAGGTTTGAATCCTAAATCACCCGAGAATAAAGCGTTGTAGTACCCGGTCATCAGAGGGTAACGTTCTGGAATTCGGGTGACCGTGCCATAGAGGCGATTACTGAAAATTATTAAATAATCTGCTTCTGATAAGGATTCAGCCATTTTATTTAATTTGGGGAGGGTATCTGGATCGTATATGGGGAGCTCACTCACATGGTATTTTTCCAAGTCAGGAAGGCTTTCTTCCCAATGTTCTTTTAGTAAGGAAGAGTTACGTGGTACGTTCTCGTTTATCCAATTGGAGGCCGCAACCCCAGGATGTGGTGTGGCATATATATTTTGGAAGGCTAACCCAAATGTAATGGTGGAAAATATGACTAAAATAGACCCAAGGTACCCTAACTTTTTGATGGAATTTCTGGGGCTACGTGTTAGCTGTACTAAGAAAGCGCTCCCAAGTATTACCAACAATGGGATTATTGGGAGTAAATATCTTGTGAATTTAACTTCGAAGCTGCCAACGATGAGAGCATAAAGAATTACCCAAGAAAGAATTAGTGTGGTCTCTAACGACTTGGACCCCCTTAATAAAAAGTTGATTATTAGGATGAAAAATGCAAGGCCAGAGGCAACCAAAATCATCAGGATTGAATTCGATGAGGTTAATAAAAAGCCAAGGGCGAAGACCGTTGCAACAGTGAACGTTCCTAGTATCCAGTGTCTTTTAGATACCAAAGCCGAAATCACCCCTATCAGGCCTAATATCGTAAGCGGCCATCCTAGTCCCCATCGACCTAATTGAGTGATTTGGTATAAGTAAGGAGTCGTGTCTATATATTGTCTTGTATATGGATAATCTCTGATTCTTCGTACCATTTCTGACTGTTCTGTGGTGTCAGCAATAAATTGGTTCCAATCAAGAATTGCGTAAGGCTCGGCTAGTATGAAAGTAATTAACCCTATAAGTAGACCTATACCCAGGTTTTTTATCGCTATGGATATTGGGAATATATTCATTCGGGGCTCAAAGTAATAGGCAATGGAACCTATCAGGTGGGAGAAAAAGAACACACCTAGAATTGGAAAAAAACTTATCTTTGATGCTAAACCTAACCCAATCAATATCCCGGCTATCACAGAGTCTCGAAGCCTGCCTTTTTGGGCAACTCGATAAAGGAAAAATAGAGTCCATACAGCAAAGAGAGATACAAAAGTGTCAAAAGCAAAAAAATTCGATAACTGAATGTGTATAACAGAAAATGACACCAATAAAGATGCCATAAGGCTAACTCGATTACCGAAACATACCTTTGCTAAAAGTGCGGTTCCAGCTATGGTCCCAAGGTCAGCCAAGGTAGAAAGAGACCTGGCCATACTTCTAGGATCAAATATCTCAGATCCAGTAAGTGCTGCCCAAATTGATTGAAGGATCTCTAACAAATAAATCGGTAAGCTTCCGTAAGGGAACCAATGGGGGTTCCAGGTGCTTGCTGAGCGGTCAAATAATACTGAAAGGTTCGAAAGTGAAGGGAACTCAATTTCCCAAACTTTCATTAAAATGGCCCGTTCATCAGGGTGGGGAGTAAAACCAAAGCCCTGGTCCCAATTTATGCCATTAAAGCGCAAAAGGGAGGCGATGGATAGTATTAGTATCAAAGCCAACCAATATGTTTTTTCAGGACTCTTAGTCAATAAAGTTTTTAGGTTTTTTCTACTCATTATTTCACTGGTTGATTCTATAATTCTTTACCAACTTGCTACCTTATATCAGATGATTGACTGAGTTGACCATTGAGGTAAAATCCTTTGGCTTGCGATGTGATGTATTGCGTCCTTTTCTGAATTTGGCAGGAGTAAAAATATGGGAGTGGACAGAGATTATAGATGTCGGGTCACCAAACCAGAAGACTTTAACGAATTTTGGGGATTGGTCCTAGATGAACTTTCATCAATCGAACTTAATGTTGAGTGTGAAAAAGATGAGCTCAGGTCCGATAGTGAGGTTACTGTATATCAAATCTTTTATGATAGTTTAGATCATGTGCGAATATCCGGTTGGTACTCTGTCCCTAATACTCCAGTTAATCGATTACCGGCCATTTTGCTTGTTCCTGGTTACCAAAGCGACCCACCAATTCCTAAAGATTGGTCTGCCAAAGGATATGCTTGTTTATCAGTAAATCCCAGAGGGAAAGTCAGGAGTAGAAGTCAATTTGATCCTGGGTATCCCGGGTTGCTAACCCATCGGATAGTAGATAAGAATACATACTCTTATCGGGGTTTTTATGCCGATGCTTGGCGAGGAATTGATTTTTTGTTGAGTAGAGGAGAAGTGGATAGCGAGAGGATTGGTGTGGCTGGTAGTAGCCAAGGCGGTGGCCTAGCCATCACCACATCAGCTATAAGGAAAGAAATCAAAGCTGCTTCCGCAGGTGCTCCATATTTGTGTGGATTTATGGACGCCATAGAGTTAACAGACACTTATCCCTACCAAGAGATTAATGACTATCTTCGTACCTACCCTGACAGATTAGAAGAAGTTGAGAGCACTCTGGCTTATTTTGATGGTATATCGTTTGCCGATCAAATTGACTGCCCAATTATCGTGAACTTAGGATTGCAAGATAACGTGTGCCCTCCTGAGACAGGGTATGCGCTTTTTGAGACTATAGGAAGTAAAGATAAAAAACTTTTTGAATATGAAGGCCATGGACACGAGGCCGGAAGATACGTACATTCAGGCATCATGGATCAGTTTTTTGATAAGCATTTGAAAGGTTAGAGAACAAATGAATGACAACAGACCATTAGATTTTGGCCAATTTTGGTACTCCTTAGGAAAAGAATTGAGTGAGGTGCCGATAGCTGCAGAGACGGAAACCCTTCCCATGCGTTCAACAGATTTTGCAGATCTATACGGGATTCATATTTCAAGCATAGGCCCATACACGATATATGGCTACCTGAGTATTCCGAAAGGGGATGGCCCTTTTCCTGTTATTTATTATGTGCCTAAAAATGCCAGTGTTTTGGAAATAATCCCACAGGGAACTTCCAATCAAATAAGAAGTAGATATATTACTTTTTCACTAGCCTGCCGTGGAATGAGAACTGCAGATAGCCCATATGCGGCTATGTATCCAGGACAGCTTACTGAAGGAATAGAATCTCTCTCTTCGTACATTTACAGGGGAGTAGTCGCGGATACTCTTAGAGGACTAGATTTTTTGTTGACATGCCCAATGATTGATAAGTCGGCAATTGTCGCCTGGGGAAATGACAACGCTTTGCTGGCAGGAGCACTACATGGTGCAGTAACCCACATAGTTTCAACTCCCTCATTTTTATATGACACAATTAACCAGGCCTCCAGAACTTCTTCATACCCTCTTGAGGAGTTTAATGATTATCTTCGGCACAACCCAGAAAGAAAAGGCCAAATATCGGAAATTCTTAGTTATTATGATTTGAGATTTCATTGTTCGGCTATAACCGCTGAATCCCTCATTATGGCCGATTATGACGGAGGTCTTTTTGACAAAAAAACTCTGCGGAACCTCACAGAAAATATGAATGGTGCAGTTACAGTTCACCCCTCTGAACGATCCAGTTATAAAGATGGTATGTTCTGTGAGAAATGGATCACAGATAAATTATTTGGTAAAGACGCAACACCCATAGTTCCTAACCATTGGAAGCTAGAATAAATTTCTTGGAGTTTGAAATGGGGCTTAAAGATCAATTGATACCAAGTGGGATTTCCGTTCCTCAGTCCTTTATTGATGGCCCTGTGGATATGGGTCTCATAAAGGAATTTGTGATCGCAGCGGAAGACCTGGAATATCAAGGGCTATGGGTACAGGAAAAAATTATAGGAGAGATATCTTCCCTAGAGCCTATTAACCTACTTAGCTATATATCCGGGTTGACATCAGTAGCGGAACTAGGAGTTGCTGTGCTTATAGGTTCCACTAGAAATCCGATTTTACTGGCCAAAGAATTGGCTACATTAGACCAGATGTCCAATGGGAGGTTGATCTTGGGATATGCTCTTGGAGGTAACCCGAAAAATTACCGATTGATGGATGGTCCGGATTCCAAAAGGGTGCGCCATTTTATAGAATCACTACATGCAATAAAGGCTTTATGGACAGAAGATTCCCCGAGTATTCAAGGTGATTTTTGGACTTTTGACGATCTTCCGATGTATCCCAAACCAGTACAAAAACCTCATCCGCCGATATGGTTTGGTGGTCGTCATCCTGCTGCCTTGAAAAGATCTGCTAGGTATGCAGATGGTTGGATGGGGGCGGGTTCAACGACATCTGGCCAATTTATAGAACATGTAAAAATTATTAGGAGTGAGTTGAATCGTCTTAATAGATCAAGTGACGATTTCAAAATCTCTAAAAGGGTTTATGTTGCGATAGATGATAATAAATCCAGAGCTGAAGATAGGCTGAGGACTTGGTTTAAAGCGAATTATGGGAACTCAGACTTGGGGTCACAAGTATCTGTCTGGGGACCTAGTGATGAAATTGTTCCTGAACTACAGCACCTAATTGATTCAGGTGCTGGGATGTTGATGTTCAATCCTGTATTTGACCATATGTTTCATGTGGAAATCCTGAAAAAAGAGGTAATACCTTTTTTGACCGTTGCTTCCTAGTCGTTTATCTTATTCTGGTTCGGGTAATACGGCCCGTGTTTTAATGGGTAAATTAATGGAGGGATGTATTGGCTACTGAAAGTTTCGCAAATTCCGAAATACTTGTTAATACTGAATGGTTAAATAGCCATATAGATGATCCGGATATCCGGATCATTGACTGTGATATGTTCGATTCTTATGCAAGAGCACACATAAAAGGGGCGGTTGGTATAAAAGTGCACCATTACATCAAGCACCCTTCGTATTCTCAAGATTCCAAGTCATACCCACTGGTCGCGGAACCAGATGTGGTTAAAGAACTTTTTGAAAGTATGGGCATCGGAGATGATACTACTGTAGTGAGTTATGACAGTGCTGGAAGTCTATCGGCTAGTAGGTTTTGGTGGGTATTGAACTATTACGGGCATAAAAATGCCAAAGTGTTAGATGGTGGATGGAAAAAATGGTTCGATGAAGGTAGGCCAGTGTCAATAGAACCCCCTTCACCAAGGGAAGTTACCTTTACTCCGTCTGCTGATGAAACATTAATATGCACTTTAGATCAAGCCGTTTCCAAGATCGATGATTCCGATGTTGTTTTCCTTGATGTAAGGTCGGATGGGGAATGGGATGGGACAAATTCAAGAGGTAATTCTAGGTCGGGCCGGGTTCCTGGGTCTGTTCATTTGGAATGGTTGAATTTCATAACAGATGACAAATACCACACTATAAAGAGTCCTTCTGAGCTTAGAGATATGCTAAAAACTGTCGGGGTTACCCCAGAAAAAGAAGTAATAACTTATTGACAGGGTGGAATCCGTGCGGCGCACGGAGTGTTTGTACTTACACTTTTAGGGTATGAGAACAAAAGAAATTACGACGGTTCAATGGGTGAGTGGGCTAATCGGACCGATACACCTTTAACAATGTAATACTTAGGGTTACTAGATTCTCTAGATTTCAAAATGGGAGATTCCATGGGTAGATCGATTCATCATCCTGTTGGGCTTATACATAATTCACCTTCTAGTACTTTCAATGGGTATACGTTATTCAGTACCAATGGTGGTAACCATGCCACCATGATCGATAATCTTGGGCGAGTCGTCCACAGATGGAATTATGATGGCGGAATAGTCTATGCCTATCTTCTACCAAACGGAAACTTATTGGCTAGAACCAAACCTCCCGGAGATGTAGAAATTGTGAAAGATCTGGGTGGATCTTCAGCCTCGCTTATAGAGATGGATTGGGATTCAGAAATTGTGTGGGAATACAAAGATCCTATGTTGCATCATGATTATGCGAGGTTACCCAACGGTAATACAAGTGCTCTTTTATTTAAAGAGCTGGATGAAGAGATTTCTCAACAGGTAAAAGGAGGCCATCCTAAAGAGGATGACCCTAAAAGAATATTAGGGGATGTTATAAGAGAGATTACTGAAGATGGCGAGACAGTAAATGAATGGGAAATCTACAAGGAATTGGATTTTGAGGAAGATGTGATATGCCCTTTAGAGCATCGGAGGGAGTGGACTCATGCCAACTGCTTGAATTTGATGCCTAATGGAGATTTTTTAATAAGCTTTCGAAATATTAGCACCGTGGGGATAATTAGTAGAGAAACTGGAGAATTTCTTTGGAAATGGGGCCCTGGAAATGTGTTTCACCAACACCATCCTACCGTTTTGGAAAATGGGAACATATTAATATTCGATAACGGTAGTCACTCCCAGGGTGCGGATAGATCTCGTGTAATTGAGGTAAATCCAATAACAAATGAAATTGAATGGGAATACACTGAGACTCCAGCTATGGCGTTTTATAGTTTTCATATAAGCAGCGCCGAAAGACTGGCCAATGGGAACACTTTAATTTGTGAGGGTGCTTTCGGAAGAATTTTTGAGGTCACCAAAAACGGTAACGTTGTTTGGGAATACATAAACCCTTTCTACTCTCCTGATTTAAGATCGGGAGACCCAACAAATATGGTATTCCGGGCCCATAGATACTCGCCAGAAGACCCCGCTCTTGACGGAAGAGATTTGAATCCTGACATTTATAGCAATATAAATCGACTATATGCGGGTAGTGATGATAACAAAAATCGTTTGATCGTAAATTAAGTTCAGAAAAACGAAAATTGTAAGGAGGATTTCATGAATTTGTTATTAATGAGTGGTGGTAGGCATCCATATGAGGAATCAACTCCAGTGCTTAAAGGTTTTTTGGAGTCGGCGGGCCATACTGTTACCGTAAGGGAAGATGCAGAGGCATTGACTGACGGTACCTTAAATAAGTCTGATGTTTTGATTTTTAATACCCTCCGAGAGGGTGATATGGCTTTAGATGCTGCACAACAGAACGCATTAAAAGGTTATATTAGTTCCGGGAATGGTTTCGTGTGCATCCACATTTCAGGTTGTGTTCCTGATTCATGGAACGAATATGGAGAAATCACCGGTGGCGGCTGGGTAATGGGTCAAAGTTTTCATCCACCCTATAGCAATTTTTCCGTCGATGTTGTGAATGGGTCACATCCGTGTGCTTCAAGTATTTCAGCATTCAACACCGATGATGAGCTGTATATGAACATTGATTACAGGGACGGTAATGACGTGTTTATCACGGCTGACTTTAAAGGTGGTGTATATGGGAAAAATAGGGCAGGGGCAGAAGATATGGAAATGGAAGGAGGTACCTTCCCATTAGCGTGGACCAGGTCTTATGGGGCAGGCAAAGTATTTGTGACATTATTAGGACATGACGGTAAAAGCCATCAAAACGAAGACTTTCAAAAGTTGGTGTTAAATGGGGTTGATTGGGCCACTTCCTAGTTGCAAATAACTAGATGGTTGCTCAGGTCTGGGTAGGGAGATGTTTAAGGACTGATTCCGCCCAGACCGTGAGGTTTTCATCAAGATTCTCCCCACAATGGGGGCATTCGTAATCCCCTGCGCTCCATCGCATCCCGCAGCCGCCGCATGGGCGTATCTGGTCTAGGCTGTTAATAAGAAATTGTACATTTTCCTGTACATTCATATTTGGATATCTCCGCTATTTTAAATTTCTAACCTTGTCATACACTTCTTTTCGGTAGGGCATTGGACCAAGTGCTCCTCTTCCAGTTATGGTTATGCCGGCACATACGTTGCCTATCAGAGCTGACTCGGCGATGGATTTTCCTTCAAGGAATCCATGAATAAATCCACCTTTGAAAGAATCCCCCGCTCCAGTCGTATCGATGACAGACCCTGCTGGCATAGGGTCCAGTTGCACTACCTCATCTTCAGCTCCTATCAATGCTCCATCTTCTCCAAGAGTCACTACAACAGTTCCGACCCCCCTACGATTTGCTTCCTGAATTACCTTCTCAGGGTTCTCAGTCTCGAACAGTACCTTAGAATCAACAGGTGCGCTTGGCAAAAATATGTCGACGTAGGGCATTAACTCTTCCATAGCTTCTTTTGCTTCAGAAGGACTCCAAAGTTGATGTCTGTAGTTTGGGTCGTAGGAAACGGGTACTCCATTCAATTGGGCAATTTGTGCGGCAGCGAGTACTGTCGCCCGTGAGCTTGGTGAAATAGCTTGAGCAATGCCACTGCAATGCATAATTTTTGCTTCAGATATATATTCGGGATTCAGTTCTTCCGGTTTTATAGTTGATGGGGCACTTCCAGCTCTGTAGTAAACAAACTCCCTGTCTCCATCGGGCATGACAGTAACAAAATGTACCGCATTAAATCCGTCGCTAGACAAAACGTGGGATGTATCTATTCCTTCCGAAGTAAAAGTGTCGAGCAGATAAGCTTCAAAAGGGTCATTGCCCAGCTTGGTTATGTATCCAGTGTTAGTTCCTAACCTGCTGGCGGCAACGATAATATTAAGGCTGTCACCTGCCACAGATCTCGTGAAAGTTTCGGCTTTGCCCATAGGCTCTTCTGAGAAAAGCTCTACCATGGATTCCCCTATGCTTAACATGTCGGGCATTATTTCAGGTGTTTCCTCACTTCAACAGGAGAGCAGGCATTCATCACATCGAGAGTTCCCTCTACTGTTCCTGGTCTTGACGATACAACTCGCACTATAGCGTTATCAAGACCCTCAGAAAGCCTGGCAAATTCAGAGGCAGCATTCTCCGCTTTTCCAAAATACGCTACAGATCGCAATATATTTTCAGGGAATACGTCCGCTATCTCGTCGTTTGAGGCTCCCTTTTTTCTCATTTCGTCAAGTGCAGCGAGTTCTGACGTAAAGCCCATTCTTTCAAAGTGAGCCCTGTAACCAAAAGTTCTTTCTCGATCGGTTGGAACGACAGATCCCAGAGCATAATTCATAGTAGCTTTTGCAAGGGCAACTCGCGCTTTTTCCTCGTCTTCGTCAACGCAGATGCGTATGTATTCGGCAACCTTCACGGAGCCTTTCTGTCGACCCGATTTGTTTTCACCAATTTCTATTTTCTTCCGACTCCACGCTATTTGGTCGGGAGCACACCAGTTTAAAGATGCACCATCAGCGAGTTCTCCGGCTAATTCCAACATTTTGGGACCAAGGGCTCCTAGGTAGACTGGGGTTTTTGGAGAAGGCCTGATTCCAAGCCTTGAGTCTAAAAGGGTTTCGACAGATCCTTCGTAATTAACCTTTTCTCCTCGAACAAGTTGAGTAATTATTTCAAGGTAATCCCTCATCATACCCAGCGCCGAGACGTTGGGCATATTTATGGATTTCCTGACGTCGGGGCGGTAAGCACCACCCGTCCCAATACCCATTATGAACTTACCATTGGTCATCTTACTCACAGTGCCCCCTGTCATCGCGAATGCCATGGGGGTTCGCCACATAACTGGGGAAACAGCGATACCGGTTTCAAGCCCGCCTTCTATCACATCGCACGAAGCCTTCCATCTCATCAGACAGATATGATATGAATCTTCCCCTGTTCCCTCCGGCGTCCATATACTTTGAAACCCGAGTCTTGCAGATTCTCTTGAAAGTTCAAATTGCTGTTCTAAGTCAAGGCCCAGAGTTGGATCTAATCCCACACCAATATCCATATTATTCTCCTATAACGAGTTGGGTTAAATTACCTATTTTTTATTTGTAGCTTTGGGGAGACAATGAATTCAAATAATTCTGATTCACGAATTTAATTTAATTATTTTCCTCTAACAGGGCCATTTCCGTCGAAAACCATATGGCCATAGATCCACCTCTGTCATCATACCCATATTCTGCCTTCCTGTAGATATAGTCACTTCTTTTCTGTTGGAACCCGGTTCCAGAACATACATCAACAAGATCTCCATTATCGGAAATTCTTTTTTTTGCCGCTGACCAAGTTTTTTCAAGTGCAGGTATAAAGGAATTGTCCAACCATCCCTTTCTTATTCCACGGGCTAGTGCATATCCGACCATGCAAGTTACAGATAATTCTTGGTAAGTTCCTGGTAAATCTATTAGTTGTGACCATGTTCCATTTGGTAATTGATTATTGATCATTCCGGCTAAATGCCTTGTGTGAATGTCCAAAATTTGTTTCCGTTGAGGATAATTGTTCGGCATGTATGTGAGAGCTTCGGAATAGGCCAATGCTGAGAATCCATTTCCCCTTCCCCAAAAATACGGAGTGGTCCTGCTATGCCAAAAAAGACCGTCATCTTGTTGGACCTTCGCTTCAAGCAGAAAGTCGACAAATGCGTTTACGTAACTAATATCATCTGTGGCTTTAAATGCCCTTCCCAATATCGCCGAAATAAAGAACATGTCCTCACACCCAAAGTCAGGGTGACACGGGTTAGGTGAAATTCCTTTAGGAACTTTCTCGTAGGTATTCGCTGCTTTTATTAATAGCTCTTTCCACTTTGTGTCATTTGAAGATTCATACAGTTCTTCAGTCCAGCACATAGCAGCCAGATTTGGTCCAGAGTTACTGTTTTTATCAAACCCTTCGTCTTTAGTAAGGAAATTAACAAGTGTGGTGATATCTTCAGCGGGGTCTGGATAATCATCGTCTATAGCTCTCAGTCGAAGTCTGCCACTTATTGCCACACCTTGTACGTAGTTAATAGGTTGATCCAGTTTAAACCCATAAACCTGTCCTAATTTATTGCTTACTTCCTTTGCGCTCCGTCTATTTTGATTCTGTAGGTGCAATGAAGCCTCTGATGGGTTGGGCTTTGTTTTCGAGATTTCATCTATGATCTGTGTCAGGATTCCATTGGCATTGCCGTTTTGTGTTGTAATTCTTATTCCAGGTATTGACCCAGGAGTTGGCCCTAATCCTGAGGCCAAAGCGGCCAAAAGAGAGTTATCTTCTTCACAGCTCGAATCTATAAATTGGAATTTATCTGCCTCAGGCAATCCAATTGACTGTATGGAGGTCTCGTTCTTTGTTGTTTCAACTAATTCAATTACGAGGTCAGGGGCATCAAAGGTAATCCATCTCCATATGTATAGCTCTTCTGGATTTTCAAGCTCATGGAATGATTTAGGCGCAGGAGGGAATACATACGACGGGTTGGTTATGTTGTTTAATTTAATATCCGAAACTATAAAACCTATGTTAGTCGATATTTTGTCAATATTTCTGGTCGCATTTGAAAAAAAAGATTCGTTGAGGCGAACGCCTGATAAACCAGAGATTATTGCGACCCGGTGTATGGTTTCTGATGTGTGATATCGAGAATCAGTATAACCTGTGATAGGAGCTTCAGATTTATCTACTCCAACGTTATATGGGATGTTCACTCTATCGTCCTGGTTCATTATCTCGGAGTAGTTGCTAGTACAATGTTGGCAGCCGAGTACCCAGCTCCGAATCCGTTATCTATGTTCACCACTGTAATCCCAGGGGCACAGCTGTTCAACATAGCGAGCAGAGCGGCTATGCCTCCAAAGCTAGCTCCATATCCAATGCTAGTTGGCACAGCGATTATGGGACAATTGACTAAACCACCAATAACTGAGGGTAATGCTCCCTCCATACCGGCAACAGCTACTATTGCTTTAGACTTTTGAATGTCCTCCAATTTGTCGAAAAGTCTGTGTATACCAGCAACACCTACATCAAAAATCTTATTTACCTCACAACCCATAGTCTCAGCTGTTATAGCCGCTTCCATTGCGACAGGTAAATCTGAAGTTCCTGCACACACTACGGTTAGACCACTAACCAGATTTTGATTTGGTTCTGACATTGCTGTAATCACTCTAGCCATCGGGTCATATTTGGCACTAGGCACTGACTTTATTACGGCCTCATAGGCCTCTGGTTCAGCCCTGGTAACTACCACCTTTCCAGAAGTGTCCAAGATAGCCTTGGTAATTTTCTGTATCTGTTCTGGGGTTTTACCTTGACCAAAAACTACTTCTGGGAACCCCTGTCTGATTGTTCTATGATGGTCTACACGTGCAAACTCAAGATTCTCAAAGGGTAAATTTTTGAAAACTTCTACGCCTTGGTCTATGGATGTATTGCCTGACTGAATCTCCGACAATATTCCTCTTAATTTTTCTTCTTCGATGTTTTTCCTCCAGCTAATTAAGTGTGCCGCGTCAAACCCTCACGAATTTAGACACTCTTTCTCCAGTACCGATTTCGGTAACATAAATTGAACCTTCTGAATCTACAGTAATACCGTGTCCGTCCGTGATCGAGCCTTTTCCAGGCTCCTCATCAATTTTCCACCTTGAGACAACATCACCATCCAGTGTCCATATACTTACACCACCATGGGGACCTTGTTCTATGCAGTATATGTGGTCTTCATGTATCCAAACATCCCCAGGACTGGATAAATCAGTCCATTCCTCCAGAAAATCTCCATTACTGTTAAATAGTTGAATTCGGTCATTTTCACGGTCACAAATTATTATTCTTTCTCTTTGGTCCACCCATATATTGTGTAATAGGGCAAATTCTCCAGGCCCAGTACCTTCTTTTCCCCATGATAATAAAAGCTCTCCGTTGGCACTAAATTTGTGAACCCTGTGGCCTCCGTAACCATCTGACACGTACAGTTCACCGGAGGGAGATATAGCCAAGCCGGAAGGCATATTAAAAGGTAGTCCCTGGAAAGATGGTGAGGGGGCTAATTTTTCTCCCAGAGTTCGAAGAACTTCTCCGCCGGGGGTATATTCGGTTGCTATGTGAAAGTCTCGGTCCACAAGCCAAACATTGTCGTTTGGAGCTATATAAATTCCGTGTGGATTTGCAGAGAATGTTCCTTCTCCCCAGGAGGATATGAAGTCACCTTCTTTGGTCCATATAGTGAGAGGATGTTTTCCTCTGCTAAAGATGTAAATTTCACCTTTCGAGTTCACTGCGCCATCTGACGCAGCCCCAAATTCCCAGTATTTCGGCATTTTTGGCCATTCCGGCACCTTTTCATATTTAAAATTTCCGCTACCTAGTACAACCATTTGGCCACCTCCTATTTTACGACTTCAAGGTTGTTTGATTTTCATCCATTAGTGATATTTATTGCCCGATTCTACACGTTGAGCAATAAACAGTTCAAAATGAGATTTGATATTTTCTTTACCTGCAAAGAAATAGGATGTAACCTGTTTAGGCTATTTTTTCGGGGTGTGGCGCAGCGGTAGCGCGCCTGTTTTGGGAACAGGAGGCCCTCGGTTCGATCCCGAGCACCCCGACCATTCCATCATTGTTTTGGGAATCAAAGCAAGCTAAATTGTGCTGTTAAATCCCAAAAATCAACTCCGTTTAGTTTAAGCTCACACTCATTTCCTGGCTTAAATTCCTGAGGCATCAAGCATCTTCCTCGCAGAGGAAATTCCGTGAGCTCTATTAAGGCGCTACGGAGTGGGTCATTTTCTAATACTGTTGCTACTAACCGATTGGGAAAGGTTCCATTGAGAATTTCTTGTTCCAGGAATCTCAGAAGCCAGTATTTTTTTCTCCTTGATTCGACCCCATGGATTTCTTTAACCCGTACTTCTGACTCAAACCCTATGTTCGATAATTCCTTTGGACCATACGTATTTGTACTGTTGCTGATATATTCAATTGCTTGTCTTTGTAGGCAGAGATCAGCGAAGCGTCTGAGAGGCGAGGTCGCCTGACAATATGATTCTAGGCCCAGTCCTGAGTGTCTATCTGGAGTCACCGATACTTTAGCTGGTTTCATGGATCTGGATGCTAAATACCAATCTAAAGGTCCATTGGCTGCCATAGAATGAGAATTTATCGAATTGTCCTGCGATCTGTACAAAGCAGGTATTTGATTGGTCATAAAAAATTCAGATATTTTTGCGTTGTAAACAATCATTAGTTCAGCTATCAAATCTTTGGAGCGTGAATGAGCTGATGACATTGACACGTTTACCTTGCGGTCCTTTGAGATTTTTATTGTCATGTCGGGTCTGTTGAAAGAGTAGGCACCTTGTCGTTCCCTTTCTGATCTACTGTTAGTCGCGAATTGTTCCAATTTCGACAATAGGGTATGCAATTTTTCCGTGGGGTTATTGAAGATGTTATCTGCTTCGTTGTAAGTTAGAGACTCGTTTGTTTCTATCGCAGTTTTGACAAGAGAATGTCTGATTAAATTTGATTTTTCGTCCAAATCTAGTCTAAGAGATAAACACAAACGTCGGGACCTAGGTCGGAGTGTTGATATGTTTTCAGATATAGGTCTGGGTAACATTGGAATCGTCAGTTCCGGCAAATATACTGAACACATTCTGCTTTTTGCTTCCAAATCAAAAATGGAACCCGAATCCACAGTGCTCGCTACTGCTGTTATATGTATCCATATGTGATTGTTATCTTTGTCTATAGAGAAAGCATCGTCTCGATCTAGCGTATTTTCATCATCAATTGTGTAAGTTGGTAGATGGGTTAAATCTTCCCAATCGTAATCCAGCGGTATTAAAGTTTTGGACCTATTAATTACATCTTCTGAAAATTTAATTGGAATTTCGAGTTTTTCTAATTCATAAGGTATGTCTAAATTAATAATGCCCGTGGGCTCAAGTAACTTGAAACCTGTTTTCTGAAGGTCCCCTTGGGAATTGCTAGAAATACGGTTGATTAGATCAGTCGCCTTGGCACTTCTACTATAAGATTCGCCTAGTATCACAAATTTTTTCAGATACTGTATGAGCTGTGATTGATGATTTGATAGATTGGACGGGATTGATTGGTTTTTAATGGCCTTAATTAAGGTTTGTTCGCCTTCATTCTCCCTATTCGCCCTGATCCTGGCCGTTTTTACTGATTCAACATTTTGTGGTGAATGAATCAATAAACCATTTTCGTATATCGAAAAAAATAATGAATCTTTATGAATATGAAGATAAATAGCTGCTATTAAATAGGGGTCTTTCTCAAAATCCAACAAATCAGCTATTTCGTAAACATCAATTTGCTCGGTTTCATTCTCAATTAAATTTTGGCTTAGGAGTTCCCAGGCAAGGTGCAAATCCAAGGTCTCAGACATCTGGGCTGCGACAGAAGAAAATTTTTGTGGATCAATAGCATCGCTTACATGTATGCCAGACTTATATATTAAATTCTTGTTGGGTATTTTGGCTCGTTTATTCCTGCCCACTTTAACTTCGATGCGGGTGTTATTAGAGGATTCCGAGGACAATTCACAGAACTTTAGTTCTTTACTGAGTAAGGCTATAGCTATTTCACCCATAGGGCTCCTTCGAATTCAGTATCTAGGAAAGATGTTACCGTGTTTTTAGATGAAACACTGGAAACTATGATCTGAGGATCGTTAGTAAGGATCCGTATTTTTGTTGTACATTTACTACTTATTATGTGAATCTTCTATCAGTATATGACAGGCATATGACACCCTCAGTATATGATAGGCATATGACACCCTCAAATTTGCAGGTTTGAGTGGCCATTTTTGGAGGCGCATTTGAAAAACATTCATACCCTAGCTTTAAATATTCTAAAAGACTTGGGCCGGTGCCCTGCCACATCCTTCAACGAGTACCAAGTATCCAACAAATTAATGTCGATTCTGGAAGAGAATTCCATTGATTACTCCCAAGATGACTATGGAAATATTGTAGCGAAAATTTCTGGGACCGAAGAGAGTCATCGACCCATCGCATATGTGGCCCACATGGATCATCCAGGTTACGAAATTATTCGGGATGAAAAGGATTTTTATGTTGGAAAATCCCTAGGCGGTGTTCCAAGGGCAGCTGCGATTAAAGGTGCAGATTGTTTTTCTTTTGACCAGGAAAATAATAGACACCCATGCCGTATTGAACCTTGGGGTGAAGGCGGCGAAGGGGAAGTAAAGGTAGTTTCGGAAATAAAATTGGATGTTGGAACTCCAATAACATTCAACTTGCCTGATTTCAGCCTGCTAGATAACCAAATAGAAATGCGGGCATTAGATGACCTTGCCGGGTGTGCTTCAATAATGGCTTCATTAATTGAGCTAAAGCGAGAGCCTGTGGCGACCGACATTTTTGGGATTTTTACTAGGGCTGAGGAGGTAGGGCTGGTAGGAGCTGGACTAATTGCAGCTGAGCAGACCATACCAACAAATACTTTTGTAGTGTCTGTTGAAACCAGCTCTGTTATTCCCGGAGTGGAGCAAGGCATGGGACCGGTTATACGGACTGGGGATGCATCCTACACATTTGATGCGGAGGCTGAACAGATTTTAACCTTGGCAAAAAATTCCTTGCTTTCCGAAAATCCAGGCTTTAAATGGCAAAGACAATTAATGGCGGCAGGCTCTTGTGAGGCAACAGCTTTCGCCGTTAATGGTTTTTCCACTACGGGAGTTGCGTTTCCTTTGGGCAATTGGCATAACGCTACAACCAAAATACCGGACCCCAATGGTGCTATTGGGATGGAATACATATCTTTGGATGACTTCTTAAATGGAACCGATTTGATTTTCACCTCTGCCTCCATGATTTCTTCCAAGACCGCATCACCGGTGAAGGAAAGACTTTTGGAAGTGCAAGGCAAATTAAGGGATCGACTAAAAAGACGCATCTAAGGTTGGCTTCGATCCCATCCGTCTAGAGTCCAGTATCCCACATTTGGCACTACCACTTTGGAGATTAATCCCTGGGCTTTTTTCAGGCGCTGAATATTGTACAAATGTGTTACTTCTTCAAAGTAAATATGGCGCATCGTAGCCTTAAGTGTCATGGAACCTTTTGCTGGTTTTCCTTTCGATGTCACACCGTTTGGATGAGCTTTTGCCATCATCTCCCACTGGGGAGTAGCGTCTCTACTGATTTTTTGAGAAGCCATAAACTCGAGTGAATTATCGTTAAGTACTCGGATAGCCAAATCAATGAACTTTTTCAACATAAGGCTTATGTCATTAATTTCCCAATAAACTTCGTCATCAAGACGTCTGTCTGATTTCGATTGGGATATCTCTTCGATGTTTTTGACTCCGTGGTC